>BNJS01000727.1_pt1 | contig 370343 bp, 421 predicted proteins | sample 8540461 | NCBI WGS metagenome assembly BNJS01 (sample SAMD00202454, study PRJDB9452) | human saliva metagenome | isolation source: human saliva | place: Japan
GATTCTTTCTTCACTATGAAATCCCACGTTTTGCTGATGTATTTAAGTCAGATTTGGTTAATCTTCAGGCCATTAAGATCCAGTTTTCCCCATTAGGATCCTACTGGACTATCTTTTCTCATGGTGTTGATGAAGGTACTTCAATGATTCTAGTTTAAAACAATCTCAAAAGTTTGGAGAAGGTTTAGAAAACTCCTGCCACCAGTATCCTCTTGATCATCGAAGCTAGATTGAACTCCATTTTCATGTTATAAGCATCACTTTCATCTCATACCCTTTTCCTTTAAGTTCTTAATTTGTTTGTTAGAAATCTCATCACTGTTGGTGCAAGCACCTGGCTCTCCCTGTTAATTCTACTGTGCTGTACTATCGTCAGTAGTCTTTAACTACTACATTCCTGTACCGTTTTTTCTATATATCTGTAAACAACCTCGATAGAGACGTTTTCTGTTAAAGTACCTGAAGCATGATTTGAGTAAATCAGTTTTAACTAATTTATATACAACTCCATTTTCTGTAAATTCTTCTTCTGGAGTTACTGACAGTATTCAACAATATTTTCTAATTTAGCTGTTCCATCTTAATATTCTCTCTTTAATAACAGAAGTCGTATTATTAGCTTTAACATATTTTTACGGTTACTTTTCCATATTTCGCTTCATCATATGCAGCTACAATAGTTTGAAACAGCATCATACACCGTACCACTAGTTGATGTTCTATTATGCGGACTAAGGTACTCTTTAAATATATAATACTTGTTATCTGCTCTATATATAATATATGGTGCCGTAGCTGTTGTTGTTTTTTATATTATTGATCACTGAGTCTCTACTTTTGTAGTATTATTAGATTCCTGTAGCAACATTTTGCTTCTGTAAAATCTTTTGTTGGACAGTAGCAGTTTGTAAACTTTATCTACCTCTGCTGTTCCATCTTTAACGATAGATTTTCGCTTTTAATATTGAATTATTATTTTGCGGAATTAACATAACGCATTGCAACATTCCCGAGTTCTAGGTAATCTGATAACCAAGTACCATTAGTATCAAATTGATTTTTCTTTGGATATATCCATTCAAATGTCATAGTTAGTGAAAATTGACCATTTAAATTTCCTTCTTCTCCATCTTTAGTAACAGTAATTTCTTCTTCTGTTGGACCAAATTTCTTAGTATCACTGTGGTATAGTTTTAAAGTATCTTTCACTGGTTCGTGACACCTAGCTGCCCTATGATCCACTTTATATAAAATCCCCTTTGCTCGCTTTTCCTTTTACTATTTTAATAGATTGCTTCATCTTCCGTTAAATTAGTTACTTGGAAGTAAACATCACCTCGAGGGGCTCTTTTAAAGATAACTCATTTTCATTTACCTTCAGAGTTAGCAGTAGTAATATTGTTTTGAACATTTGCTTTAGCTGGTTAAAAATCTCCAATTTTAGCAAATCTATTTTAGATTCTTATTTTTCAATTTAATTTTTATAGTAGTACCAGTATCATACTCATACTTGTTAGATGCAAGTCTGAATTCTTCATTGTGAGATAATAATTCTCCTTCACTAATATCCATACTGCTGTAAGTTGAAAGTACTGAAGTGCATTACTTTCTTTATCAACTTCGATATTTAGTTTTTATTCATGATATATTTTTCTCAACAACAGGTTGATCATTAACAAGAATCTTACTTGTCACTTCTTTTGTCTTCATTGATTTTGTGGATAACGTAAGACTATAATTGTAGTAGACAGCTTTAAATGTTACATCAGTTAAAGCTCTCAATGGCTGAAGTGAACTCCTAAAATAAATCGTGTTTTAGTCCCTCTATTCAGAATATGTCCTAGCTTCTTTTTCCTAAAGATACAGAGTCATCAGTTGAGCCAGAAAGGTGTTTTATTTTGTGTTTCATTTTTCCCATAAGTTTGAGTATATAATTCTTCTGTACTAAATTAGCAAAGATTTTTCCATCTTTACTCTAGTGTTTTAGGTAAACTATCACCATTTCTAACTCTTCAAATGTAATGTTAAATCTATCACCTTGTTTATAAGCTCCATCGCAGAATTTTAAGTTGCAGTAATGTGTATTAGCTCCACTAAAACTACCCATTCTAGGTTCTGTCGAAATAGAACCGACTTGCTGTTATTTTACCACCATCAACTGCTACATCATTGTTAGGTGTGTTTCTACTGGCGTTCTTAATCCGCTTTCCCTTTTCCTGGTATAGCTTTTCCATTACGTGGATCTATTTATATTAACGTTTTTTCTTCCTTTAGGTTCAGTAGACGCTTTCTGCATACTTTCTAGTATAAAGCTTTGTTTTTAGTTCTACTACTTTTCTATTTATCTCTTCTTGGTAGCTGTTGAATCTTGTGCTAAGTTTTGTGCTGATACTAATTCTGATTTAGCTTCTTCTATAGCTGATTTTGTTTTATCATTTACTCAGCTTTTTCTATAGCAGCCTGTAATCTATTAATTGAATTTTCTAATTCTGATTTATTTATCTGTTTCTCAACTTTTGGTGTGCAGATTCTACTGGCTGTGTTGTTTCTCATCTCGTGTTGGTTGTGTTGTTGTTTCAAGTTTAGAAGTTACTCAGAATTTACTACTTTTTGAACTTTTTAGCTACTTCTTTTTCAATTACTCCATTACTTGTATTATTTACAGTATTCAAATTTGCATCTTGGCTAGTTTTCATCAGCTATTACCGTTGTGTTGATTTTTCTGTATTATCGCTGGCAATGCGTTTGTCCCTAAAAATGCAAAACCTGCTATCAATGACGAAGCTGTCCCCTACTTTGAATTTTTATACCGTAGTAATTAATTTTTTTCTTGTTTCTTCTGAATAATCATTTTTCTCATTATTCTTACTATACATTTTTGATCCCTCCTAAATAAACAATATATATAATTTTCTAAATTATATCAATATAAATAAATTTATTATTATAATAATAACGGCGCGATTAAAATACTCAATCTATTATGGAGATTTATTTCATCACTTTAATTAATTTTTATCTATTATAAAGGCTTATGTCAATAGATTTTGATATTTTAAGTATATTTAAGTTTAAAAAGGTTTTTATTTTCATGATAAAAATAGTTATTTTATTATGAAAAATAACATTTTTCATTAAAATTAATTTACATAATTTAATAATTAAACTATCTTAATTAGTTAATTTAGTAAAAGTTTACAAAGTTTACATATATTTTGATCAATTATCTTTCAACTAAAATTTTACCATTTTTGATAACGTTTTTCTAAATTTCTGTTATACTAACTTTATTTTTGATTAGAAAAATTATCGTTAATTTTAAGAAAAATTTTAGTAAAATAAAAATACCAATAACTTTTTAAAAAGTTGCTGATATTTTCCATCATTTTATAATCTATTTCTAAATAATCACAGTATTTCATTTCGATGACTTAGATTTTTCTGCATTAATTTCTAAAAACCGAAATAACTGTATTCTAAAAACAAATCTAATTACTAAGCTATGACCAAGATTTTTCTTATAAAATAGAATAGATACCAATAGTTTTTTTAAACTATTGGTATCTATTCTATTTCTATGAAATTATTCTCCAAATAATCGCAATATTTCATCTCTAAATTTTTGAACATATAAATTCGGAGCTTTATTTTTTTATTTTTTTCTAGCTTCAGCTATTAAGCCTAAAAGCTTTTTCATCATCTAACTTCACTCCATATTCATATGTTGCCAGGATATTCTTCGTTTGCGGATTATTTTTGTTTTCAGTCGAACTTTTAAATTCTTATCATTCATAAGTTCTTCTAATAGTTCATCTTCTGGATTCACTAAACTTATTAATTTTACTAACAACGCCATAAGTTCAACTTTATAAACTGGTAACAAATCGTCTCTTTCAATATATAGTTTTCCTTGATTCATTGTATAATTTATCAAACTCAAAGAAATATTCTAGATCCATCTAATTTTAATAAATTCTAATGAATCAGTTAAATAATTGTTATTAGTTATTTCTAATGAATTTATTTTTCTCCACTACTTCTGGTTTTTTCTATTAATAAATTTCTTTACCAATACTTTGATAATATACGTATTCTAATTGTAAGTATAGAACAAATCTAGTAGTTTCATCTTTACTAGCGTGATAAAAAGTCATTCCATCGTTGAATCCCATCGGAATCAAGTTTAGAAAAGCTAAAGCAAAACCTATTAAAGCAAATAGTAATGTATAATAACTTGGTAAGATTAACCAAGAAACAATAGAAAATACAATATTAAAAGTATAACTCCACCTAAAAGATATAATTTATACTTAAACTTTCCCTTCAACATATTCAGGGAGCTCTCATTAGACACTGACCACCAGTTCCTGCCAGTCTTTCAAATCTAATTTTAAGTTTTCCATTTTCATCTTTTATAATTTTGAAATCAAACACTCTAAAACTGATAAATTTATATCCTGATAGCAATCCAAAAACTAAATGCCCCGCTTCATGAACTATGACTTGTAATATGAAAAGCTACTACACCTGCTATTAATAACAATATGATATTTGGTGTATCAACTCTCGAAAGTGAATCTCCTGCAATCTTACCAACAGAATATCCTATTATCGCTCCCAACAATCATAATTCCTAATATTTGTAAAAAGTCCCTTAATAAATCTTATTCTTCACAAATAATTCTCCTATTCATTTTTTTCATGAATATAATTCATCATTTCGCTAAGTTTTTCAATATTTTCGTCTACTAAGATATACATCCATTCTCCCATAGCTGTTGCAAATACTCCCTGGTACTCTATCAATTAGACGAAGTTCTTTTAGAATATCTATTATAAATATCTTCATTAGAATATTTATAAGTATATTTATCACGTCTTGATAAAAGCAATACCATTATAGTTATTCTGCACTTTTTTCGGTGAATTACCAACTACAACATCAGCATACATCTCAAACAAATCACATTCGTAAGTATGGTTATATAAATCAATTGTATATCCACCTGCAATTCGATTATTATATTCTAACGCAATATAATCGTTATTAGGTAATTTGAAAAAAATTCAATATGGAAGAACCTTTCCTTCATTCCAAATTCTTTAACAATCTTTTCTACCCATATTCTTTTAGTTTAGGATCAATTTCTTTTGAAATTATATTTCCATAATCTAGACTATCGTTTAATAAATCTAAAGTAGGTTTTGTATAATAAAAACTAGTTTCAAAATACAACTTCGCCTTTTGGAATCAATTAGTCCCATCATACGTACAAAGGATACCCTTATCTACATAACTTTCAATGAAGTACACAACATCTTGATTCCATTGATTTTTTTAAAAGTTTTTCTACATCTTCTTTTGTTAATAGTTTAAATGTATTATTAGCTCCTACTCCATTATCCGGTTTAGCTATTACTGGTAATTTAATATCTTTTTATCGCTTTTTCAAGTTCTTTAATAGTTTTTTACAGCTTGTCCCTTAGCAACTGGTACTTTAGCTTTTATAAATCTTTCTTTCATTTTTAGATTTATACTTTTGTAAAATCTAAATTTTTTTAGGTTTTACTCCCTGGGATATTAAATTGTTCTCGAATTAATGTGAATCCAACATTAACCAATGCTCATTATTAGACTCAACTCTATCTATAACACCATGTTTATAGATTAAGAATGCTACACCTCTTAATACTTCTTCATAATTTTTCTAAATCATTTACTCTATAATATTCAGTTAGAGTATTTCTTTTTAAATCCATCTGAAAGATTATCATAACTTTTCACTACCTATTCCTAATACTTTAACTCCTTTTTTTCTACCAACTTTCTTAGCAAAAACTTTTCCTGTGAAGTTGGAAAATTTGGTGATACTAATAAATAATTCATAATAATCCCTTCTTTCCTAATTTTTATTCATTAGTTTACCATAAACTTCACTAATTTTTCCAATGAAAAACATAAAAAAATATGAATCATCTCCTAAATGTTCGGAAAATGATTCATATTTATATTTATTCTTTTACATTTACTGTTAAATTTTTGTAAATATGTTTTTAAATGTTGAATTTACTTCTTCACTTAATCCTTTAGTAGCATTTAAATCCACTGTAATTTCTACTTTTTCATTATAAGTTTGTGTCATAATTATATTACTTAATACACAAATATTTGAAACTAATCCACAAAATTCTACTTCTTTATAGTCACTTCGTGAAATAAATTTTGCTAAATCTATACTTCCAAAAAGATGTTTTATTAAAGACTTTCTTAGCCTGTTTTTTTCATATCCAGCTACTTTTTCCGTATAGATTATGACCTTCACTATCTATTATACAGTGTTCAATAGGTAAATGTTTACCTTCTCTTGTTGTTAGATAATTAGTATAATGCGTATCTTTTGTGAAGATTACATCTTGACCAGCTTTTAAATACTCCTCAATCTTTGTTAGCTATTACTTGATCGAGTTGTTCTGCTGTTTCAAATCCTAAAGCACCATCTACAAAAGTCCTTTTTGATAATCGACTACTACAAGTAATTTTTTTCAGTCGTATCATGTTTTAACAATACTCTTAGATATAATAAGAATGCTACAACAGCTAAAAATCCTAAACAATAAAAAATTATGTCCGATTTGAATTTTGGATGCGCTCTTTCATCTAATACTACAAACTTCAACTAAAACAGCTACCTCTAGCAATAGAAGAACTAGTAGATATTTCATTCTTTTTTTCTAAAATATACAACAAAAATCTTTTTGCACCTAATTTTTTTATAAATTAAGTAGATAAATAATGCTGCTATTGCTATAAATGAACAACATTGTTCCATACTTGTGTAGTAATTTAAACGCGTGAGGAGCACTAGGTCCCAATACATAACCTAGCGTAATAAACACTACTACCCAGAATACTCCACCAATTGTTGAATATATATGGAATTTTTTGGCATCTATACGCGAAATCCCAGAAAAAAATATCCAAGTATATGTCTTACACCTGGTAAGAAATATGCTATAACTATTACAATATTTCCAAATTTATTAAAAAAATTCAGCGGCCTTTGTCATCCTATATGGTGTAAGACCCTATATACATACCATATTTATCAACTGCTTTTGTTCCTAATCTTCTACCTATTTCATAAGAAAATTGCATTCCCTATTACCGTTCCTAAGGCACTTGCAATAATCATCCCTATATAACTACCATGATTATTATAAGCCATAACACCGGCTAAGACCATCATTGTTTCACCTGGTAGAGGTAAGGCTGCAAATTCCAAGATAAGCGAAACAAATAATATTACATATACATGTTCAGCTAATAGTTTAAATAACATTTCCATATATAAACTATTCTCCTTTTTATTTATTTTACTAATAAATTATATCATATTTTATAACTAGATAAAAAGCTAAATAGGTAAATTATATATGATATAAATAATGTTGAAAAATTATCTTATCATATTTAACTTATAAACTAGTTAAAAAAATTTTCTAATCATATAAAAAAACAAAAATAAAAACTAGAGCTTTACAATCTGTAAAACTCTAGCAACTTATTAATTTTTATTTTTCTTTCTTCGATAACTTTTACTAAAGTCTTTGATTTGAACGATGTTTTCTGCATCTTCATCAGAAAATTCAAATCCGTATTTTTTTCTTCAATATCCATTACTACATCAGCAACATCAATTGAATCAGCATCAAGATCTTCATTTAATCTTGATTCTAAAGTAATTTTATCCGCATCTATTTTTAATATACTTAGTAATAATTTCTTTTACTTCTTCGAAAAATTGCCATTAATTTGTTTCTCCTTTTTCCATCGTTTCTATCATTATACCATAAAGTTTTTGTTTTTGTGTATTTGTTTTTGCTTGTTGAACTGCATAATATAGTGCATTTTTCATCAGCTGAACCGTGAATCTTTTATACTTGGTTTTTTTATTCCTAATAAGAATGCTCCACCATATTCACTGTAATCAAATTTTCTTTCTTTGAATTTGTGAAATTCCCGTTTTTACCAGTAATGCAGAGATTTTTTCGTTATAATATTTTTCTAAGAAAAATACCTTTAATCATTTTTTTCCTAAAGAACTTGCTACACCTTCTATAGATTTTCAATAAGATATTCCCAGCAAAATCCATCAGCAATAACTATATCATATTTATGTTCAAGAATTTCTCTCGCTTCTATATTTCCTTTAAAGTTAGCAATATCTTCTTTAAGTAACTTATGAGCCTCTTTATATACTTTATTACCTTTTTGATTCTTCAACACCAACATTAAGTAATGCTACCGAAGGAGTTTCAATATTATAGATATATTTCATATATAATTGACCAAGTTTAGCATAGTTTAGTAAATCATCAGGTTTTGCTTCTACATTTGCACCTAGATCTGTAAATAAGAACTTATGTTCTGATCTTGTCGGTAATAATGAAGCTAATCCTGGTTTAGAGATACCTTCAATGCGCCCTAGCATAAATAGAGAACTAGCCATAAAAGCACCAGTGCTTCCTCCAGAAATTGCTACATCGATGACATCATTATTTAAATCAGCTAACATTCTTATCATTGAAGCATCTTTTTTCTTTCTATGAACACGTGCTGCATCATCAGACATTAGCACCTCTTCAGTACAAACATTCTTAATAATATTTTCTGTTTTAGTTATTTGATTTAAGTTTTCTTCAAGTCCATAGACATAAAGTTCTACTTCATCGTCTTTATAACTATTTACAAAGTTAATAATTCTACTAGGCTCATCTACTCCTAGTATATCAATACCTATTTTCATAATATTATGCACTTTCTTCTCCTATTAATTTTGCTTCTACTACAAATCGACTTTCCCATTCACCTGTTTGTGGATTGAAATTATCACATGTAAATAATTTTAATATTTTCGGTTCATTTTCATGTTGTTCTAAAATTTCAACTTGTGTTGGTACTACATCATAAAGTTTATTTACTTCATATGTACGCAATTTATCTTTTGAAATAATTTGAATTTTAGCTCCAGTTTTGATTTTGTTTAAATTATTAAATCTTATACCTACACCTTGCACACTGTGTCCTGCGATAACAACGTTTTGAGCATCTAAAGTTGATGGTTCTTGTGATGTTGCTACTCCATTAATTAAATTGATTTCAGTAACATCTTGGAAGATTGGTTCTTCTATATCTACACTATCAATTTTTAAAATTCCTAACATTGAGTCAGTTAATTTTATTTTTTTGACTCATTATCTGTAAACATTTTTTGCCACCACGGTATATCTACTTCACCTTTATTATTTTTTTGTAAGCTGTAATAATCTTATCATTGGCATTACCTGTTAAATATTCTCTAATTTGATTTTTGAATATCAATACTACTGATGTACATAACAGTACCACAATAAGAACATTCAAAAAAGCATTTTTAAATTTCTTATTCATTGCATCCTCCTATATTATCGTTTCTTTTAATCCAACATACTGTAATAATCTTTCTTTATTATCAGTTACTTCTATAATTTTTACCGCTAATTTTTTCGCTAGGTACATTAAATCGACATCATTAATTAGATCAGCAACTTTAAAACTTGGTACACCACTTTGTTTTGTTCCAAAAAAATCACCTGGTCCACGTTGTTTTAAATCAAATTCTGCAATTTTGAAACCATCATTTTCTAAACACATTATATCTATCCGTTCACTTTTTGAATCAGTTACTAATATACAATATGATTGAAACTTACTTCTTCCTACACGTCCTCTTAGCTGATGTAATGTAGCAAGACCAAAACGATGAGCATCTACTATAATCATAAATGTAGCATTCGGGACATTTACTCCAACCTCAATTACAGTAGTGGAAATAAGTATATGTATTTCTTTATTTAGAAACTTCTCTACAATTGTATCTTTTTCTTTATTATTCATTTTACCATGTAGAATTGCAATTTTATAACCATCTGGTAGATAGTTTTTAATATTTTCATATGTTTCCTCTACATTTTGAAGATCCATTTTCTCAGATTCTTCAATTAATGGACAAACTACATAACCTTGTCTTCCATTATCAAGTTCCATACGAATATTATCTATAACTTTATAAAAACTCTTATTAGTAGCTTTATAAGTCTGAACTTTTTTTCTACCAGCCGGTAGCTCATCAATTGTAGATACTTTAATATCTGTAATTAAAGTAATTGCCAAACTTCGTGGTATTGGAGTTGCTGTCATCATTAATGAATTAACAGCTTCTCCTTTGTTGCTTAATAATTGACGTTGTTTCACACCGAAACGATGTTGTTCATCGGTAATTACATATTTTAAATTATTGAATTTCACATCTTCTTGAATTAAAGAGTGAGTTCCAATTAATAATTCTATCTCACCAACCTCAAGTAGACTTAAAATAGTATTTTTATCTTTCTTAGGAGTGCTACTAGTCAAAAGAGCTACAGAGATATTCAAATCTTTAAAGAATTCAAAAAATGTTTCAAAATGCTGATTTGCTAATATCTCAGTTGGCGCCATAATTGCTGTTTGATAACCTGCTTTTATTGTTGCATATAAAGTCGCTGCTGCTACTGCAGTTTTACCACTACCAACATCACCTTGTAACAATCTGTCCATCTTATAAGGATTATTTAAATCATCTACTATTTCATCAATAACACGACTTTGAGCTCCTGTTAGCGTAAAAGGTAAACTATTTTTAAAGTTATCGATATCTTTATTGTTTACTCCAACACAATATCTATTATCCTCTATCCTACTATTTATATTCTGAAGCTGTAATTTTAACTGGTAATTAAACAACTCATGAAATGCAAACATCTTCTTTGCTTTATCAAATTCCTCTGAATTTTTTGGATAATGTAGCGTATATAAAATCTTATCTAATTTCCAAATTCCTTTAAAATTTTTCAGGAACTAAATCTAGTATAATATTTTTCACCATCTATCATATTAAACGATTCTTCAACAAGCTTTGTAAATTTTTTCTGCGTTATACCTTGTTTAAGATGATAAAAGACTTCAATAGTATCACCTTTTGGCTTTTCATCAACAACATTGAAACTTACGCTCGAAGCTGTTATTGTATTATTCGCAGCATTATACGTACCTTTAACAACTACATCTTTACCTTCAATTAGGTTTTTTTCAAGTAATGTTGATTAAAAAAATACTATTTTTATACTACCAGAAGAAGTTGATAATGTAAAAAAAGACCTACTTCTTCTATTCCTATAAAACTGGGTACTTACCCTAGTTTCCACTTTTCCAGTCGTTATGACTTTTTCATTATCTTTTACAGAAGAAGAAAAATCAGTAGAACTAGATACTCTATAAGGAATATTATACAAAAATATCACGAATAGTATAAATTTCTAGTTCGTTCAAAGTTTGTAAATATTTCTTTCCAACACCTTTTATAGTTCCTACTGATTTTTCTAAAATATTAATCATTACCGAATAATAAACTCCTATATTTTTCTCCAGTTTTTGTGATTGCAAGACCACCTCTGGCAGTCTCTTTTAATGTTGTGGACATTTCTAATCCTATTTTATACATCGCTTCTAGTACTTCATCAGCAGGGATTCTACTCTTTATACCTGCTAATGCTAAGTCAGCAGCCATAAGTGCTGTTGAAGCTCCAGCTGCATTTCTTTTTACACAGGGTACTTCTACTAATCCTGCTACAGGATCACATACAAGACCAAGCATATTTTTTAATGCTATGGCAAATGCATGAGCACTCATCTCAGCATCTCCGCCCATTGCTTCAACAATAGCTGCCGCAGCCATAGCACTTGCAGAACCTATTTCCGCCTGACAACCACCTTCTGCACCAGAACAAGAAGCATTATTCGCTACTACAAAACCGAATGCACCGGCTGTAAATAACATTTTTAATTGGGTTTCTTCATCAATATCGAATTTCTGTTTAAGTGCGTGAATACAGCCTGGAAGAACTCCAGCCGAACCGGCAGTCGGAGTTGCACAAATTAAACCTAACGAGGCATTCACCTCATTAGTAGCAATCGCTGCTGCAACTCCATTAAGAAAATCACTACCTGTAATTGACTTACCACTATCTATATATTCTTGAAGCTTCTTGGCATCTCCTCCAGTAAGTCCTGTTTTGGAACTCACGCCTGCCAAACCTTCTTCAACAGCTTGCATCATTACATTTAGGTTTCTTTTCATTAGTTTTTCAACTGCAGAACGTGTAACTCCATTCACTTCAATTTCTTGTTCTATCATTAATTCAGAAACTGGTTTATTTTCTAATTTTGATTTTTCAACTATTTCTGCCAAACTAGTAAACATCCTGATTCCCTCTACAATCTATCTGCAAATTTTACTTCATTAATATAATCTAGTTCAGTTAATTTCTTAATCTTATCTTCAGTTAATTCTTTTTTTGTGATTCTACTACCAATAAGTTTATTCCCTCTAGAATAGAACTAGAATACATCTCACTTACTTTTTAAATCACCGAATATTTCTTCAATTTGTACTGAAAGATTTTTTTCTTAGTATCCTCTTTAAATTTATAAAATATGAAATAGCTAGGAAAAATCTCCTGATAAATTCACATCGAAACCTAGAAGTTCAAATATTACCATTTTTCCTCCACCTATTGATTTTCCAATAAGATCTAGACTATGTTTACCTGCTTCAACTTCTATTTTCGCAGTATTAGGATGAATGTGTTCAATTCCACTTTCTATAAATTCAAACTCCATTCCTGCTAATTTTGCGTCTTCCATACTAGTTCTTATACGTTTATCAGACGTGTTATACCCTAATAATCCGCCTATTAATGCTATGTTAGTTCCATGCCCTTTATACGTTTCTTTAAATGAACCATATAATGTTATTTTTACATTTTCTGGTTGTTCACCAAAGATATATCTTGTAAATAGACCAATACGCACCGCACCAGCTGTATGTGAACTTGATGGACCTACCATTACAGGCCCTATAATATCAAATACACTTCTGTATTTCATATTTACACCTCCAATATTGTAGGTAATATAACAGGTTTTCTTCCTATTTCACTTTCTAAAAATTGTCCTAAAGCTTCTAATATTTGCTGTCTTATTTGATAAACACCACATTCTTCAGTAGTTAATACTGTTTCTACTGTTTCTTTAATAACTTCCTTAGATTTTACAAATAATTCTGTTGATTCATTAACATTAACAAATCCACGGCTAATTACATCTGGATTATTCATTAATTTTTTATTTTTAAAATCAATTGCAATAGAAACCACAATAACCCCTTCTTCTGAAAGCTCTTTTCTATCTTTAATTACAACACTACCAATATCTCCGATTCCAAGCCCATCAACATACACATCAGATGCATCAAACTTACCGGCTATTCTAGCACTATCACTAGTTAAGGCTAGCACTTCACCATTTTCCATAATAAATGAATTTTCTAATGGAATATCACACTCAGCAGCTGTTTGAGCATGAATTACTTGCATTCTATACTCACCATGAATAGGCATAAAATACTTAGGTTTAATAAGTCTAAACATTAATTTTTGTTCTTCTTTTGAACCGTGTCCTGATGTATGAACATTATTTACACTTGATGTAATAACATTAGCACCTAGTTTTGATAATAAATCAATGTTTTTGTTTATAGATAATGTATTTCCTGGAATAGCTGAACTTGCAAAAATTACAGTATCAGTCGGCATAATTGTAATCTTTTTGTGCGTTCCATTAGCTATTCTACTTAGTGCTGCAAGCTCCTCACCTTGAGTACCTGTGCATAAAATAAGTAATTTATTAGGATCTACTTGGTTTAGATATTTACTATTAACAAACGTTTCTTTAGGTGCTTTAATATAGCCTAATTCTGTTCCTATTTTAATAGCTTTTTCCATAGAACGCCCAAATACTACTATCTTTCTTCCGTGTTCAATACATGCTTCTACTACTTGTTTTACACGATATACGTTAGAAGCGAAAGTAGCGAAAATTACTCTGTGTTTTTCTTTACGAAGTATATTAGAAATTGTTTTCCCTACTTCTTTTTCACTTTGAGTAAACTCAGTTCTTTCTGAGTTCGTTGAGTCAGATAGTAAACATAATACACCTTGTTCACCAATCGCTGCCATTTTATGTAGGTTAGTTCCTTGACCGACTGGTGTAAAGTCAAATTTGAAGTCCCCAGTATGAACAATATTCCCTTGGGGAGTATTTACTATTACTCCAAATGAGTCAGGAATTGAGTGAGTTGTATTGTGGAATGAAACTTTAAGATATTTATAACTTAATACTGTATCCTCATCAATTACATTCAACTCAGCTTTAGCTAATAAGTTATGTTCTTCTAATTTCGATCTTATTAGACCTATAGCTAATGGACCACCATAAATTGGCAAATTCACCTTTCTTAGTAAAAATGGTAATCCACCGATGTGATCTTCGTGACCATGAGTAATTATTAATGCTTTAATTTTATCAACATTTTTCTCGATATATGAGTAATCTGGAATTACATAGTCAATTCCTAGAATATTATCTCCAGGAAACTTAACTCCAGCATCGATAATAACTATTTCATCTCGATATTGGATTGCATAGGTGTTTTTTCCAATCTCCCCTAGACCACCGATGGCAGCTACACCTACTTCATTTTTTTTTAATGATCTTATCCATTAACTTTCTCCACTTTGAAGTCTTCAGATTGTTTTTCAAACTCTAAGTATGCTTCACTTAATTCTTGAACAAGTTCGACATTATAGTTTCTATCATCTAAATACTTTCTTACTGCTGGTACTCCATCAGCTTCGACATATAATACTTGAGTGTTCTCCCTTACTGGAATCTCTTTTGAATTTTCTTGGTAAAATACTTTAAATACTGCCATTAATAATCTCCTATCATTTGTTTTTAATATATTTAATGTGTAATCTATTTCATTTTTTTGTTGTGTTAATATTTATAAATGAAAACTGTATAATGTTTCTTTCTTGTAAGTACGAACTCTTGTAATGAATAAAAAAATATTATTTATTGCAAGTGAAGAACCTACGTTAAGGGAACATATACTTTCAGGAAGTTCTACAGTAATTATTACTGGAGAAACTTCTTTTTCTTTAAATTTCATAATTGGAAGATTTAATTGCTTTAATCCTTCCTTCATATAGGTATATTTTTCTTGTACCTTTTCATATCTTTCATCAGTTTTAAAAGCATCTAATGCTGTGTTTAAAGCTTCCATTAAAATCGATGGTTGAGTGAAAGGTATAGATGTAAGTTTGTTTGCATAGTGTAAATCTAGATATAATGGTGTGTTTTCTAAAGGAACTAACTCACAGTTAGAACCAACTATTGCTAAACCTGCTACAGAACAAAATGCTTTTCCAGATGAACAAGCTACATAATCAACATTCTTATAGCTATATTTAATAGCTCCTACTGCTGAAACTGCATCTACTGCTAAAACTAGGTTATTATCTTTAACAATTCTAGTAATTTCATCTAAATCATTTAGAATTCCAACACTAGTCTCATTATGGACCACATAAACAAAATCATAATTTCCAAATTTTAGTTTATCTGATAAAATACCAAGATCAAAACTTTCACCAAATCCAACAGAATAACTTTCAATATTTAAACCGTGTCTCTTAGTCTCACGAATCAATCTATTCCCAAATTCTCCATTAGCTAAAACTAGACCATTCAGTAAATTTCTTCCCTTCAATTGAGCCATAATAGCTTCATTTGCTAGTGTTGCTGAACCGTGTAATATTGTCGCTTGTCTTACATCTAGAATATTTTCGATTTTCGCTAGTGTATCTTTTGTTAAAGCAACAAACTCACTACTTCTATGTGAATAAAGCTGTTTAGATAACTTTGCGATTACATCTTCCGATAAATCAACTGGACCTGGTAAGAAGTTTATTCTTTGAGCGTTTGCTAATCTCTCTATAACTTTATTTCCATTATCCAGTTTAAGATACATAGGCATATACTCTGCTTCTTTTGTTCCTACATTTTCATGGAATTTTATAAATCCTATGTGATTATATAATTTTTCTTGTCTAGTTGTGCCTGAAATAAATACAATATCATAGGCATTTTGAATTATATAATTAAATGTTCTTTGTAATAATTCCGTAAAAACTTTTGTTTTTCCTATACTGTTCTTTAATTGAAAGTAATCTAATTTCTACAGGTTTTTTTATAATCACCTTTATAGAATTTATCGATATCATTCAATTTTTAAATCTAAAGAAAAAAAGGCCTTTGATCGAGATAATGAAATCATTCCAACTACATCATTTTTTTCTTTTTCGCTATAATATAAATATTTTTTTATCATGAAACTTATCTTTCAATTTCTTTTGTTTCATTCTTTTTCATGTTGAGAATTTCTTCAACAAATGTTTCATAATTTAACTTGAAAAATTTGTTCATATTCTTCCGCTGTATTTGCTATTTTTATAAATCATAATTTTTTTCCCCATAATTTTTATTTGGTTAAATTTTTCTCTACACTATATCTTACCATAATTACAACTTTTTTTCAATTCTACATAGTTGAAAACTCAGCAAATAACAAATATATTGATTTATATTTAACATCAATACAAATCACATTTCAAAAAAATAAAGAAGACTCATATATATTGAGTCCTCTTTACAAAATTTACTTAGTACTATTCTTAAAGAATACGTTGGTTTTTAAGTGCTGTGATGAAGTCAGTTAATTCATAAATAGCTTTAGCTTCAATGATTTTTTTAAGTTTTGCAGCTGCAAAACCTTTAGCTTTTTTACCACCCATAACATCAGCAATACCATCTTTGTGACCTAGTGAACATACAACACCACGGTTGATATATTTAAAGTCACCAACTTGTTTACCACTAATTCTAGCTCCAACATATGCTCCCATTTGGTTTGCAATTTGAGCTGTTGTTGGGTACGGTCTTTCTTGACCAGTCTCGATAAATGCAGCACAGTCACCTACAATATAAACATCATCAAGTCCTGGTACTGTTAATTGTTGAGTTGTAACAAGACGTCCACGTTTAGAAAGTTCTGGGAATGCTTCATCCATAAGTTTGTTACCACGAACACCTGCAGTCCATACTAATGTAGATGCAAATAGTTCTTTTCTTTCTCCATCAACTTCAATAGTAAAGCTATCTTTAGTTGCGCCTTTAATTCCAGCTCCTAAGATAATTTCAATACCATTATCTTCTAAGTATTTTCTTGCATAGTCACTATACTCTTTAGTGAACATTGGTAATAATGTTGGAGCTGCATCTAATCCGTAAATTTTAACTAATTTTTCATCAATTCCGTATTTAGAACATAATTCTTTTTTACGGTGAACTAATTCACCTAAGAATTCCATACCAGCAAGACCTGTACCACCAACGATTACAGAGATGTCTTAACATCTTTTTCTTCACTTGTAGCATATTTTCTGAAGTTATCTTCTAATGTAGCAGAGATTTTTTCTGCAGCATTAATATCAGCGATTGGCATTGCATTTTCAGCCATACCTTCAATTCCGAATGTTTCAGGTTGAAAACCTAATCCAACTACTAATACATCGTAATCAAGTTCGTGTTTTTTAGTTAATACTAATTTTTTCTCTGTATCAATTTTAATTACTTCATCTTGAACAAATTCAACACCTGGAGATACTAAATCTTTAATATCGATACAAATATCTCTTGATGCAATGTTCCCTGCTGATACTTCGTGTAAGTTTACTGTATCATAGTGATAAGAGTTTTTGTTTACTAAAGTAACTTTTACCTCTCCAGCTTTAGCAGCTTTTTTTAATCCTTTTAAAGTCGTTAGTCCTGCATATCCAGCACCTAAAATTACTACGTTTTTCATAGTATTGATTTCTCCTTTTAACTGTTATTTTGTATTTTTATCCGCAGCAGCAGCCATTCCCACAGCAACCACCGTCTTCATCATCATAGATTTCAATCATATTTGGATTGTGTAATGTAAATTCACTTCCAAATTCATCTTGAACATAATCAATTTCAAGACCTTTTAACAGAAGTTCGTCTTCTTCATTAACAATAACTTTTAAATCACCGAAGTTAAGTACTTTGTCTCCTGCTTCTAATTCATCCTTGATATCAATTGCATATTGCATCTGAGTACCTTGTAACTCTATAGAAATTTTTAAATAACTATCTCTTTTATCAGCATCAAATAACATCTCTTGGAATTTTCCAACTGCTACATCTGTTATCAAGATTAAATGATTCTCTGTATTAGCCATAAAAATGTTTCCCTCTTTATTTTTTTATTTTCTATTTATTATTATAACCGTTTTTTTATAAAATAATAGTATCTTGCTTACTTTTTTTATAAAATTATTTGTGAAAATTTTATGAATTATTATTATTTAGAATTTTTTAAAAAAATATCATTGTATTACTATGCTATAAAGAAACTAATTTAACTACTTAATCTATTATTATTTAGCTGTATCTAATAATATTTAAAAAGTTACATCTGTAGACAATTATTCAGATATATTTCTTTAATATTGTTTTTTTATCATTTGAAATTAAAAAAATATCACCTACCTTTATTATCATAGTTATAATAATTAAGAGTCTACTTAAATTTATCTCAAATATTATCTTTTAAATAAATTAGAGCGCTTACTAAGAATGTTGACTTTTTGTCTTCAACAGTATAATATCTATAGAGAGGTGGTTGTATTTTTGAATAAAGATTATTATGACACTATTGATAAAAATTAAATTTGAACTAGATAAAAATACGCCCCAAACTAATTATGGATGGCGGTAATATTGAATTCATCAATTACAAGAATGGAGTATTAAAGGTGCGCTTCCTTGGTGAATGTGCTCACTGTGAACTATCCCATATCACTTTAAAATATGCAATAGAAAAAAACATTAATAGAAAAAAATACCTGAAATAAAAAAAGTAATACAAGTAAAAATGAGCGTCATTTAGGGCGCTTTTTTTATTTTATAATTTAGTAAAAAAGAGTAGAACAAAGTCTACTCTTGATGACGTCCCAGAAGGGATTCGAACCCCTGACCGACGGCTTAGAAGGCCGTTGCTCTATCCTGCTGAGCTACTGAGACACATTTAATAATTACCTCTCTCTGAAGTACTTTAATAGTATATCAATTATTTTTATATTATGTCAATACTTTTTTTAAAAAAATTATCTAAGTAATATTTTTTTATTGTTATTTTTTTCTTTTTCAAAGTTAACTTCTACTTTAATTTCTTACTGGTACTTGCTTGGGAATTTATATTTTTCAGCAAAGCAATTATTTCATTAAATATACTTATCACAACTGGATTCTAGATGTCTAAAGTAATTTTTTATACCCAAAACTTGGTAAAAAGCAAAAAAGGAAAGCCGAAGTCTCTCAAACGGCTTTCCTATAAGTATTTTAAAAATTATCTTCTTAATCCTAGAGCTTTAATTAATTCACGGTATCTTTGGATATCTTTTTTAATTAAGTAGTCTAGTAAGTGACGACGACGGAAAACTTTTTTAAGTAATCCACGGCGACCTGCGTGATCTTTTTTGTGAGTGTTTAAGTGCTCAGTTAAAGCATCGATTTCAGCAGTTAATACTGCGATTTGTACTTCTGGAGAACCAGTATCTGATTCGTGAGTACGGAATTTAGCGATAATTTCTTGTTTTCTTTCTTGACTAATTGCTGCCATTGCAATTTCCTCCATATAATTTTATTTTGCGACCTTAATCCTAGTGTAGAACCTGGAGGGTTTCTATACCACGAATAAGGAACATAAGTTATTGTACAACATTTTTCAATATAATTCAAGAGATAACACTTAAAATCAGTACAATACTCAAGATTTTTAGTAATCTTTTTTTCTTCACAAGTTTTTTTATCCAGCTTCAATTGCTCTTTTAAGTGGTCAAAACTCTCAAAATTTTTTTGTTCTTTTCGTAAAAATTCATAGAAGTAAATTTCTATTCTTTTCTCCATAAATATCTTCATCAAATTCTAAAATATGTGTTTCTATAAATTTTTTTATTTTTTTCATCTGATACTGTTGGGTTATAACCAATATTTGTAACTGATTTATAAATCTTATTATTAACTTTAATCTTAGTTGTATAGACACCATTCGTATCAGGTAATAGATATTTACCATCCAATTCAAGATTAGCGGTCGGAAAATTAATTGTTCTTCCTAGTTGCCTACCTTTCACTACTAAACCAGAAATAGAATAAAAATCTTCCTGTATATTTTTTATATTTTGAGAATTCACCTTTTCTAACGAATTCTTTTAATACCGTCGTAGATATTTTTCTCCCCATCTATTTTTTTCTTTTTTTCTTGAACAGTTACTTCTATACCACTATCTTTTATCAAATCTGGTGTTCCTAATCCTTTAAAAACCAAATCTATAATCAAATCCACAAAAACTTTATCTACATTTAATTTTTTTCAGAATATTATTTATAAATTCTTCAGCCGATAAATTTTTGTAATTTTTTTCATTAAATTCTAGATAGTACACCTCATTTACACCAAGATTTTTCTAACAGTTCGTTTTTTTCTTATTAGTTGGTGTAAGAGATTCCTCACTAGTTTTTTTCCAAAATATTCCTTTGGACTTTTTATCTAAAGTAATTACTGCAGATATATAACCTTTTTTTCTGCAGCCTCTACAGCTCGCCCTATTATACTTTTGATGGGCTTTATGAATACCATCAAAAAAATCCTAATGCTGCAACTCTATTTTTTTATTTTTCTTCCTTAATATCACTAATATCTGAAATATTAAATATTTCCATCTTCATCTACCTACTCTATTATTTTTTTGGAAATGTCGTTTTTTTACTGATAACAATTCGTCATCTTTATCTTTTTAAATGATAAATTGCAATTGCCTCATTCTCATATGTAAAAACTATTCCATCTGTAAAATCGTAATCTGGAAATTGATTTTTTCTAAATCTTAATCCATTCATTACTTGCTTTTGCTCTAAATTTCGGTATTTCAACAAATTGAAACTCCTCAAGAGCGTATTCTTTTTCTTAAAAGGCTTTGCTCCAAGTTCCCTTCTTGGACTTTTTTTGTTCAACTTCTGATAACTTCAAACACTTTTTCCAAAGTTATCTCACCGCTTCTAGTTCTTGTTAACTTACTCATCGTACTAGGTAAATTTAATTTTTTTCCCCAATACTTGTAGCTATAGTTCGAACATACGTTCCTTTACCACAGCTTATATCAATTGAAAAAAATAAAACTTATCATCTTTATAATACTCACTGTTTTTCTATAAATGAAATATCATAAATGTTAACTTTTTCTCGTTGGAATTTCTACATCAAATTGACCTCTTCTAGCATACTCATAAAGTTTTTCTACCATTAACTTTAATTGCAGAATATATCGGTGGAGTTTGTTCTATCTCACCAATCATTGAAGATAAAATCTCCTTTATCTCATTAATGTTAATATCACTTACTTTACATTCTTCTATTACTTCACCAGTAAAATCTTCAGTAGTAGTCTTAAGACCTAGGCAAACTTCTGCTCTATAGCTTTTCCCTAAATCCATGGCATAATCACTTACTTTTGTAGCTCCACCAAGCAACAGTAATAATACTCCATCAACTTCAGGATCTAATGTGCCCGAATGCCCAATCTTTTTCATTTGAAGAATTTTTCTTGCCTTAAAAACAACATCGTGACTTGTAATTCCACGTTCTTTGTAAATTGGTAAAATGCCTTCAAACATTATTTCTTATCCTCTTTTTTCAAACAATCTGGACACAAACCATAAACCTCAAATTTATGACCATCAATTTGATAACCTTTCAATTCTTCTATTTCTAAATTATCACATACATGGACATGAATTATTTTGGCTTTACCACAATTTAAACATATATGGTGGTGATGATGGTGATCAGTTTCTAAACATCCTATCTTAAAATATTTTTCACCTTTTATTTCAGTTGTTTCTAAAATTCCCAATTCTTCATAAGTACTTAGATTTCTATAGATTGTATCAAAACTAAGTCCAGGATACATCTTTCCAAGAGTCTCAGAGACATATTTTGCATTTATATATCTATCCTCATTTACTAAAAGCTCAACCATAGCTTTTCTCTTCTCAGTATATTTATATCCTTTTTTTCTTTTAAAAAGTTTCATTATCTTATCAACTTTTTTTCTTCTGATATTTTTCATAAGTAATCTCCTGTACTAATTATTTTTTAAAGTCCACAAACGTCTTATTTCTTAACATTGCAATTTCATCTTTGTAAGGGGCAATATCTTTCTTTTCTCCATACCAAGGTGTTTCTAAAATTTTAGGAATATTAGCGAATTCCTCTAGGTGAACAATTCTATTAATTGCATCAAATCCAATACCACCGTATCCGATATTTTCATGACGATCTTTATGTGCACCTAATGTATTTTTACTGTCATTAATATGTAGTACTTGAATTCTATCTAATCCTACTATCTTATCAAACTCAGTTAGTACCCCATCTAAATCATTAACGATATCATAACCACCTTCAAAAACGTGACAAGTATCAAAAGTTACTGTTAGTTTCTCATTTAGTGTAACTCCATCAATAATTTGAGCAATTTCGTCAAATGTTCTTCCACATTCACTACCTTTTCCTGCCATTACTTCTAGAGCAATATTAGGTTTCATATCTTTTGTTAAAACTTCATTTAATCCTTTAACAATACTTGCTATACCTACATCAGCTCCCGCCTTAACGTGTGACCCTGGGTGTAGAACGATATTTTTAGCACCAATTTTCTCAGTTCTTTCAATTTCTAACCTTAGGAAATCAACTGCAAGTTGGTAAATATCTGGTTTAATAGTGTTTGCTAAATTAATAATATAAGGTGCATGTACTACAATATCACTAATATTTTTTTCTTTCATTAGCTTATGAGCTTCTTCAATACGTAGTTCATCTATCGCTTTTCTTCTAGTATTTTGAGGAGCTCCAGTATAAATCATGAATGTATCACTATTATAACTAGCCGCTTCTTTTACAGAACCAAGCATCATTTCTTTTCCAGACATTGATACATGTGATCCAATTTTCAAGTTCTTCATTATTTACCTCTATTCGCCTTATTGCTACGTTTAGCAAATTTTTCTTCTTTCTTTTTGTTTAAGTTTATCCATTTTATATTTATATTTTTTTCTTATAACCCGGTTTAACTTTTTTTAGAAACTTTTTACTTTTTGATTTTTAATTTCTCAGTTAAGTTATGATCAGCTACAACTTTCTTTCTACTTTGACGTTTATTTCTATCTTTAGCCTCAACAAATTCACCATTTCTAATATCTTGGTGATTAAATTCAATTCCACGTTTTTCTAAATCTTGTAATTTTTCTTCATCTTTATTGTTGTAAATTGTAATACAGTCTCCACTTAATCCTGCACGTCCAGTTCGTCCTGCTCTATGAATAAAGAAGTCTAAATCATTAGGAATATTGAAGTTAATTACATGACTCACTCCTTCAATGTCAATTCCACGACTCATTAGATCACTTGCAACAACATAAGTGAAATCTAAGTTATTAATTCTTCTTTGCATTTGTTTACGTTCACGCGGTGTTAAATCTCCGTGTAGAACACCCACATTTAATCCTTTAGAAATAAGATAGCTACTTACTTCTTCAACTTCAGTTTTCTTATTAGCAAAGATAAGTGCTAAATATGGATTAATAACTGTAGTAATTTCGTGTAATTTTTCTAAACGAGATGAACTTTTCTCTGGAATTAAAATATATTCAATTTTTCCAAATTTTGCATTATCAACTTCGATATATTGTGCATTTTTCAGATATTTTTTTAAGAAGTGATTCATTTGTGTTGGAATAGTTGCTGAGAATACTAAAAATTGACAATTTTCAGCTGCTCTTTTAGAAATTTTATCAACATCTTCCATGAACCCTAAATCAATCATCATGTCACATTCATCGATTACAAGACTCTCAACTTCTTTAATAGCTAAAGCACTTGCTCTATCTAATTCTAATACACGTGTTGGTGTACCTATAATGATATGTGGTGCATTAGATACTCTTTCTATATCTCTATTTAAATCTTGTCCACCGATACATAGTGTAATTTTAATGTCCTCTTCAGAAAAATTAGCGATATGTAATGCCATATCATATAATTGTCTAGAAAGCTCTCTTGTTGGTGCTAAAATTATACTTTGTGTTTTTTTCTTAGTTACATCTAATTTACTAAAAATTGGTAGTAAGAAAGAATGACTTTTCCCACTTCCCGTTTGTGATTTTGCTACAATATTTTTCCCTTTTAATACTGGTGAGAATACTCTCTCTTGAATTTTTTTGTTGGATTATCAAATCCTAAATCTATTATTGCCTTATTTACAAATTCATTAAATTTATACTGTTCAAACGACTTTGGTAACATTAAAAATCTCCTCTATAATTTTTTTATATTTTTATTCTATGGTCTTTTTCTTATATAGTCCACAATCTTCTGCATAAAGCTATTTAAATAATAATACGTGCTTCACGCCATAATAAACCATCTTTTATTATACTATAAATAGGTGGAATTAGCTATAAAAAAACACTGTATTATTAGCTATTATTCGTTTTCTATAGCTATATTTTTTTATAAATATCATAAAAAGAAGCGCCAAAAATCTAGATTTCTTAGAATCCTATTTTTTTATCGCTTCTTCTATAATTATCCTAAAAAAATTTTTATAAAGTTACAAAGTATTTAAGATATAACCTTAATTATTTGAATAGATTTTTCTGAAAATCCATCTGTAACTTTTTAGAAGTTGTTTAAACACCTTAGTTTTTAAGTGAGACTGTATTTCCATAATATTCTTTACCAGTCTTAGTCATTTGGTCTAAATCTTTTTGAACTGCTTCTTTAAACATTTGTTGCAGTTGTTCATAAGATGTTATATGAACATTATCAATATCTATCTCAGCAAATCCATGTTTAGCTTTCTCTAAAACTTCTCCATACCAGTGTTTTTTCCAAGCTTCAAGCGTTTCAAATGCCCCTTTAGATACTTTTTTGATAATATACTTATCACTTAAAGTTGGTAATTTTTCTTTATTGGCTGCGTCTTTGTATTTATTTGAAACATAACTGATAAATCCATCTTCATAACCATAGTACCCCCACATACGGAATGCATTATGTTTGAATGACAATGAACCTGGTGCACCATCGCTTGAATTACCTCCATAGATACCTGCCATCATATTTACATTTACGTATGCAGAATTTGGCATCAAGTCTTCAGGTCGATAACGCCCATTTCCTACACCATGCTTAGTCGTAAAGTTATTGTCTACCAAATCATTAATAGAAGTTAATTGTTTAGTTTTTTCTTCATCTCTCAAATCTCGTACTTTATCCCATTGATTTGGTTCAGTCAGTTTATTATATTCATCTTTATAACGATATTCTTTATCTATTTTTCTAAACCATTTACTATTATCAGTTAGCCCTTTACTAATGACTGCATCAGCTTCTAAGTGATCTAGCATCATCATCGCTTCATTGTAGCGTTTCATGTAGGCATCTATTTCTTGTCTATTTCTCAATTTATTAGGATCATAATTATACCACTGATCCCCATTATTCGGTCGAACATATGCCATATTTAATCCTAGAGCTCCATATTCTCCATTTGTCGTAGAACTGTCAGGTGTTTGTAACATACCTTGTGCATACGCCTCAAGATCCGTACCTTCACGGTGCCAATTACCTCCATAGTACAACATGCGGTCATTTACATGGGTTGTTTCATGAGTAAATGCCGAAATACCAAATGGACTAATCATATCTGTCACCATAAAGAACACTGCATCATCTTCATATGGTCTTCCATAGATTCTAGCCATAGCCCCCATGCTTCCATTTGTATTGTGATAACGCCATGTTGGTCCATATAACTCACGTACAGGAGCTACTACTTTTCCATTATTCGCAAATCCATAACGGTTAGAACCACCACTATAATTTTGATTATCCCAAACTGCAGTTGGTACCATATTATCACTCTTCAATAATTTATTTCGAACTGATGACAATGCTAAACGAGACCAAAAGTCTAAGTATCGCTGTTGCGCATTTGCTACTTCATCAATTTTTGCTTTAAATTTATTTCGTTCTTCTTCTGTATATTTTCCATATTTTTCAAACGAACTATACGCTAAAGTATTATATGTTGAAATTAAGAATATATGAGCATTTTTTTCAAAGTTAATAACGGTAAAATCATACGACCATGTATAAAATTATTTAGTCCATCATAGGCTCTATGTTTTTTATTTACAAAATCTTGAGTTGTGGTAGTCGGTTCAGATATATAAACATTTTTTTCTGTTGCGTGTTTAAACCAATCATTTAAATCCGTATCCGCTGTGAATAATTTCATATTATAATTTAAAAAAATTCATGTAAATTAGCTTTACCAGTACCGCTAGCAATAACCTCTCTATATGCATCATACGTACGATCACCTTTTTATGTAACTTTCCTTAGAACCAATTTTTGATAAGTCTATCAAGTACATCTACATTTTTTTCCATAGAAATCAGGTTTGAAAGTCATCATATCTTTTATATTTGCACCATTATATTTAATTCCGTAATATCTATTTAAGTATGTTAAAGCAAGCATAATATTAGTTTTTATTTTTTTCGATTTTTTTAATTAATGAAAGTTTAGCAGGCTCATCATCATTTAATTGATGTTCTTCATTTTCTACAAGTTTCTTAACAAACTTATCAATATTATCGCTAACCTCTTTGAAACTTTCTTCTAAGAATAAATCACGAATATATCCATTTTGACGAGCTTCACTGTTGGCTGTAGAATCATTTTTAGTGTCTCTTTTCTCAAGAATATTACGAACAGCCTGAGACTGTAACTCGACAGATAGCAATAATTCTTTTACTTTGGCTTCTAAAAGCATCTCTATTTTTTTAATAACTATATTCGGTGTATATACTATATCCGCTAAGTTTTTCTATACTATATTCTTTCACTTGAGCTACTTGAGAATCTTTTTCCGAAATATTAAACAATTCTTTTTGTTCCATCAGCATAATGAACCATAATTTTTATTAGCATTTTTCTGAATCAGTTACAAATTCTGTATCCTTCATAGCTGTCACCGATAAAATTTTTCTTAGTTACAAGGTTAGAATTTTTCAGCTAATTTATTACCTTGATTTTACAATCCAATCTTTATTATAGAATGGTTGTAGTTTTTTTCTATATTTCGATATGCCTGATTACGTTTTTCTTGGTAATCTTGAATATTTTTATATTCATCTTCGTAAGAAACTTTGTTGTTAAGCTTATCTACAGTTGGTTGTGTACTAACTAATTTATCAGCAGTAATCATCATCGCTTGAATTTTCATATCTGCTTCATCTTTAGTGATATCTTTGATTCTATGAGAGTTTCTATGAGTTTTTTCACCTTTACTAATACCTGTTACTGTGAAATTCTTATTAACAACCCAATCAGTAACATATTCATTGTCCATGTCATTTGAACCAAAAAATACATCTCCTCTTTTAACATCCATCATTGTAACTGTATTTTCAATAACACCCCAAGGCCAGTTCTTACCTATAAGACCTCCATTTTCTCCACTATTAGGAACATCAATAATTCCTTTTGCTACAGAATTTCTTATATATCCCCATCTACCTATACCATCAGAATTTAAACCATGGCTTATGTTCCCTGCTATTCCTCCTGTTCGTGATCTATCACCCGTAATTTCAGCATCAACATAGGCTTTTTCAATATTACCACGCCAAACATCACCTGCTATTCCAGCAAGATTAGATCCCCTATTACCAGTAGCGTGAACTTTACCAATGTATGCAATATTAGTCATTTTCCCTTCATCTAACTTATTAACAATACCAGCCACTTCGTTTGCCCCGATGACACTACCCGTTACTTTAACATTTTCAATAATTCCACCTTTTGCTATCTGTGCAAGTGAAGCGACATCATTTGTTCCTGGTAAATTAATATTTACATTCTCTAAGTTTATATTTCTAATAGTTGCATTCTCTAATTTACTAAATAGAGGGTGCCCTAAATTATGAATTGAATAATGCTTATCATCAACACTTGTTAAGGTTCCTGTAAATTTCTGAGTAACATAAGATTTTCCAAGTGGTTTTATACTAACTGCGCTCAAATCAGCCCCAAGTTTAAATGTTCCCGAAGGAGTTTTTTGCATAGCATCTATTAAATCTTTAAAATCATAGTACACATCTCCAATATGTGGTTTTGGTTTCGCAATATAATAAGAATAAGTATCCTCTATTTTATTTTCACTCGTTCTTCGTACTAAGTCTTGAGCTTTTGCACTAACTTTATAAAACCAATCTTCCCCAACTTTTACTTCTTCTATTTTATCAATAGCAAGTTTAGTTGTTTTATTATCACGAGAAGTTACTTTCAAATAGTATTCTTTTATATTTTCAGGAATAGCGTTTAATAAGCTACTATCACTTTCCTCACCTTGTTCGTTAACATGTATCAAGCTTGTTTCTTTGATATTTTTAACTTCAACTTTTTTAAGATCAAGCCTTAGCGGTCTTTCTTCTAATACTGAAGTCTCATCTGCTTTTCCTCGATTATAAATCATAGTTGTTCTGACGATATAGTCTTTATACAATTTAAGATTATCTGCAATATCTTTTAATTTAGATGTAGTTAAATCTAATCGTTTAACTACATTTTCACCATCACGAACTTCTGCTACAATAGATTTAATCTCGACTGAATCCTCATTTTCTAAAGTATATGACAAGTTAGCAGAACGATCAAGAGTATGTTCTTCGATCTTAGCTAATGTTAATACAGGTGGTTTTTTCTCTTTTTGAATTTCTTTTACTGGATTCTCTGGCTGTACTAACGGTTCGCCTTTCTCACTTACCACTCCTTCTGGTTTCTCTGGCTGAACCAACGGTTCGCCTTTCTCACTTACCACTCCTTCTGGTTTCTCTAGCTGTACTAACGGTTCACCTTTCTCGCTTACTACTCCTATCGGTTTCTCTGGCTGTACTAATGCTTCGCCTTTCTCACTTACCACTCCTTCTGGTTTCTCTGGCTGAACCAACGGTTCACCTTTCTCGCTTACCACTCCTTCTGGTTTCTCTGGCTGTACTAACGGTTCACCTTTCTCGCTTACCACTCCTATCGGTTTCTCTGGCTGTACTAATGCTTCGCCTTTCTCACTTACCACTCCTTCTGATTTCTCTGGCTGTACTAACGGTTCACCTTTCTCGCTTACCACTCCTATCGGTTTCTCTGGCTGTACTAATGCTTCGCCTTTCTCACTTACCACTCCTTCTGATTTCTCTGGCTGTACTAACGGTTCACCTTTCTCGCTTACCACTCCTATCGGTTTCTCTGGCTGTACTAACGGTTCACCTTTCTCGCTTACCACTCCTATCGGTTTCTCCGACTGTACTAATACTTTGCCTTTCTCACTTACCACTCCTATCGGTTTCTCCGGCTGTACTAACGGTTCACCTTTCTCGCTTACCACTCCTATCGGTTTCTCCGACTGTACTAATGCTTTACCTTTTGCTACTTCTAAAGTACCGACAGCAATAACTTTATTAACAACATTCTTTGTAATAGAAGTTTTAATGATTCTACTAGTAGCTTTGCCATCAACCATAGTTACTTCGCTAAATACCACTTTTTCCCCGTTAACACCATCATTAAGAACTTTAGTCTTCCCTTTTGGTAATGTATTGTCAAGTTTTCTAATAGTTTCAAAAGGGATAACTTCCGTGGTTGTTCTAAGTTCTGGTTTATTTATTGATAAGTTAAGTACCCCTTCCTCTGGTGTTGTTTTATATTCGATCTTTGGTTTTGAGATTTCTGTATCTTGTCTGTGAATTTCAATTTTAGGTATCTCTATCTCCTCAACTTTTTCCGTCTTAGTTAATGATTCACTTTGCTTAATTGATGATACTTTCGTTTCACTTGGGAGAATCTTTTCTGTAACACGAGAGTGTTCTTCTAAATCATTTTGCGTGAAAAATCCTATATATCTGTATCCTGCTATTTGAATTACACCTTTGGCAAGTTCAGAAGAATTAGTAATTGTTGTGTTTGTGTTATATTGAACTAAATCTTTATTTTCTAAAGCAAAAGAATGATACGGTACTACAACACTTTGCCCTAGAGTCCCAATCAAAACTACACTAAGTACTTTATTTCTATGTTTTTTTGAAATTAAAAGTACTATTAGAACAGCTGTTCCTAGGCCTAAACCAGCGAGTGGGAGTGTTCTTTCTCCTGTATTAGGTAATAATTTTGTTTTCAGTGTATCAGCGCTAGCATTATGACTTTCTTTCTTATAAACCATATAATAGGTTTCGTTATTTTTTTAAATCATTTGGTATACTATTTTTTTAATTAAAATTTTTTTCTGATTCTGTAAGTTCATTTTCAGTTAGATAAGTATAATTAACATTTATACCATTGTCATTTGCATAAGCTTTTAGTTGGCATATAACTTCCAAATATTAATGCACCAATAACAACAGGGGCTACCCCAAATGATAATTTTCTAATTGAAAACTTTAAAATTTTTATTATTTTTTTACTTTGTGTTCGCATAAAAATCTGCTCCTAAATACATATTATTACAATTCTATTCTATCAAAAAAATATAGCTATTACAATTTAGCCTCCCTCCTCAAAATAAAACAAAAAAAAATAATTTTTTTATTTAAAGATAATTAAAAATATCACTAGTTTAAGTTCTTTTTAATACATAAAAAGTAATGCTTTCTTACTTTTTAAAAAAATAAAGATATACTTTTTCTAAAGAAATTAATTAATATCAGAAAAATAAAAAAAGGAACGTTCTACCAATATGATGATTAACAAAATCATCATTGGTAAATCGCTCCTTATAATATTTATTAGATATACAATAACCTCTTAGGAATTATACACTAAAACTTATTAAAATTATTTTTTTCTATGTTAATCTGAGTTTTTCTTATCTTCTTAACAGTATAACTTAATACTTTTTTTATCTTATCACCAGAAATTTCTTAGTTACAATAAGTAAAATAACATTTTAACATTTAGACCTTTAATAAATTATATTATTTTTACAATCTCTATTCCTGAGCTTGTTCCTAATCTCTCTGCTCCAAGATCAACATATTTTTGTGCTGTTTCCTTATCTCTAACTCCACCACTTGCTTTAACTTTTGCATTGTCACCAACAACTGATTTCATTAGTTTGACATCTTCATAAGTTGCCCCGCCAGTTCCGAAACCAGTTGAAGTTTTTACAAAATCTGCCTTAGCAGCAAGCGATAACTCACAAGCTTTTACTTTTTCTTCATCAGTTAGATAACACGTTTCAATGATAACTTTTAATACATTATCTCCAATAACCTCTTTTATTTGACGAATTTCATTTTCAACAAATTCAAATTCACCATCCTTTAATTTAGCAATATTGATAACCATATCTATTTCGCTTGCACCATTTTCTACAGCTTCTTTAGCCTCGAAGACTTTAGCAGCAGTAGTCATTGCACCTAATGGAAATCCTACTACAGCTGCAACTTTAACATCAGTTCCTTGTAAAAGTTGTTTAGCATCTGCAACATAACAACCATTAACGCAAACACTATAAAATTCATGTTCAATTGCTTCCTCACAAAGTTTTTGAACATCCGAACTACTTGCTGTCGCCTTTAAAATTGTATGATCAATATATTTATTTAATCCCATTTTTTTACCTCTATTCTATAACTTCTAATATATTTTTAATATTTTCTATTTTTTCTTGTCCGATTACATAGGCATCTAAGACCATTTCTTTACTAGATTGAACATTTTTTTCATCGTTAAAGTAAATTTCAGCAATAACTTCACCTTTTTCCACTTTATCTCCGACTTTTTTCTTAAGCTCGATTCCTACAGCATGATCAACCTCATCTTCTTTAGTAGCACGCCCAGCTCCAATAACCATCGCTGCTTTTCCTATTTCTTCCGCTTTGATTTTTGTTACATAACCGTCTTCTTCTGAGAACACCTCTAATACTGATTTAGGTGTTGGTAACAGTTCATAATTGTTCACTACTTCGCTGTCTCCTCCACTTAACTCAATAAACTGTCTTAATAATTCTAAAGCATGACCATTATCAATAACTTCATCTATTTTTTTAGCAGCTTCTTCGTATGTCTTAACTTCACCTTTGTGTTTTAAAGCTAGATAGACAATTTCATAAACTACTTCTTTAAGATCATCTGACCAGTTACCTTTTAATGCTTCAATTCCTTCGATAATTTCATTAGCATTACCAATATTATATCCTAATGGTTCTTCCATATTAGTCAGTACTGCTATGGTTTTTCTACCTACACTATTTCCAATTTCAACCATTCTTCGTGACAATTCTCTCGCGTCTTCAATAGTCTTCATGAAAGCACCGTCACCGACTTTTACATCTAGAATAATTAAATCAGATTGAATAGCCAGTTTCTTACTCATAATACTACTTGCTATTAAAGGAATACTGTCTACTGTTGCAGTCACATCACGTAATGCATATATTTTTTTATCTAATGGTACAATATTGTCACTGTAACCCATTAGCCCCACTCCAGTTTTACTAGCTACTTCTACTAGTTCTTCTTTTGTAGTACTAAATTTAAAGTTTCTAATTGCTTCAAACTTATCAATCGTTCCCCCAGTATGACCTAAACCTTTACCAGATAACTTTGTTGTAGCCATTCCTACAGCTGATAAGATAGGTCCTAAAACTACAGTAACCTTATCACCTACACCACCCGTAGAATGTTTATCAACAAGATAATGATCTAAATCGTCAAAGTAGATTGTATCTCCAGAATCCCTCATAGTTAAAGTGAAGTTAGTAAGTTCATCTTTTGTCATATTATTAAAATATACAGACATTAAAAACGAACTCATTTGATAATCAGGTACCGTTCCTTTAAGGTAGCCCCCTAGTAAAAATTCAATTTCAGCCTTTGTAAGTTCTTTATTTTTTTCTTTTTTTATCTATGATATCAACAACTCTCATAGTTTATTCTCCTTAAATATTTTTTTCATTTAAATATAAACAAATATATCTTCTTAAAAAAATCTTTACAATAAAAAAATTCGTCATACTATACTTTTTCATTCTCTATATAAATATTATTAGATACTTCTAATATCTGCAAACTCTTCTTATCTTTTTAATATTTTTATATAACTCTTCTTGACTTTTTTTACTATATACTATTTTTATCACGAATTATGTACATTTTGTAGCCTAATAATATTAACATATAGTTTTTTTATATTTAAATAAAATCATAAATAACATATAGAATAGAACTAATAGTATAACTATTTTTCCATAAAAATTGAAGTTTTTGATTTATAATCAAAAATGTAATAACTATCATCAAAATTAAGTAATAATAATCAATACCGCTTTTGTCTAGAAATTTCTTTTTACTACAAATAAATATATTTGAAGGTTTACTCCCATTTGTGAATTATTAAAGAAAAAAATAGATATTATCGTTAGTATTGTGGTTAATAAGAGTGCATCTAAATCTTGTTTTACAAAAGTATAAATAAGTAAAACAAAAATAAAGAGGCATAAATGAATAAATACAATAACTAATATAGTTAAATGATTTTTTTCATCTCATACCTCCTAATTTATTATCTTTTTACTTTTTTTGGTTTAGACAAAATCTCCGAAAAAAATTATATCATTCACAATTTTTTTCTTTATCAAAAAGTTAAAGAGTTTGAAAATATTTCTTTTTCTTTATCTACTATAACACGTGGTTTTCTTTCAAAAAATTGTTGCTGAGAAGATTCATGTTTTTGGAATACGATTATCCCTTTGATTATACTCTTTATAAACTTGTTTAGGTACTTTCTTCTGCTTAACTTTCTTAACAGTTTCTTTATTATTTTTATTGTTCTTGGCTTTATCAATAATAAGTGAAACTATTAGGAAAAATTATAGGAATCACTAAACTACTCATCTTCCCTCCTAGAGTTTCTGTTAAGATACTCATTTGCAATCAATCCTCGAACAAGATTTTTCTTGAGAAAACTCTAATTTTTTAGTATTGCTTTTTAAAATTACTTGGCTGATCAAAATTTCTTTGCATCGAAAACTTATTACGACCTTTATTGTAATTTTTCACTATAATACTGTTGATATTTGTTCATAGTAGAGTTATCAACTTGTTGTTCATATATATCTTCTTCATAAACTTGTTGATTAGATAAAGAACTTTGTCTATTTCTAAATTCATTAGAATCCTTATTTGCAGTTTCTTTGATTCTTTTCATCTCTTCAACTGCCTTTAGCGCTTGAGCTCGAGCATTGTCTAGCTCCATTTGTTTTGAATTATCTAAATTTTTTCTGTATCTTTTACTGTCAGAAGCAAAAACCATTGCGAAAATAGCAAAAATTATGATAAATGTTATTGGTGCTGCGAAAATTAAAAATGACATTTCACATCCTCCTTTTTATCTAATTATTTACCTGCTCCTGTTTCAGGTTGTGACATACGTTTAATTGAATCTCTCATACCTGTATCAGCTTCTAAATTCTTATAATTCATATAATCCATAATACCTAGATTACCTTGTTGGAAAGCTTTCGCCATTGCTAGTGGTAATTCAGCTTCAGCTTCTACAACTTTCGCACGCATTTCTTGGATTCTAGCTTTCATCTCTTGCTCAGCTGCAACCGCCATTGCACGACGTTGTTCAGCTTTTGCTTGTGCTATATTCTTATCAGCAATAGCTTGTTCAGTTTGTAAATTAGCACCGATATTTTGACCGATGTCAACATCCAGAATATCAATCGATAAGATCTCAAATGCAGTACCAGCATCTAATCCTTTATCTAAAATTGTTTAGAAATTCTATCAGGATTTTCTAAAACTACTGTATGCGATTCAGAAGAACCAATTGTAGAAACAATACCTTCACCTACACGGGCAATAACAGTCTCCTCTCCAGCTCCCCCTACAAGACGCTCAATATTTGCACGAACTGTAATTCTAGCTTTAGCTTTAACCTCAATACCATTAATTGCAACCCCTGCAATATATGGTGTTTCAATAACTTTCGGGTTAACACTCATTTGAACCGCTTGAAGAACATCACGTCCTGCTAAATCAATAGCTGCACAGCGCTCAAATGTTAAACTTACTATATTAGCTCTGTGGGCTGCGATAAGAGCGTTAATTACTCTATCCACATTCCCCCCTGCCAAATAGTGACTTTCTAGTTGATTAATAGTAACTGCCAATCCTGCTTTGTGTGCTTTAATCATCGGATTAATTACTCTACTTGGAATAACACGTCTCAACCTCATACCAACAAGTGTGAAAATACTCACCTTCACTCCTGCTGCAATCGCACTGATCCAAAGACCAAGTGGAAAGAAAGTAAAGAAGATTGATAGCACAATCAGCACTACTACTACAATTATACCTGTAAAAACTAATTCTGGCATAATACTACCTCCTTATTTTATTTATATTTTCTTAACAACTATACGCATTCCTTCAACACGTATAATTACAATTTCATTACCCTTTTCTATGAAATCTCCATCAGTAACCACGTCCAATTTTTCGTCACCAAATACAGCAACACCCGCTGGACGTAAATCCGTATATGCTTTTAATTTCTTCCCTACTAATTCTACTCTACTCTCACTAGCTACATAGCCATCTTCTGTAGAAATAGAATCATTCAAGACAAGTCTATCTAAAAACATCAGTTTTTTATGGAAAACATTTCGATTTACATAATATAGTATCACTGCAAGAATTAGAGATACTACAAGTATAAAAGCAATATAATATGTTGATTTATTCACATAAATTATCGCATATATTACGGTAATGATTCCTACAGTCCCTACTATTCCTCCAGGTATAAACATTTCTAGTCCAATTAGGGCTAATCCCCCAATGAACAGCAATAATACAAAAATGCTTAATCCTGTAGAATAAGAATGAAGGGCTATATATGTCGCCAAACTAAGTATAGATAATATTCCAAATAAGTTAAACTTTTTTGAGAACAATTGTTGGCAAAAAGTTAACGACATTGTAACTAAAAGAATCCAATCGAGTGACATCATTAAATCCATTTATAATCACCTCATTTTTGCATATTCTTTTTCTAGATAGTCTAATAATTCTTCCCTTGTGAAAATATTCCCATGCCCAGGAACAGCATGTTCAAAGTCAAGAATCGATATTCTATCTATATAATCACGAAGCTTTTGTTTATTATATGCCATCGGTTTTGTATAGTAATTTTTAGCGTGACTATCACCTAAAAACAATACTTTCTCCTCTGGAATATAAATTAAAAAAATGCATCATTAGAATGTGAGTTACTATTGTATATACAATTAATTTTAACTCCTCCAAGATTTAAATTGAAATCTGCCATTTTAGGCATATCTGGTATTCTAATTTTTATCTCATGATTTTCATACACTCTCTTTATAACATCGGCACTGTATTTTATCTCCGTTCCATCCTTGACTCTTTGATACAAACTCTCATCATCCCATTCTAGTTGAGATAATTCTATTAAAGATTCTCTAGCTCTATCAGTAGCGATTACTGGAATTTCTAAATACGCCGCTCCAAAACTATGATCCCAGTGATGGTGTGTTAATATCACATAACTTGGCATTGGTAAGTCATTTTCTTTTAATTCTTTTAGAAAATTTTCCACTTGCACAGGTCCATTTCCTGAATCTAACATTACCGAGAAGTATTCTCCCCTTACATAACCAAGTGTTGGTTCTAAATACATATATCGTTGTTTTGTATAATAAAATCTATCTGAAAATTTAATTAGCATTCTTTTTACTTCCTTTTGATTATAGTTACATTATACCACACAGAAAATGTAAAGTATATTAATATATTTGAACATTTACGTGTTTAATTACCTTTAATATAAAAAGAAAGAAAGCAATACCAAAGAGGTTTACTTTCTTTAAATTTTAAATGGAGATGGCGGGATTTGAACCCGCGTCCAAAAATACCTCCCCTTAGCTTCTACATGTTTAGTTTACCTATTAAATTTAATTCTCCACTTAAGCCGATAAACAGGCAATGAAAAACGAGTTTGATTAATCTCTTATTTTTTTCTACAAACGGAAGAAAAAAACCGTAGACTGCTAAAAATGAACCGATTAGCTTTGTCACAGTCAAACAAAGCAATCAGCCTTTAGCTTATTAAGCTGCTAAAGCGTAATTTGTTTTTTCGCCAGTTATATTTAACTGATGTGTTGTTAAAGGAGACAACCCTCCTACATGCCACCAAGAAGACTAGCATCCCTGTCGAATCCTAAACATCCCCTAATTGTGATTATTATATTTTACCATAAATTTTCAAATTATGTAAAATTTTTATTAACTCTACTGTATTCTATGATTTTAATTAAACTCTTACCATCATTAATCATTCTTATGATATAATAAATTATATATAATAAAATTAAAGGAGGAACCATGGAAACACTTATTAATAAATTACGTCCAAGTAAAATCGATGATATTATCGGTCAACATCATTTAATCGGTGATGGAAAAGTTCTTACTAAAATAGTAGAAAGTAAAAAAATGTTCTCGTTTATTCTATATGGTCCCCCTGGAACTGGAAAAAAAACTTCAATTGCAAATGCATTAGCTAATGAACTAGATTATAAATTTAAAAATACTAAATGCTGTAAATTGTACAAAGAAAGATTTACAAACTGTAACAGAAGAATCAAAAAGATTTAAAAAAAGTTATTCTACTACTCGATGAATTTCATAGACTAACTAAACCTATGCAGGATATACTACTTCCTGAAATCGAGTTTGATAATATTTACGTTATTGGGATGCACAACGAATAACCCTTATCATACTGTTAATCCTGCAATTAGATCGCGATTTAATTATTTTTCGAATTACAACAAGTTTCTAACGATGACATTTATGAATATCTAAAAAAATATCAAACAATAAAGAAATCTTCCCAAAAGAGTTTAACAATCGAAGATGATGTTTTTTTAAAACAATTGCTCTAAACTCTTCAGGTGATTTAAGATTCTCGCTAAATACTTTTTGAAATTTTATATAATTTATCAAATGAAGGTGAAATTATTTACAAAATGATAAGCTATTAAATTTATCTCTAGGAAAATTCAAAGCCTATGATAAAGATGGAGATGCTTTTTATGACATCATCAGCGCTTTTCAAAAGTCTATACGAGGAAGTGATGTAGATGCATCGTTATACTACCTAGCTCTTTTAATCGACAGTGGTGACTTAGATACAATCTATAGAAGAATGAGCGTTATAGCTTATGAAGATATCGGTCTTGCTAATCCAAACATCGGACCTTTTGTCCATGCTGCTATTGAAAGTGCGAAGATGCTCGGGCTCCCTGAAGCAAGAATCCCTTTATCGAATGCAGTTATCCAACTAGCACTTTCTTTAAAATCAAATAGTGCTTATATGGCTATCGACAATGCACTACACGAAACTAAAACAAATCCAAAATTCATAATTCCTGATCATTTGAGAGATGCACATTATTACGGTGCTGATAAACTAAATCGTGGAGTCGGATATCAATATCCACACAATCATCCAACAGGTTATATTAAGCAGCAATATCTTCCAGATAACTTAGTAGGCAGAACATTCTACACACCAAAAACAAATAATAAAAATGAACAAAATCTAGCACAATATAAAAAAATTTATAGATAATATAAAATAAAGAAAACAGTAGTAACTCAAAAATTATTCGAGTTACTACTGTTTTCTATTCACCTAATATTTTAACTTCACACTCAAGTTCAATACCTGAATCTTCTAGTACTTTTTTTCTGAACTTCTTTAATTAAGTTTTTATAATCTTCACAAGTTGCTGAATTTATATTAACCATAAATCCTGCATGTTTTTTAGACACTTGAGCACCACCAACAGTCAAGCCTTGTAAGCCTGCATCTTGAATTAATTTTCCTGCGAAGTATCCTTCTGGTCGTTTAAATACAGAACCACATGAAGGATATTCTAAAGGCTGCTTATCTGAGCGTATTTTATTTAATTCTTCAACTTTAGAGATAATTTCTTCTTTGTTTCCTTTTTTCATTTGGAAATAAACTTTAGAGATAATTTCCTTAGTTTCTTGAATTATAGAATGTCTATATGAAAATTCCATTTGTTCATTAGTATATATTTTCTTTTCACCATTTTTAGTGAAAACTTCAACCTTTTGAACAACTTCTTTCATTTCGCCACCATATGCTCCAGCATTCATGAAAGATTGCTCCACCTACACTACCTGGAATCCCACACGAGAATTCAAGATTAGTTAGGCTATTTTTCGATACAAAAATCAGTAAGTTCTTTTAATGTTAATCCTGCATAACAAGAAATAATATCACCTTCTAGTAACTCTATATCATTCATATCACTAGTTAAAGCTACTATTCCATGTATACCATTATCAGAAATTAATACATTCGAACCATTTGCTAGTATAGTCAATGCAATATTATTTTTCATTACTGTATTCTATTACATTTTGTAAGTCTTTTTTTCGTTATTAATTTTCACTAAAATCTCAGCATTACCACCTGTTTTTTTGTAAAACTATAATTTCTTAAAGGTTCGTTATATAATACTTCACTACTTTTGAAGAATATCTTCAATATTTTTTTATTTTTAATCATTAGTTTTCAATCCTTTTTTTAAAATTTCATTTTATAAATATTAATTTTTTTGTGCTAAATAATCTTTAAATGAAAGTTCTTTGTTCATATTTTTGAAATGAATTATAGTCATCTTTTAGCTTATCATTACTAAAAAAACTGCTCTAGCTTTTTATAAAAGTCTTTGTGTACTTCTGTATCACGTTGAACAACATTTAAGACTACATCGTAACTCATTGTTAAATAATCAGTTATTCTTGCGTACTTAATTACCCCCTTTTATTCCATTATGAGCAATTCTGTGATATCCTATATTGTTTAATCTTTTTTTCATCAAATGTTGTTATCTCATGTAAATTTTCAACAACAACAAGAATATCTACAATTTTTTTCTCCCAACACCTGTGTAGTACTAGTGGCTCCAATATGTAAAAAAACTCACATTTCGGCATTTTTGGGATTTCCTGTATTTTTTTATTTCTTCTAAAAATATGCTTACAAAGACCTCATTGTCTTTTATTTCTTCAATTTTAACAATTCTCTTATCCATTTATAAAAATCCAATCTTGTAATTAAATATCCTAATCTATTATAGACGTTATTTTTATTTAAAGTAAAGCTATATCTGGATTTCATCTATGAGCTAAGTAAATAAACTTATGATATTAATTACATTATTTATTTACTAACAGCATTCTTCATAACAAAAACATCCTTTTTTTCATGATCATTTATCATTCCAATCGCTTGTAAATAGCTATAGATAATAGTACCACCTACAAAATTAAATCCTCTTTTTTTCAAATCTTTACTAATTTTTATAGAAAGCTCAGACTCACTTGGTGCATCTTTATAGCTTGTTAATCTATTATTAATTTTTTTATAGTTTGTAAAACTCCAGATATATTTATCAAAACTTCCAAACTCTTTTTGTACTTTTGATAAATGCAAGAGCATTTTTCTAACGGAATAAATTTTCAATTTATTTCTTATTATACTCTCATCTTCTCTTAATGATTCTAAATATTCATCTGTATAATTTGCACAAATATTATAATCAAAATTATTAAAAACTCGTTTAAAATTCTCGCGTTTTTTTAATACTAGTGACCAACTTAACCCAGCTTGCATACCTTCTAATACTAAATATTCGAATAACGTTTGATCGTCATGGGTTTCTCTTCCCCACTCATTATCATGATATTCAATTTCTAATGGATCTTTTGCCCATGGACATCTATGTTTATTCATACGTAACCTCCAAATTACTATTTACTAAAGTAAGCATTTCTCTAATTCGTCTAATACTATATCTTTCTTTTTTTATCAATTTCTAAGAAAAAAATCCATCCTTTGCAATAATACGTGTATCTTTATGAGGAGTTAATGCAGTAAATAATTCTTTTTCCTTTTTAAGTTATTCATAATTTCTTTTGTCGAATGTTATAACAACTTTATTCGCTAATTCTTTTTATACTAGTAACCATAGTATTTTTTTCGCCATAACTTTTTAAATAACAAATATCTATTAGATTATTTACCTCTTCTCCAAAAATCAGAGAATCTATCAATTAAATCTTCAACAATACTTTCTATTTCTTCATCACTAACAACATTGTTCAATCTCTTATAGAAATCAATTTTTATCTGCATCACTAGAGATATACTCTTTTGGAATAAAGGCATCTACATTAAGTTTGATTTCAAGATTATCAGTCTCAACTTCAAAAATATCCTTTTTAATTGAAGGGGCTGCTTCTTTAATAATATTTTCATAGTAACTTACATCTTGAGTTCTATCCTGCTCTAATAAAGGTTCTAAAATCCCTTTTTTAGCTTGAATTTCTTGTTCTAACATTTGAGAATATAACGTATAACCTACTGAGTCGATAAATCCATGTTGTCTTCCACCCAAGACATCCCCCGCTCCTCGAATCGATAAATCCTGCATCGCGATCTTAAACCCACTCCCAAGAGATGTAAAGTTCTTAATTGCTGATAATCTTTTTTCTGAGTTTTCAGTTAGCGACTTAAACGGTTCATACATCAAGTAAGCATATGCTTCTCTGCTACTTCGACCAACTCGTCCACGAAGTTGATACAACTGACTTAGTCCAAAACGATCAGCATCCTCTACTATTAATGTATTTACATTTGAAATATCAATACCAGTTTCTATAATAGTAGTAGAAATTAACATATCATATTTTCTATCTATAACATCAGTCATAATATTCTCAAGCTCTCTTTGACTCATACGACCATGTGCATACGCTATATTAATATCAGGTAATAATCTTTTTAGCTCTAAATACTTCTCATCGATTGTCTCTACTCTATTATAAACATAAAAAACTTGTCCTCCACGATTTACCTCATTCATAACCGCTTCTTTAATAACCATTTTATTTTGAGCTGTTACGAAGGTCTGGATAGGTTGACGTTCTCTTGGTGGTGTCTCTATTACAGATAAATCCCTAATTCCAATTAAACTCATATGAAGTGTTCTTGGAATTGGTGTGGCACTAAGAGTTAATACATCAACCGTATTTTTAAGATGTTTAATTTTTTCTTTGTGTTTAACTCCAAAACGTTGCTCTTCATCTATTATTAATAACCCTAGATCTCTGTATTTAAACTTATCATTCAATAACTTGTGTGTTCCAACTATGATATCAATTTTACCTTCTTCAAGTTTTTTACAAATTTCAGTAATATCCTTTGCAGATTTAAATCTACTTACAACCTCTATATTAATAGGGAAATTCGCAAATCTACTTACAAAGTTATCATAGTGTTGTTCAGCAAGTAGTGTTGTTGGTACTAAAACAGCTACTTGCTTATTATCAGTAACAGCCTTAAATGCAACCCTCATCGCTACTTCCGTCTTACCAAATCCAACGTCACCACATAACAATCTATCCATTGGACGTTCCTTTTCCATATCTCTTTTAATCTCTTCAGTAGCTTTTACTTGATCTTCAGTTGGAGTAAATGCAAAATCTGCTTCAAATTCAGCTTGCATACTACCGTCAATACTATACGCATAACCTGAACTCAATTCACGTTTAATATATAACTTAATAAGATCTTCAGATATATCCTCGATTTCTTTACGAACTCTACTCTTAGTCTTCTGCCAATTTTTGGTACCAAGTTTATTTAATGCAGGTTTTCTGTTATCTGTAGAAGCGGTATATTTTTTTGAATATAGTTCATATTATTTATATCTACATAAATAATATCTCCACCATCATAAACAATTTTTTTAAGAAGTCTTTAAATACTCCCCCTACTTCTACATTTCTCAATACCTTCATATAAACCAATACCGTGACTAACATGGACAATATAGTCTCCCAACATTTAGTTCTTGGTAATTTCTTATTTTTTTCTGAATTTGTATATTTGAATTTTTACACGTCGTTTTTTCTTTCTTCTTCAGTAAATAATTCACGTGGGGTTAATAGGAATATTTTTATTTTTTTCTATCTTCTAATCCCCTTAAGATGATATTTATTTACATCAATAAAAATTTTTTTCCTTCTTTTACACCATAATAAATATCATCATAAAAAAATAATTATCAAATAACACTTTCTCAACATAATCTTTTTTTGTTTTTGTGTATTTAATGAAATAATTACCTTTATAATTATCTGTAATCTTCTCTCTAATTTCTTTAGCTAAATACTCTTCACTAGAATAATAAGCTAAGTCTATGATATCTAAGTTATAGTTTTTCTCTATGATCTTATCATTTTAGCTTTTAAAGTAGATAAATAGTATTTTTCTAATATCTAAATCTTGAATCTTTTCAAATGCTATATTATCTATTACATCTTGATAGATATAACTTCTATTCATCTCCTGCAAACTCGTTAAAAAAAGTACTCTCTTAATCCTTCTATCTTTTTCTAAGATTTTTATGATAGTTATCATAGAAGATTATAGTATCATCATTTAAATAATCAGCAATACTATATGCAGTTTCATAAATTAAATTTGAGAAACTCTCTAAGTCACTGAAATCTCCTGTTGCTCTGTAGATTTCTATTTTTTCTTTAAGATAAGAGCTAATCTCTTGATAATTTTCGTCTTCTTGTATCTTTTTATCATCCAACTTAGCAAGTATTTTTTCTACAACTAAATCTTTTTCCTCAGAAGTAAGGAAAAAATCACTTGTTGGATAAATAACTGCACTATCAATTCTATCTAGAGATCTTTGAGTAATTTCATCAAAAATCCTCATACTATCAAGCTCATCATCAAAGAAATCTAATCGTATCGGCTTTTCACTCAGAGGACTAAAAATATCAACTATACTACCTCTTTTTGAAAACTCTCCAACTACATCAACACTTTCGACTCTTCGATACCCCATATTTACAAGTTTTCTTTGTAATTCATCAAAACTTATAATAGTGTCCTCATTAATTTCAAAACTATTATTTTTGAAATCACTAGGATTTTTTACTGTTCTATAGATAGCTTCTATTGGAATAATAATTATGCTTTGTATATTATGAACTAGGTTTCTCAAGTACTTTTATTGAATTTTTGCACTAAATCATTACTTTTAGACGTGTGACGTTTTAATATATCGATTTCCGGATATATATACGTTTCTCCTTCAAAATCACTTAAAATTGTAAAATAACTCTTCAGCCTCTGCTTTACTTTGTGATAATACCACAACAGTCTTATCACTTTGTTTATACTCATTATATATCTCCAAAGCACGTGTTGTTAAATTTTTGTCCATAAACTCCCTATGTTTTTTTATATTTTTTTCTCGAAATTGTAAATCTACAATTTGTAAACAGATTATCTTTTAATCATATACGCTCCTTTCTACGACAAATAGCAGCAGAGAGAATCTCATTCCTCTAGTGCTGCAATATTTTTCTAATTGTATTTATTCATCAGATCGACAAAAGTCATTTTTAGAAAAATCTTCAATACAATTTATACTTTTTCGAATAAATTTTTTTCAATTTCAACTCATTTCATCTTTTGAAAATCTTCCTAATACATAATCAACAACCTTCATAGGTGGAGTTGGTCTATCAATACCAATTTTAAGTCTATTGAATTTTTCTGTTCCAAGGTGACTTATTATACTCTTAATTCCATTATGACCACCACTACTTCCTTTAGCTTTAAGTTTAAAGTTCGCAGTTTTTGTATCTAAGTCATCATATATTATCAAAATATCTTCTATATCAATTTCAAAATAATCATAAAACTTCCCTACTGCTTCTCCAGATAAATTCATATATGTTGTAGGTTTAATTAATAAATATTTAATTCCATTGTGATACGTCATAGCATATTCTGCATTGAATTTAGTTTTATCAAAACTTACATTCCAAGATTTTTGCTAGTTCATCTAGAAACCATAAAACCAATATTATGCCTTGTATTTTTCATATTGTTTTCCTGGATTTCCTAATCCTACTATTAATTTCATAGATTATCCTCTCTTTATTTTTATTTCACTATCGAAAATATGACTTAAAGAAGGCAACGGACTCCGCTGCCTTCTCTAAGCTAGATTTAATTAATTATTATTCAAAAAGAACACTTACAGGTTCGTTATTGTGGATTTTGTAAATAGCTTTAGCTATTAAATCACCTACACATAACGGTACCATTTTATCTAATTTTTTCTCTTCCGGTATATCTATTGTGTTAGCATATACTAATTCTTTAATTGGAGAATTTTCAATTCTATCTAATGCTTGTCCACTTAATACAGCGTGTGAGCAACTTGCATAAACTTCTTTTGCTCCTCTATCTTTAAGTGCTTGCGCTCCTAAAGTAATAGTTCCTGCTGTATCGATAATATCATCTATAAGGATACATGTTTTTCCTTCAATGTTACCTACGATATTCATAACTTCAGCAACATTTGGTTTTGGTCTTCTCTTATCGATAATCGCGATTGGTGTATTTAATGCGTCTGCTAGTTTTCTAGCACGTGTTACACCACCGTGGTCTGGTGATACAACAACCACTTCTTCCATATCTGGAAGTTTTTCTTTGAAATATTTCGCAATAATTGGTACACACATAAGGTGATCAACTGGAATATCAAAGAATCCTTGAATTTGAAGAGCGTGAAGATCTAATGCGATTATACGATCTGCTCCTGCTACTTCTAATAAGTTAGCTACTAGTTTAGCAGTAATTGGTTCACGACTTCTTGCTTTTCTATCTTGACGTGCATATCCGTAATAAGGAATTACAACGTTAATAGTGTCCACTGAAGCACGTTTAAGTGCATCTATCATAATTAATAAAGTCATTAAGTTGTCATTTACAGGGCCACTAGTTGATTGTAGTACGAATACTTCGCTACCACGTACACTTTCCTCTATATTAATTGAAACCTCTCCGTCACTGAATTTTTTTACACTACATTTACTTAACTCTACTCCTAGTGACTTCGCTACTTGTTGTGCTAATGGAATATTAGCATTTAATGAAAACAGCTTTAATGGTTTATCTACAAGCATATTAAATTTTTCTCCTTAAAATTTGGTTCGATAGTAATACAGATGTATTCCATTGATTATTATAGCATAAATATTAAACAATTTCTACTAATTCAAGTATAGACCAATTAAAAATCCATTAATTTTTTTACTATTTGTATTTATATTTTTTTAATTAAAAACTTATTACTTAGCATTATATTAATATTTTTTTACGTTAACATTAAAAATTCTATCTCGTTAACTTATTGCAATTAATATTTAATAATTTGAATTTTTAATATTCGGTTTTCATATCTAGTTTTCTATATTTTTTTAATAATTTTTGAATATTTCCATCATTTTTTTAGTTTATTTATTACTCATACTATGCTATTATAATAAGATATAGAATAAAAGAAATTTTGCAAAAGATTTAACTATTAAAAATGCATATTTTTTTCTTAATAGTTAACATAGTTTTAAATTTAACTATTAGTTCTTACTTTTTATGGAACCTTTACTTTTCTTTATTCTAAATACATATAATTAAAGGAGTACCATTATGGATAAAATTTTTGAACTTATTGAAAAAGAACAACATAGACAAGACACAAACATTGAACTTATTGCAAGTGAAAACTTTGTTTCTAAAGATATTCTAAAAGCCACAGGAAGTATTTTAACAAATAAATATGCTGAAGGATATCCTGGAAAAAGATACTATGATGGTTGTGAAGTAATTGACGAAATAGAATCTCTTGCAATAGATAGATTAAAAGAACTTTATGATGCAAAATTTGCAAACGTGCAAGCACACTCAGGATCAAGTGCAAACATCGCAGTTTACTTATCTTTATTAACACCTGGTGATACTGTTTTAGGGATGAGTATGGATGCAGGTGGTCACCTAACTCACGGTAGCAAAGTTAACTTCTCAGGAAAACTATTTAATGCTGTTTCTTATGGAGTGACAAAAGATACGCATCTTATCGATTACGATGAAGTCCTTCGTATTGCTAAAGAGCATAAACCAAAAATGATTATTGCCGGATCAAGTGCATACTCTCGTGTAATTGATTTTGCTAAATTTAGAGAAATTGCTGATGAAGTGGGTGCTTACCTAATGGTTGATATGGCTCATATCGCTGGTTTAGTAGCTGCCGGCTTACATCCAAACCCAGTACCTTATGCTGATGTAGTTACATCTACTACACATAAAACTTTAAGAGGTCCACGTGGTGGTATTATCCTTACTAACAATGAGGAAATCGCAGTTAAAATTAATAAAATGATTTTCCCTGGTGCACAAGGTGGGCCATTAGAACATGTTGTTGCCGCGAAAGCAATTTGTTTCGCTGAAGCTCTTAAACCTGAATTCAAAGTATATCAACAACAAGTAGTAAAAAATATGCAAAGCAATGGTAGAAGCATTTAAAGCTAACAATATTCCAGTGGTATCAAATGGTAGTGATAACCACCTATGTCTTATCGACACGTATTCTACTTACAATGTTACTGGACATGAAGCTAGTGACCTATTAAGTAAAGCTAAAATCACATGTAATAAGAATGGTATCCCATTCGATACATTACCACCAATGAAAACTAGTGGATTACGTCTAGGAGCTGCTGCTATGACTTCTAAAGGTTATGTGGAAGAAGACTTTGTAGAAATTACAAATATCATTTGTGATTTATTAAAACAAGGTGAAAACTATCTAGAAAAAGCTCAAGAAAGAGTAGCCACTTTAGTAGCAAAAGAAAGAAAAGAATTTAGGTAAAAATATCATCAATAATATTACAAACGACGAAGAAAAATTTTTTTCGTCGTTTTTTTACGAACTTTATACTTTTTTTAAAACCACTATAATGTTCGCTTTTAAAAATTTTATTTTTTTAAAATATTTATAATTTTTATGTTGACAACGTTCGTTTTTTTCATGTTATATTTATAAAAAAATTCTTTAGGAGAAATGAAAAACATGAAAACCAAAAAAATTATTAAAGCATCTTTTTTTCATAGCCCAACATATGGCGAAATTGAATTTTCTGGAACATGCTATACTTTTTAGTTTCTGATAATGGAATTATTTCTGAAATTATTAGAAAAGAAGATGAAAAATTATCAACAAATATTAAATCAATACTCACATGAAAGTAACTTTATTGATTTTTAAAGATAAAGTTCTTTTACCTGGTTTTATCGATTTGCACATCCATGCTCCACAATGGCCACAAGCAGGACTTGCTTTGGATGACGAATTAAGCCACTGGTTAAATAGTTTCACCTTCCCTTTAGAATCAAAATATAAAGATATCAACTACGCACGAGAAGTTTATACGAATTTAGTAAAAACATTATTAGCAAATGGTACTACTTCTGCAATGTACTTTGGAACTATTCATAATGATGCTACTCTCGAATTAGCAAAAATTTGTGCTAATTTGGGACAAAGAGGGTTCGTCGGAAAAGTAGTTATGGATGATGAAACTATGAATCCTGATTTTTACCGAGATAATAGTACAAAAGAAGCTATTGAAAATACTGAGAAGTTTATTAATGATGTGCAGAAACTTTCAAAAGATGTTCCTCAAGGTGTATATCCAGTTATTACTCCTCGTTTTGTTCCAAGCTGTACAGACGATGCTCTTTTAGAGTTAGGAAAATTAGCAAAGAAATATAACTGCTATATACAAAGTCATTGTAGTGAAAGTGATTGGGAGCATAATTTCGTTCTTGAACGATTTGGAAAAAGAGATACCGAAGTTTTAAATCAATTTGGTCTATTAACTGATAAATCAATAATGGCTCATGGCAATTTTATAAATTCTGAAGATGCTGATATCTTCAAAAAGAATAAATCTTCAGTTTGCCACTGTCCTATTTCTAACTCATATTTTGCTAATGCAGTTTTACCTGTTAACAAACTAAAAAAACAAGGTTTAAATATTTGTTTAGGTACCGATATCTCAGGAGGTTTCTCCCCTAGCCTATATGACAATATAAAACATACAGTTATGGCCAGTAGGATGTTAAATGATGGGGTTGACAATAGCCTGGAAGCTAATTGTCGTGGTAATCACGATTCAAAAGTGAGTGTATTTGAAGCATTTTATCTTGCAACTACTGGTGGTGGTGAAGCTTTAAAATTACCACTTGGACTTTTTAAAGAAGGCTATATTTGCGATTTCCAAGTCATCGATATAAATACACCGACAAATAAACTTCCAAATTATTTAGATAATGAAGAAGACAAACACCTTCTTCAAAAAATATTATACCTTTCTACTTCAGAAAACATTTGTGAAGTCTGGGTTCAAGGTAAACAAATACTAAAAAGATTAATAACATAAAAAAATAAAAAAAGGAGATTACGTTTTTTTATGACGAAACAAAATAAACATTTAACTATAGGTGTTGAAGAAAAATATTCCATTTTCTCAATCCCTAATCCTAGGTTTACAACACGTCCTTGCAATGGATGTCTACGTACCACCTTTTTATCTTAGCAACAGCTATTGCATTATCACCTGGTGATGCTACTGGTTTAATTCAATCTACTTTTCTTGGTGCTGGTATCGCATCATTAATTCAGGTATTATTCTATCTAAGATTACCGGTCTGTCAAGGTCCTTCATTTATTCCTCTTGGAGCTATTATTGGTATATATATGGGAAACTAAAAAAATCTTGGTACTGTACTTGGAGCAAGTATTGTCGGAGCAATCTTAGTAATCTTTACTTGGATATTCTGGTATTTATAAATATATAGTAAAAAAATTACATACCTTCTATCGTTAGTGGAACAATAATTATGATCGTAGGATTAACATTTACTTCCTTCTGCATTTGTAAGTAATATCTACATCGAAGGAAATGGTCTGACAATGAAACAAAATGTATTATTAGCATTTATTACAGCCGCTTCTCTAATTCTATTTTTCTACTTTAGGGAATTACGTTAATAAATTCAAAAAGAATTTTTCCAAATTTCTTCAGTAATAATCGCCTTAGCTATCGGAACATTTTCTGCATACTTAATGGGTGGTTTTAATACTCAAGGAATTAAAGATGCTAGCTTTTTCTCAATGCCAAAACTATTATTCTTAGACTATAGTATACATTTTGAAATCTCTGCTATTATCACAATGATTATTATTTACATGGTACTTTTAGCTGAAACAACGGGAACTTGGTATGCAGTAAGTTCAGTTATTGACCAACCTTTAAGCGACACTCAAGTTAACAAAGGTGTTATCGGAGAAGGAATCGGATGTTTAGCTGCTGCTCTAGTCGGTGCAACTCCTGTTACTGGTTACTCTACAAATGCTGGAATTATCTCTATTACTGGGGTAGCTAGTAGAAAAGTTTTTGTTATAGCTTCATTCTGGTTTATCGGATTATCATTCTTAGGTAAACTTTCTGCCATTATTAATTCAATTCCTTCTGCAGTAATCGGTGGAGTATTCTCAGTAGTATGTATTATCATACTACTAAACGGATTTAGAGTTGTTAAAAATCTAGACTTCTCTGAAAGAGAATTATACATTATCGGAGTACCTTTAATGTTTACAATTGGATTATTATTTATTCCAGCAGAATTAAAAGCTAGCGCTCCACAATTACTTCAATACTTAATAGGTTCTCCTATTGCAGTTGGGGCAATTGTAGCCATAATAATGAATAAACTTATTCCTTTAGAAAAATAATTTAAAACTTTAAAACTGATGTTCACACAAGCATCAGTTTTTATTCTTATTAATTTTATATTTTTCCAAAAAAATATAGTATAATTATAACTGCTAATTAAATTACAGAAATGGAGATATATAGATGACAGAAAAGAAAATGAATGTTGAAAGTTTCAACCTAGATCACACTAAAGTTGTTGCACCATATATTAGATTAGTTGGTGTATATTCTGGGGATAATGGCGACAAAATATATAAATATGATATTAGATTTTGCCAACCAAATAAAGAACACTTAGAAATGCCAAACCTTCACTCTTTAGAGCATTTAATTGCTGAACTTATCAGAAATCACCTTGATAATGTACTAGATTTTGGTCCAATGGGATGCCAAACAGGTTTCTACTTATCAGTAATTAACAATGATAGTTACGAAGAAGTTGAAGAAGCACTTGCAAAAACTCTAGAAGATGTCCTTGTAGCTACTGAAGTACCTGCATGTAATGAAGTACAATGCGGTTGGGCAGCATCTCACTCTTTAGAGGGTGCTCAAATGGAAGCTAAAAAATTCTTAGAAAAACGCTCTGAATGGAAAAACGTTTTTAGTAAATAATTTAAAAAATCAAACTGATAAATTTTTCTTATCAGTTTGATTTTTATTTTTATCTATTATATTTTTCTAATACCTAGAACTCCTATAATTAATCCTACTTCCACTATTATAGGAAGTTCTACTTGAAGACTATCTCCAGTCTTTTGGTAAGATAGAGATTTTGGTTTTGAAGTTATTATTTGACTCAATAATATTTTTCACTGACATATTCTGCCGTTTTTTTGAATAAATTATTATCAATTTTCTCTTTTTTCATTTAAATTACTCATCTTAATTGTTTTAGAATTTAAAAATTTCATTACCAATATTTATTCTATCTTTTATATCAGTTTGAAGACTTTTTGTTGTTTTTTTACTTTCCGATATAATTTGTTTTTTTGTTCATTCTTTTTCATTATTTTTTTAATAGTTTTACTAAAATCTACAATCGCAAAATAAACTGAAAATGATCTATGTTAAACTGAACTACCTTATTCTTGACTTCCGATGATACGAATGTTAACTTTACCATTCTTTTTCTACATGATATATATTAATCTTATCACTTTCATTTTCTAGTAAAGGAAATTCGAACTATTCTTTTTATTATTAAGATTTAACACACTAGCATTTTTTGTTAACTTCAAGTCTAACACTCTTATTTTATTTTTTTCTCTACAGACAACGCCTTACTTATACTTGTTAATTGCTTACTATTTTTTACAACCTTAACATTTAAGGAAATATTTTTAATATTACTTAATAATTCTACTTCTACACCTAGACCTTTAGTTTTTAAAGATTCAAGATCAGCTCTAGGTTTCTCCTCTTGCACTAATGACTCACCTTTTTCGCTTATCACTAGTTCTGGGTTCTCCTCTTGCACCAACGCTTCACCTTTTTTTCGCTTATCACTAGCTCAGGGATTCTCCTCTTGTACCAATGACTCACCTTTTTCGCTTATCACTAGTTCTGGGTTCTCCTCTTGCACCAACGCTTCACCTTTTTCGCTTATCACTAGTTCTGGGGTCTCCTCTTGTACCAATGACTCACCTTTTTTCACTTATTACTAGCTCGGGATTCTCCTCTTGCACCAATGACTCACCTTTTTCGCTTATCACTAGTTCTGGGTTCTCCTCTTGCACCAATGGCTCACCTTTTTCGCTTATCACTAGCTCGGGATTCTCCTCTTGTACCAATGACTCACCTTTTTCGCTTATCACTAGTTCTGGGTTCTCCTCTTGCACCAACGCTTCACCTTTTTCGCTTATCACTAGTTCTGGGTTCTCCTCTTGTACCAATGACTCACCTTTTTCACTTATTACTAGCTCGGGATTCTCCTCTTGCACCAATGACTCACCTTTTTCACTTATTACTAGCTCGGGATTCTCTTCTTGTATTAAGGAATCTCCTTTAGAATCAGTATAAATTCTAATCGGTATATTCACGATATCAAACGAATTATCTGAATATGTTACTTTCACCTTTGCTACAATATCACCTAATTCTCCAAACTCTGTAGAATTTAGTATTTCATAGTTAGTATTTTAGGTATATTATCCTTAAAAATTTTATTTATAACTGTATCTAAATTTATACTAGAACCACGATGTAATAAAATCTGTTCATCATTTATTACTCTAGGTTCATATTTACCCGCTTCTGTAAGTTCTAAAGCAGCACGTGTATTAATAACACTCATACCTAAATTAGCAACTTCTTTAGTTATATTATTAATGACTAACTGGGGAGTAAGTGAACTTGAAACAGTAGTAGCGGCTTCTTCTAATTTTTTTGTTAAATTATATTTCGCACGATTATAATTTTTTCCACTGATTTTACTGTTTTATCAGATAAATCTACAACTGACTCTACTAGTTTTTTTAGCAGCATTTACTACAGAAATTAGTTCTTTTTTTATCAGCCTCAGTTACAGAAAATTGGAACATCAATATTATTGCTAGTATTATCATCTAAATAAGAAACTTTAACCCTAGCATGTTTTTAAAACCCTAATGTTGTTAATTCATCTGTTGAAACTACTGTTAATTTGATATTTACTGGTAATAAATCACGATTAATCTTATTAAGGACATCTCTATCTTTAATCTTTTCTCCAATCATTATAGAAACTGGTTTATCATCAACTAAAGTTGGTAAGAATGTCTTACTCAATGTACCCTTTTCTGGATCAATTATACTTAATTTATTTATATTCTCATCACGATATCCAACTCCATCCATTCCTTGACGTTTTCCAAAATTAAAAGCTGAATTTGAATTAACTCTACTTTCAAAGTATGATGTTGATGAATGTGCTCCTGCACTTCTACCTATGCTTATTTTATTACTAGGCTGAAGATTTCCTGGAATTATGTTATCATTATCAGTATAATAATTTTTTATCTTGCCTGTTTTCGCTAATTCTTCTGAAATTTTCACATCATCCTTAGGTACTCCCCAGAACCAACCACTCTTAACTTTTGGAGCATTGAACGTATAAGTTTGTTTATACTTACCAAATTTATCTTTTTCTGCTGTTGCTGTAGCTCTTAAAGATAGGTAACCACCTAATGAGTGCCCAGTAATGTATAAATTCGTAATAGTACTATCACTTTTAATTTTTTTCATTAATTGAATAGCTGCTTCACTCTGATTCGATTCATTACCAAAAAACAATGCTAAATCAGCCTTCAAATCTCCTGCTTGTTTAACATTTGTACCTGCAAAAGCAAGAACTTGAATCTTATCTCCTTTTAAAAATGGGAAATTATTAGTTGTTTCAAATAGCACCGCATCAAGTCCATTGTCTTGGTGATATGTTTCTTTTACTCTCCAATATGGTCCAAGTTCATTGTTAGCCATCTTTTGGATATTATTTGAAAGTTTTTCTACTGAAGCTTGCTTTCTTAGGATATCGTCTATTTTTTTGTCATTCTCATAAACTAAATTGATAAACATAGCCATATCCCTTGCTGATATGTTCCAGATTAATTTATCCTTATCTACTTTATCATTTAATCCATCTCCATCAGTATCTGCTAATCTTGGATGTATATCGTATCCAAGATAAGTACGTCCATCTTTTTTATAAATATATAATTCATCTTTATTGGCTATACCATCCCCGTCATCATCCCCATCAGGATTAAGCACTGCTTTTTTTATAAATTAGACTATCGTATTTCCCACCTTCTAAACCAATATATCCTCTTGCTATATCTTCAGCATATTTGCTAGTTAGTCTAGAAATAATTTTTGTCCCTTTTTCTACAAATTCTTCCGTATTTTCAACTGTTTCAGGTATTACTTTATTTTCTTCTGAATTTTTTTATTAATTACCTTCGTTAGTAAACTAGCAATATCACTACTATCATCTACTCGCTTATCAATAACATTTAAATTATGGTTTAAAGAATCTGAACCTGTTATACCATTCTTATTTTTTTATAATTTCTATTTCGAAATATTCGATATATTAGTATTTAATTCTGTTTTCTTGGGTAAATTTTTTCAATTTTAAGTTCTTCTTTAGTTTCCTCAATACCTAACTTATTACTAGATTTTTATATTATAACCCTTTGATATATTATTCTTTTTCAGTAATTGAAACACTATTTTTTTAGAAGTAACTTTTTCTATATTACCACTATCTTTTTGTAAGAATTTCTTCGTGTGCACTAGCATCTCCACTCAAGAATATGACAGCTCCAACAGCTATAGATACTATTCCAAAAACTTAATTTTTTTATTCCATATTTTAGAATTTTTATTATCTTTAATCATATTGCCTCCAAATAATCTTATTAAAAATATTTATATAGAAAGCAATTAACACTCTTATTAGTTATCTATTGTTTCTATATTTCTTTTTAGTATAAACTAAAAATATAATATATATCAATTTTAAATTTTCAATTCATTTTTTTATTTATTTTTAATGATAAGATTTTTTTTATACTTATATTCATATTATTATTTATAGAATACTTACATTATTTATCGCTATTAAGCTGTTTTTTTCCTTAACTATCAATATATACATATGATACAATATAATAAGTATACAAAACTATTTTTTTCATACTATGTATTTAATTTAACTCTCTTCTTTTGAAAAAGCAGATTACTCAAATAATCTGCTTTTTATATTTATTATTTTGCAACTAGACTACGAATAGCATTTCTGTCTAATTCGATTTCTACTTTTGGTGCAATCCTTACTTTTTACTGTTACTGTCCCTACTTCTACGATATCTCCGTAAATTCCTGCGAAAGTTACAATTCTATCTCCTTCTTTTTAAAGAATCTTGAAGAAGTTTTTAATTCTTTATTTCTTTTTAGATTGTGGTCTAATAATCATGAAGTACATGAAAGCGAAAAAAAGAACTACAATCATAATAATATTAATATATGAATATTGCATGATTTACCTCCATTTGTTTAATATATATTTATTCTACTATATACTCAGTAAAAAAATAAACCTTTATTATTCTTTTTTTATTAAATTCTTAGAAATTTTTTAGGATTTTTCTTGATTTAATCCATATTTTTTTCAAAGAACTCTTCTTTAAAAATCTAATAATCTATCTTCTCTAATTGCCTGACGAATATCTTTCATCATATTAATTAAAAAGTGTATATTGTGAGTTGTTGCTAATCTTGCTCCAAAGATTTCATCAGCTTTGAATAAATGGCGAAGATAGGCTCTCGTATAATTCTTACAACAATAACAAGAACACTCTGGATCAAGTGGTGTAAAGTCTTCAGCATATTTAGCATTTTTAACTACAACACGCCCTTCAGAAGTCATACATGTTCCATTACGTGCAATACGTGTCGGTAATACGCAGTCAAACATATCAACTCCTCTTAATACACCTTCAAATAGTGCATCAGGAGATCCTACTCCCATTAAGTATCTTGCTTTATTAGCTGGTAATAATGGTGTTACATGTTCTAAAACTCTATACATCTCATGTTTTGGTTCTCCAACAGATAAACCACCAATAGCATATCCTGGAAAATCCATACTCACTAAGTCTTTCGCACTTTGTTCACGAAGGTCGTTAAATCCAGCACCTTGAACTATACCAAAGATACTTTGTGTCTTAGGGTTTTTATGTGCTTTTAGACATCTCTCAGCCCAACGACTTGTTCGCTCTACAGATTGACGAATATATTTATAGTCATGATTATAGTCAGGGCATTCATCAAAAGCCATCATAATATCTGATCCTAGAGCATTTTGAATATGCATAGCTTTTTCTGGTGATAAGAATAATTTTTCTCCAGATAAATGATTTTTAAAATGAACTCCCTCTTCTTCTATTTTTCTCATCTCACTTAGAGAAAATACCTGGAATCCTCCTGAGTCTGTTAAGATACTTCCATCCCAATTCATAAATTTGTGAAGTCCACCAGCTTTTTCAACAATCTCCTCACCAGGACGCAACCAAAGATGATAAGTATTAGATAAAATAATATCTGCCCCCATTCCTTTTACTTCTTCTGGTGACATTGCTTTTACAGTAGCTTGCGTTCCAACTGGCATAAATACAGGTGTTTCGAAGCTACCATGAGGTGTGTGAACAATACCTAATCTTGCACCCGATTGTTTACAAGTTTTTATATGTTCATACCATACTGCATTTTCTTTTACATCTCTCATATAAATATTTCCTTTCTTAAACTAGATTATTATCATCGCATCTCCAAAACTGAAGAAACGGTATTTATTCTCAACTGCTATGTTATATAATTCAATAACTTTTTCTCTATCATAAAATGCACTTACAAGCATTATTAATGATGATTTTTGGTAAGTGGAAGTTTGTAATAAGACCATCAACACATTTAAATTCAAAATCCTGGATAAATAAAAATATTTGTCCATCCTGAAGCCGCAACAATTTTCCCATTATTATCACGTGCAATTGTTTCTAATGTTCTTGTTGAAGTAGTACCTACAGAAAATACTCTTCCACCTTTTTCTTTTGTTTTATTAATTATTTTTGCTGTATCTTCGTCTAAAGTATAGTATTCTGAATGCATATCATGTTCTTCAATATTTTCTACAGCAACAGGTCTAAATGTTCCTAGTCCTACATGAAGGGTTAAATAAGCTATATTTACACCTTTTTCTTTTATCTTTTCTAATAACTCTTTCGTAAAGTGTAGCCCTGCTGTTGGAGCAGCTGAACTTCCTACCTCTTTCGAATAAACTGTTTGATATCTTTCTTTATCAGTTAATCTTTCTTTAATATATGGTGGAAGCGGCATAGTTCCAAGTTCATCTAATCTTTCTTGGAAAATTCCCTCATATATAAATTCAAAATGTCTAAATCCATCATCTAATACTTTTGTACAAACTGCTTCCATTATACCGTCACCAAAAGATACTATACTACCTTCTTTTATTCTCTTAGCAGGTTTAACAAGACACTCCCAGTCATTATGACCAAGATTTTTTAACAAAAGTACCTCTATTGCAGCACCTGTATCCTTTTTAGCACCATATAATCGTGCTGGCATTACTCGAGTATTATTAAATACTAAAGTATCACCAGGATTAAAATAATCTATAATATCTGAAAAAAACTTTTATGTTCATGTGAATTATTTTTTTCTATTTACACAAAGTAATTTACTAGTATCTCTTTTTTTAAAAAGAGGTGTTTGTGCTATAAGTTCCTCAGGTAAATAAAAAAATCAAATTGTTCTAATTTCATCTAAAATCTCCTTTAAAAGTTACCTTTACTATTATAGCTTGATTATCTAAAGTTAGCAAGCCTCATCATAATAAATTATAAATTTTTTTCTATTTTCATAATCTAAATAATATAAAAAAAGAATTTGGATCAATATTATCAACCCAAATTCTCAATTATTTTTTTACTATTACTACGCAAATATTTTACATGAGATAAAATGTTAGTAGCTATTCCTAACCCCATACTTAATATTAAAATAGAACTACCACCATTACTAATAAATGGTAATGGGACACTGTCATTGGAATAGATGCAGTAACCCCACCTATATTAACAACTCCTTGGACAACTAATAGACTAGCAAAACCTAAAGAATACATCGCTGAGAATGTATTTCTTGACTTCGTACCAGAAAAAATTACTTTCCCAATTATTATTATTAACAAACTAACTACAAATAATACTCCAATAAATCCTAACTCCTCTGCTATAATCGCAAGAATAAAATCAGTATGAGCTTCAGGCAGATAACCTAACTTCTGGATAGAATTACCTAATCCCCTTCCGAATAATCCACCATTACCAAAGGCAACATATGAATTTATCACTTGGTCGGCTGCCGCTGCTAAATCTTCTGAAAAAGGATTTAAAAATACTTTAAGACGATTGGTTCTATACGATGTACCACTACTAAATATTGCACTTTTTAACATGAATAAGAAAAGAACTGCTACACCTGCAATCAAAGCGAGTAATAAGATTTTTTTCACATTTTGCGAGTGCATATTAGAACAAAAAGTCATTATACCAATTACAGATAATGTTATAAGCATCATTCCTGTATCATTTTGCATCGCTATTAACGTTACTAACGCCAACGGAATCCAAAAGACTTTTATCAACTCTGAGCTTGTACATACGTGTAACAATTTTTCTTTTCTTGTCTCTAAAATAAATGCCATGTACATAATAATAAATAACTGAGCCAATGTAGATGGCTGGAAACTAAATCCACCTATTCTTATCCATGATTTAGCTCCATTAATAGCTGGCATAAGTTGAGGTATCAGAAGTAAAAATACCATCACTAAAAATCCATTTTTCAATACAGATTTATTTTTAAAAACTTCGAAAGGCACTGCAACTGAAAATATTAAAAATATTACATATGATAATATTACCCACGCTGCCTGTCGTCGCAGAAAATAAGTTTCAGGTACGGGAACTCCTGAAGTAAATGTTCCATATTTATTTCCTATCATACTTGCACTATAAACCATCATACAACTTAAAACAAGTAAAATTAATAATGTTAATGCAACCATCCAATCTAATCTTACATGCCTTTTCTCATGCTTTATAGCTCTATGTAATCTTTTAAAAAAAATCATACTAATTTGCTTTACTTTCTGAAATTACACTCGCATACATTTCACTGGCCTTATCTTCTAAATCAGCCAAAATAATACGTCCAGCTTCTTCAGAAATACACCCTATTTCTACTGCAATATTAATTTCTTTTGAAAGACCATAAATCTGTGTATCAATTACATCTTGATATAATGGACATTTTCTCTGACCTTTTACAGGAACACATGCATTTATCATCTCTTCTATTTTCATAACATCTTCTTCTATTCTCTTACGTACCTTTATAAAAATAAGGTTATTTTCCATTATCCTCACCTATCCTTTTGATAATTCACAATTAAGTTCATGTCTAATAATTGCTATTGCTCTTATAAACTCTTCCTTAGTAATTAATTCTAAACGTCTTAACTCTCTTACTTCATATTCTACCATACTTAGTGTATGTTTTCTATCTTTCATATATATTATTATACCAAAAGATTTTAAAAACTGTTGCAAATCGTAAAAATTTATCATTTACATCACCTTAAAACTTACTCAATTCATCTGTAAGATTTTTATTTTTTTCACTACCATCTAGAGCAAAAGCTCTTCGAGCATACTCTTTAGCTTTTTCATAATTTCCCTCTTGACGCTCTATAACAGCTAAGTTATAGTAAATTGGCGCAAAAGTATCATCAAAATTTATTCCCTCAAGAAAAACTTTTTTAGCATCTTGCTTAGTTGAAGTTGTTATTTTTACCATACCCAATTCATAATATGTAAGCACAGATTTATTCTTAGAGATTAATTCTTTTTCTAAATTAAATATATCTTCATCAGTATACGCTTTTTACTAATCTACTGTCTATTCTACTCGCTCTATATCCATTTATTATACTTTTAGTATTAACACCCATCACCTGAATCAATTCTCCTGAAATACAAAAAAAAATTAATATAAATAAAAAGTAAAAATTCAAATTCTTTCTCTTCATTAGAAGTAGTTCTAAAAAAATACTCCCAATATGAATGAAAAAAAATATAAAGTATTATGGATGTTTCAAACACGAGTGTGACTAGAATTAAATAAGCTATTGATACCGCTCCAGAATATAAAAAAATTTCAAATTATCATTTTTTTACTGAGTTGATTCATAAAAAAATCGAACCAAATATTGCAATATTAGAAACTAAAGCAATATCAAGTGTACCAGAATAACCTAATATCAACAATAAATTAAAAAAATAAATGATACTAAAAATAATATTCCTGTACTCTTTAATATACTTACTGTTCTATTAAAACAGTATCGAACTTACAAAAATAAATAGTAATATAAATAATAGTTTCAAAAGAATTATCAGTAATAAAAACACTTGTAAACATTCGATAAAAACTGTCCACTAATTATTTTTTTGATAACTATATTCTAAATGACTAAATAATGAATTATTGCTATTCGATACATATACAACAATGAAATTCACTAAGAATAATAATAAATACATTCCAGATAAAATATTATATTTTTATATTAAAAAGTATTTCTATCTAGTGTTTGATTTTTTTATAAAGTTCAACTACTCTATTTTTTTGTATCTAAGAGTATCAGGTGTTTCTTCAATAAATTTAGCATCTTTTTTTCCCTTTAAAAAAATAGTTTACTATTTTTTTGTATTATAAAGTATGCGTTCAATAATTAAACCACTTTGAAATTCTATATTTTTTTGTAGTCATCGATAGCATCATCAAAGTCAGGAGAAACATAAAGGATTTTCATTTTTTTAAACTACTCAGTTTAAACATTTTTTTAAGTCTAACTTCATTTCTAATTACATTAGAAACTATACTATCTATTTCTGTTGATTTAAAAACTATCCCCATATATAAATCTTATTAATTCATTATCTTCATTAATAAGCCAGACATCTTTCTTTTTCTGGACGATAATATAATATATTATAATTATATTTTGTTATATACAGATATATAATCTTCCAAAAATTTCTTATCATTCATAATTTTCGCCACTAACAGTAAAACTTAAATAGACCTAGGTCTATTTAAGTTTTACTTTTGCTACTTCTTGTGAGAAATCAACAGATTCATTTAATTTTAATACACCAATGTTAGCTACTGAATCCATATTTGTAACTACACAAGGAGTAATAATATCTTTAGCTTTTTCTTTAACTAATTCTAAATCATAAGTTAATAAAGTTTGACCTACTTCAACTCTATCTCCAGCAGATACAGCTACATCAAATCCTTCACCTTTCATAGCAACTGTTTCTAACCCTACGTGAATAAGAAGTTCAACTTCTCCTGATTTAATACCAAAAGCGTGTTTTGTTGGGAACACTTGGATAATTTCTCCTGCAACTGGAGATACTAATTTTCCTTCTTCTGGAATAATCGCAAATCCATCTCCCATCATTTTTTGAGCAAATACTGGATCGGGTACTTCAGTAATATCTACTACTTTACCTTTCATGTATGAGTTTAAAACTAACTCTTGTACTTGTTCTTCTTTTTTTCCGAATAATTTAGATAAAAATCCCATTATAATCCTCCATATATTATTGCCTTCTTAATATATCTATTATATACTTTTTATTGCTTTTTTTCAATTAATTTTAATAAATAATTCTAATTTAATATTAAAAATATTTTTAATTGATTTACTATAGCAATTTAATTTTTAATAATTATTAATAAATTAGTAAAAAAATATCCACTTTTACTATATTATAAAATATTGTAAAATGGATATTTATAAAAATTATTTCTTATTCTTCTACTTGTTCATCTTTATGTTCGGTATTTTCTTGATAGAATAATCCATAGATATATTGCTCAGGATCAAACACTTCTAAATCATCAATATTCTCTCCTAATCCAACTAGTTTAACAGGGATTCCTAACTCTTTTTTAATAGCTATAACAATACCACCTTTGGCCGTTCCATCAAGTTTAGTAAGGATTACCCCTGTAACATCACTGACTTCTTTGAATGTTTTAGCCTGAAGAATTCCGTTTTGTCCTGTTGTCGCATCGATTGTTAATAACACTTCATGAGGACCTTCTGGAACTTCCTTCTTAATTACACGAACTATTTTTTCAAGCTCTTTCATTAAATGATCTTTATTTTGTAAACGACCAGCCGTATCACATAATAATACATCGTAACCTTTTGCTTTGGCAGATTGAATCGCATCAAAGATTATCGCTGCTGAATCAGCTCCTTCATGTGATTTAACTATATCAGCACCACTGCGTTTAGCCCATACATCAAGCTGATCAATTGCACCAGCTCTGAATGTATCTCCAGCAGCTATAAGAACTTTTTTCCCTTCTTTTTTAAGATTATGAGCTAGTTTACCAATTGAAGTTGTCTTACCAACACCATTAACTCCTACAAATAGAAATACTGAAAGTTCTTTTTCTGGTGCATAGTTTAATTCAGATTTTACAGTACCTTCCATATAAACATCTACAAGTTTTTCTATAATCATACTTTGAAGTTCACTTGGTTCTTTTAGATTTTGTCTTTGTGACTCGGCTTTTAAGTAATCAACTAACTCTAATACTGTGTTGTAACTAACATCTGATTGAATTAATAGTTCTTCTAAATCCTCGAAAAACTCCTCGTTAATTTCTCTATATGAACTAATTAAGTTATTAAGTGCATTAGAGAAATTATCGCGTGATTTCTTAAGTCCTTTTTTTAAATTTTTTTCAGTTACAAACTGACTCTCGACGAAATTCTTCATATTCATCAAGTGAAATCAGTTCTTCATTTAATTCTTCCTTAGCAGAAAATTTTTTTCTTTTTAATTTATCAAAAAAAACTTGCCATTTGATACTCCTTATATATCTTATTATATACAAAAAGGGAGACTAAGCTCCCTTTAATTTTCTATTAAAGCTTCCTAAATTTTTAGGGAGATTTAATTTTTTTATAAATATTTGCCCTTTTTTTCAATAAGCGGATATTTTTGCAGATTTTTCCGAAAAACATTTTTCTTATTTATGTTTCATGTATGGGAAAAAGTAATACGTCACGGATTGAAGCTGAGTTAGTTAATAACATAACTAATCTATCAATTCCAATTCCTAATCCACCTGTTGGAGGCATACCGTATTCTAGTGCTTCTACGAAGTCTTCGTCCATTTCATAAACTTCTTCGTTACCAGCATCTTTTTCATCCATTTGAGATAAGAATCTTTCTTTTTGATCGATTGGATCGTTTAACTCACTGAATGCATTCGCATGTTCACGTCTAACGATAAATAGCTCAAAGCGATCAGTAAATCTTGTATCTTCAGCATTTGTTTTAGCTAATGGTGATACTTCAACAGGGTGTCCATAAACAAATGTTGGTTGAACTAATGTTTCTTCTACAAATGTTTCGAAGAATTCATTAATAATATGCCCAACTTTCATGTCTTTTCTAACTGGAACATTGTGCTCTTTTGCTAATGCATGAGCTTGTTCGTCTGTCATTTCTTGCCAGAAGTCAACACCAGTTACTTCTTTAATAGCATCTACCATGTGAACACGGCGCCATTTTGGAGTTAAATCAATTTCATCTTCACCATACATAATTTTTGTAGTACCGTGAATTTCATTACAGATGTATGCAATCATAGACTCAGTTAAGTCCATAATATCATTATAGTCAGCATATGCTTCATATAACTCAATCATTGTAAACTCAGGGTTGTGTCTTGTTGATACACCTTCGTTACGGAATGCACGACCAATTTCATATACTTTTTCTAAACCACCAACGATTAATCGTTTTAATGGTAATTCAAGTGCGATACGCATGAATAATTGCATATCAAGTGCATTGTGGTGAGTTACGAAAGGACGCGCTGCTGCTCCACCAGCAACAGAGTGCATCATTGGAGTTTCAACTTCTAGGTAACCACGTTCGTTTAAGTAACTACGCATAATTTGAATAATTTTTGAACGTAAAATAAATGTTTCTTTACTGTCTTCATTCATAATCAAGTCTACGTATCTTCTTCTGTAACGCTCTTCAACGTCTTTAAGTCCGTGGAATTTATCTGGTAGTGGGCGTAATGCTTTTGTTAAAATTTCAAATTTATCAGCTTTAACAGATAATTCACCTACGTTAGTCTTGAATAATACACCTGTTACACCTACGATATCACCAAGGTCAAGAGTCTTGAAGTATTCATAAGAATCTCCTACTCTATCTTGACGAACGTAAATTTGAACTTGACCACCTAGATCTTGAACGTGAGCAAATCCTGCTTTACCTTTACCACGTTTTGTCATAATACGTCCTGCAATTGTTACAGAGATATTTTTTTCTTCTAATTCTTCTTTACTATATTTATCATATTCTACTACAATTTCATTTGAAAGATGAGTTCTTTCGAATTTAGTTCCGAATGGATCTAAACCACTTTCTCTCATAGCTTCCATTTTTTCACGACGAACAAGCATTTGATCATTTAAATCTTGTACATCTACTTTAATTTCTTCTGTCATGTTAAATTCCTTTCTAGTATAATCTAGTATTTTTATTCAGATACTCCCTATTATAACATATTTTTCACTGATTTTGTTAAATCTTTAATAAGAATTTTACTATTTTTTTAATACTATAATTTATCTTGTTTTTATCAAATGTATTAATTAGACTATCACAATAAATAATAATTAGATGTTATTTATATTTAGCTATGTTTTTTTCTTCTTCCCTTAAACAATGTATTCCCCTTAAAAATTTATCCTTTATTTTTTTAATTAAACTATTGTTAAGAATGTAAAAAAATAATATAATAAATACGCTAAAATATAAACTTTAAATACTTAAACGGTTATTTAAAACTTATGTCATTTATCACTATTTTTTATTTAATTTTTCAAATATTAATTACAAAAATTTATTAAGGAGGTATATTTTGGAAAATTTAAAAAAAGAAATCGGATTTTTCGGAGCATTTTCAACAGTCGTCGGTGTTGTTATTGGATCAGGGGTATTCTTTAAAGCTGCTGTAATCTATAAGACCACTGGAAACGTTAGTCTAGGTCTCCTTGCATGGGTTCTTGCTGGAATCATAAGCATTTGCGCAGGACTAACCACTGCAGAACTTGCAGCTTCGATGCCTGAAACAGGTGGGATGATTGTATGGGTAGAGCGTGCATATGGAAAAACTGTTTCATATTTATTAGGTTGGGCTCAAGCTGTAATTTATTATCCGGCAAGTATTGCTGCAGCTGCTGCTATTTTTGCAACACAATTCCTAAATCTATTTCAAATAGAAAAAAAATACTCAATTTTCATTGGAGCATGCGCTGCTACAACGGTAGCTGGTTTAAATTTATTAGGAAGTAAAGCGAGTGGCCGTATACAAACTATAGCAACAATTTGTAAACTTATTCCTATTATTTCTATTATTATTTTCGGACTTCTACAACCAAATCCTACTACTATAATGCTTTTCCCTAGTAGTACTTCTAACACTACAGTTGAATCTTCAGCACTAGCTGCTCTTGGCACTGCAATGTTAGCCGCCATGTATGGTTACGATGGTTGGAGTAATGTTGGCACAATTGCAGGAGAAATGAAGAATCCTAAAAAAGACTTACCACGAGCGATTCTATATGGATTGTTAGTAATTACTACAATCTATCTACTAATAAATGTTGCATATTTACTTACTATGCCTATGGAACAGATTGCTGGAAATGGAAATGTCCCTAATGATGTTGCTACTAAATTATTCGGTCCTAATGGAGGAAAGATAATTACCATTGGAATCATGATTAGTGTTTATGGAACAATGAATGGATTTACTATGACAGCTATTCGCGTCCCGTATGCAATGGCTATGAAAAATCAAATTCCGTTTAAAAGATTTTGGACTAAACTAAATAGATTTTCAATTCCTTATTACTCTGCTTTTGTTACATTAATTTTAACAATTGGAATGATGTTTACAGGAGAATTTGATACTTTGACAGATTTCTTATTATTTACAATTTGGATTTTCTTTATCGCAACATTCTTTGCTGTATTTGTTCTTCGTAAAAAAGAACCAAATATGCCAAGGCCCATATAAAGTTCCTTTATATCCAATAATTCCATGGATTTCTATAATTGGTGGCACCTATATAGTTATCGCTGCACTTATCACACAATTTACATTAGCTATAAGTGGCGTTCTTCTTACACTTTTTAGGATTAGTATTCTATACAGAAACTCATAAAAAAATTTAAAAAAAATAACTAATAAATTTTATAGCTAACTCCCAGTATTAAAAAAACTAATATCGGGAGTTACTTTTTTCAAAATTTGCTATTACAAATACATTTTTTTCACCTAATATTTATTTTTATCATTTTTCTATATTATTGCTATCTTCATACTTTTTTTGTTAGAATATGATTATAACTTCTTTCAGTTTTGTTTAGAAGGTTGGAGTTATCCCCCTAGCTCTATGCTACGGATAACTTCAATATTTTTATCAAAATGAGAGTTATTATAGTAGTAAGGAGGAAGCTTTATCTTGAATTTTATTTTTAAAAAAAGAGACCATTCTAATCTCTTTTTATACAATTTCATTGTCTTTATTAATAAGTAAATTCTCAGTAGAGTATTCATTTTTCAAATAAATCAATATATGACTTCTTTTCACTTTATACTACTTTTTTTATTATTTTTCTTTAATAGTTGGCTGTTGGAAGTTGTTCATCTAAACAGATATGGAAAAGATAGTTTTTAGTAATTACTTCTTTTTAATTTCACAAATACTTGTTATAGTGAATTTACTAGTAAGAAACTCTTTAAACATTAAATATATACTTGCAACATTAATTATACTATCTGTAATATTAAGTGTTCAACATATAACTGAGTATATTTCTTTACTGATAAAAAAAGACCTGATGATAAAAAATTAACTGAACCATTTTGTTATATTCACACAGGTCGTACACTTTCTTTATTATTAGGTTTAATACTTATAGATTATAGTTACTGGTTTTATACTTTTTTTACCTTTTACTGTAAGTCAACTATTTCCAAGCTTCATCTCTAGAAGTGTTCATGTAAGAGATATTAATTTTTATCACTTAACTGGTCATTTATTTATAATTACTAACACCATAGCTATTAGTTTGTGGTTAAGTGATTTAAAAATAAATATTACTACAAAAATAATTTTGTTAATTAGTACAGTATTTATTCTTTTATTAACTATCAATCGAAAAATATTTAAAACAATCAATAGAACTTTAACAAAAACAATCAGGTAATATGTATATAATTGGTGTGTATTTTTACAATATTTAATTTATTATTTGCCAATCTATTTTTTTGTTTTAAAATTAGATTGGAAATATATTGTACTATGTACTATATGTTATGCTGTTAGTTATCAATCTTTTAAACAATATAAAAAATAAATCCGATGATACACTTCCAAATTTAGAAAGTTTACCATCGGATTCTTCTTATCTTGCTTCTTCGTAATCCAAGATTTCTGAAACTTTACTAGCGATATACTTCGCTAATTTTTCATGATTTTTATCATCTAGGTGAATGCAATCCACTAATGATGTTTCTGCTACACGTCCAGCATTTAAAAAGTCAACTTCATATTTATCGCTAACTTCTTTAAATGTTTGTGCTAAGAATTTTGATTGTTTTAAACTATTTTCATCGAATTCACCAAATAAACTATGTCTATCCACTATTTCATCACGTAATGGAGCTGGTGATACAACAAGAATTTTTGGAATCTTATATCCAGCTATTAAATGTGGATTTCTAATATATTTAATGTATTCTTCTATACCTTTAGCAATAAGTTTGGCACTTGGATTAAATTGTTTTTTCAAATCATTTGTACCTAACATTATGATTACTAAATCAACGGGTACGTGACTTAACATTAAAATTGGTAATGTATCAATTCCACATCTAACGGGTACAATTGTGTCTTTTGCAATTACTGTTCTCCCGCAAAGACCTTCTTCTATTATAGTGTCATTAGGACGAAGCTCCGCTAGTAAATTAGTCCATCTTTTTTGAGTTCTTACTCCATCTTCACCAGGGACATATCCCCAAGTATTACTATCCCCAATACATAAAATACGCATAATTTTTTCCACCTTTTTTCTTCTAAATTCTTCTTAATTTTAGCAAACTAATACCAAAAAATCAATAGACCTTAATGATAAAAGTACTAATAATTGTTATCAATGCTGTATTTTTTTGTAATATTACTAAATATAGGTTATAATAACAACATTCTATAAAAAAAGGAGAAATAAATGATACAAACAAATTTTTCATCATAAAAAAACATTATAAAAATTCAGTCATATTCGAAAAAAAATACTTTTATATAACATTAATTTTAACAACAAGCTTTTGCATTATTAGAGTACATCGGAGGACTTCTTTCTAACTCATTAGCACTTCTAGGAGATTCTTTCCACATGTTCTCTGACGTTATTGCATTAGGATTTAGTTTAATAGCATTACTATTTAGTTCAAAAAAACCAAATAAAAAAATATACTTTTTGGTTTTGTCAGATTAGAAGTACTAGCAGCCTTTATCAATGGTTTAATGCTAGTTGGTATTTCTATTTATTTAATATTTGAAGGATTTATGAGATTCTTCAATCCTAAAGATATTGATTTCAAATCAATGCTTATAATATCAACTATCGGATTAATCTTTAATATTGTTGTAACTGTAATTTTTAACAAAAAGTCTAAAAGAAGAAGATAATTTAAATATTCAAAAGTGCACTATGGCATTTCCTTGGGGATTTAATCAGTTCAATCAGAATTATAATTTCATCAACTATTATTTACTTTACAAACTATCAAATCGTCGATGTTATTATGAGTATTATCATCAGTATAATTCTTTTTCAAAAGGTGGTTATAAAATTACTAAATCATCATTTGTTATTTTTAATGGAAGCTACTACTCTAGATACAGAAGAAATTTACAATAAAAATTAAAGAAGTGAAAAGGATTGCTGATATTCACGAGTTTCATATTTGGCATACTGATACAAATGAAATCAATGCTGCAATGCATATTTTTACTAGATGAATATGAAACAAGCCATGATTATAAAATTGTAGAAAATGTTAAAATAGTACTTAAAGAAGACTACAATATTGAACATTGCTTTATCGCATTAGAGAATATTAAATACAACGATCGCAGTTTATAAAAGAAAATGTCTAAGTTGATAATATATCAACCTAGACATTTTTTATAATTCCAATAAATCTATCGTCTTTTTCAATTTTTATACGTAGAAACAATCTCTGGATTATAAATTTTATGAATATCTACTAAGCAGCTATCTATACCTGCCTTATTAGCACCAAGTATATCAGACGTTAGAGTATCACCTATCATCAAAACTTCATCCCTATTCTCAACACCAATTTCTTTAAATATAATATTAAAAATTCTCTATCTGGCTTCTTACTGCCAATTTCTTCAGAAATAAAAATCTTCTCAAAATACTTATTAAGATTATTATTTTTTTAGTCTTGTATGTTGAGTGATTGCTATACCATTAGATGCTATGTATAGTTTATGAGTTAAACTTAATTTTTTTCTAACATCTCTATAATCCCATCAAAAAGCTGATTTCCCTCAGCAAGATAACCTCTATACCTATTATCTACTTCACTACCATCGATTTTTCTATAAAACAATGAAAAAAATCTTATAAACCTTTCACTCGTAACTTCTTTATTTGAAATTTCTCCACGTTCAAAACTTCTCCATAAAGATTTATTTATTGTTTCATATTTTTTTCAAATAGCTCACCATTATACTCAATATTCTCATCTTCTAATAATTTTTTTAAAAAGCTAATACCTGTGCCTTACCAAAAATCTAATAAGGTGTCATCCAAATCAAATAATAAATATTTATACTTATCTAAAATCATCAATACACTCCATTTCTTATATTATCTACTCATTATAACATAGAGATTGATTTTTTTAGAAAAAAATAGATTTATTTGATGTATAAATTTAAATTTTATTTTTTTATCCTTAAAATATTCTCGAACTCTAGGGGCTACTTCTTCACCAAATAGTTTAATAGCTTTCATAATATCTTCATGTGGCATAGAACCAAGTGGAAGATGCAACATAAATCTATCCAATCCTAATGTTTCTATCATATCAATAAGTTTATTCGCTACAGTATCAGGACTTCCTACTAACATAGATCCGTCTGGACCTACACTATTTAAATATTGTTCAAAAGTAAGTGGTCTCCAAAATGGTCTATCTTTCGAGATTGCATCAACTACTTGTTTTGTCGGATGAAAATACTTTTTAATAGCTTCTTCATCAGTTTCAGCTACAAATCCCCATGAGTGTGAAGCAACTTTTAAACGACTTTCATCAAATCCAGAATGCTTCCCAATAGCTCTATAATAATCTGTTAAGCCTTTGAAAGCTTTATATTGTCCACCAATTATTGCATATGCTATTGGTAATCCTTTTTGTGCTATTTTAATAGTTGATTCAGTATTTCCACCTGTTGCTACCCAGATCGGAAAATCTTTTTGAACACTTCTCGGATATACTCCCTTATTTTCTACCTTTTGTGTATGCTTTCCTTCCCATGTTAACTTTTCATTAGCTTTTATTTTCTCCAACATCGCTAATTTTTCATCGAACAATTCCTCATAGTCTGCCAAATCATAACCGAATAATGGGAATGATTCTGTAAAAGAACCACGTCCTACCATAACCTCTGCTCTACCATTTGAAATAGCATCGATTGTTGCATATTGTTGATAAACTCTAACCGGATCCGAAGATGATAACACAGTCACCGCTGAACTTAATCTTATATTCTTTGTAACAGCTGCTCCTGCTGCTAACAATATCTCAGGTGCTGAAACAGCAAAATCTTCTCTATGATGTTCCCCTATAGCATAAAGATCTAATCCAACTTCATCAGCAAGTTTCATCTCTTCTATCATATTTCTAATACGTTCATCATGCGTTGGTGTTATACCAGTTCCTTCTATTTCAGTTGTTTCACCAAATGTACTAATTCCTAACTCTATCATTTTTTTATCCTCCTAAATTATCTCGATTTCAAGATATTATTTTATAATAAAAGAAAATAATTTTTAATTAATTTTTCTTTAGTATTTCTTTTCAATATATCTAATTCTTCTTCAGTTAAATCATCGAAAAATCTTTTTTTGTATTTATTTTATGGATAGGGAAAAATATCATCCATTAAATTTTTCTCCTATTTTTAGTTAACTTAACGTAAGTTACTCTTTTATCCTTTTGACTAACCTTTCTATTAACATATCCTTTTTTTCAAGGTTATCTACTACGTATGTAGCACTTCCACTAGCAAGTAATATTCTATCACGTATTTCTTGAATACTCTTCTCACCTTTACTATATAAAAATTCCATAACAGAAAAATTCAGTCGCATTAATTGGATAATTCTTTAAAGTTTTCTTTAAATCATCTACTAATAGATTACTTGCTCTCATAATTCCTATAACGACTTTAAACTCATTATTCATAAGGATTCTCCTATCTTATTTACACATATCCGCATCATGATTATCTCGAATATGAGATAATTATACTTTATTCTCTTTACATTGTCAACGAAATAATATTAAAAGGCATCTAGAGAGATATCTCTAAATGCCCTTACTTTTATTCTGCAAATTGACTTTGATATAATTCTGAATAGAAACCTTTTTGTTCTAATAATTCATCATGATTACCTTGTTCAATAATGTCTCCATCTTTTAATACTAATATTTTATCTGCATTTCTAATTGTTGATAGACGGTGAGCAATAACAAATGTAGTACGACCTTCCATAAGTTTATTCATAGCTTTTTGGATTAATACTTCTGTACGTGTATCTACACTCGAAGTTGCCTCGTCAAGAATTAATATAGGTTTATCAGCAAGAATTGCACGAGCTATAGTTAAAAGTTGCTTTTGACCTTGTGAAATATTTGAAGCATCTTCATTTAATTCCATATTGTAGCCACCCGGTAAAGTTTTAATAAAGTGGTGAATATGAGCTGCCTTAGCCGCTTCTATTACTTCTTCATCTGTAGCATCTAATCGACCATAACGAAGATTCTCCATTATCGTTCCTTTAAATAACCAAGTGTCTTGTAGTACCATTGTGAAGTAAGAACGCAATTCTGATCTGTCAAGTTTAGAGATATCTTTTCCATCAATATAGATACTTCCCCCATTTATATCATAGAATCTCATAAGAAGTTTAATCATCGTTGTTTTACCTGCACCTGTAGGCCCAACGATAGCAACCATCTCTCCTTTTTTAACATCACTAGTAAAGTTTTTAATAATTATTTGATCTTCTACATATCCAAATTTTACTTTGTCGAATACTACATTACCTTCTTTATTAGTAACAGTTTCAAGAACTTCTGCATTTTCTTCATCTTTAGCATCTAAGAACTCAAATACTCTTTCACCTGCAGCTGCCATTCTTTGAATTTCTGACATAGACTGAGCTATTTGACCTATTGGTTGAGTAAAGTTTCTAATATATTGGATAAAAGCTTGAATATCCCCTACACCAATAGTTCCTTTAGAAACTAGTAATCCACCTGAGAATACAATACCTACATAACCAAGGTTACCAACAAAGTTAATCACAGGGAACATTAGTCCTGAAAAGAAGTTCGCTTTCCATGATGATGTATATAATTGGTTATTTTTATCATTGAATTCTTTAACACTTTTTTCTTTGTAGTTAAATGCTGCAATAATATTTTGACCTGAGAAACTCTCTTCAACCTGTCCATTTACATCAGAAAGCATATCTTGTTGACTTTTGAAATATTTTTGACTCCATTTTGTTATAGCTCCTAATAGTATTCCTGAAACTGGAATTAAAGCTAATGCTATTAAAGTCATTAATGGACTTATAGTAAACATCATTACCAACACCCCAAGTACCGTTGCAGTATTAGAAATTATCTGAGTAAAACTTTGATTTAGTGATTGTCCTAGCGTATCTACGTCATTAGTTACTCTAGATAAAGTCTCACCTACTGTACGTTGTTCAAAATATCCAACAGGTAAAGTATTTATTTTTTTACTTATTTCTTTACGAATATCATATGTCATTTTTTGAGAAATATTACTCATCAACCAACCTTGAATAAACATGAATAATGATGAAAGTATATATAAACCTAATACAGTAAGTAAAATTCCTGCTATTTTCTCAAAGTTAATACTACCTTCATTACTAATCTTAGCTATTAACCCTTCAAAAAGTTCAGTAGTTGCCTGTCCCATAATTTTAGGACCTACTATACCGAATACTGTACTTGCTAATGCAAAGAATACTATCAAAATACTTGAAACTTTATACTGTGTAAACATCAATTTGATGATTCTTTTTAACGTTCCAGAAAAATTATTAGCTTTTTCTATTTTTTGATCTTTAGCCATGATGTTTACCTCCTTTTTGTAATTCTTCTTCACTAAGTTGACTTTCTGCAATTTCTAAGTATGTTGGACAAGTTTCTAGAAGTTCTTGGTGTTTTCCGATTCCAACTATTTTACCTTCATTCATTACGATAATCTTATCTGCATTTAAAATTGTTGCTATACGCTGAGCAACTATAATAGTAGTCACTCCAGACATTTCTTCTCTTAAAGTTTTTCTTAATTTCACGTCTGTTTTGTAATCTAATGCTGAGAAACTATCGTCAAAAAGAAGTATTTTAGGATTTTTCGCTAACGCACGAGCAATTGAAAGACGTTGTTTTTGTCCTCCTGAAACGTTAGATCCACCTTGTGAAATTTCACTATTAAATTTATCTTCTTTTTCATTAATAAACTCTAATGCTTGAGCAATCTCAGCTGCTTTTTTCATCTGTTCATCAGTAATATTTTCATCAGCAAATTTAATATTTGATTTAATATTACCACTGAATAAAACTCCTTTTTGAGGAACAAATCCTAAAATATCTCTTAATTTATTTAAGCTTATATCTCTAATATTAACTCCATCAATTGAGATTTCACCTTCACTAGCATCGAAGTATCTTGGAATTAAGTGAAGTAATGTAGATTTTCCACTACCTGTACTTCCTATAATTGCAGTAGTTTTTCCTGCTTCTGCTTCAAAACTAATGTTACTAAGCACTGGACTATCAGCTCCATCAAATGTAAAGCTAACATTATCAAATTTTAATGTACCCTTCACGTCTTGAAGCTTACTATCATCAATATGTTTACTATCCACTACAGTAACCTCTGTTTCCAGTACTTCATTAATACGACCAGCTGCAACTTCAGCACGTGGTAGTTGCATCATTAAGAATGTAAAGAATAAGAATGACATTACTATCTGCATTGTATATGTTATAAACGCCATCATATCCCCAACCTGAATACTACCAGCATCTATATTTTTTCCACCAACCCAGATTATTAATAATGCAATACCATTCATAATTAGTATAATCATTGGCATAAGCGCTGATAAAGTTCTATTGATGAAAAGTTGTTCATTTTTTAAAACTGTATTTTCTTTATCGAATCTTTCTTCTTCATATTTTTCACGACCAAAAACACGAATTACAGAAATACCAGTTAATGCTTCACGAGTTACCAAGTTTACTCTATCAATTAGCTTTTGCATAATTTTAAACTTCGGCATTACTAAGAATGAAATTATTCCTAACGTTAAACCTAAAATACCTACACCTAATGCAATTATCCAAGTCATTCCAGTATCAGTTTGAGTAACTTTATAAACACCATAAACTGCCATCATCGGCGCATATATTGCGATAAATAACATCATATTTAAAGCATTTTGAATTTGTTGAATATCATTTGTACTTCTTGTAATTAGTGAAGCTGTAGAAAATTTATCAATATCTTGTTTTAGAAAATGATAATACTTTATTATAAAGTTTTTTTCTCGTAAATTATAGGCTATTTTTCGAAGATATTCTACTAGCTATAAAGTTCGAAATAACACTTCCAATACCTGAAATAAATGTTACGATTATCATCATGATTCCAACTTCTTTTAGATAATTTTTTCTAATCTCATTGGTATCAATTCCTACATTATTTCTATACTCTTCTTTAACATAACGAATACCAGCTTGTTTTGTAATCATATCAGCTGAACTTCCTAAGTCACTAATTGATTTATTTTTCTGTTCAATTAAACTATCTTTCTTGACTAGTCCTAGTTTAACACCTTCTGCAACCTTATCTAAATCTAAGTTTTCAGATTTTGCACCGGATACAACAGTCATAGCGTTTTTAAATATATCATTTAGTTCGCTACGTTCTTGTTCACTTATACTATCAAGTTTATATACATCACCATCTTTAGTATATTTAGCTGTAACTTTTTTAATTTCGTCATCAGTCATAAATAATTGCAATTCTCTAAATGATTTTTCACTTATTTTTTCCGGTACAGCATCTTGAATACCGCTTTGTTGTATCCCTTTATCGACAATATTACTTGTATATGTTGGAAGTGCTAGCTCTGCTACAACACGAACACCTAATATCACAACTAAGAATATCATTGGTACCAAGAAACCTTTTAAATATTTAATTAGTTTCATTTTTTTCCTCCTTATCAGATAATTCTTCTCTAAAAATCGCATTTACTCGAGATAATAATATATCAAACGCTTCTTTTTCCCTTACATCAAATTTATTCCAGATAGATTGGAACCATTCTTCATAAGCTTTTCTATGTGATTCTATGCATTCGACTCCTTTTTCAGATAAACTAAGATATTTTTTCCTTTTATCTTTTTCATCCGTACTTTGAACAACAAAATCTTTTTTTCTAGTAATTCACTTACAAGTGCTGTAACTCTAGGTTTTTGTCACATGTAGTTCTTCACCTAGTTCCTGCATCGTAATTTTTTTCTTTTACAAGACAAAAATAACATTGCTTGAAATTCAGGTTTTCTATACGGTGCATCACTTTTCTTATGAAATCTTTTCATTATTAACCTAAATTCTTCCATCATATCCATTGCTTTTATGATATGAAATTTCATCTACGCTCATTTTCTACCTCCTTTATTTTCAAAAAAATAGTTCACAATATTAACTAAATAGTTAATTACATTAACTATTATATTTTATTTTATATTTTTAGTCAATAGGTAATTTAATTATTTCAATAAAAAAAAATTAACCTAGAATTATTCTAGATTAATCTTTTTTTCTATTTGCTAAACACCCAAGCTTGAGCAAGGTTATTTTTTTATATCATTTTTCTGTAAAACCATTGTAACTTGTAAGTTTAACATCATCGTCATTCGGATCATTTATATAGAATTTATCGTCTTCAAAACCACGAATAACTTTATACGTTACTCTATCACCAAATACTCCAGATTTTAGTCTAACAAGTATAGGTTTATTATCTCTTAAGGCATTTTCTAAGTTTTCTACCAACTTATCAGTCTCAATTCGTTCAACTTTAAGGTTATATTTTTCAGCAAAAGCTGTAATAATCGTAGGTTGAGTTCCTTGATTTCTGATGTAATACTTATTACCTGCCCAAGAAGCAAGTTCTTCTACAGTTGCTTCATCTTTACCTATATATTTAGCAATCATAGCAAGTGATATAATAGCATCACCGTTGTCTTCAATCGTTTTCTTACCATCAAGACCATATGCTATATTTTTATATGCATCCTGCTTCATGTAATACATAGGAACTGAAAGTCCTTTTTGTGGTAAGTTTAATAATTGTTCTTTTCGTTTTGCATTATAATTATCAATATTGATTAAATAGTATAAGTAGCCTTCAATACCATCTCTTAAAGACTCAATAAATTGTTTATTAGCTATCTCATTATTTAGTAAATCAACATCAATTTTATTTCCGATATTAGCTGAAATTACTCTCACCTGTGGTAACTTATCGCTCAGTTGTGAAAAATTAGCTTGTTTTCTCAGATGATGAAATCTTTTGAAATATAGTGTTCTGAAAGATTTTTTCTCGATACTTCTTGCTACAATTGAAGATTGCTGTGTTCCGTAATAAACTTTTCACTCCAAAAACATCTTTACTACTATCATTAGTAGTATCAATATCAACTAACATTTCAACTGAATTTTCAGCTGCAATTTTTGTTATTTCTTCTTTTGTAGGATAAGTTTCATCATTATCCCTTGTAAGTATTGCTTTTATACCATCTTTTTCTAATATCTCTTTTAACTGTTTAGCTATTTTCAAATTATAAGATTTAGAAGATACTCCTTTATAATCAGAACTATCATCTTGTTTTATAATTGGATTCAATAAGATTGAATAAGAAGCTAGTTTTTCTTTGTTTTGATCTTCAGGACTCTTCTGACCAGTGCCCAAAATACTCCATCCTGGTATCCAACCAACAAAACTATCCTTTGTTTTCACTTCATACCAAGTCTCTGATTTACTTAGCATTTCTACATTATCGCCTGCAGTCACTTTCTTCAAAGTTGGATAAGTATCATCTGGTCCAGTTCTAAGATCAATTTCTTTTGAAATAGTAATGTTGTTTTCAGAATTAGATGACAAATTCATCTTTTCTCCAATATATGTTACTACTCCACCCACAACTAACACTAATAACAGTACAGATATTAAAAATAATACTCCATTTTTATTTCTTCTTTTTATTCTCATATTAATTTCCTGTTGATAGTTTTTCGTAAACAATAGTAACAGGACCATCATTAACTATGTTTACTTCCATCATAGTCTGAAAAATTCCAGTTTCTACCGTTACTCCTTCTTCTCTTAAAAATTTATTAAATTTCTCATATAGTTCATTAGCTTTTTCTGCTCCAGCAGTACTTGTAAAACTTGGTCTATTACCTTTTTTCGTATCAGCGTATAAAGTAAATTGTGAAACTGATAAGATACTTCCTCCAACATCTTTTAAACTCAGATTGATTTTATCATTTTCGTCTTCAAATAAACGAGCTTGCGCAACTTTTTTAGCTAAATATTTCGCATCTTCTTCTGTAGATTCTTTATGCACTCCTACTAAAAGACAATATCCTTTATCTATACTTCCCACAATTTTATTATCAACACTAACGCTAGCTTTTTTTACCTTTTGTAATATGATTTTCATATATTCACCTATTTAACTATTCTTTCTACGCTGTATACATCTTGAATTTGTCGTAATTTTTTAATCATATAATCGCATTCACTAACATTTTTCACATATATTCCTATCGTAATAACGCATGTCTTATCAGCTTTAGATTCAGAATTAAGTTTTTTAATCTCAACTCTACTTTCACTTAATGTTAATAGAACATTTTGCAATAACAGTTCTCTATCAAAAGCGTGAATTTGTAGTGTAACGCTGTAGCGACGCGCATTTAAACTTTCAACCCATTCAACATCTAATAATCTTGCATTATCTTCTTCACTTAAGTTAGGGCAATTATTTCTATGAACTGTAACACCTCGACCTTTTGTTATAAAGCCTACAATATCATCTCCCGGAATCGGTTGACAACATTTAGATAATCTTACAAGAATATTATCTACTCCTTTTACATAAACCCCTGTCTCAGTTACTATTTTTTTAGTTTCTTCCGCATTGAAAAGTTTCTCGATTTTTGCTTGAGTCATCTTTTCTTTTCTAATTTTTTCTGTTAATCTTGCAAAAACTTTATTCGCTGTAATTCCACCATATCCTATGGCAACATACATTTCTTCAAGATTAGCAAATTTATATTTATTTAAAGCAATGGCAATATTTTCTTCTGTAAGAACTTCATCAATATCAAAATTATTGGCTTTAATCTCATCTTTTAACAAGATTTCACCTTTAACTAAATTTTCTTCACGCGCTGCTTTTTTAAAGAATGCTTTAATTTTCGATTTAGTTTGTGATGACGTAGCTATTTCTAGCCATGAGCGTTTTGGTCCTGTAGAGTTTTTACTAGTACGAATATCACAGATTTCACCAGTTGATAACACATAATCGAATGGTTCGATTTTATCATTTACAGTAGCACCTACCATCTTATTTCCAACTTCTGAATGAATCGCATATGCAAAGTCTACAATACATGAACCTTTTGGCAATTCTATAATATCACTATTTGGCGTAAACACATAAATTTTATCACTTAATAAGTCTACTTTCAATGATTCCATAAAACTTTCAGCAGTTGCTTCAGTTTCATCATTTTCTGCAATTTTTTGGAACCAATTTAATTTTTCGTAAAAATTATTATTCTTATTTACTTTCTTCCCTTCTTTGTAAGCCCAGTGAGCTGCAATACCTTTTTCAGCAATCTCATGCATTTCATAGGTTCTAATTTGAACTTCTAAGGTTTGTCCATCCGGTGCAATTACCGTTGTATGTAGTGATTGGTACATATTCGGTTTTGGCATTGCAATATAATCTTTAATTCTTCCAGGAATTGGAACCCAAAGATTATTTACAAGTCCTAAAGTTGCATAACAGTCAGCTACACTATCTACTAAAACACGCACCGCAAGAAGATCGTATATTTGATCAAAAGTTTTATTTTGTTTAACCATTTTTTTATAAATACTATAAATATGTTTGGGTCTTCCAGTTACCTGTGCTTTTATATTATTATCAGCTAAAATTGATGTTATACTAGAACATGCATCTTTTATACTCTCTTCCCTCGCACTTCTCTTCTGTTTCATCATCCCTACTATTGAGAAATATTGAGATGGATGTAAATATCTAAGTGATGTATCTTCCAGTTCCCATTTAACAGAACTTATCCCCAACCTATGAGCTAAAGGTGCATATATTTCAAGTGTTTCACTCGAAATCTCACGTTGTTTTTCCTCACGCATATACTTCATAGTTCTCATATTATGAAGTCTATCTGCAAGTTTAACAAAAATAACTCGCAAATCTTTCGCTATCGATACAAAAAGTTTTCTATGATTTTCTGCTTGTGATTGCTTTTTAGAACGGAATTTTACTTTATCTAGTTTTGTAACTCCATCAACTATTACTGCTATATCTTCACCGAATGTTTCTTTAATATCATCAAACGTATACTTAGTATCTTCTACAACATCATGCAAGAAACCAGCACAAATTGTTGCATAATCTAATTTAAGCTCTGTTAAAATTCCTGCAACTTGAACTGGGTGTAATATATATGGTTCCCCTGATTTTCTAAATTGTCCTTCGTGAGCAACTTTAGCAAAATCATAAGCTTTTCTTACAATTTTAATTTGCTCCTCCGATAAATATTTACTCGCCATATCTTCAACATTTTCATAATTATATGGGTATTCAAGATTCACAGAAATTCCTCCTCTTTCGTAATTTAATCTACCCTTTATAATACCACAAAAAAACAAGAAAAATTTCCCGTATTTTATCAAAATTATTATATTTTTTTCAACTGTTTTCATATCATGTACTCTATAATAAACTAAGATATAACAATTTCTGAGATATAAAAAATCCTAGTTCAAATTTGAACTAGGATTAAATTTAATTATTTATGATCTACATCTTGAGATAAATCAACTTTATCTAAAAGGTATTATTTTTGTTTTATATCTAATTTTGTGGTACAGATAGAAGAATAAGAAGATTGGAACTCCCATGTATGTAGTTAACATTCCACTCCAGTTAACTACACCTTTAGTAATAAGCTCTGTATCTTGACCGATAATAACGATGATACATAATACTAAAGCGATAATTGGACCTACTGGGAACCATTTTGCTCTATATTTAAGATCATTTAAATCTTTACCTTGAGCAATAAATGCTCTTCTAAATCTATAGTGACTTAATGCAATACCTAACCATGCGATAAATCCAGTTAATCCACTTGCTGCTACGATATAAGTATAAGCGTTAGCACTTGTAAGTTGAATTAAAAAGATTAAGAATACTACTACAGCTGTTGCGATTAATGAAATAACAGGTGTTCCATATTTTGTAACACGCCCAAAGATTGGATATGCAAGTTTTTCTTTACTCATTGCATAAAGCATTCTTGTAGATGCATACATACCTGAGTTACCAGCTGATAAGATCGATGTTAAGATAACTGCGTTCATCACACTTGCAGCTAAAGCAAATCCTGCATTTTTGAAGACAATTGTAAATGGTGATTTAGCAATTTCTTCAGCACTTGCAGCACCTAATAAATCTGGTGAAGTATAAGGGATTAATAATCCGATTACTAAGATAGCTAGTACGTAGAAGATTAAAATTCTCCAGAATACTTGTTTTACAGCTTTTGGAATACTTTTCTCTGGGTTTTCACTTTCACCAGCAGTAATACCGATTAACTCAGTACCTTGGAATGAGTATCCTGCGATTAGGAATACTCCAAGAGTAGCAAGTATTTGGCCTGATAATGAAGAATCTTCTCCAACAAATGGTGCATCACCAATTGTTAAGTTTTTAAATCCAATGTATTCCCCACCTAAAATACCAAAGATAGTTAAACATCCAACTACTAAGAAAATGATTACTACTACTACTTTAATAAGTGCAAACCAATATTCACTTTCACCATATACTTTAACACTAAGTGAGTTTAAAGCGATAATAATAACTAGGAATAATAAGCTCCAAGCCCAGTGAGGAAGTACTCGCATAGGCTCCCAATAACTGATTGCTAATGCAGATAACTCTACGTCAGCCGCTACTGTAATTACCCAGTTAAACCAATAGTTCCATCCTAAAGCAAATCCTAATGAAGGATCTACATAACGTGTAGCATATGTACTAAATGACCCTGATGTAGGAAGATATGTTGCCATTTCCCCTAATGATGTCATTAAGAAATATACCATAAGCCCGATACATAGGTAAGCTACGATAGCTCCCCCAGGTCCCGCACTTTGAATTGCTTGACCACTTGTCATGAATAATCCACTACCGATACATCCTCCGATAGCAATCATACTAATATGACGTGATCGTAAATTTCTTTTTACTTCTGTTGCATTATTGTTATTGCTGTTGTTTGTCATAATAAAAACCTCCTTGATAAAAATAAAAAAGCATAACTTCTACCATATTTGCACGGAGTTATACTTCACATTATCTCTCCAAAACAAGATATTAGTAGCGCAACATAGCCTCACGACTATGACAGTCCTATACTTAGTTCAGTATAGACCCAACAATATTAACATAGGATTAATATCATTTCGGCGACGTTTCCTTTCAAATAATATCATCAAGCCCTACACTTTCAATTACCCTACTGATAAAAATCGCAACCTCTACCTCACTTACTTTGTGAGGTACATATTCAATTAACTGTTTATTAGTATAATATACTTTTTTATGGTTGTCAATAAAAATTTTAATTTTTCTAAAAATTCTCTTTGAATATTGTATATAATGTACTATATTCAACTTTTTACAAGAATAATATTCTTTACATCAATACTTTTGTATAAAAAAAGAAGGAGCTTGCAAACCTCCTTCTTTTTTTGATACTCAGTATCTTTCTCATTTCTATCAACTTTAATAAATCAAAGTGACTAATTAATCTATTCTTTTCTTTTTCTTTTTTCAATAGTTTTATAGTTTGTTATTATTCCTAATATCATTAAAATTTCTAATATACTTAATAAAATCTTCATCATATCTCCCCTTTAAATACAAAGTAAACTCAGAATATCAATTTATATTAACTAATATCTTTCACAAATTGCCCCTTGGCGATATTCTTCTAATAAAATTTTTAATAATTCAATTTGTTTTTGTATTCTTGCTCCGCTATCTGTGTCAGCTACTTTTTTTCGACATAATTTATCTACAACTCTCTTAGTTGAAATAATATCCGTCTCATTTTTGATTGCTTCTTCTTTACTTTGGAAAATATCATGACTCATTATCTGTAACCCATAAGAATTGTAAGTTAATGTATAACCACCATGACCTGTTGTTTTATGATAAGCTCTAGACATTCCACCATCAATAACAATCGTTCTACCATTAGCTTTAATCTGAATTTTCTCCTTTTGTTTCCTTAACAGGAGTATGTCCATTTATAATATGTCCCTCACTAGTTAAACCAAACTCATTTAATAACTTAATACAAAACTCTTCATTATCTCTAAGTTTATAATACGCATTTTTTACTTCTTCATGAGTAGATTTATCCTCTATAAAATATCTTTCGAACGTCGTCATATCACATTTACCAAATAATGGAGAGTAGCGACCTTGCCATAAGTAAAAGAACAACCCGTTATCTTCTCTACAGCCACAATAAAATATACTACGAATTTTTTTATCAAAAAAGTCTAGTAGATTCTTACCTGAGTATTTCTTTCCTCCATAAGAAAATTCCTGGAAGTTTCCATCCTCATCAACTGGCATACACCCGTGAAGAAGTAGATTTCCATTATAGCAGCAATACATAGCACCCTTATTAATAAATAATTCAACATGTTTTTTTAATTTTTTTCACTTGCTATAAATGATTCCTTTTAATTTATTTAATAATCTTTTTCTTCTTCATCCGTTAATAAATATGGATTTTTCTTTATCAACTGTTGGGAAATTGACATGACGTTAATGGATATTCTTTACCATAAATTTTTACAGTTTCTTTTTCGAAAGTCAATTTTATCCAGAAGCGCACGTGACTGCTAAAATCAAATTCTGGATGTTTATCAATAATCTGTTTTTTTCTAATTTGAATTGAATTATTGCCATAGCTTTATGCATTCTGGCTATTTGCATAATTTCATGATCACTATATTTTCAACTCATCATCTTTAGAAATTTTTGGTAAAAACTCTTTACAGTCATCATCTTTGTAATACTTTTTCACTAAAGTTTAATAAATTTCCTAATAGGAATTCCATATCTATCTTCTATAATATCTAAATTATCATATCTCGCACATATTCTGATTACATTTGCTAACGATATTCTATCTCCAAGATAAGCACCTATCCATAACATATCGTGATTTCCCCATTGAATATCAACAGAATGATAATCTAATAGTCTATCCATTATTTTTATCAGGGAAAAGGTCCTCTATCATAGATATCACCAACTATGTGCAAGTGATCGATTGTTAACTTGTGGATACTTAATGATAATTCAATAATAAACTTTTCCCCAGCACCTAATTCAATAATATTCTCAAGTATTTTATCATAGTAGTCATTCTTATCACTACTTTTGCATTTTTATAAAGTAATTCATCGATAATATACTTAAAATCTTTTGGTAAAATTTTTCTTACTTTGGATCTAGTGTACTTCCTTGCTGCAACTTGCGTTACTTCTAATAGACGAAGAAGGATAATCTTTTGAAACTCTTTATAATCACATATATCATATTCTTTTTCTTATAAGATTTAATTTTTTCTTCTGGATAATAAATAATAGTAGCTAAAAGATTTAAATCTTTTCTAGGTAATCTGTTTCCAAATACTTCTTTAAGTTTTTTTCTTTAATAATACCTGAACCATTTCTTAAAAATATGATCGAAAAGCTTCATATTCTCCATGAATATCACTTAAAAAAATGTTCTGTTCCCTTTTGGAAGTGTTAATATAGCCTCTAAATTAATTATTTCCTTAGTTGTTTCATCTATACTCTGAAAAGTTTTCAGCTAATAGTTCTAAATGCTCCTTAGATATTTTCATGCCATTCTCCTTTTTATTATTTTTCAATTAAATCTTAACATACTTCCTACTGTAATTCAAGAAATGTTACACGCTATCAAAACTAACTCAAATAGAAATATTACACATTATTCCTCCTGAGATAAAAAAATAAAAAGAAATACGACACTAACTGTAAAACCTTAGTCTCATATTTCTTTTATAAATTTATTTTAATTTCCCTACAAATCTTTCCATCTCTTTCATCTCTTCAAGAGTATCAGCAACAAGAACGTACATTGTGTTTCCTTGAAGTTCAGCGAAAGCTTCAGGCATTCTTAAAACAGCTTTTAATTTATCTTGATATTTATTTCTAATATCTTCATCTGAATATACATAATCTTTATAATCACGGCGAGTTGAAGCTAACCCATATTTTTCATCAACATTTAATCCATTAAATGTTCCATTAACTACTTCAGCATAAACTCTAAAATAATCTGTTGAATGTGCAAAGTTATACACGTCTACTGCAAAAGCTCCCGCTGGACGATTATTATACTCGATTGCTATATAATCATCTTTAGTTTTGAAAAATTCAATATGGAAGAATCTCTCTTTCATTCCAAATGCTTTTACTGCATTTTTACCGTATTCTACTAGATTTTGGATCTAAATCCTTATCTATGTAATAAACCCAATCTAGAGTATTATTATTTAATAAAGTCTAATGGAGTGTGGTAATATACGATACTAGTGTAAAATACAATATTCCCTTTAGCATCTACTAATCCATCAAAAGTTACGATATCAGAGTTATCAACAAAAGGCTCTAAGAAATAATGAGTATTTCCATCCCATTCTTTTTTGAAGTTTTCTACATCTTTCTTATCTTTAAGCTTATAAGTGGCTGATGCTCCTACTCCATTATCAGGCTTAGCTATCAATGGTAATTTTAATTTTTTAACACCTTTTTCAATGTCACCTTCTTTTTTCACTAAGAAACCTGGTACTACAGGCACTCCTGCTTTTTCGAAGTATTTTTTCATCTCTGATTTATGCTTTGTTTTTTTAAGATCGTGCTCTTTTAAACCAAACACATTAAATTGTGTACGGAGTGCAGCATCTAATTCCATCCAGTGCTCATTTTGTGATTCTATTCTATCAATATGCCCATGTTTGTGATATAAGAATGCAACAGCACGTTTTACTTCATCAACATCATCAAGACTATTAACTCTAAAATACTCAGTTAACGCTTCTTTAAGTCTTTGATCTAACTGTTCATATGGTTCTTCTCCAATTCCAAGTACATTAACACCTTGATTTTTTAACTCAATAGAAAATTTTTGAAAATTGTGTGGATAATATGGTGATATAACTATGTAATTCATAAATCTTTGTCTCCTCTTAACTTTATTATAAATTTAATTTATCTAAAAAGTATGGCATTTGAATTCTCCACCAAGGCCAGTCATGGGCAACATCTTCACCCCATACATCAAACCATGCTGGAATATTCTTTTCTTCAAATGCTCTTTTTAAACTATAAAATGATGGTAATCCATCTTGTTCCCATGGACCTAACCCTGTACATACGATAATATCAGCATTTCTATAGTGATCAATAAACCATCCCATCATTTTGATTCCAAATATTATCACTAGGTGAATTTCTATATATTAACTCATCATTTCCATATTCACCTACGAAAAATCTAGCATCATAAACTCCACTAAGTGAAATTACTTTACCAAATACATCCGGATGTTGTAGGAAAATATTAAACGAGTGATATCCTCCCATACTACAACCAGTAGCCATCATTTGTCCAAACCAACCTGTTTTATGTTTAATAAATGGAATAGCTTCTTCAATAACATACTTTTCATACTGTGTATGAGCTAATGCTCTGTCATGTCCATTTTTCCAGTCGCATAACCACGATTCACTATCGACACTTGATAAAGTAAAAAATTGCACCTTCCCTTCATTAATGAATCTTTCACAAGCATGAATCATTCCAAAATCATAATACTCATTGTGTGTTCCACCCGATGATGGAAACACAACAATCGGTAATCCCGCATGTCCATACCTATTAAGAACCATTTCTCTTCCTAAATTTCCACTATAATGACTTAAATTTTCTATATTCAAACTAAAAAACCTCCATTTCTAAAAATACTTTTACCAATTTTCACTTATAAATCTTAAACATTCTGGTAAATATTTAGCCCAACATTCCTCACTGTGTTCTCCATTAGCTACAACATTTAATTTCAACTCACTTGTAGATAAACCAGCATCAATTAGTTGACGATAGTAATCTAAACTTGCATCTATATAAAGCTGTTTTAAATTACCAGTTGCTAATTGTTTATCTGTATCATCTCCCTCGTTCGTTCCAACTTCGATATATACTCTTTGATCTGAGACCTTGTGTTTCGAAATAAACCTATCAAACTCTGGTTTATTTAACCAATTTGCAGATGAAAATACTCCAAGACACCCTACGACATCTTTATGCTCTAATCCTATATACTGTGAAATATTTGCTCCTAATGAACTACCAATCATCGCTGTATACTCTCGTTGAGGTTTTGTACGATATGTACTATCTATGAATGGTTTAACTACATTTACAAAAAAATCAGCATACTCAGAACCTAATCCTCCTAATGTCAGACCAAAATTTAATATTGGTAAACTTGAAAACTTCCATGGTGCATATTCGTTCATTCTTCCCTCATTGTCATTATCAATCCCAACTATTATCATCCTTGGCATATCTGGGTTTCTTTTTATTGCTGGTATTACCTTCCAAGAATGTCCACTAAATGATTCTCCACTGTAAAAAACATTTTGTCCATCATTCATATATACAACTGGATAGTGTCTATGTTCATCTTGGGCATAACCTTTTGGTAAAAGAACTCTAATACGACGATTTTTTCCCGTATATGGGACTTTTAACTCATGTTCTTTCATTTCTAAATAAAAATACGCATCTCTATTCATTAATTATTTTCCTTCAAAATTATTATTATAGCTCTAATTCTACCTTATTTCTCTTATAAAATCAATTAATTGAGTGTGATTTCTCTTTATTTTTTTCTGAAAATTAATTTTTATTATATTATTCTATATACTAGTGCAATATTTATAATTAAATTATATAAAAAAAGAAACGAATTACCACATAGTAATCCGTTCCTCTATATTAAAATTCACTATATACATACTCTTGGACATTTGAAAAATCCGTTAAAAAAACAGTATATTATTATTCCCATTATTACTATATAAAAAAATAATATCCATAGTGTAAGTCTTTTGTTTATAGCTTAATTTACTTTTTTTAAGTTTGTAAAGATCTCTTTCAAAATCAATCCATCCTCTCCAGCCAAGATGCATCGCATCATACATATAATAATCTTCATATTCTTTACTTGAATAATCCATTACTTCTATGTTATTTTTTTAGCAATTTCTTTTTAATCTATTGTAGGCAACTTGTCTTTTTTTCACTACCTATTCCTGTATAGTCGCTCCACTTTCCCATGAGCAGGAAAAATTGCAAACTTAATATTCAAATTCAAATCTTTAACAATAGATAATAATATATCTAAGTCTTCGTATTCCTTAGAATCATCATATTTTGTATTTTTTTAGAAATATTTTTTTAACTGATTGTACTTTAGCTCTTATATATTTATCATAATATGTATTATCAATTTGATATTCATTATTATTCGTTCTTGATTTTTGCTTCTTCAGTCACTTGTTTATCTAATTCTTCCCAATTATAATTTTGGAGTCTTTTTCACCATTAACTGGATAGTTTTCTTTACCTTTATTTTTTTATAAAAAATTAAATTTGTTTTTTTCAAAACATAAAAATAATTATCTAATTTTTAAAAAAATTCCTCAGTAAATATATTTCCTTTTCCATTCAAGAAGTATCGTTTATAACTCTTATACTTTTTTTATTTAATTCCTTGTTTGTTGATGAAAGTTCTATAACCCTATTAATAAATTTTTTTCTTTGGTTTCTCTACTAATATTATCATTTTTTTCATAGTATTATAAACATGTTCACTAGAAATTCTAGATAAAAATGCATCTTTTAAAAATACCATTCTTATTATCAAACCATTGAATAGATTGTATCATTACAATCTCATTATTTTTTCACATCATTCCCTATTGATCCAATAGTAGCCGCATGAATAATATTTTGAGAGTTTCCAACTCCCTACTTGCATTATATTAAAATCTTCATAATTGAAATATTTTTCTTTAGGGATGATAATTTTCATTAATAGTCGTTGTTAACTCTGATGAACCCCAAAAGTAAAAGTGTTCTAGGGTGTCATATTTTTCGACTATGATATCTCTACTTTTATACTTTTTCAAAAAGCAGGTACTATATCTAACACTATTATCATTTGTCTTTATAATAAGTTTTCAATCTTCTTTAGAAGGGTTATATCTAAAATTATAAGTGTAATTAATACCAATACTATTGATATTAAAAAAATGCTTTTTAATCTTATCATGATTATTATTTCCTATTTTCTATATATGAAATTACCTTGTTTGGTGTATCGATTTCTTCATATGTTACTTCTGTTGGAGCTATGCTTAGTCCAAAGATTTCTTCTATTTTTCACTAACATTTCTACAAAAAGCTAAATGAGTCCATTAACCCTTCTTCTTTCATGTTTATGTCTAAATCTTCTCTTACTACTTCATCTTCACAAATTTCTTCTAACATTTCTAATACTTGTTCTTTTTATCATTCTTTTTCTCCTAACTCTATTATTATTTTTTTAATACATGACTTATTAGTTTATATGGTTCTCCTGAGAAGATATATAAACCTATTATTACTAAGTTGATTGTTATAAACCAACTAAGTACTTTATACCATGTTTCATTTTTATTCTTTTTATAAAATTTACTTTTCTTCTGATAGTATTCAAATCCTGCCATTAATATTCCATGGTAAAATCCATATACTATATAGCTTATTGTTAAGCCGTGCCAAAATCCCATAAGAACCATGTTTACCATGTAGGCATACATCGCTGTATTTAGTCTTTTCTTAAATCTTTTTTTCTTTGTTGCTTCCATAAAGACTCTTGAGAATACGAAGTCTCTAAGCCACGTTGATAGTGTTATATGCCATCTATTCCAGAAGTCTTTTATATCTATACTTAGAAATGGTTTGTTGAAGTTCATCGGTGTTCTTATTCCTAAGATATTACTACTCCCTACTGCCATTAAACTGTAGCCGGCAAAGTCAAAGAATAGATACAATGTGTATAAATACATGTATTTTAATGAATAGACAAATGTCCCATGGTTTGTTAAACCTACTAAGTAGTGATAACTTAATGTTGAGAATACTATTTTATATAGTAATCCTAATATTAGTCTGTAGACTCCTTCTCCAGCTAATTCTAAGTACTCTGTCCTCGGCATTCTTTCTTTCATTTCGCTCATAAATCTTCTACTTCTGTCTATCGGTCCTGCACTTACAGTTGGAAAGAATAGTAGAAATTGTACATATTCTACAGCACTAATTTTTTCTTTTATTAACCCATCTGATATTTCTATCATAATTTGTATTGTCTTAAATGACATATATGATATTCCTATAAAAGGCTAATAAATGTAAGTGAGTAATTGCGAATACTTTGTTTATTACTAGTGGTAATATCGATAGTACTACTAATATTTTTTTAAGTGTTTTTTTGCTTTCTGTTTTTTTGGGCTATTAATACTAATATGTATTCAAATAGAATAAATCCCTACTAGGTAAGCTAGCATTGTGATACTTTTTACCATATATCGCTATGGCAAATATTACTGATAATGCTAATATATAATATTCTATTTTTACCTAGATAGTTTATTATAAAGCCTATGATTAGTGCTATAGCTAAGAATAAGAAAAAAATTCATTTCCGTCAAAGTAGCTCATTCTATACTAACTCCTTTAACTTTTTCTTATCTATTTTTACCCATTGTTGTTTAGTGGCATTTCTTCTAAGAATACTATTTTTTTCGGTATCATATATTCTGGTACTAGTTTTTAGTTCTTGTTTTATTTGTTTTGTTACTTCGAAGCGTTTTTTTCTATTTCTTCGTTGTATACTATAAATGATGTCAATGCTTTTACTTTTTCCATCTTCATAGCTTGGTACTGTCGCTGCTTGACGTATTTTTTTATTTTTTTAAGTAGATTGTTATCTATATCTTCAAGTTCTATTCTGTGACCATGTAGTTTTACTTGAAAGTCTATGCGTCCCTTCACAAAACAGCATATCCATCTTTGAAGTATCCTAGGTCTCCTGTTAGGTAACTTCTTTCTTCTTTTTCCATCTACTTCCCCTATAGCAAAATTTTTTTCGTTTGTTATAGCGTCATTTTTTTGAAAGTATCCCTTTTGCAACTGTATTTCCTGTGATTACTATTTCACCTTTATTTTCTTCATCTGGATTTTGCTAGGTGTACTTTTGTTCCCCATTTTACTTCTCCTACTGGTAGGTTCTCATAGTATTTTTCATTTACTTCTTTTGTTATTTCTACCCATGTGACCATTACTGTTGATTCTGTTGGCCCATATGTATTTATTACTTGTGCATCTTCAAAGTTTTTATGAATTTTTTCTACTGTTGTGCTGAATAGTTTTTCTCCACAAAAGACGAATTGTTTCACCTTTGGCATTAGACTTTGGTTGAAGTTTTTGTCTATGAAACACATTTCTATAAATGATGGTGTTGAGATCCATATTGTTGCATTTGATTTATTTAGTTCTTCAAACATTACTTTGAAGTTTTCTTGTTGTTTTTTATCTATTTGTACTAAAGTGGCTCCTAGATAAATACTTGGCCATAATGACATTACCGATAGATCAAATGAGAACGGTGGATGTCCTAAGAACACTAATTCTTCTTTTTCATCATAGTATCCCGTATACCAGTGTAAGAAGTTATTTAGATTATTATATGTAATACATACTCCTTTTGGTTTTCCTGTACTTCCTGATGTGAAAATTATATAGAATATATCTTCATCTTTTACGTAGTTTTCTTTTGAAATAGCGTTTTGAGTACTTGAGATTATTTCTTTAGCTGACTTAACATCTAGCATTTCTCTCGATAGTTCTATTTCTTCTGTGACTAGTACTACTTTTTGAGTCTGTTGTTTCTACTATTTCTTCTACTCTTTCTTTTCGGTGTATTTATATCTACTGGGACAGAATGCTCTTCCTGATTTTTACACACGCTAAAAAGTACACTAACATAAATGGATGTTTATGTCCGTACACTACTATAGGGCTTTTGTCTTCGCCTAGTTTTTCTTCAAGATAAGACGCAAGTCTATCTGAATACTCTATTAAATTTTTTTATATGTTAAATTTTTCATTCTGATATATATTATTAATATATACTTCTTTAGAACTATTTTTTTAAACTGTTCTAGTTTTTTTCAAAAAAAGTTAATTTCATATTTATTTTATCCTTGCCTCTATATCTATTCTTTTATCGACTTTTTAATTTTCACATCACGATAAATCAAAAAGTCGACATCATACTCCTTATACTATTATAATATAAAACTTAAAAAAATGTGATTAAAAAAATTAGTAAAAAAATTATAAAAATTGATTTATTGCTTTTTTTATTTTTCAAAACAACAAATCAATTTTTCATAGAAATTTTTTCTAAAATCGGATTATTTTCAGGTCATTTAATAACTTTTTCTTTTTAAATCTTTTTGGCTTGAGCTCTACCTTCTCTTTATAACTAAGTCGTGTATCACTATTACTTGCAAAAGTTAAATAAAGTTCCTTCTCAGCTGAATATTGATTTTTCAACCTCATAGTTAGCTAAATCAAAAATCAAATGCAAAGATTTTTTTCTATAAGTATCATTATATTTTTCAAGATTTTTTTATTAACTAATTTTTTCAAGTTCAGGACTTGTAAATACTTTATGACTATCTGCTCCCATGAATTTTTCTTAGCTTTTGTAGTTCTAACATACATAATTTCAGGGAGCTTTTTTTCATAAAATTCATCATCTAATATTAAATCACTATTCGCTAACCCTCTTAATCTATAGGTCTTTAGATCTTTTCCTAATTTTAGCTATTTCTCTATAAAATATACCTAATATATCCTCTGAATTTTTGTCAAACATCATCTCACATGCCAATGCATACGTTAAAATCTGAGAAATAAATCCTAATTCTAAACTATCTAAAGAAAAAAATCGCTTTGACTACTCTTATAATCAATTATTGAAATATTCTTTCCATTAATATCTACTCTATCAATTACCCCTGTAAATTTAATAGGTGGTATATTGTATTTTTGTTTCAATTCTTTTCTTATTAACTTCCCCAGTTTCAACATTTTTCACATGTAATAACATTGTCTACTATTTCCAGAGTAAATGGTCTTTTCTAAGAATGTTGGCATAAATTCTGTTAGAGCAAAATATTTTTATTTCTATTGCTATAGCTATTTCAAGTCTCATAATCATATTATTTAAAAATATACTTATGAGTATTTAACAATTCTATTAACTTCAACGTTTCTAATATATCTTTATTATCACTTGAATAAATAACCTCATTCAAAATCTCTTTAATATTAAATCTCTTTATAATATCTTCATCTTTTTAGCACGTCTATATCAAATTTTCTTCCACATTCAGCTATAAAAGTTAGTAATTCTTTTTTTCTGACATTACTGCGTGGAAGAATTTTTCCAGTAACAAGATTATCAATATCGATATCCCTTTCTTCTGCTATTCCAAGTACTCGTTTAACAAAGAATTGATATGGATTTCTTTCAAAATCAGAAATTTTTAGAGATACTAAACTTAGAAAAAAATTATCTTTCTTAACTTCTAAAAATTCATCTATATATTCTGAACTAAGTTGAAACTTATAATCTCTGATTATTTTTAGATAAATAATCTTTTAATACTAGTATCATTAGTGAAAAAAATACTCTGTCATTTAATTCATCAAGAACTTCATAATTTCTCATAACTTTTCATGTACTGAAGTAAGTTGATACTGCTCTAAAAACTTAATCATAAGTTTAACTAAAACTTCAACTTCTGTTGTCTTACTATCTTTCACTTCCATAAATCTACGATAAATTTTTTTGCGAATAAATAATTAAATTCCTTAGATGAAACTATCTCTGAAATATTTTTCTAAATAGTAATTATAATCAGCAATAGAAAACTCTAAAATTTTTTTGAAGTTTGCTTTTCTTTTAATTCTGGGAATAAAGATTTTCACTGTATTTAAGTATGGAGATGCAAAATTTCTCTTTAAAACTCTTATCAATTAAACTATAACTTATATATGTTTTTTTCTTGAGCTCTTGTCATGGCAATATAAGCTACAAACTCTTCATCAATAAGTGCCGCTTCTTTTTGTCGGTGATAAAAAGATATCATCATTAATCAATCTTTCTTTATCTTTATCATCTATTAATCCCTGAACTTTTAGATACTGGCAATGCATCTTTATTGAATCCCTAAAACAAAGACAACTTTTTTTATTTTTCTACTTTTTGCTAAATCCATAGTAGACATAATAATAGAATTATTTATTTCTGGTATTGAACGATACTTAATAGATATTAATCCAGTATTAAATAGAGATACGAAATTTTTTTATATTCAAACTTTTTCACTACCAAAATTCTCATTTATATCATTAATATATTCAAGAATTTTTTTATAAACCTGTCTATCTATACTATCAATTTTTAACTCTTCTATATTATCATACTCACCATCTTCTTTATCAAGATACATTTTAATCTTACAATGATCAAAAATATCTACTAATTTTTTTATATATCTTTTAGCTTGAAGATTGTTCTTAGCTGAAACTTCTGAAACCTTATTAATAAGTTCTAATAAAACTTGTCTACAAATTTCAAGCTGTTCAGAGTTATACTTCGCCGTCTTTTCAATAAAAGTAATCTTTTAAACATATCACTATGAGTATTTACCAATTTTTTTCATTTAGTATATTTTTCAAGGTCGTCTATAGAAATTATCCTAACTTTTTCTAATAAATAGCTGTATTTATATTTTTCCACCTATATTATTTACTAGATTGCTTGCTAAAAACTTATCTTTTATTATTCTTTCATCTAACTCTGCAATATCTTTTTCTAGTTGTTTTTTTCATCAATATTTGAATCTCCTAGTAAAACATGTGCAATAACCTTTTTGGCGATAAATATTCTCAAAATTCGTTAACCTAGTTTTTCAATAGATTTAATAATCTAGTTTTAAAACTACCTTCATCAAAATATAATGTCTCTTGTATAAACTTAACTAAACGGTGATTGCTAGTTTCAATATTTTTTTATCTAAATGAACATCTAAATTATAGTCTTTAAAAGATATTCAAATAATTTTTCATATGTATTATCACGATAAAGAATTGCTACCTCATTTTTGGTTAATATTATTATGATTTAGTTTCACAATCTCACGAGCGATTTGTTTAACTTCCAACTCCTTATTTTTGGCACAGATAATTTCAATACTATCATCGGTTTCATACTGTGCTGTGAAAGTTTTTTTATAGTATTTATCAGCAAGAATATCATTAGAAACCCCCATTAAATCGACCTTTATGAGTTTCTAGTACTTCGTATTCCTCTACTTTATTATCTTTTATTTTTAAATTTCAGTGTATTTATTTCTTCTTTTTTTACAAAATGCTACTACAGAAAAAAATTCACATCATTATTATTTTTTTCACTATTTCATTCATACTAGCAACGATCTCATGAGATTTTCTAAAAAAATATCAAGCTTATATTTTTCTTTACTATACAAATCAGATAGATAAAAAGTCATTATATTTCATCTTTTTCTAGTTCATAACCTTGAAGTAGTTGTGATAAATCAAAATTAAAAATATCTATTTGCATCACTTATAACACTTATTATTAACTTTTTTTAGACTTCTGAGCAAGTTTTCTCAATATAATAATATTCCTGTGCTGTAAAATTATAATAAGCATCCACATAAAAAAATATAGTCACTTAAATCTATATATTCTAGATACAATAATAATTCAGTTATATAATCTACTTTATCAAAAGAACCCTGCTCCTTTTAATAATCTCGAATATTCAACATATATTTCTAAAATAGATTCTAATTTTTTTCTCTATGACTACTTTCTAGATTAGTATTTTTTTCTCTAAATACTCCTCTAATAAATTAATACTCACCTTATACTCTTTTTAATTCATTTATAATTTCTTCTACAACTTCTATAAAATTAACATCTTGTATAATTCTTTTTAACTAAAAAAAATTTCCACTATTTTCTAAGTTCTTTGCAGCTTTATAGAAAAGTAAAATGGTTTAATATTATCTCCTAATCTACTAAGATTATCCATTCCCAATTGTTTTGATAGTCTTCTAGTTAAACTTGAGAAAATTCATAACATCAATATTAAAAGTACCACCGAACTTTATCACATAACATTTTTTTCAAAATTAAAACTGTTCTGTTCTGGAGTTAATACAATTATTTTTATGGTTATCTCTATTTAACTCGATATCATTTAATATGTAGTTAGTTTTTCCCTACACCACTTGGACCAATTAATAATTCTAAAGTTCATGTTTTTCTCCTTTCTTTCTTTATATTACCTTATATTCCAGTCATTTTAATCTTCGCATAATTATCTTTAGAATAGACTTCTACCTTCGGTCTAATTCTTTCTTTTAACTCACTGACATGTGAAATAATACCAATATTTCTTCCGTATGATTGTAAATCTATTAGCGTTGTTAGTGCAATATCAAGTGTTTCAGCATCTAATGATCCAAATCCTTCATCGATAAAGATAGTCTCAAGTGATATTCCTCCGCTTTCATTTTGAATAACTTCGGCTAACCCTAAAGCGAGAGCTAAAGAAGCTAAGAATAATTCTCCTCCAGAAAGAGAGCTAATAATACGAGTACTATTTAGATAAATATCATGTATTTCTATCTCTAAACCTTGAAGTCCTCCACCTTTTGATTTTTCATCACGTCTAATAAATCTATATCTGTCATTTGTCATCTGTAATAATCTTTTAGTTCCCGCAACTAGAATCAAGTCTAGATAATATCCTTGAACGTACGTTTCTAATGATTTTCTATTTTCAGTTTTTCCGCTGACAACATCACTAAATGCTATGATTTCTCTTATCTCTTTAGATGATTCTAATAAAGTTCAATATACTCACTATGAAATTTTTTCATATAATTTTTTTATTATTTTTCTAATCTTGTATTAAGAAATTGCAACTTTTTTTCTATAAAATCATTGACTTTGAGATTCAATATCTTTGTAGTTTCTGTTGCTCTTCTTCTAAATCTGGTTGATTTAACTCTTTGTAGCTCTTCTTCAAGTTTTTCTATTGATGTTTACTATAATTTTCTTAGCATCTTCAAATTTATTAATCTGAGATTCATAGTCTTCTAAATTATTCAATTCTCGATATCTTCTTCTGCCATTTCTAAAGGTTACGTAATACTTATTGAGTTTAGAATTAGTGAAACTATCAACAATATTTTCTATTCTTTTTACTAACTTCTAGTAAATTTCGTCTTATTATTTTTTTCTGTTCTGTTTCTAGTTTTCGTTTTTCTCACCAATAGTTCATTACTATTATTTTTGTAGAAGGTTGCTAGGTATTATCGAAAACTCTTTCAACCTGAGATTGTATTTTTCTCATAATAATCTGCAAAATTCATCTAACTCTACTTTTTAACATTTTTTTCAAACTGTTCGATTTTATTTTTTTCGCTTCTAGATGTTTTTGTTTAATATCATCTTCATTTTTAAATAACTCTGAAAGTTCTTCTATTTCTTGAGTCAAGTCCCTTTAATCTTATCCTCGGATATTTTGATTTGCTTTACTAATATCAGTTAATTTAGTATTTTCATCCTTTAATTCATCTTCTAATTGTGATAGTTCTTCCTTAGATTTAAAGTTTATAATCTCTTCTTGATTTTTTTAGAAAATCTTACTTAATTGTTCTATATCTTCTTCATCTTTTTTCAATAAGAGTTTCTAGTTGAATTATATCCTTTATTAACTTTTTTTGAAGTGAATTTTTCTATATTATCATCAATCTCAACTAAGTAGGGAATTTCTGGTAAGTGTTCAATCTTTTTGTTTACATAAAGGACAATCATCCCCCTCATGCAATTTCAATAAAAAATCATTTAAAACTTTCTTGTTCTTTATTTCTTTATTTAATAATCGAACTTCTTGCTCTAGCTTTCTTCTTCTCTAGTTCCAGTTCTTCTAATTGTTTTTTTATCCGAATCAAGTATTTAATCTTTTATCATTTAATTCAGATAACCTATTGTTGTATTCTTCGAACTTTTTCAACATCTTGCTCTTTCTTTAAAATTTCTAATTTTAACTTACCTATACTACTTTCTAGTATATTCTTTCTCCTCGTTAAGTTCTAAATGATCTTCTTTTTTCATCTTTTTATATTAGATTCTAACTCACTATAAAGTTTCTTTTTTTCAAAACAAGCTCTTTCTAATTTTTTACTATAGATTTTCAATATTAGCTTTTAGCAGAAAAGTTTAATTTCATTAAAAGTTATTATAGAAAAAAACTTATAATCAATAGTTTCCTTTCTAAGTTCTTCTATATTATCTTTTTGTGCATTTAATTCTAATTGTAATTTCTTATTAGTTTTTCTAAATCTAATTTATATTTATCTGTATCAATTAATAAATCTTTCTCAAGTTTTTCTTAATTGTGATTTGTTTTATTTAATAAAGTACTGTACTCTATAATCTTATCTTTACTCTTTTTGTAACTCTTTTAACTTCTCTACTTCTAATTTAAGTTTACTATAATAATCTTCTTTTTTTCACTTAATTCTTCTAGTTCTAACTTATTACTTTTCAAGTTGAGTGAATTTATCATTGAGCTTACTTAATTCTATAAAATTTCTCTTTTTCTTTAGAAAAACTACGTTCTAATTTTAATAATTCTTTTTTTCTCATTTTTTTACTGTTTGTTCTTGTGAGTGAATAATACTTAGTATTTCTTCAAAATTTTTCGTCTTTTAAATATTCAAACTTTGTAAGTTCTTCCTCAATATCAAACTGCTCAAATCTAGTAATCAACTCTTTTTCTTTTTTTGCTTATGTGAACTATCTAATTTTTTTGGCTTGTTCTTGTAATTGATCCACGAAATTTTTTTGATAAAAAGTAAGTATTAAATAATGATCTCAAAGTTTCTTTTTCACTTGATTTTTGACAATAAGAACTCTTTAAATTTTCCTTGAGGTAAGATAATTATTTGACAAAATTGCTTATCATCTAAACCTATCAACTCTTCTACCTTTTCTTTTACCTCTTGTTCTTTTGTGGCGATTACTTCTAATTTTTCATCATTATATTGCATTAAAACAACTTTCCCCAGATGTTAAATTTTTTTATTACCAGCCTTCAAATACGCAAGAGTTCTCTCAATTCTATATTTTTTTCCACTTAATTCAAAATCAAAGTTAACCTGTGTTTTATCCTTATCCAAGGCTGTCTTCGTTCTTAGTGAGGCTATATCTTTCCCTCCAGTTGTCTTATTGTATAATGCATAAGTAATAGCATCAAATAGTGTTGACTTCCCTGAACCAGTTTTTTTCCTGTAATTAGAAATATCGGTTCATTTATTATTTTATCCCATTCTATTATTTCATTCTTATATGGCCCAAACTCTTTTAATTCTAATCTAATTGGTTTCATCTTGATTCACCTTATCTATAATATTTACTAGTACTTGTTTTTGACCTTCAGTTAATTCACTACCAGTTTGTTCATTATAGAATCCCTCTATTAGCTGTAAAGGACTCTTAGTTAGCATCTCTCTATCTAATTTCACTTCATTATCGATTCCAGTATTTCTTTTTTGCTTTAGTATCAGAGTATTAGGATAATATTCTTTAATTCTAGGTAACGGGTCCGTAATTCCCTCTAAACCACTCAGTTCCATACTAAAATAATCATTTTTTTACAATCATAATTTTGTTGAAATTCTTTCGTTAAAACTTCTTCATAGGATGCACTAATATTATGTAGCTTTCTTTTTGGTTTTAATGGAATAAACTCTTCATTATAACTTTCCTTTGTTACCTTCACAAGCCTCATTCCTTTAGTTTGAGAAGCTTCAGAGAATGAATACGCCATTGGACTTCCACTGTATTTCAAACGTTCCTCATTTATTGCATTCGGATTATGAAGATGACCTAAAGCAACATAATCAAACCTATCAAATATTTCTACAGCTACATTTTCAACAGTCCCTACAGATATTTCTCTTTCAGAATCTGTCTCTAATCCACCAGAAACAAAAGTATGAGCTACTAAAATATTAGTCTTATTCATATCTAAATTTTTACAAATTTCATCTATTACTCTTTTAGTTGCTGCATTATGAGTTGTTAATGTAGGATCTTCAAAATATTCTCTCGCTTCAAAAGGTTCAAAATATGGTAATAAATATATATCAGCATTTTCATAAGAAATTTTATCAAAAAGCTTGCTCTAATCTTGTATGAAGATAAAATTTATGTTTGCTAAACCAAAGCTTCACCAATCGCTAATCTTTCTCTACTGTCATGATTTCCACTAATGGCAAAAATTGGTATATTGCACTCTATATTAATTTTAACTAAAAAGTTCTTGTAGAAGTGTAGTCGCTTCTTTACTAGGAACGCTTCTATCATATAAATCACCTGCAATAATTAAAAAAAATCAGGATTGATTTTTCTTCATTTCAGTTATTAAATTCTCAAGCACAAACTGCTGATTTTCTAATAAATCTATCCCTTGTAATTTTTCTTCCAATATGCCAGTCAGCTGTATGTATAAAATTTAACCATATTATCACCTTTTCCTATAAATTATCTCTATTATATTATATCTTAAATCAATTTCAAAAATAATAGTTTGCTCATCTAAAATCTTAATTGCCTTATTTTTTTAATCTTTCTTTTTCTAAACTATCAATACTTAAAAAAAGAGCCATGCATTTCTACAAGGCTCCTTATCGTTATTTTGTACAAATAGTTTAATAGGTATAAAATACCTACTGATATTATATCTTATATTTATTAAAATTAATAGTAATTTCCATATTCTACACTTATAAAAAGAATATAAAAAAACTTTCATTGAAATTCTATTTTTAAATAAATTATAAAAAAATAACGAGAAGTAAAATCAACTTCTCGTTATATATATTATCTATTTTCCCAAATAATCTTTGAATATCATTCCATGTTACTGCTAACATCAACGCAACCATTAATAATCCAAACGCTACAGTTAAGTAATATTGAGCTTTTTTATTAATTGGCTTTTTGAAAATTGCTTCGTAAATTACGAAAATAATACGACCACCATCAAGGACTGGGATAGGAATTAAGTTCATAAGACTAAGTTTACACTTAGAATTCCTGTCCATCTTAATGTTGTGATTAAACCACTTTGTGCAGCTGCAGAAGACATTTCATAAATCGCTACAGGACCACCAAGTTGATTTAAACTAAATCCTCCGCTAAATAATGAAGCAAAAAGATTAATAATCCCCATAAAAATCATTGTTCCGTAGAATAAAGTTTGTTCAAAACCACTCTTAATAGAACCAACTAAGTCTTTCTCATACGCTTGGTTTATTCCTAGTTTATAAGTTTTAACTTCTTTACCTTTTTTCACAGTTGTTTCTTCTTTTGGTGTAACTTTAATTTCCTGTTGTGAACCATCACGTAAAACTTTTAATGTAAGTTCAGAACCATTCGATTCCACAATTTCTTTTGTCATTTCATTCCATGTTGTAACATTCTTACCATTTACCTGCTCAACTACATCACCTTCTTTTAAGCCTGATGAGTAAGCTGGGTAGTTTGAAGCTAGCTCACCTAAACGTGTAGTATTTGATGGTACCCCACTATAAATTGAAATACCTAAGAAAATTGCTAGTGCTAATATAAAGTTCATTAATGGTCCTGCAAATAATGTCCAGAATTTTTTTCCCCATGAGTGAGAAGAAAACATTCTTTCAACTGGTGCAATTTGCTCTTCCATGCCACCAAATGCAACGCATGCATCTTTTCTTACTTCATAGCGTTCAATTTTATCACCAACAAAACCTTCTACAAATAATTTTTCAGTTAAGTCAAATTCATTTAATTCTAATGGAAGTAAGTCCATATCATTACTTTTATCTAGAACTATCTTCTCAACTTTGTCATTTTCATCTAATTTTAAATTAACCTTCATTCCTTTTTTTAGATCGTACACCGACACATCATTGTTAAAATCAAAAACATTATCCGGCATTTTTACATATCCACCTACAGGAAGAAGTCTTATCGTAAAGTTAGTCTCTCCTATTTTTTTGTGAAATATCTTAGGGCCCATCCCTATTGCAAACTCTTGGCACAATATTCCTGATCTTTTGGCAACTATAAAATGACCAAATTCGTGAACAGTTACTACCACAAAAAATATTAATATAAATGCTATAATTCCTTGCATCTAATACTCCTCTCTATATTTTAAAATAAACCTAGTAAAATTAGTAAGCACGGCGCTGATAGTATTACAGAATCAAATCTATCAAAAATACCACCATGGCCTGGTAATAAATTACTGCTATCTTTCACTTGATATTCCCTTTTATATGCTGATTCAATTAAATCCCCAAATTGACCGATGACACTAACTACCAATGTAATGACAATCGCAACTAATAGACTAGAAAATATATTAGTCGTATAGAAAGAAACAATAATGCTATTACTATTGATGATAGACTACCTATTACTGAACCTTCAATTGACTTGTTAGGACTTATTTTCGGTGAAAGTTTATTTTTCCCAAACTTCATCCCACCGAAGTACGCAAAACTATCAGTAAACCAAATTGTAAGTAATAAATAAGCTACATGAGATAGACTAAAGTTTCTTATCATAAATAAACAATAAAAATCCTATGAAAAATATAGGCAGTTACAAATATTATTGAACCAATTTCCACTAATTTAATTTTATGTCCTGTTGCAACTACAGTCGCTAACATACCAACTAAAATTAAAAAAAGTAGTCCATATAGTTGTAACTGAGAAATTTCTTCATTCAAAAATAGTAGTGCACCTGCTAAAGAAGATAATCCTAAAACTACTATGTTGGTTTCTTTAAAAGTCATTCTTACTATTTCATACATAGCCATCACACCTAGTGCGAATGTTGTAAATTTAAAATAATCTCCACCAAAAAATAGTAATGGTAGGAAAACAATTAATGCCACTATGGCCGTTATTACCCTAGTCTTCATTTAAACCTCCAAACCTTCTATCTCTACTCTGATATTCTAATAATGCCTTGTAAAATTCTTCTTCAGTAAAATCTGGCCATGCCACTTTAGTAAACAAGAATTCACTATAAGCAATTTGCCATAGTAAAAAGTTTGAAATTCTTTGTTCTCCTGAAGTTCTTATTAGTAAATCGGGATCGGAGTATTAGACGTAAATAAATTTTTACTTACGTGTTCTTCAGAAATTTCATCAACACTATATTTATTATCTTGAACGTCTTTTGTAATTTGTTTAATCGCTCTTAACATCTCATCTTTAGAACCATAATTTCAATGCAAAAGATTAATTTTAATCCAGTATTATTTTTTTGTCTGTTCTATTGCATCATTTACTGCTTTTCTAGTATTTTCAGGAAGTTTTTCTACTACACCAATAACCTCAACTTTTACATTATTTTCCATAAGTTCTGGCATAAAACTACTGAACATCTTTTCAGGAAGATCCATTAAATAACTAACTTCTTCTTTAGGTCTCGCCCAGTTTTCTGTAGAAAAAGCATATAATGTTAGATACTCTACACCTAAGTTTAGATGCATATTTTGTTAATTTTTTTACAGTTTGCATCCCTTCATAGTGTCCTTTAATTCTAGGCATATTTCTCTTTTTAGCCCAACGTCCATTACCATCCATTATAATAGCAACGTGTGTCGGAATTTTTTTCAACTCTTGTTTTGTCATTTTTTTCACTAATTCATTTTTTCTAAAAAAATTTAAACATAATTCCTCCTATGTAACATCACTTTCATTATATCATAAAAGACTTAATGCAACAAACTTTTTAATAGAATATTAATTTTAAGATATTAATTAAATTTATAAGTTTAGTAGATGATATTAATCATTTTAAAACTATCAAAAATCAGTTTTAAATCTTTCTTAATTAGAGATAGTATTATCCCGAAAATTAACATTTTTTATATGAAACTTTTTGAATTTTTTTATATTGCATTGTCAGAAAATTTGTGCTAGAATATAGTCATTAACAATTAAATGCGTTGATGAGTAGAATCTTACTATCTACTTTTTAGAGAGTTCTCGGTTGGTGAAAGAGAATAGTCAGAGTAAGAGAAATGGACTTTGAGCATATAGTTTTTTTACTACGGTATTGCCCGTTATAGCAAAAAGTTATGTTTGTAACTTACTAAGGTACAATAAGTGATTATTGTATAAATAAAGGTGGTAACACGTTAAGACGTCCTTTAGCGAAAGCTAGAGTGCGTCTTTTTATTATAAAGAAAGGAGAAATATATGATTAATCTTAATAACGTTAGTAAAACCTTCTATCAAAAAGGTAAAGAAATCCAAGCGTTAAAACCAACAAACCTGCATGTAAAAGCTGGTGAAATATTTGGAATTATCGGTTACTCTGGTGCTGGAAAAAGTACCTTATTACGATGCCTTAACCTACTAGAAACTCCTTCTGACGGAGAAGTAATCGTTGATAATCAAGTTGTTAACAAACTTAATAGAAAGGATTTACGCTCTTACAGGCAAAAAATCGGAATGATTTTCCAACAGTTCAATCTACTAAGTTCAAAGACTGTAGGAGAAAATGTTGCATTCAATTTAAAAGCTGGTGATGTAGATTCAAAAGATATTCCGAAAAGAATTGATGAGTTGTTAGAACTTGTAGGACTTTCTGATAAAAAGAATGTTTATCCAAGCCAACTTTCTGGTGGTCAAAAGCAACGTGTTGGTATCGCGAAAGCTCTTGCTAATAATCCCAAATTATTACTTTGTGATGAAGCAACGAGTGCATTAGATCCTGTTACAACTAAACAAATTTTGTCTTTATTGAAGGAAATTAATCGTAAGTTGGGAATTACAATTATTCTTGTTACTCATGAAATGGAAGTTATTAAAACAGATTTGTGATAATGTAGCCGTAATGGAGAATGGTGAAATTATTGAGTTAAATTCTGTTTATGAGATTTTCTCAAATCCTAAAAACAAAAATTAATGCAAGAATTTATAGCTAATTTACACAATGACGAAGATTTTGAAGAACATCTTGCTGAACATTATAAAAATGAAACTGTAATAAGGGTTATTTTTTTAAAGGTGAAGCTACTAAGGAACCTTTAATTCAGACTTTAGCAAATAAATATAATGTTACTACTAACATACTTGCTGGTAGAATTGAATACATTCAAAATAAACAGTTAGGAAGTTTAACTTTTTCAGTAGTTGGTGAGCCTGATAATACAGAGAAATTTGTAAACCACTTAATTGATCAAGTTAATGATGTGGAGGTGAATGTATATGGAAAATAATCTAAGTTTAATAGAACAATGGAAAAAAACTTACAACCAGAATTAATAAAATCATTTGCTGATTCATTATACATGATAAGTGTCTCTATTATAATAACAGTAATAGTTGGATTGTTTTTAGGCGTTATTTTTATTTTTTTAACTAGTAATAGACTTTTATTCAAAAAAATGTTATTATTTATAAAACCGTAGATTTTTCTAGTTAATACAATTCGTTCTATTCCATTTATTATTCTTTTTGGTATTCTTAATACCATTTACTCTATTTTTTTATTAGGAAAATCAACTGGACCTACTGGAGCAATAGTACCACTAACAGTTGCTGCTATACCCCTATTTACTAGACTAGTTGATACTTCACTAAATGAAATAGACTACGGAGTTATCGAGTCAGCAGTTGCTTCTGGTGCTTCTCTAAAATTAATAGTTAAAGAAGTATTAATACCCGAGGCTATGTTCGGAATTATTCAATCAATTACACTAACATTAATTAACCTAATTGCCTTTTCTGCGATGGCCGGTGTTGTTGGTGGTGGTGGAATCGGAGACCTTGCTATCAGATATGGTTATTATCGCTTCGATAACTTTACAATGTGGATTACAGTAATTCTATTAATTATCTTAGTCCAAATTACACAATATATAGGAAATTCAATTTCAAAAAAATTCAAAAAAAATTAATTTAAAAGGAGATATATATTTATGAATAAACTAAAAAAATTATTAACAGTTATTTTTACAGCATTTTTAGCTATTACATTAGCTGCTTGTGGAGCTACAAGCTCAAACAATAATAACGGTGGAGAGAAAAAAGAAGTAAAAATCGGTGCAACATCAGGTCCTTATGCTGATATGGTTAATAAAGCACTTAAACCACTTCTTGAGAAAAAAGGATACACAGTTAAAGTTACTGAATTCTCAGATTACATCCAACCTAACAAAGCATTAAACAGCGGTGAATTAGATGCAAACTTGTTCCAACACAAAATTTACATGAAAAAATTTGCTGAACAAAATGGAATGGACTTAACAGCTCTTGCTCCTGTTCCAACTGCTCCAATGGGATTATATTCTGATAAAGTTAAAGATCTTAAAGATTTACCAGAAGGTTCTGAAGTAACTCTTCCAAACGACCCTTCAAACGCTGCTCGTGCTTATGCATTATTAGCTGCTGCTGATTTAATCAAAATTAAACCTAATACTGATGTACTAAAAATCACTAAAAATGATGTAGTAGAAAATCCTAAAAAACTTAAATTTACAGAATTAGAAGCTGGTCAACTTGCTAGATCATTAAGCAGTACTACTCTTGCTGCAGTTCCAGGAAACTTCGCACTTGCTGCTAAATTTGATTTAACAAAAGCACTAATCTTAGAAAAAATGAACGAAAATAACCGTAACAATGTTGTTGTAACTACAGCAAACAAAGACAAACAATTTGCTAAAGATTTAGTAGAAATCGTTCAATCTAAAGAATTTGACGAAATCATCAACAAAAGATTTCAAAAGGATTTGACAAACCTGGAAAATAATTAACAAGGAAGTGATTAATTATGAAAATTGAATTATCAAATACAATTAAAAATATTCCTGAAAATGTATTCTATCCTATTTTTCAAATTAATCTCTGAGGAAAGTTCAAAGTGGTAATCCATTATTAAATGCGGGTATCGGGTTCCAGACTCTGATACCCCTGAACTTTTACTAAGGAATTAGAAATAGCTATAAGAAAACCCTGAAAAACATGAGATACGGAGCATTTGATGGAAAAAGTAACATTATTAAATGAAATTTGCTCTTTGGTTAAAAAGAAAAACTATAATATCGATGCAGATCCTAAAAGATGAAATTGCTTTAGTATTTGGTACTAAATCTGGACTATCTAGTATTCCTTCGGTGCTTCTTAATCCAAATGATACTGTATTATTACCAGTACCAAGTTATCCTGACTACATTCAAGGAATTGCTTTAGCTCAAGCTAAATACGAAGAAATAGAATTAAAACAAGAAAACAATTATTTAGTTAATTACTCTGACATTCCTGAAAAATCAGTTAAGGACGCTAAACTTATATTTCTAAACTATCCTTCAAATCCTATAGGAGCTGTTGCTACAAAAGAATTTTATGAAGAAACAGTAAATTGGGCAAAAAAACATAATATAGCAGTACTTCAAGATCATGCATATTCAGATTTTTACTATAAAGATGGATACTCTCCTGCATTTATGCAAACTACTGGGGCAAAAGAAGTAGGAATTGAGTTTTTCTCTTTCTCTAAAAACTTTTCAATTTCAGGTTTAAGAATTGGATTTGCAGTTGGAAATAAAGAAATTATTCGAGGACTTAAAGAGTATAATACAATATTCCATGCTAATATCTATGGGGCAATTCAAGATACAGTAGTAACTGCATTAAAAAAATCATAAACTTTTAACTGAACACATAAAAGAAACTTATTCAAAAAGAATAGATAAAATTACTACAAAACTCGATGAATTGGGATATTCATACTTCAAACCTGAAGGTGGTATTTTCGTCTGGTTAAAAGTAAAAGATGGATATGATAGCCAAAAGTTTCTTTGAATTATTACTAAAGAAATATAGAATTGTTACCATGCCTGGTCATGTATTTGGAACTGGTGGTAAAAAAACTATATTAGACTAAGTTTAAGTCTATCAGATGAACAAATTGACACTTTAATAGAAAAAAATTAGAATTACTAAACAATGATTTAAATAATAACTAATTTTATTAAAATCTTTATTAGATATTCATAAAAATTCGACTAATCTATTGATTAGCCGAATTTTTTTAATGTTAATATATTAGTTTACATAAATAAATTATTTCGAAAGGATGATTAAATGAACAAAAATACAAGATGGACTGTTTTATTCGCCTCAATGGCAATTTTACTATGTGCAGGTTCACTATATTCTTTTAGTGTTTTTGCAAAACCTCTAAGTGTATCGAAAGGATGGAGTATGCCCGATGTAATGCTAGCATTTACTATTAACGCTGCTATAGCTCCTATTCCTACTATTCTTGGAGGATTTATTACTGATAAAGGAAAAGCAAATATCTCTATTATCTTAGGTGGAATCTTATTTGCAGTTGGATTTATTCTTACTGGATTTGCTACTACAAAAGGAATGTTATATTTTAGCTATGGTGTATTATCTGGAGTTGGACAAGCATTTGCTTATTCTGGAATTATAAGTAATGCTCTTAGGTTCTTTCCAGATAAAAGAGGACTAGCTGCTGGATTAATTACAGGAGCAATGGGTGGTGCTAGTGTTATTGCTGCTCCAATCGCTCATAATCTAATAGCTAATTATGGGGTTCATAATGCATTTATCTACTTAGGTAGTGCATACTTAGTAATTATTATAATAGCTCTATTCTTCATAAAAGTCGCTCCTGCAAATTATCAACCTGAAGGTTGGATTCAACCTGTTGCAGAAATTAAACAAGAGGCTGCTAATAAAAATTGGAAACAAATGTTAATGAGTTTGTCATTTTACTTCATTATTTCAATGTTTGCTATTGGAGCATTCTCTGGACTTATGGTAGCATCAAACGCATCAGTAATCAGCCAAAGTATGTTCGGATTATCTGCTTCAGTTGCTGCAACTTTTGTTAGTATTTATGCTCTTTCTAATACCTTTGGCCGTGTTGTATGGGGAGTTGTTTCTGATAAAATTGGGCATGAAAAAACTCTTATCGCACTTTATTCAGTAATTGCTATTTCATTATTAATTCTTGTTAGTATTAGAACTACAGTTGGACTTACAGTCGGTCTTGTTCTTCTTGGTTTATGCTTTGGAGGAATAATGGGGGTTTTTGCTCCATTAGTAATGAAAACATTTGGGCCTATAAACCAAGGGGTTAACTACGGTATTGTGTTTATAGGATTCTCTACAGCTGCGTTTTTTGCACCTAAATATGCTGCTGGAATAGCTGCAAAACACAATGGAGACTTTACAGATGCATTTTATGTAGCAATCTCACTAGTCCTTGTTGGTCTAGTAATAAGTGTTATTTATTCAATATTCATAAAACGTAAAGTTAAATAAAAAAAGGAATCATCTCTGAAAAATGAGATGATTCCTTTTTTTATAATTCAGTATTTGAATTTTTGCCCAGCTGCAATATTATTATTACTGATATTATTAGCCTCTTTAATTTTTTCCACTCCACTTTGAGAATTGGCTTCACCATATGCTTTTGAAGCAATGGTAAATAATGAATCTCCTGATTTTATAATGTAATCTTGACCCGCTACAGGTGTTGCACTAACCACTCCTGACGATTCACTATTTTCTTGTTCTTTAGATGAAGTTTCTTTTTTCGTACTACTTTCCTTAGTTACTTTTGACTCATTAGCTTTAGGAATAGCATTATTACTTTCTGCTTTTGTCTCTTCTGGAACTTTAGCAGTCTGTTCTGTTGTTTGAACTACCTTATCTTTTGCTTTTCCTCCAAGGGAATTTCCTAAAGCAGTAACTCCTACTAAAATAAGTGGCGCCAGTATTATAAATAATCCAACTAGAACTGTATTCTTTATAGTATTTTTTTTCATCATTTTGCCTCTTGAATTATTTTACTTCTTCAAAATAATCGTGGTAGTATCCGCCTACTTTTCCACTGTTATCTACTACAAATATATATTCTTCTGTTTCATTCACTACTTCATATTCTTTTGCCCACAGTTAGCATATTACTAACAGTGAATTTCTCAGCATCTGTATGTTTAACTATAACTTTTTCGACATTTTTATTCCTCCTTACTCTTTATTTTTATTTTATTACAATATAACTATTTTTTCAATTGTTTTTTTACTCATTAATAATGAAACTATTACAAAAGCTACTAGAGATATTGATAACGAAATCACTACTGGTTCTATAAATTTAATTACATATACAGTTTTTTTATAAGTATATAACTTACTAGTCCTAAAACTATAGAACTAAGTGCTCCGTATTTTTCAGCTTTTTTCCAGTATAATCCTAATAATATTGGCCATAGGAAAGTGGCTTCCAATCCTCCAAATGCAAATAGGTTAACATTTACTATCAGACTAGGTGGTCTCATACTTAATAACATTATCAATAAAATCACAAGAATATTAACACCATATACAAAAACAGGAACTTTCTTACCTGTAATTTTTTCTTTAATAGATTTATTATTAAATAGTAAATCTTTTATTAAAGCAGATGATATTAATAAGAATTGAGCATTTACTGTTGTTATGATTGCTGCCATTGGTGCTGCTAGAACTAATGCAGCTAAATACCAAGGAAGTACTTTTAACGTAATTATCGGAATAACAGAATCATAGTCTTTGATATCTGGGAATACCCCTCTTGCCATAACTCCTATTAAATGAACTCCAAACATTACTATAAAGATAACAATTGATCCAACAATGATAGACTGTTTTAAGCTTCGTTTATTTTTATATAACATCGAGTTAATAGCAATTTGTGGAATACCAATAACCCCTACTCCGACTAATACCCAAAATGAACTAACATAACTTGGTGTTAAACTACCATTTGCACCAAACGGAGTTAGTATTTTTTCATTAATATTAACCAAGTTGGTTTGTAATCTGATCGATACCTCCACCATAATTAATTACAGCAAATAATAAAATTATTGTAGAGAAAATCATTATTAATCCTTGAATCATATCAGTTATTAGTATATTTTTTAATCCACCGAATACCACACAGAATATAATAATTACTGAGATAAGTACAATGCCAGTCTTATACTCAATTCCCATAAAGGCTGCTAATAACTTAGCTCCACCAACCCATTGGGCACTCATCGCAGCAATTAAAAATACAATCATAGCAAGTGTTGATATAAAAGCTACTACTTTAGATTCATATCTATTTTTTAAATAATCACTTATTGTTATTGCATTTATTTTTTGTGCAGCAGTTTTGAACTTTTTAGCTAAAACTAATAGTACAAAATAACCCGTTACCACTTGAATTACAGCAAGTAATACCCAACCATAACCAAGTTTATAGGCAACACCAGGTCCTCCTAAAAAGGTTGAGGCAGATCCATAAGTAGACATTAATGTTATCGCTAAGACAATACCACTTACCTTTCTATCTGCTAAATAATACTTTTCAAAGAAACCACCATGTTGTTCTGTTTTACTAATACGATTCATAAATAATGGTAATAGTATTATTCCTAAAAATATAGTTACAAAAAGAATTAGAATTCTATAATCTAAATTACTTGTCATTGTTTTCCTCCTCTTTTATCTCATCGTTTAGTAAAAGATTTGTTAAGACAATAACTAAGATAATTATCAGAACACTAACTACTACAGAACTATAGAAAAACCATTCAGGGAAGTCCTAACACATACTTATATGATTTAACATTATTTACATCAAATTTAATGTAAGCAAAAGTAATACCATAGAGCAAAATGTACAATTGCCAAGCAAAGTGCAACTATTCCCTCTTTATTTTTTTAAATTTATTCATTTGTCTTTCCTAATACCCTCATTAATATATTATAGATATTTTTCATAATAAACTTTCATAAAAGTCAACTATGATACTTCCAAGTAATAATCCGGCTGTTACATCACTAATAAAGTGTGCACCTAAAATCATTCTTGAAATTGGCACTGCTATAATTGCAAAAGTAGCAATTACAGCTAGTATTTCTTTCTTATTAATTACAAAAAAATTAATGCTAAGAAAAATAATGCTACAAAAGTAGAGTGACCACTAGGAAAACTAAAACCATCATGAAGTTCTGGTAATGGTCTAACTCTTTTGTATGCTATATTTAAATGCTGATAAGAAAAAAATCCTCCAAAGCCTGCACTAAAAAAATATAAATACAGCCTTCTTAAACTCTTTTTATCCACACTAAAAAAATCCTGTTAATAAAATCATTATTAATAACAATAATTTATCATTAAAAACAAGTGATATTATTTTTAGCTGGCAAAGCTAATACTTTAATTTCAAGTAGATCAGCAATTACTCTATCAAAATCATTATTTGGAAATTTCATTGCGACAACTGCTAACGCTATGAAAACTAATATCTTCATATACGTAAGTACACTTAATTTCTTCATCCTAAATTTCACCTCCTACTTTATCTAGAATTTTTGTTATAAAAAGTCATTTACGTCGTTTATTACACGTTTTTTCATTTTTTTATAAACTTGCATAGAATGTTTATAATCTTCTAAATTATTATAAAATTCATCAATTTGAGAAATAGGAAGTGTTGCAAAATCCTCTTCTACAACCACTTTTGCAAATCCATTTTTTTCGAAGAATCTAGCATTTTCAATTTGATCCCCTCTACTTTGATTAGTTCCAAGTGGAACAAGAATCGGAGGTAATTCTAAAGCTAAAAACTCATATATTGAATTCGCACCTGCTCTTGAAATAACGAAATCGGTAATTTTTTAGTACATCAAACAATTCTTTTTGATAAAAAAATTCGAATTGTTTATACCCTTCTTTATCTATATTGTTATTTCTTAATCCTTTTTCCAACTAAGTGAACGATTTGATATTTTTTTCAGTAAGTTGATCGATATTATTCCAAATATAATCATTTAGAATTTTTCGATCCCTAGAGATCACCCATTACTAATAACACAGGCCTATCTTCATTAAATCCTGTTAATTCATAAGCTCTTTGTCTATCTCCTGTATAAATATCATCTCTAACAATAGCTCCGATTAAACTAGCTTTTACCCTTCGGTAAAAACTTCTGAGTATCTTCAAATGTTGTAAAAATATGATTACAAAATTTAATATTAATCTTATTAGCCAGCCCCGGTGTTAGATCGATTCATGTAAGACTACTGGAATCCTTAATAGCTTAGCTGCGATGCAAACCGGAACACTAACAAATCCACCTTTTTGAGAAAACAAAATTTGGTTTTTCTTTTTTTAATATAAGTAACGAATCTAATATTCCTTTCAATACTTTAAATGGGTCTATAAAATTTTCCCAAGAAAAAAATACCTTCTTAACTTACCTGAACTTATTTTAAAATATTTTACTTCTGAGATCTTTCCTATCATTTCGTTTTCTATACCAGTTTTACTACCAATATAAGAAATCTCATACCCATTTTTCTTAAATTCTGGAATCAAAGCCACATTTACAGACACGTGACCTGCTGAGCCTCCTCCAGTAAATAGGATTTTTTTCACCTTTATCCTCTCTCTTTCATCTTTTTTTCCAAACGCTCTTCTACGTTTTTAGGAACGAACTTCGATAAGTCTGCTCCGAAACCTGAAACACCTTTAACAATACTAGAACTAATAAATGAATATTGTTTATTAGCCATCATATAAAATGTCTCAATTCCTTCATCCAAAGCTTTGTTCATAAATGTTAATTGCATCTCATATTCAAAGTCAGATACTGCTCTTAGCCCTCTAACTATGACACTTGAACCAACCTTCTTTGCATAGTTTACTAATAATCCAGAGAATGCATCAACTTTTACATTTGGAATATCTTTTATTGTTTCTTCAATCATCTCCACTCTTTCATCAAGTGAAAATAAATATTTCTTATCAGGATTTACCAAGATAGCTACTATAATCTCATCAAATAACTCTGAACTTCGTTTTTATAATATCTATATGTCCATAAGTAATAGGATCAAAACTACCTGGTACAATCGCTATTTTTTTCGTTTCATTTTTATTTCTCCATATATTCAAAGATTACTATATCTGTTATTCCATACTGTTTTTCTTTTATTACTTCAAGTTTTTCATCAGTAATAGTGATTTCTTCTGTATTGCTCTTTTTCACAAATAACTAACGCTTCATCATTACATAGATTATTTTTCTAAAATACATTGTAATGCTTCATCTATTAATCCTTTATCATATGGTGGATCTAGAAAAAAATAATATCAAATTTCTCCTCTTTCTTTCCGAAAATTTTTCAATGCTTGTTTGAAATCATTTCTATATAAAGAATAATCTGTAGCATCTATTCTACATTTTTCAATATTACTTTTAATGACTTTTATCGCATTATTACTTCCATCAATAAAAGTTGAATGTTTAGCACCGCGACTTAACGCTTCTATTCCTAAGCCACCTGTTCCACCAAAAAGGTCTAATACTTTACAATCATAGCAATCTATCATATTGAATAAATTTTCTTTAATTTTATCCGTTGTCGGTCTTGTATTCATTCCTTCAACAGCATTTAATTTTTATAGATCTGTATTTTTCCTGCTATAACTCTCATTTGTCCTCACTATAAAAGTACTATTATTTTTGAATACTTCTTAAAATAAAGGGAGAATATATATTCTCCCCCTATTTCTATTATTTCTTAGTTTGTAGACTTGAATCTAAATGCTCAAAACTTAAATGTAAGTCAGACATTCCTGATAATTCTACTTTTTTTACAAATTTCTTTTTTTCTTAAGTTCTTCTACTATGCTGCCTAATCTGTTTTTCATCAACATATATACAGGCATATCTTCCTCTTTTAGAATAAAAATAAAGTTCCCATATTTTTTCTAATTTATTTAAGTCTTTAAAACTTTTTAAAAATGAGACATATATTCCACGTCTTTCTTTTTCAAATAACTCCATAAATTTCTCCTAAAAATGAGCTGCTGCGTCTACTCGACCTTTCTCATCAATTTTAATTACTTTAACTTTCAGAGTGTCTCCAACTTTTACAACATCTTCAACTTTATTTACTCTTTCTTCAGCTAATTTAGAAATGTGAACTAGAGCATCGACTCCTGGGAATAATTCAACGAAAGCACCGAATTTTTCAATACGTTTAACTTCAGCTAGGTAGATTTCACCAACCTCTGCTTCACGAGTAATATTTTCGATGATTTCAATTGCTTTATTAATACCTTCAATTTCAGGTGAAGAAATAAATACATCACCATTTTGTTCGATATCAATTTTTAACACCAGTTTTTTCAATGATTTCATTGATAACTTTACCACCTGAACCAATAACATCTTTAATTTTTTTCAGGTTTAATTTTTAATAATTTTGATTTTTTTGGTGCAAATGTAGAAACTTCTTGACGAGGTTCAGCGATAATGCTGTTCATGTGATCTAGAATTTGTAATCTACCTACACGTGCTTGTTCTAGTGATTCTTTTAAGATTTGCTCACTTAAACCATCAATTTTGATATCCATTTGAAGCGCAGTAATACCTTCAGCAGTACCTGCTACTTTAAAGTCCATATCTCCAAGGTGATCTTCCATACCTTGAATATCAGTTAAAATTGTGTAGTGTTCATCTTTTTTAACTAATCCCATTGCAATACCTGCTACCTGAGCTTTAATTGGAACCCCAGCTGCCATAAGTGCCATAGATCCAGAACAGATTGTAGCTTGAGAACTTGACCCGTTAGATTCTAAGATTTCTGATACGATACGAATCGTATATGGAAAATCTTCTTTAGAAGGGATTACTTGAGCTAATGCACGCTCCCCTAAAGCACCGTGACCAATTTCACGACGTCCTGGAGCACGACTGAATCCTACTTCACCAACTGAGAATGCTGGGAAGTTATAGTGTAACATAAATCTCTTGTTTTCTTCTTGAGTTAGGTCATCAATGATTTGCTCATCTGATAAGTTACCTAATGTTACAACACCTAGAGATTGAGTTTGCCCACGAGTAAATAATGCAGAACCATGTGTTCTTGGTAATACATCCACTCTAGATGCTAAAGGTCTAATTTCTGTTAATGCACGTCCATCAGGTCTAACTTTATCTTCAGTGATTTCACGACGAACCTCATCTTTTACAATTTTATCTAATGATAATTTTGCTTCTTTAACGATATCTAACTCATCTTCAGCTGTTACGCGTTCTTCGAATACTTCAAGAACTTTTTCTTTAACAGCAGAAATAGCTTCGTCACGTTCTTGTTTATCTTTAATAGCAATTGCCTCTTTCATTTGAGCTAATGCCATTGATAGTACTTCATTGTAAATAGTCTCATCAATAACTTTAACTCAACAGCCATTTTTTCTTGACCAATTTCGTTAACGATTCGTTGTTGGAACTCAATTAGACGTTTGATTTCTTCATGTCCAAACATAATTGCATTTAACATGATTTCTTCAGATACTTCCTTAGCTCCTGCTTCAACCATGTTAATAGCGTCACTTGTTCCAGCTACTTTTAAATCAACTGTAGAACGTTCCATTTGTTCAACTGTTGGGTTGATCACATATTCTCCTTCTACATATCCAACTGTTACTCCAGCGATAGGTCCTTTAAATGGAATATTTGATACTGATAGTGAAAGTGAACTTCCTAGCATTGCTGCCATTACTGGATCACAATCATACTCCACTGATAAAACAGTTGAAATAACTTTGTACTTCATTTCTAAATCCATCTTCAAATAGTGGTCTAATCGGTCTATCAATTAAACGTGCAGCAAGAGTCGCTTCTGTTCCTGGGCGACCTTCTCTACGTAAAAATCCTCCTGGAATTTTTCCTACTGCATACATTTTTTCTTCATAGTTAACTGTTAACGGGAAGAAATCAACATCTTTTGCTTCTTTTGAAGCAACAGCTGTCGTTAGTACAACAGTATCTCCGTATTTTACTACTACTGCTGCATTAGCTTGGCGAGCCATTTCACCTAGTTCAACTGTTAATGTTTTTCCAGCCCATTGTGTTGTATAAACTTTTTTATCTTGAAACATGTTTATTTCCTTTCAATATTTTCTTAAACTTTATATAAATCGACTCCCTTATTATATCACGAATACTAGTATTTACAAAGAAAAAAACGAAAACATAGTAGAAATACCTTGGATTTCTCTATATTTTCGTTTATCTTTTAAACTAATTGTAATTGATATAGCTTATATAAAACCAATATTATTAGCAACATTATAACAAACAATATAATATATTTTTTTGTTTATTTGACATAATTACATATTACCTTGAATTTCTTTTTCTAATATATTTCTAGTATGTTCACATACGCGCGTAAAATGCTGAATTAAATCCATAAATACCACACCTGCTGGAATTTCACATTCTCCATCTTTCATACGTTGAGTGTGTTGTTTACGAGCATTTTTTTCAAGAGCGTATATATTTTCACAGGCTGCTAACGCTGCCCCTGCTAAAGCTATGTTGTTTTCTTCTAATGATTTTATAGTTTTCAAAATTACATCATTACAAAGATCATACATTTCTTGTACTTCTGCTTTTGCTTCATCAGAAAATTTTAATTTCTTTCTAACTTGATAATCAACTGATAATACTATATCCCTTGCATGATCTCCAATTCTTTCTACGTCACGAGTACCATCTAATAACGTTGAAGCGATAAGTCCTTCTTTTGGGCTTAGTTTTTCTCTAAATAATAATGTTAAGTAATCTGTCATTTGCTCATCAAAATTATTTATTGCATCTTCATAAGTTTCACCTTTTTCACGAAGCTGCTCATCACGATTCATAAAGTACTCTACAGAATTACGTAAACTTTTTTTAGATAAAATTAACATTTCTACAAATTCTTTTTGCACTTGACCCAATGCTACTGCTGGTGCACTTGCAATAAGTGATTTATCAAGATATTGTGTACTATATTTAATTTGCTCATCTTCCCCTGGAATAATTTTTGTTACAAGGACTACTAATAAACTAATAAATGGGAACTGAATAAATGTATTTAGAATATTAAACGTACCATGTGCTGATGCAATAGTCATTTTTGGTTCTAACCCTAGAGTTGCTTCTAAATATTGAATAAAAGCCCCATAAGGTACTAAAGCGATTAAACAGATAACAGTACCTATAACGTTAAATAATACATGAGAAGCAGCTACACGTTTTGCTGCTATATTACTACCAACCATAGCTAATGCTGCTGTTGTGATTGCTGTCCCAATATTATCCCCAAACAGCACTGGTAGTGCACCTGTTAAACTTAACGCTCCATCTGCATACAAGTTTTGTAAAATCGCAATAGTCGCTGCAGAAGATTGAATTAATACAGTTAAGAATGTACCTACTCCTACCCCTACTACAGCACTATCATTAATATGAGTTAATATATTTTGGAACCAAGACATATCTCTCATAGGTCCCATAGCTGTAGACATCATTTTTAGAGCGTAGAAAATCCCCCCAAATCCAAAAATTACACGACCAATATTATTTATAACTTTAGCACGAGTAAAGAATAAAAACGCTGCTCCTAAGAATAATAAAGGAAGTGCATATTTAGATATATTAAACCCAATAATGAATGATGTTAATGTTGTTCCTATATTAGAACCCATAACAATTGCTATTGCCTGCTTCGTTTTTAATAATCCTGCTCCTACTAAACTTATAGTAATTACGATTGTTCCTGTACTTGACTGAATAAGTATCGTAACTATAATTCCGGCTAAGACAGCCATAAGTGGTTTAGATGTGTATTTATCTAAAACATATCGCATTTTCTCCCCGGCTATCAATTGAAGTCCGTCCCCCATGTATTTAATACTGAATAGGAATAAACCAAGACCTCCTAAAAAAGAAAATAAAATTTCTTGCCAAAGTGCTGACACTTTTTTGTCCTCCTAGTATATGTTGCGTGTATCATATAACACACAAGTAAATTTTACCATATATATTTTAAAAGTACAACAAAAATCTGAAACAAGAAATATTAAAATATTATTACAAATGTTTACATTAATTACCTAAAAAACACTAATATGACACTAATATTTTTGCAAAACAAAAAAGGTATCTACATAAATGTAAACACCTTTTTCTATAATGTTTATTAAGCTTGTGGATAAACAGAAACTTTTTTACGGCTACGTCCGTATCTTTCGAAACGTACAACTCCGTCAACTAGTGAAAATAGTGTATCATCTCCACCTTTTCCTACGTTAGTTCCTGGCCAAATTTTTGTTCCACGTTGTCTGTATAAGATAGAACCTGCAGTTACGTACTGACCATCAGCTCTTTTAGCACCTAAACGTTTTGATTCAGAGTCACGTCCGTTTTTAGTAGAACCTACCCCTTTTTTAGATGCGAAGAATTGTAAATTTAATTGTAACATCATGTCTATTTCACCTCTCTTACTTCAATAGTTATATAATCTGAATAATTTTCTTCAATTGTTTTTAATGCAACTAACATTGCATTTAGTAGAAGTTGCTCTTTATCTGTAGATTTTAACGATCTATATGTTAAATGTCCAGTTACATCTTCGTTTGCTGAAATATCGAACTGTACATCTTCATCTAGAGCATCTACTGCATTTATTAAACCGAATACTACAGCAGAAACACCTGCACAAACTATATCTGAACCATGTTCAGCATAATCAGCATGCCCATCAACTGTTACTTGTTTAATAACTTCAACTTCTTTTACGATTTCCACCTTAATCATGATTAAGCGTTAATTTTTTCAACTACTAATTTAGTGAAAGGTTGACGATGACCTAATTTACGGTGATTGTTCTTTTTAGGTTTGTATTTAAATACTGTGATTTTTTTACCTTTACCTTGAGCAACTACTTTAGCTGTTACTGTCGCACCAGCTACTAAAGGAGCACCAACTTTTGTTGTTTCTCCACCTACTAATACTACTTCATCAAAAGTAACTGTAGAATCAACTTCAGCTGCTAATTTCTCAACTAAGATTGTTTGTCCTTCTTCAACACGTAGTTGTTTTCCACCTGTTTTAATTACTGCGTACATATCTGCACCTCCTTAAATATTTTTTACTAAGACTCGCCATATAAGGTGGATTTCTCTCTTGTTTACCTTATACGTGCGGTTGTAGTAGCTATTTAGGAGCTACACAACAATACAATTCTAACACATATATACCATAACGTCAACTATGTTGATAACTTTTCTTACTTTTTTTTCGAAAAATTAAATCAGTAAACAATATTTCTAATGTTTACTGATTTATTCAACTATTTACGTTTTTTCTTATTAGAAACTAATGTAACTTTTTCAGGATCAAACGCTTGTTTCTTTTGTTTTTCTGGTTTATATGGTGGATATAAAGCATGCCCTAAGTATGTTTGGAATATCATGAATAATCCCCCAACAATATAGTATACGGCTACCGCTCCAGCCACCCAAAATGCAAATGCTGTAATCATTATCGGCGATAACCATTGCATCATTTGCATTTGGCTTTGCATTTGTTCAGCTCCTGGTTGTACAGACTGCGGCATCATTTTCATAGTTAATCTTGTTTGAATAGCATAAACTACAAATGCGATTAACGGTAATGTATATGAACGTGTACCAAGACTAAATACGCCTAGGAATGTTGAATCAATAATTCCTGCTGAATATAATGGATTTGTTAGTGTGTAATATATCGCCATTAAGAACGGCGCTGGTATAAGAATTGGTAAGCAACCACCTAAACTTATAGGCATCGCATCATATTTTTTCATGATAGCCATTTGTTCTCTTTGTAGTTCCATAAGTTCGCTACGAGCTTGCATTTTTTCCTCATTAGATATGGCTCTCGCTTCTTTTTCTTTAGCAGCTTGTTGTTTCTTTTGGACTACTTCTAATTCTGGACGAGCTAGTTCTTGCCCTTTTCTCGCTTTATTTTGTACTTTATAGTTGTGTAACATGAATGGAAGTACTAATAGTCTAATTATTAATGTGATAATTACAATTGACCAACCCCAACTTCCAGTATACTCATGAATTTTTGCTAAGAATATATCCATCGGTTTTACGAATGTTTCATAAAACGTTCCAGATCTATCATCCGGAGAACATCCAGATAATGTTACTACTCTAGCAAAACCTAATAAAATTGCTGATAGTTTTTCAATTTCATTCTCCTTAATTTTTATTTCTACTTTGTAACTATAGTAAAATCTTACTAATATTATACCTAGTAAATTATATCAAATATAAAAGAGGTAGTCAAACTATTGTTTAATTATATCTCCGTAAATTTCGCAAAAGCTATAAAAATTTATTTATAACGTTCAAAATAAGTTGACAGTTAAACTTATCAGTTATATAATCTTAGTAAGAAAGGGATGATTATTATCAGAGATATACAATATATTACAGATATCGAGAAACTAAAAGGTCATTTCTGATCAGCTGAGAATAAGTATTCTTACAACACTCGGTACAGAAAAAGAAAACTCAAAACAACTAGCTAAACTATTAAAAATTAATAGAACTAAAATACACTATCACCTTAATATTCTAGAGAAAATAATTTTATCAAGTAGTTGATACAGATACAATTAACGGTATAATCCAAAAATATTATCTACCGACTGCACAAGCATTCATACCTTCACCTAGTATCTTTAACGACTTATTTAACAATACTTCAGTTAATTTTAATATAAATAAAGAAGACATGGAAGATTTTTTTGGAATGAAGTTAAAAATTAGAAAAGAAATTCTCCTCAGATAATAAAAATAGTGTTAGTATTAGTATTATTTCAACAGCTCATTAAGAGCTGTAAAAATAATCACCAACTGTCAAATATTTTTTATCGTTAAAATTTTTATAAAGGATGTGAACATTATGTTTAAAAATAAAAACTTTCCAATTTTACTATTCGGTCGATTAATCACAAACTTTGGCGATAGTATATATTCAATCGCTACTCTTACATTAATATACACACTTACTAAATCTACCTTTTATAGTGGTATTACTTTATTTTTAATCTCATTTACCGCTATACTACAAATATTTATCTCACCGATAATCAGTAAATTTAATGTGAAGAGGTTTTTTAATTATTTCACAGTTATTTCAAGCTATAATATTACTTGTTATTACTTATCTAATCTACATAAATAAGCTACAGATTACTACGCTAATAATTTTTATCGTTTGTATCAGTTTTTATTAATCAAGTTGTTTATCCTATTCAACTCGCCTTACTTCCAAAAATAGTTAAACAAGAAGATTTAGTTAAAAGCAAATTCATTATTTTCTATAGCTTATCAAGGTAGTGATGCACTATTTAATTCAATAGGTGGATTTATTATTACATTCTTTTGGGACAATATATGCTTTTTATCATAGATAGCGTTACATTTTTATCAACAGCTTTATATTCATCTTCTTATCAGATGATTTATCTAAAAATACTAATACTTTACAGAAAACTACTTTTTCTAAACTAAGTAGTGGAATAAAAATATGGAATACTCCTCTATTAAAACCATTATTAATTGGAATTATAATAATTAATTTTTTTCTACCAGTTCGTTACTAACACTACTTCCTGAGTATTCGGAAACTAGTTATTTTTATGGGATTTTGCTAAGTGCATCTGGACTCAGTATCCTAATAAGAGCCTTTCTTTTCTAACAGTGAAATAATAAAAATATAAGGCTAAAGTACTCTATACATTACCTTCACACTAGGTATAGCTCTATCTTGGGGAGCACTTAGCATACTTAATAATAATTCTGTAACTAACAAAATTATAAATTTTTCATTATTTCTTTTTGGTTGGATATTAATTGGGATTTTAAATACATATTCTCAAACTATGATTCAATGTGTCATAAGTAAAGATAAATTAGATGTCGCAATGTCCACTATGATTGGTTTGTCTATAGCCTTTAGCCCTCTAGGAGCATTATTGTCAGGAGTATTAAGTATAAAAATATAGTATTAAAACTATTATAATTATTACTTCATTATTAATTTTTAGTATATTTCTATTTTGGTTATTCAATAAAAATATTAGAAGTTTACCTAGTTTTTTCAAAATTACTTGAATAAGAAATATTTCATATAAAAATAGCTAGTAACCTGTTAATACAAGTTACTAGCTATTTAATTAATCTCTATTTTTTATCTTCTTTTGGTAAGAATGCATTTAATAACACACCACTGATAGCTGCAAGTGCCATTGCTGGAAGTTCGAAGTTAATGCTTTCGAACTTAAGCATTGCTCCTCCTACACCTAAAACGATAATTACTGATGAAATTACTAAGTTTCTGTTGATACTTAAGTCTACTTTTTCATCTACTAACATTCTAAGTCCACTTGAAGCGATTATACCGAATAGTAAGATTGATACCCCACCCATAACTGGTGATGGAATCGTAGAGATTAGAGCTGAGAACTTACCTACAAAACTTAAGATAAGTGCGAATACCGCTGCTCCTCCTAATACGAATACAGAGAAGATACGTGTAATAGCAAGCACCCCAATGTTTTCACCGTATGTTGTACTTGGTGGTCCACCTAAAAGTGATGCAAACATCATCGCTGTTCCATCAGCTAAGATTGAACGGTGTAATCCTGGATCTTTTAAGAAGTTTCTTCCTACTACTTCAGATAATACCATTTGGTGACCGATGTGTTCGTTAATTGTTACTATAGCAATAGGTACCATTGCTAATGCTGCTACATTCCAATGTGGTGTATATGTCACAAAAGGAATTGTGAACTTCGGTAAGCTAAACCAAGGAGCGTCAATGACTGGTTGGAAATCAACTAATCCTGCAAATACAGCGACAATATATCCAAACACAATTCCTAATAATACTGGAATTTGTTTAGCAAATCCTCTTAAAGCAACACAACAGAAGATTGTTGCTGCTAATGTGATAAGAGCTACTACGAAGTATTTTAAATCATAAACTTTAGCTCCATCTACTGTTTTGTACATCGCCATATTGATTGCTGTAGGAGCAATCCCAAGTCCAATAACAATGATAATAGGTCCAACTACTACTGGTGGTAAAAGTTTCAATAGCCAATTCACACCAAATTTGTAAATTAACATTGCTACAACCCCATAAACTAAGCTGGCTAAAAATGCACCAAGCATTGCTGTTTCAACACTGTGAGTAGTTGAAAGCACAATAATCGGATTAATGAAGGCAAATGAAGATCCTAAATACGCAGGAATTTTACCTCTAGTTATTAATAAATACGTAAGTGTTCCAATACCTGATGTCGTTAAAGCAGTACTTGCTGGTAATCCTGTTAAAATCGGTACTAACACCGTCGCTCCAAACATTGCAAATAAGTGTTGTAAGCAACGTTACCCATAGAGCTAAGTTAGGCTTTTTCATGAACATCTAGAATTGGTTTTTACTCTTGTTTTTTTCTGCCATTCTTCTTCTCCTTTTTATATTCAAACTTTCATAATTATATCACATGAATAGTCATTTTTAAAAGTATTTTTTTCTATTTTTAATTAATTTTTTAAAGTAAATTTTAAATTAACTAATAATATTTTTATTCTAAAAACACTTTTCTTTTTGTTCTCTAAATTATCATAAGCTCTAAATTCTAAATTCTAAAATTATATAATTATTCTTTATTCATGAATATATAGAAAAGCAAGATTAATCTCATTAATCTTGCTTTCTTATATTTAGTTAACTTCTATATCAAGAATCACAACTTCTTCAACTGGCTTATCTTGAGCTCCAGTTTTCACAGCTGCAATTTTCTCTAATGTTTTTGCACCAGCGATTAGGTGTCCAAATACTGTGTGACGGTGATCTAAGTGAGGAGTTCCCCCTAGTTTAGCATATCCTTCAACAGCTTCTTGTGGCCAACCACCTTGTTCAAGTGCTTGTAAAGTTCTAGCATCTACATGAGAATTTTGAACTATAAAGAATTGACTTCCATTTGTGTTTGGTCCAGCATTTGCCATACTTAACGCACCGTAGAAGTGGAAGTAATCCATTGAGAATTCATCTTCGAAACTACGTCCCCAGATTGACTCTCCTCCCATACCTGTACCAGTTGGGTCTCCACCTTGAATCATAAAGTCTTTAATTACACGGTGGAAAATAATACCTTTATAGTATCCATTTTTGCGTGAGTTAAAAAGTTTTCTACTGCTTTTTGGAATATCTTTTTCAAATAATTTGAAAGTCATATCTCCGTGAGTAGTTTTAATTTTCACTCTAACTTGACCTTTTTTTACATTTTTTGTTAATTGAGTTAACATTATATCTCTCCTTATTAGGAGAAGGGATGAATTTCCACCCCTTCCCTGATTATTTTACTATGCGTTTTTCTCGATTAATCTTTCGTTGATTTCTCTTAGGATATTTTCTTTGAATTCAGCAAAGCTTTCTTCTTTTTGATCGTGTGAGACCAAATGTTCTTACATTAACATTTCTGTTTTCTACTTCTTTATCTCCAATTACTAAAGTATATGGAATTTTTGCTTGCTGCTTCACGGATTTTTATATCCTAGTTTTTCATCTCTATCATCGATGAGCTACTTTAACACCAGCTTTTTAAGTTCTTGCATGATTTCTTTAGAATAATCATAGTGGTAGTCATTGTTTACTGGGATAATACGTACTTGGTTTGGTGATAACCATGTTGGTAAATCTCCTTTGTACTCTTCTAATAAGAAGGCAACCATTCTTTCCATTGTTGATACGATACCACGGTGTATAACTACTGGACGGTGAGCTTTCCATCTTCACCAATATATTCTAATTCAAATCTTTCTGGTAATAAGAAGTCTAATTGAATTGTAGATAATGTTTCTTGTTTTCCGATTGCTGTTTCTACTTGAACGTCAAGTTTTGGTCCGTAGAATGCAGCTTCACCTTCAGCTTCAACATAGTCTAAACCTAACTCATCAGCAGTTTCTTTTAACATTTGTTGAGCGTTATTCCACATTGCATCATCATCAAAGTATTTCTCAGTGTTTTCAGGGTCTCTGTATGATAGACGGTAGCTGAAGTTTTTAATACCTAAGTCTTTATACGCTTCTTCGATAAGTCCTACAGTAAGTTTAAATTCATCTTTAAGTTGATCTGGACGTACGAAAATATGAGCATCGTTTAGAGTCATACCACGAACACGTTGTAATCCACTTACTGCTCCACTTGCTTCATAACGGTGCATCATTCCAAGCTCTGCGATACGGATTGGGAAGTTCACGGTATGAGTGACGTTCATTTTTATAAACCATCATGTGGTGAGGACAGTTCATAGGACGAAGTACCATTGTTTCGTGGTCCATTTCCATTGGTGGGAACATATCTTCTTGGTAGTGTTCCCAGTGTCCACTTGTAATATATAGATCTTTAGATCCCATAATTGGAGTATAAACGTGATCATATCCTAATTCTACTTCTTTATCAACGATATATCTTTCGATAGTACGACGGATAGTAGCACCATTTGGTAACCATAATGGTAATCCAGCACCTACTTTTTGACTTGTTGTGAAAATTCCTAATTCTTTACCTAGTTTTCTGTGATCACGCTCACGTGCTTCTTGTAGACGTACTAAGTGTTGTTCTAAATGTTCTTTAGTGAAATAAGCTGTTCCGTAGATACGTTGTAGCATTTTATTATCACTGTTACCTCTCCAGTATGCACCGGCTACAGATAATAATTTAAATTCTTTAATTTTTGAAGTTGAACTTACGTGTCCTCCACGACAAAGGTCAGTGAAGTCTCCTTGTGTATAAACTGTAATTACTTCATCAGCTGGAAGATCGTTAATTAATTCTACTTTGTATGGATCTTCTTTAAAGATTTCTAAAGCTTCTTCTTTACTTACTTCGCGACCTTCAATTGCATGATTTTCGCTAATAATTTTCTTAACTTCTTTTTCAATTGCTTTGAAGTCTTCTTCTGATACTTTGTATTCAGCGTCAAAGTCATAGTAGAATCCACCATCGATAGCTGGACCAACACCGAAGTGTACATCTTTACCATATAGTCTTCTTAATGCTTGTGCTAATACGTGTGCACAAGTGTGACGTAATACATATAAACTGTCTTTGTCTTCATCATCTGCAACGATAAGTTTTAAGTGACCATCTTTTGTTATTGGTTTGTTAACTTCGATATAGTCCTCATCTAATTTTTGCAGAAATCACTTTTTCTTAAGACTAACACTGATACTTTCCGCAATTTCTAAAGGTGTTTTTATTATCATATTCTCTTACATTTCCATCTGGAAAAAAACTAATTTAGCCATATTAAGGTCTCCTTCTTTTTTTATATACTTAGTCTAACACTTAGAAATTAAAAAGCCCTTCTCTAGCCGAAACTAAAGAAGGACGAATCTTTTCGTGGTACCACCCAAATTCGAAGTAAATTTACTTCCTCTTTGTGAATAAAGCTCACTAACTATGTTAATACTATTAGCTAGGTAGTAACATATATTGCTTATAGGTATTTTCAGCACCATACCCTCTCTCAAATAAGTTAAATATATATCTTGTCCTAAGTATACGTTGATTTATTTCATTAATGTAATTCTAGCACAAAAGATAGATGAATTTCAAAGGGAAACTCATCTATCTTTTTACATTTTATTTATTTTTCTCCAGTAGCTTCTAATACCACTAAAAAGTGAAAATTAGTATTAACTACCATGAAAATATAATTTTTAATACTAAAATATTTTGCAGCTTCTGTTTTTACTATTTCTAGCTTTTTTTATCTATGTTATTAGACTTTTTAACTTCTAAATTACCTTTCTCAAATGCAGCTATATCACCGTCACTGATTTTAGTATCTTTCAAAGCGATATAATATAGATACTTAGCATCCTTTAATGCTGAAATATCAGTTACCGAAGTATTAGATATATCTAAGCTAGAAATATTTGGTACATCTTTTTAATGTATCTATATTTTTTAAACCTAGATTATCATTTAACATTAATCGATATAGATATTTTTATCTTTTAACGCATCTACATTCTCGATATTATTTTTTTATAATAGTAGTTCTTCTAAACTTACTAAATCTTTTCAGCGCTGTAATATCGCTAATATTATTTCTATCTAAATATAAAGTCCTCAAAGACTTCAATTCAGCTAATGCTGTAATATCTTTAATAGCATTTTTCTTCAGCAACTAGACTCTCCAGTTTCCCTGCATTTTTTTAAAAATGATATATTATCTAAACCTATACTAGAAAGATTTAGACTTCTTAGATTATCTAGTTTTTAAATTATTCGGAATATAATCTTTTAAAACACTATTCATAGAAATATCTAATGATTCTACTTTTAAATCATTTAGAAAATCTAAATTATTCATTAAATTTTTCTAAGTACTAATTGTCTTAACTTTGTTAATTTAGCTAAACTCTTTGGATCTTTTTATTTTATTGTTAGTAAGATTTAAATCCTCTAATCCAACTAATTTTTCTAATGGTGTAATATCTTCGATAAAATTATTAGATAAGTTTTAGATTTTTAGATTAACAGCGTATTCTAAACCTTTTTAGAGAAAAATGTTTTTCCAAGGTAATGACAGACTTGTAAATTGTTCCATCATACCTACAGTCATTTCCTCACCTTTAAAGTCTTTATTAATATGAAACTTATAGTATTCTATTAAAAGCTGCTTTAAGATTAAGATCGATCGAACTCTATTTTTCGCTATTTTTCAATTTCAGTAAATTTCTTTTCTCCAAAAGGTATATAGACATCATTGGCCTTTATTGCAGGAGCAGATACTGTTAATCCTAATAACGTTATGATAAAAGCTTTATATATTACCTTTTTCATTTTTCCTCTTTATTTTTTTCTATATTCAGTTATTTTATTTCTTACAATTACTAGCCCATATGCTGCAAGTGGAATTAAAAATACAAAGTACGGAAATACATATCTACTTTTCGCTTCCCAAATCATATGGAATAACGTTCCACCGATAAAAGCGACTGGAATTATCGTTAGTATTTCTTTTTCTTCTTATAAACATTTACTGCAAATACTACAGAAAAATATATATACAAACACTTGAAATACCTTCATAATAAAAGTAAGTACGTGATGAGTTTCATCAAAAGTAAATTTGTTTTTACAGTCTTTCACTTTTTCTAACTTAGTTTCATTATCGAAATTCCTTTGAGGTGCAGTCACTAATAAACTCTGGAATGTTGGTTCTATAAACTGATTTTCATATTTTCTTTGATAAAAATCTACAGCATACCTAGGATTTTTCTTAAATACCTCTGCTCTTTGTTTTATAGAATCCTTAGAGATTTCAGTTATGCGTTTTGTATCATAATCTTCTTCTGGCATAATATCATAGTTAAATCTATTCCACCAACCAGCTTCACGATCAGCTTCTTGCATTCCCATCGCTATCCATGTAATTTTGGGTACACCGTCAGCAATTGTCTTTTGACTCTTCACTTCATAATAATTATAAATTAAACTCTTAGAAGCACTCATTAAAAATAGGCAGCTTACTATAAACGCAATGACTTTTTTATCCCTTACTCTAATAAGATAAATAACTGCCGCCGAGAATATAGCTAACTATGTATTAAGTTATTACCTATAAAATAGTATCGCTAACATTAATACTAATAGCACTTATTACCAACATATACCATTTTTATGTTTAATATACTTTATAAAATAATAGTAAGCCAGTAATGTTAAAAACATACCTGGTAATAATCCGTAAACAAATGCAACATAAAAATATTAATGGAAAACATAGACCACTAAAATTACAACTAGATAATTTGTATCTTCATCATCAAACATTATATTAGATATTTTTATATAACATAAAAGATAATATAACTTATTGAAAAACTTTTGCATTATATATAAAATAAACGTTGCTCTACCAAATAATGACAGTATAATTTGGAATAAAAATACTGTTGTAATTTGATGTGAATATATGTATAAATAGTTATTTCCTTTATCAAGACCACTGTAGTTTTCTCTTATAAATTATTAGCTTGATCATTACGTTAAATGGATCGAAACTGAACATAGACTCTCTTCTCAATATTGCAAACAAGATACTAATAATAAATGCATAAATCATTACTATTAAAACTAATCTTTGAACACTTATTATTTTCTTCAAATATCTTGCTAATATTAAGATAACTATACTAAATATTATAAGGAACATAATATTTAGTATAGCACTAACTTTATTTTCATAATATAAAGTTTCTTGATAATCTTTCGGAAATACCGCTGTTTTTGTTAATACTAATAAAGAGTTTATCCCCATAAGTACTACGAAAATCACAGCTATAACTTTTACTAAAAAGTTAGAAAATTTATTTAATATTTCCTTATTCATTGTCAATTATTCCTTTTCGTTTTTCTCTTCGTTTAAGAATTTTTCAACAATAAATCTTGGGCGTCCTTTTTGTTTCTAAGTAGATTTTACCTACGTATTCACCCACAATACCTAGTGAAATCATAATCATTCCACCTATAAACCACATTGATATCATTAAACTTGACCATCCTGGTCTTGCAAATCCTGCAAAATAACTATACAATGTGTAGAAAAATACTATTGCAGCAATAAATATCATTAATGCTCCACCCTATAGTAATAAATCTAATTAGTTTTTACAGATAAAGATGTAATACCTTCAAAAAGCGAATGCTAACATCTTAGATAATGGATATTTACTTTCTCCAGCGAATCTTTCTGCACGTTCATATGTAACGATATCACTTGGATATCCTATCATAGGGAACAATACCACGTAAGAATAAGTTCACTTCTTTAAAGCTGAGCTAATCCTTCTAATGCGCGTTTACTCATTAAACGGTAATCAGCATGGTTAAATACCGTATTAGCACCTAGTTTTTCCATTACTTTATAAAGCTTCAGCTGTGAAACGTTTAAAGAATGTATCCGTAGTTCTTGCAGAACGAACACCGTAAACAACATCAGCACCAGCTAGATATTTCTTCATCATTTCATCCATAGCGTTAATATCATCTTGTAAATCAGCATCCATAGAAATACTTACATCACAGTGATGCTTTAACTGTCATAAGTCCTGCTAAAAAGTGCATTTTTGGTGTCCTCTATTTCTACTTAAGTTAATACCACTGAATAATGGATCATGAAGTTCTTCTATCATTTCCCATGTTCTATCTTTTTGAACCATCGTTCACTAAGACAACACAGCTATCTTTAGAAATTAAATCTTCTTCTATCATAGAATTCATTTTAACTTCTAATCTTTTTTTGCAGTCTCGTTTAATACCTCTTCTTCATTGTAACAAGGTATAACTACATATAACTTTTTCATTACAAATCTCCTATTTTATTTTTTTACTTATAGCTTTATTAAGTCTATTCAACAAAGCTTTATTCTCTTTCGTTTCTTCGATTGGTAGTATAAAAATCTCCTCTACCTTTTTCTTCATCAAACTCCCTTAGAATATTATATAAATTTTTTATTAGATTGTTCAACACTTTTTCTCATTATCTGCTAAATATTTTTATAGAAACATTTAAATCATTAACTCTAGATTCCATTTCTTTGTATGTAATAAAACCTGTTTTTTTGATTTTTATCTTTTTAAAATATTTATTAAATTTTCAAATGAATCATTAAACAATACTAATTCCGCTTCAGGAGAATAGTGTCTATATTTCATTCCTGGTGATATAGGCGTTGCATTTTGTGTAAGTATTTCGTCATTATACTTCACACTACCTTCTCCTAATACAGACTCAATATCTTCTTTAGTAATATCTCCGGGACGAGCAATAACAAGTGGATATCTTGTACAATCGATAACTGTACTTTCTAAACCAATATCCGATTGTTCATCTTCGATTATTACATCTATTTCCCATTCAAATCATGATACACATGTTCAAATTTTGTCGGAGATGGCTTTCCACTTGTATTAGCACTTGGTGCTGCTAATAGAACTTTAGTTTCTTTTAATAATTCTCGAGCAGTAATATTAGACGGCATTCTCACAGCTAACGTATTTAAACCCGCAGTAACCTTTTTAGAAATACCGTTATTTTCTTTAACATTTAAAATTAAAGTCATCGGACCTGGCCAGAACTTATCTATAAGTTTCTTAACATTTTCATCACTATAATCAACGATATTATCTAGCTGACTCATTTCATAAAAATGAACAATTAGCGGATTATCACTCGGACGACCTTTCGCCTCATATATCTTACTCACCGCTTCATCATCCATAGCGTTAGCACTTAAGCCATAAACAGTTTCTGTTGGAATAGCTACAAGCTTCCCTTTTTTATAATACTCAGTTAACTTACTGTATATTTCTTCTTTACTTTCACTTTTCGAAATATTAATTATTTCAGTTTCCATCCTATCTCCTTTCTAAAATTTCATACTACACTAACATTATAAATATTGTAATAACTATTATTAATATATAACTTAAATAATCTAGTTTATTATACTTTAATACTTTTATACTTACTTCTAACCCCAGTAGTAGAATATCCTCTTACTTCCATTGCAGTAGCAAGCTCATCAGCTCTTTTTAAAGTAGCTATAAATAACGGTATCAGTATAGGAATAAACTTCCTTACTTTCTGCGCTAAGCTTCCTTCATTAAAGTCTGAACCACGTGACACCTGTGCATTTATTATTCTATTAGTTTCTTCTAATATAGTCGGAATAAATCTAAGTGAAATAGATAATACTAGCGCAAAAGTCGAGATTGGCACCCCTACTTTTTGCAAGAAACCAAGACTCTTCTCTATTGCACTTGTTATTTCTGTTGGCGAAGTAGTAGCCATAAAGACAACCATTATCGCAACAACTAAAATAAACCTAACTGTAATCAATGCAATTCCTAAAAGTGCACCACTATAAATCTTCCAACCTAATACTTCGTACAACACATCACCTTTTTTATTAAAAACAAGGTGAATCAATGAAGTAAATAAAATTAGTATACTAATAGCTTTTACGCTATTAATTAAAAATGCCGGACTCGTTTTAGATAGTATAACTACCGAAATCAACATTAAAAATAAGATAGAAAAATTCTATTATATTATATGCAATAAAGACATCTACTAAGTACCAAATTACAAAAATATTTTAGTTCTCGGATCGAGATTATGAATAATAGTATTTAATGGAATATACTTACTTATTAACGAATTATTCATTTCTACTACTTCCTATCTTATTTTTAAAGCATTAATTAATTCTTCATATTTTTCTAGGAAAAGCATCTAAAACTATATTACTCTCTTCTAATTTTTTGTAAAATTTCAATACTTCTGGTAATTCTAATGAGTTGTCCATAAGGATTTGTTCATTCAAGAAAAGGTCCTCTACTTTTCCTTCAAAACTAATTTCTCCATTTTTTAGGACAAAAACTTTATCCGCATATTCCAATACATAATCCATATTATGAGTTACGAGCACTATCGTCATATCGAACTCTTCTTTAAGTCTTTTCACCATAGCCATGATTTCCTCACGACTCTGATAATCTAGAGCTACTGTCGGTTCATCTAATATTAGCACTTTAGGTTCTAAGGCAAGCACACCACATAAGGCAACCTTCCTCATCTCTCCTCCTGACAATTCAAAAGGTGATTTATCCAAGTAACTCTCGTCAAGTCCTACTAATTTTATTAATTCCTTTGCTTTCGAGATAGCTTTCTCTTCTGCTACTCCATAATTTAAAGGCGCAAAGATAATATCCTTTAGTACGCTTGTTTCAAATAATTGCTGTTCAGAAAACTGGAATAACACCGCAACATCCTGTCTTAATATTTTCAGTGTCTTAGCCAACTCTCTTCTTTCTTTTTTACTCTGTGGATTAGTAATCAATATATTATCTACTGCTACTTCTCCTTTTGTGGGCAATAATAAGCCGTTAATATGCTCTATAAGAGTAGATTTTCCGCTACCCGTCTTACCTATTATTACTGTATAACTTCCTTCATCTATCTTCAAGTTTATATCTTTTAAGACTTCTCTAGCATACGGGGTCTTATAATTATAAGTATAACTTACATTTTTTTAAACTAATTTGCATATTTTTTTCTTACTACACTCCCTCATCTTCTTCTATTTCAAATATTTCTTGATTCAGGTAATTGTTTAAATCTTTTTTTATTCTTTCTACAAAAAGGAACCTCTAAGCTATATTTTTCTAAAATCTCAGTATCAGCATATAGCGTTGCATAATTTCCTTGATAAACTATTTCTCCGCTTTCTAATATGACAATATCATCTGAATAAACACTCTCTTCTGCATCGTGAGTGATAGAAATTATAGTTATTCCTTTTTCTTTATTTATTTTTTTTATATATTCTAAAATAGACTTCTTAGCTTTAGGATCTAACATACTCGTAGCCTCATCCAATATTAAAATCTTGGGATCTAAAGCTAGCGAAGATGCTATTGCCACCCTTTGTTTTTGCCCACCTGATAATGATGAAGGCTCATATTTCCTATAGTCCGTCATATCAACAATTTCTAATACTCTATCTATTATCTCATCCATCTTTTCTTGAGGAACATTTCTATTCTCAAGTCCAAATGCTATATCTTCTTCTACAGTAGACCCTACGAACTGATTATCAGGATTTTTGAAAAACAATTGCTATCTTATTTTTTTATATCATCATAAAGTTCTTTATTGTATTCTTTATTATTAAAAGTTACTTTCCCAGAAGTTGCTAAATTCTGCCCATAAATCAACTTCATAAGCGTTGACTTTCCGCTTCCGTTTTTTTCCTAAAACACTAAAGCCAACGCCCTTCTTTTATTTCTAAATTTATATTTGATAATGCAGTCTTTTTAGAACTAGAATATTGAAAAACATCTTCAAATTTTATCATTTTATTACCTAATTTTCTATAGAATATCTTTTATATTATATCAAATATCCCTGATTTTTTTCTCAAACCAAATACGGATAGCTATTTAAATATATTTATATCATTTTCATTTTTTTCTTAAAGAGAACTTTCGCTTTGGTTTCTCTCGGGGTTGACCTAAAAAGTCCTAAAATTTGACAAAAGTTCATATGAGAACTCATAGACGCAGTGGTTTATTGATATCTAAATACGCTTTATAAAAGCTTTTTAGATATCTAATAAACTTTTGCGGGGGTGACTCGACAAAATCGATTTCTTCGAATCACGATTTTTGAGTCACTCCCATTATTTATTACAGTAAGCTTTTAAACTATTATTTATAAATTTATTTATTTTATCATCGTCATAAACTACTTCTTTAAGATACAATCCTGCTGCATCAGCTTTAGGCCCTGCAAATTGACGTTCTTTTTATCTAATATCTCTTTTACATACTCCGCCTCATATTTACCAGCCGCCACATTTTGTATAGTTCCTATAATTATTCTAACCATATTGTACAAGAAACCATTCCCAGTAATTTCAAAGTTTACAATATTAGGGTTAACCGAATCTTTTTCCATAGTTAAACTATATATTGTTCTAACCTTGTCCTCAACACTAGAATTTTTCGAACAAAATGATGAAAAATCATGTTCTCCAATAAAGTATTGTAACGCTTCTTGAGCCTTTTCGAAATTAAAATCAAAACTATGTTTACCCACATAATTTAATAAAAATGGATCCACTTCTCTTCCGATATACAGTTTATAATAGTATGTTTTTTTGTGTACTATTATACCTAACATGAAAATCTTCCGAAGCTGACGTAGCTCCCACTATTCTAATATCTTTCGGAATAGTGGCATTTAACGCCTTAACCCATGCTTCATCTGGAATATTCAAATCAGTATCAAAATGTAATACCTGACCATAAGCGTGAACACCACTATCTGTTCTGCCACTCATATAAAGTCGTACATCTTTTTTATTAATTTTCTTTAAACTCTTCTCAATTTCTTCTTGAATTGTATTATTATTTGGTTGTATTTGAAACCCATGGTAATTACTACCATCATACCTACAAAGTAAAACTACTCTCACTCTTATCTCCTAAATTTTTTATTTTAATCTTTATTTCTTAATTGTCGTATTATACCTTGAATGTTTTCTAACGACTCACTCTATATGCTATTATACCACAACAATAAAAAGAGAAAAAGACAAGACAAGAATTAACCACAGCAACAAATAAGTAAAAATCACACTTAACTCTACTCAGCTGACATACGAAGTTACAACTTAACCTTGTATATTCAACCTGCTATTTTGACAAAATAAAAAAGGGGTGACTCAAAAATCATGATTTTAAAAAAATCATTTCATCGAGTCACCCTCGTTTAGAACTACACATAGAATTAATTAATATTATATTTTATTCAACTCTAAAATTCCCATAATATCTTTGCAAATATTATAACTTGCATGCGGTAAATAATTTCTTGTCATACTATATTTAATCTTCTTAATATTATTTTCAAAAAACAGTTCTTCTAAACAATCTAGTACCTCTTCTAAATTTTCAGCAATTTTTGCCATTCCATTTTTCCTAAAATAGATAGCATTTTCCATCTCTTGCCCAGGAACTGGATTAAAAAGAATTAGTGGAATATTACTTGCTAATGCTTCAGAAACTGTTACTCCTCCTGCCTTAGTTATAAGAACATCAGAAACCTGCATCCATTCTCTCATATTTTCAGTGTATCCTAGAATCTTAACCCTTTCTTGTTCAGCATAATTCATTTCTAATTCATTCTTCAATTCTCTATTTTTACCACAGATTACTACTACTTGAGTATCGTTATTTTTCAGCAATATTTTCCCAATAAGTTTTGAAAAATCAGTAGAAACCCCGAAAGCACCAGCAGATAATAAAACTGTCTTTTTATCTATATCTAATTTATTATCTTCCAACCACTCTTCAACATCTATTTTTATTATCGAATTTTTCAGCAATCAGTATTCCAAATTTCTTAACTTTTGTTTTTCTACATTTAACTTCAATAACTCTTTTTTTCAGTTCCATCTGTCGCTACATAATATCTAACTACTCCTTTAGCTAACCAACTTTTATGAAAATGGTAATCCGTTATTATATTAACTATTGGTATCTTCTTATCTTTCAATAATGATAAAAGCTGGAGTTGGAAATGTTGATACTATAATATCTGGTTTGGCCTGTTTTACTAGTTTTTCAAATACTCAGAACTAAAATATCTATAAACAGAGATATTACTATGATTTTTCCTGCATAATATAAATACCCGTAAATATCTCTAAAATATGAAAAGCTGTATAAATATAATTTTTTTAAAACTGGTGTCAAATTCGGATGAGCCTGTAAAAACAAGTCTGTTTCGATAACTTCAACCTCATCAGCATGATATTTTTTTCAAATGTTTCTTTAATATTTTTGATACTTGAAGATGCCCATTTCCAAATGAACCTGTTATTAATAAAACTTTTTTTCACATTACCTCACCTCTACTTTTTTTATTATAATAGATAAGATTATAAGTTAATACTATCACACTACCTAAACACATCCCGGCCATTGTATCCGTCGGATAATGTACTCCTAAATACACTCTAGAAGTCGCTATAAACAAAATTCCCATTATCGCTATAAGAATAGGAAAAATAATTATTATTTCCTTTCTTCGATAATTTCATAAATATTAATGCCAATGTTAAATACAATATTGTTGCTGAAGTCGTGTGCCCACTAGGAAAACTTAGACTATTTAATTCTACTAAACGATGAATATTAGGACGAGGACGATTAAAAATTATCTTAATAAACGCCATCACTATACCACACGTACCCATTGTAAAAGTTAAAAATAGAACCTCTCTTCTAAACCTATTTACAAATAAAATTATAACTATTATAACTGTTATTGCTGCACTTTGCTTCATATCTGCTATATTAGTCACATTTAAATATATACTTGTAAGTGCTGGATTTTCTAAACCTTGAATAAAATTAATAATTATACTATCCAAAGGTTTCAAAAAAACTATTATAACCACTCGCAATAATGCCAAACATCACTATAAAAATGTAATTAATCTTTTTCTGATTATTTTTTTCGTCATTAAACCTCTTAACCTAATCTCTAATTCATATCATATTACCATAATTTTATATATAATGATAGCAAAATAATATTATAATCTCAGCAATATTATTTCAAATTACGTGTTTTTTTATTAATTCCTATAAAAATTTTATAATAAATATCATTTTTTTATTATAATCAGAAAGTTATTCAAATAACTATATCTTCTTATGAATAAAATAACCTTATAAATAGACTAAAAAAACTAATACACTTTCTAGAAAAATTTAGAATTTTTTTCTTTTTTCATTAAATTTTATATATTTTTAATGAGAAACAAATAATCTTAATACAACTGAAATATATAATTTGAAATTACCAAATCTAAAATCCTCATATAATCTCCTCTTTAGTAGTTTTATTTATAATAAATGCGAGGCTGGAATTTTTCCATACCTCGCATTTTATTATATACTAATCAAATTTGACAAAAATCGAATTTTTCACTACTTTTTAGTTTGAATAAAGTTTATCGTACTTGTTTTCTTCTAATCAATATTATTGCTACTAGAGCTAATAATACCATACTAACAGCTGTCTCTGATTCTAAAACCAGTTCCTGGAAGTTTCTCCATCTCTTTTTATTATTCTCTACTTTTTTTAGAACTTCTATCAGTGTTACTATAAATTTCTCCTTTACTTTCTTCATAGTTCCTTTTTACTTGTGTCATTATTTGTGTACGACTTTCTAAATCTTTAGCTCTTACTCTAATTCTTTCTAAAATAGTAAATTTACTAAAGTGATTTATATTAAATTGCAACACACCTTCGCTATAACTACTCTCAACTTTTTCTAAAATATTATTTTTCTGTAATATGGTATACTTCTAATTCTGTACTATCATTTTTTTAGAAACAGGTACCTTTAATCGTACGTTCCCCATCGCTAGATATCTTCTTACCATCTTTTTAAAATAAATTTTCAAAAATCTCAACAATTTTATACTCATCACCTAATTTATCAATAATTTCCTTATCTAATTTCTTATCGCTTATACTAGCAACAAATATAGAATCAGCATTTATTTTATTTTTATCGAGAGAAACAGATATATCATGATTTGATAATTTAGAAGTTAAAATATTTTTTTGTATCATTAACTCCGTTTCTTTTTTTATCTTTATCATTTTTGTTCTTCTTTTAGAAACTTCTTTTCCTTTTTCCTGAATCAATTTCTTTTTTAGGTGTTTCTTTTTACCACATCTTTATTTTTCTGATTTAGAGTCAGCATTTATTTCTTTATTTTTTTATTGTCTTCTTCTAGGTCCTCTTCTAAGATATTCTTTATTTTTTTGAAGATTTTCATTATTAGAATGGGTAATTAACATTTCATTTACCTTAACTAACCATAAATTTTTTATTTCTCTCTCTTTATTTTTTTATCAACTTTAATACCAGACAATAAGTAGTTCAAAAATTCTTTTTTTATCGATTAAATTCCAATCAATCTTTTCCTTAATAATCTCTCCTAAAAGTTTATCTTCTGAAGAAATAGTATTTTCTACTTTTTCAGATTTTTCCGATAGATTTTGAATCAATACTGTTTAAATCACTCAATTTATTATTTTCACTAGCTTGCTGTGCATAAATTGTCTCAAATGAATCTGTAGTAACGCCTATAAGTATACTAGTAGCAATTACTATCACTTTTCTTATTACATATTTCTTTGTATTAATCATAGCTTCCTCCTTATATAACAACACAAAGATAATAAATTTATCTCATATCTTTACAATTATATTATATCTCTATAAAATGAGCAAGTATTTGCCATTTTTATTTTTTAAATTATATCTTCCTATTCAAAAATACTATTATACATCTTTAAATTATTCATTAATTTAGTGTATATTAATAAAATATTATTTTTACTGACAATTATAAAAAGAAATAAATATTAAAAATATATACGTATATTATCTCATAAAAACGAACTGATAAAATCTATCTAGTTCGTTTTTTTATTTTTAATCTTAAATTTAATATCGATCGGTATGTTATACTCGTATACTAAAAATCCTTAATTTGTATGTCTAATTACTTAATACTATGCTTATTCATTTTTTTCTTGGAAAAATACTCGTAATAACTTTACGTAACTCTTCTTTTTTCTTTTCTGGCCACTCACCTTCTTGTTGTGCTGCTGCATAAAGTTCTGGGTATTCAATAGAAATTCTCTTAACTGTACGAGTATTAGCATGCTTTCTTACAAAAAATGGTATTTTCTTCATTAATTCTTCAGGAACCAATGAGAGTATTCTTTCTGCAGTTTCTTTGTCGCTAATTACTGAAAAAGTAAGACCTTTCTTTTATCTGCTCTTGTTCCTGTTCTGTAAAAATCTTCTAACTTCATTCTTATTCTCCTAAAGTATGTATATTGTCAATTAAGATTATATACTAATACTGACAAAACAACAAATGAATTCCCCTGATAGAGATTATCAATATTAAAATGTTATCATATGATAACTACTAAAATTTTTAAATAACATTTTTATATAAAATGTTATAATATAAGTAATTAATAGTATGCAAGGAGAACTATCATGAAAAAAATCATTTAAAGAAAAACTTTAATAAGTCTCGCTGTTGGTGAATTAGTTGCAGTTATTATATTTTTGGATAAATTTCTTTATATTCAAAAATATACATTACTGACACTGTATCTATAATTCCTGTTATCTTCACACTATTCCTACTAAGTTTTATCCTTATACAAGGTTCCATCTTTTGGTTAGTTCTTTTTAAAAAGAATATCAAATAACAATTTCGCTAAAACAAGCTTAGGAAAAAAATTTATAATCACCTAAGAAGATTAGATATAATTCTACTATACCTGTCTATATTAATAATAATAGTAAATCATCAAACTTTCACTCCAACAATTATATCTCTTAGCATTTTGGATTTTTCGCAATAATAGAATATATAAATTATTATAAAGTACGATTATCTTATAAACCAAATGTTCTGATAAACTACATACTCCATGGAAAAAAATAAGAAAAAAAGCAGAATAGCAAGAGAGTTGAGAATTATAAAAAAATAATATAATACCTTAGATAATTGCTTCTAAAAAAATTCATTTGATACTTATCATATATTTATATAAATAAAACTTATAAATTATAGCTCATAGAAAACAATTTATAAAAAGCTACCTTTCTAAAAATTTATAAACCTTATAGTATACAAATCCACAACGAAAATTAATTATTGAAAAAAATGTATAAAATATTATAGTGAAGTAAATATAAAAAGAGAAATTAACATAGGTAAGATTTTTTTCAAGAATAAACTAAAGCATATGACAATATAAACGAAAAACAGTAAATTTTTTTAATTTACTGTTTAATAAATGCTATATTATGGCGTTTTTATTTAATTGTTCGAGTTAGACAAATTGGTATTTAAATTCAACACTTACGTAAAATAAAACGGACTATTCTCCTGAAGTATGTTCTATAGGATTATAATTTAATACAAAGTGTAGCTATATAGTCATTTCCATAATGTGATAATCTATTTCTTTTATCACGCGATTCATAAAAATCTATCATAGCAAGACCATTTTTTAGTTGTCCTCTAATCTGAGTTTCTAAAGTATGGCTAAATTCATATCCATATTCTGGATTTATGGTTATCTTACCTTCCTTTTCAAGTTCTTTTGAATTAAACGGTATTGAAAACTTTAGAAATAATTCCTCATCAGGTTTATCCCATACAATATCAGCATCATACATGTATATCCAAGGATTCATAAATCCGACCATTAGCAATCCACCCTTTTTCAATACTCGAGAGGCTTCTTTATACATATTTTCTAAATCTTCTATATATACATTTGAAACTGGATTAAAAATAATATCAAAAGTTTCATTTTCAAAAGGAAATGGTTTTGTCATATCACCTTGAACTGTGTTAATTTTTAAACCTTCTCTTTCAGCAACCATTTCATCTCTTTGCAATTGTGATTTAGAAAAATCCATTATGGTTACATCATAACCTTTTACAGCAAAAACTGGCCCCTGTTGGCCACCACCACAGGCTAAACCTAATATCTTTTTTCCATTTGCTTTTTCAAACCATTCTTTTGGAACTTTTTTTCCAATAGTTAATGCAACAGAAATTGGATTATTTCTAGCTTCTTCTAATTGTTCGTGTGTCAACGGCTCAGTATAGTCATTTTTTTATATTATTCCATCTATCTTCGTTTAATTTTTATATAATCGTTCATCTTATAATCCCCTCATAATTTTTTTAGATGTGAGCTATCGTTAAAAAGTATCAGATATTTTTTTATTTACGGTACTCCCCTAATTTGTACCCATATTTATTTAGAAGTTGTTTTGAATAAATTTTTTTCATTTTTTTGAGTTTCTAACTTCTTTTTCCAAAGGATAGCTGCAACTTTTTAACTTGTTAGAATAATTATTGCTGTGTTCATCTGCACAAAAATCTTTTTAGAAATTGATTCCACTGACAAGTCGAATTATCATACTTTGCATAATCTGATTCTCCATAATATATTTTTATCATATCTTGAATTGTAAATTCTTTTATCGTTATCACTTTTTACTTTTTCTCCAAGCCGTTGCCATATCAGCATTAAATTTAAACGGGCTAACTCCTGTTACAGCTGAAAAAAATAATCTCTAAATTTTTTTGGTTAAAAAGAAAAACCACATTCTAGCAATGGTGTATTTAAAGATATTACTTCGACATGTTTTTGTTTACTTTTTCTTGTAGACTTTTTCTATTCTATTTCCCTTGAAATATTGTTCAATAATATAGTTCAATTCTTTCTTTGTACATCTATACTCTAGCCCAAGAGACCTACATATTTGCGAAAGTTCTTCTCGATACCAATAGTACTTGTTAAATTCCTCAAATGATTCTATATCTTTAAAACTAGGTCTAATTTCTATCACACGCTCACCTCCAAAACTTCATGTATATCTAACTTTTCCAGCCTTAATCAACTTTCTTTTATTCTATTATACTATATTACCTAAGGTTCACCAATAATAAAAAAATGTAGAACAAGAACACTACCTTATACTACTTTATTTTGTCAAAACTATATATTCTTATTTTATCATTTTCATATGGAGCGAATTTAGATATCAACAAAGAACTGTATCTATAGTTTTTCATATAAATCTTGTTAAAATTTAGGACTTTTGGGATTGCTCCTTTCTCCCTAATTTTCAAAATCAACCAAATCTGACAAAGAATCAAAAAAAGGAGTCATGAACTTAAAGCTCATGACCCTTCTCATCATTACTAAATTTCGTAGAACCATTATTATGAAAAAGAAAAATTTAGGATTTTTTATTAAATAAAGTTAGGAGATCTTTACTCAATGACTATATGATACAATAGAAGACTTAAAATTAACTCAAGATAAAAGAATTATTGTAATTCTTCTCAATTCCTCCAAATCATTCCCATCCAATTATAGGTGAATAAGGTTTCAAAACCTATAGAACGATAAAATTCCGCATTTTTTCTGTCTGTTCTGTCACTAGCTAGACTTGGTGGGCTCTTTTAAAATCCCCTAAATCCTGTTTCATCAAGGCACTACCAATCCCTTGACGCTGATAAATAGGCAAAACAATCAAATCCTGTACAAAAACTGATGAAAAACCATCTCCAACCAAACGAATCAAGCAAACTATTTCCCCCCATCAAACGCTAAATAAATAACCAGTCAATGGACCAAGGCCTGTTCCAATATCTGAGGTTAATTTGTATAATTGTTGAACCGACTACCTAATAGAGATGCAAAACATCCTCGAGCTTGATGATTTCTTGCTTTCTAATGGTTATCATGTCAACACATCTTAGAATTCTCTCAAGCTCTTATATTGCTGTCCATTTTTATCAAAATTTTCAGGACGCAACCATGTTTCCAAACGAGATTTAACTTGGGGCCAGTCCCTATCAATCATAGATAACCAATCCGTATCCCTCGTACGACCCTTATAAACGACTGCCTGGCGAAAAGTTCCTTCATAAATAAAGCCCAAACGCTCCGCAGCTCGTCTAGACGGCAGATTTAAGGCATCGCATTTCCACTCATAGCGACGATAGTTAAGCTCTTCAAAGACATAGCAAGCCAAGAGATACTGAGCTTCTGTTCCTATACGTGTTCCCCTGAGTTTTGGAGAAAAAGTGACAGCTCCCACTTCTATCACTCGGTTATTCTGGTCAATGCGCATGAGAGAAAAAGTTCCCAACGCCTTACCAGTCTTTTTGTCTATGATGGCATAGTAAAAACGGTCCTTACGAGCCAACATCTGATTTAAAAGGCTAACCAGCTCCTCCATATCTGCCACTGGCTCCTGAAAGAGGTATGTCCACATCTCCCGAGGCGTATCAGGGCCATAAACAGCTAATAAATCCTCTACATGCTTTTCCACTGAAAGAGCCTCTATCCTAGCATAACTCCCTTCTAGGAAATCAATAGAAGGTCGTTCACCTGGTGTATAACCTTCCATTGACTCACCAATCATCTGACCATATTCATTTACTGGCATAACTTTCTCCTTATTTCACTTTTCAAATTTTATAATTACATATAGTATAAATTAAACAACCAATAAAAATGATATTAAAATAACATAGCAGCCAGTCTTACAACTTACTACTTTTCATATGATAATTTACAAATGTCTTTCCAGCCACTCGATCTTTTTAAAATCCTTATTGTTATTGTGATCATTTCGATAGGAGTCTTGGGAAGAAGCTTTGTAAATACTTAGATACTGCTCCAGACTTGGAAGACGAAAAGTGATGCCTTCAATGTGAATAAGCTCTATATCCGATTCCAAAACTCCTGCAAAATCATGTAAGGAATCAATACTTCCAAATTCAACACTCACTCGATCCTTTTTGAATTCATGCTCATGAATATCTATTAAGACATAGCCTAAGTCTTTCATCACTTTCATTATCTTGTCCCAGTCATAAATTCTAAGATGATCAGGTGCTTCCCAACCTCTAGGGTCACCAGGCACATGAATGTCAATGTCAGACGGCTCCCAATTTTCTTTCGTTCTAAACTCCAATCCCAAAGACCCCATCAGTGTCGGTGTAATTCCGACTCGATTTAAATGGAAACAAATGGTTTTAAATTCTTCAAATAATAGACTCATGTTTACTCTAAACCTTTCATATAAATGTTCGTTATTTCTACTTTATTACCTTAAACAAAAATCATCTTCATTTTCTATAGTATATCCAGTTATTTTGGATACAAATTCTTTTCCTTCTTTTAAGGACCCAAATGCGACTAGATCTTTATAAGAAGGATTTTGATATAATTCCAACATATACATCTCTAGTCCTTCTGATTTTTGAACGATTATCCACATTTCACTAACAAACTTACACACTCGACATGTGGTGCTAGTAAACTTCTATATTATAGAACAAAAGGGATAGAATCAACATTTTAATAACACTTTAGAACGAAAGAATATACTGACTTGTACCAAATCCCTTATTAAAAAAATAGGTAATACTGTTTTGAAAGTTATTTCACAGTTTCCTAATCAACTTTTGAAACATATAGCGTTCTCATTATTTTTCCTATCCTATTATATCATTATTCAAAATAAAAAAACTAGTTGCAGTCAAACACAGATTTACTTCTTTTCCTTTTAGAAACTTATATTTTCATTTTCAGGCATAGTAAAAATATCGTTTTTTTCAAAATAAGGTTTTACCAATTCTTTCCATCTAGCTTTATGAAAATTGATTGACTTTAAAGGAGATAGTCCATAATTTCCCAATGCATAACCATCATTTACTTCAACAACAAGTGTCCTGCCATCACTAGTAACACCAATATCTAGTCCATAAGCTATTGGCGCATCTTTCCAACATGATATGGCTTCATCAATTACACTAGGATCAAATTGTGTATGATAATCACCTGTATAAGGCCGAACATCTAACACGCGACCATCTAAAACAAAACAACGCCATTCAGCTATGAATTCTACAACCTCACTAATCCATATAGGATAGTCGAAAGGTAGACCAATACCTATCAAATCACGGGTTCCATTAACAACTCTTCCTGTAAAGATTTTTGAACCAGCTTTGGGCTTAATAAATTTTCCCCAATTATCAGGTATATTTACAATCTCTCCTAAAACACCTGCATAAATCTTTCGACCATAAAACTCTTTAAGCTCAATAGGATAGTCATAAACTGGAACGTTTAACCCCATCATTTTTAGCAATGCTCTGGTCTCCGTTATATAATCTACAACTGTATCATCACTTGTTAGCTGTTTTATTTCAGAAAAAGATTGATATAAAATAACTTCTTCTCCTTGTAAGTATGCACCTACTTGAGCATTGTATTTATTAATTGAAACCTCACTTGGTAATTTACTTTGTCTAATATAAACAACCATTTTATCACTCCTTTTTCACTAGTGTTGCACTTTGATTGTAAAAAAATAATAGCAATTTTGCTCTTATTTTTTTAAGTAAATAGCTCCCATAATATCATCGAAATAATCAACGGTATTTAGGAGTAATTCAATAACCTGGGATTTTGTTAGTCGCATTCCTCTTCTATCTCTAGCATCTTCTACTAAATTTTCAAGTTTCTCTAGATTTTTTTATCATCCAAGCTAATCATTATTCTATTTTTTTATCAGTTGCCATTTTTCTTCACCTCTAGTTAATTCTATCATAGGTGTAACACTTGTGTCAACTATCTTTATAATATACTATTGAAAAAAATGGGAACTTTTTATATTAGGTAACAAAATATCCCAACGGTATTAGAGAATTGAAGTATTCTCTTTCTAATCCTATAGATATACCTATTCTGTTCGAGTTTCAGCTAAATATATTCCCCATTCAGCTAATTCTTCAGGCAAATCATAAACAGTTTTACCGTTACTTTCATAGATTTCAGAAATTCCTGGTGAAGTCTCAGAAAAAGTTTCCGAAGCTGTCACTAGTTCTTCTACAAACTGAATATTATGAGGTTCAAAAAAGTCATTAAATTTCGATAGTTCTTTACTATAAATTGTCACAACATTATAGCTATCAAGCATAATTTCATCATGACTTTTGTGCCCACCAAATCCAAACTTACTTAGTCCATCATTAACAAGCAAATCACCGTATCTAATCAACAGTACAAGGCATTCCTCTATTGAACAATCATCAATGTAATAAACATCCTTATGGAGTTCATTGATAATATTCTTTGCTATTACTTTTTCTCTATCAATACTGACAGGCAATTCTAAAATAAAAACAAGGGCTCGTCATGAATCGCAATAAAGTGTTGAAAAACCTCTAATATTTTTTCTGCGTGTACATTTGCCATCAAATAATTTTCAGTTAACTTTGTAAATGACTCAAACAGGTTTTCTACCAAGCTAACTTGGTGACCTTTTACTAAATTCAACATTATGCGTCCTCCAGATAATTTAAACATTATACACATTTATAATCTTATTATACCATTAAAACCTCAAAAAGACTATAACTTCGCTGTCACAGTCTCTTATAAATCTACCTCAGTTCCTTATGCTGAACTACATTCAGAACAGAAAATATTGGTAGTAAAAGAAGTATTTCAATAATTTATTCATAGCTATTAGGAACGTTTCTCTAACAAGCTTACACACTCAACATGAAACGAGTGAACACTAAGTATGTCAAGTAGTTGCGTTCGTATGTGGGAACATATCTATAAACCTTTTAACGATAAGTAGGGTTATCGTTAAAAGGTATTACCTAGACAAACTGGGATTTACTTAGTCGACAGCCACTCTCCCTTTGATAGACAGGTTATGTGTTCTGTGCGAAGAATACCTTCAAATGCACATAGAACGTTTTCTTTTGTATGATGATAACGGAAACCACATTTTTCCTGAACTCTCTTTGACTTTGTATTGCCGTCAAAATAACCGCACCACATTTTCTCCAGATTCAGGTCATCAAATCCATGTCTCATAATCTCACGAACTGCTTCTGGTATCAGACCCTGACCCCAATACGGAACTCCTATCCAGTAACCAATCTCCGCCTCAGTATCAGGAATACCTTTATCACTTACAGAGCCGATCATCAATCCTATGCTACCCACTGGCTGCATCGTTTCTTTTAAAACTATGGCGTATGTCTCAGGTGCTGAAAAAACACTTTTTATAATCTCCTTGCTATTTTCAACACTGGTATGTACAGGCCAACCTGCAATCGGACCAACCTCTGGATTACTGGCATACTGAAATAAATCATTTGCATCACTTTCTTCCCATGGACGAAGAATCAATCTTTCCGTTTCTAAAATCATTTTGTCCTCCTTAAATTCAAATTTATCTTTGTTTAAAAATAAATTCCATTATATAATTCCATAAACTCTTTAGCAAACTTTGCTACAAGTTCATGATCAAGTGCAGTTGCTAAGGTTTCTACATTTTTATTAGCAGTTGGTGTCCAATTATATGATCCATGCATTACATAGTCCATATCTATGATACAAAATTTATCATGCATACGGTTATACCCTCTATTTCCCCATCTCGGAATGACCACAACATCGAACTTATTTTCTTTCAATTTTGAAATCATATTTTTATTCGAGTCTTCCTGCGAAACTATTATTCTTACATTTAATCCTTGCTTCTTTTTCGCTAATAACTCTTGATAAATAGCTTCATTAGAAAACCATGCAACAGCTGCCCAAATTATAAATTTAGCATCTCTAATTCCCTGAATCACTTCATCTTGAATTGCATCAAAAACTACATTATGCTCTATTACTTCATCTGGTGTATCAATTACCTGTGGACGTATTTCAACGTGATATAAAGCATAATCATCAGATTCCTCATATACATACTCTACTAACTCTTCTAGAATCTTCTCATTTTCTTCTGCGATTTCTAATAAAGGAACCGGAACTCGTAATTCCACAATCTCCCAATGTTGATAGGAACGCCCATGATTTGCAAATTCATATTGTGGAACAAAATTTACTCTTGCTCTACCTATTAACCTCAACAGTTGGTCTCTTGATTCAATTGTTCTATATTTTCTATCATATTTCAATACTTCTATCATAGTTTTAATGAAAGCACTTCTATCCATTAATATCACCTCTCTTTATATATTTACCACTCTTAATTCTTTTATCGTTTGGTTTTTCAGCGCCTGCAGGAATATCCCAATATAATCCAATCTTTGTAGCACCAGGTACACGTCCCTATATGCAGAGGATTAGTATACTTGTTTCTTAGTTATATTATAATGTTAATTAGGCTATTTTACAATTGTCAAATTTATAGCTGGGTGCCAGTGGGTGCATTTTTTCTTATTATCCATTCTCTAGTATCAACTCTAGGCTATGGATATGTTCCCACTCAACCTTATTTTCTCTCAAATAATAAGGCTTACTCTAAGCTATCGATACCTTTTAACGATAGCCTAGAATAAGCCTTTATTTTCTATATTTTATTTACTTAGCGGGTGCAACTCTTGACATCAATACTACACACTCAACATGATACGTCCCTGGGAACATATCTACAGGTTGCACTGCACCTAGTTTATAACCAAGACTTCTCATGATTTCCATATCTCTAGCTAATGTAGCTGGATTACAGCTAACATAAACTATTTTTTGTATATTCATTGCTGAAAGATCACGTAAGAAACTTTCCTCACACCCTTTACGTGGGGGATCCACGATAACCGCATCTAATTTCACATCTTGTGAGATTAATTTTTTAATTACATCTTCACTCTTACCTAATAAAAACTCTGCATTGGTTATATTATTATTTTTTGCATTTTCACGGGCATCTAAAACAGCCGCTTCTACTATTTCAATACCATATACTTTCTTAACTTTCTTCGCTGCGAATAAACTTATTGTTCCAATACCACAGTATGCATCGATTATCGTATCAGTTTCTTTTAATTCTGCAAGTTCCAACGCTTTACTATATAATACTTCTGTTTGAACTGGATTTACTTGATAGAATGAACGAAGTGAAATCTTAAATTCTATTCCGTCTAACGTGTCAGTTATATAGTCTTTACCAAAAAGATTTTCAGTTTTATCACCAAAGATTACATTTAGTCTTTCTATCGTGATATTTAGCATAATGCTAACAATTCTATCATCTAATTTAGATATTTTTTCAACGAATTCATCTAGTTTATTAAACTTCTCCTTCGCTACAATACCTACCATGATTTCACTTTTCAGGGTATTTGTTCTGAACATAATATGTCTAATAGCACCTGAGTGGTTATTTTCATCATAGATAGATAAGTTAAGTTCCGAAATTAGACTACGTAACTTGTTCATTAATACATTGTGTTCATCATATTGAATAAAACATTTCTCTATATTAACAACATCATGGCTTCGTGGTTTATAATACCCCATCTTAACTTCACCATTAACTTTTTGTACTGGAATCACAGACTTATTACGGTAATGATATCCATCTTCCATTCCTAAAGTTTCTAATACTTCGACATAATTCTTCCCAAGAGCTTTATCCATAACATTTTGAACTTTTTTCTTCTTAAACTTCAACTGTTCTTCATAGTTCATATGAACTAAATTTGCTCCTGAAGTTTTTGGAATACCGTCAACTCTATTTTTTGAACTTTCAATAATATTAAGAACTTTTCCATAACCAAGATTTTTCTTTAATTTAATTATCTTAAACTCGATTACTTCACCTTCTATAACATCTTCAATAAAAATTGGAAAATTATCAATTTTAACTACACCAAGACCATCATGTGTATAATCTATAACCTTCCCTTCGAATATATCATTTTTTTGCATAATTCACCTTTTCTAAAATAAAAAGGAGAACGGATATAGGAAACTGACTTCCCTACTCTGTTCTCCCTACATTTAATATTTATTAAACTATCTTTACATGCTTAAACCAATTACTTTAATTGAATTAACAAACTCAAGATCTTTAATTCGTTTTATTTAATTTTTTTCAATATTTATATCACCTGAACTTAGCTCTAAAGAAATAATTATCGTAGCTTTTTGCATTAATCGGTACTGTTTGGTGAATAGTAAGTACACTACACTTTTCTTCATTAACAACCGATAAAATTTTACCTAATATTCCAGGGATATCATCAACATCGATAGACAATGATAGAATTGATTGTCTTTTCACATCTTGAATCGGAAAAATTGTATCTTTATATTTATAAAATGCACTTCTACTTAAATCAAACCTTTTAGAAGCTTCTAAAATTGATAATTTAGAATCTTCTTCTAAAGCTTTTTTCATCGCCAATGTCTTCTTTACAGCTTCTGGCAATACATCTTCTCTAATTATATAATAAACTTTTTCTTTATCCACAGTGGTTATCTCCTACTCTACGAATTCAAACTCACCTTAAGAATTTTAACCGTATCACCGTTTTTACATCCTCTATCACGTAAAGCATCGTCTACACCCATAGAACGCATTTGTTGAGCAAAACGTCTAACAGAAGCATCACGGTTGAAATCAGTCATTAAGAATGCACGTTCGATACCAGGTCCACTTACTACATAAGCTCCTGTATCATCTCGAGTAATCTTGAATGTTTCATCCTTAGGTTTATGTTTATAAAGAACTCTGTTTTCCATACTTTCTTCTTCAGTATCAAGTTCATATAACATATTTGGATCTGTGTTATCTAGTATGTCACTTATTTTATAAAGTAAGTTATCGATATTACTACGTGTGAATGCAGAAATTTCAACGATATCTACTTCTTCACCATCGTTTTCTAAGTGTTTTTTAAACTCTTTAAGATTGTCACTAGCCACTGGAATATCCATCTTATTAGCTACTACTACTTGAGGTCTTTCTAAAAGTCTCATGTTGTACTCTGCTAACTCTTGATTTATAATTTTATAATCTTCATATGGATCACGACCGTCTGTTGCTGACATATCTACCACGTGTACAATAACTTTTGTTCTTTCAATGTGACGTAAGAACTGATGTCCAAGACCTACACCTTGGCTAGCCCCTTCGATTAATCCTGGAAGGTCAGCCATAACAAAACTTCTGTGGTCTTTTGTTTCTACTACTCCAAGATTTGGAGCTAATGTTGTAAAGTGATAATCAGCAATTTTTGGTTTTGCTTTTGATGTTATTGATAATAATGTTGATTTACCAACAGATGGGAATCCAACAAGACCTACATCAGCCATAAGTTTTAATTCTAATGTAAGATTTCTTTCTTCTCCTGGTTCACCATTTTCAGCGATTTCTGGTGCTGGGTTTGAAGGTGTTGCGAAACGACAGTTTCCACGTCCTCCACGTCCTCCACGAGCTACTACTACTTCTTGCTCATGTTCTACTAAATCTGCTAATACTTCTCCAGTATCAGTATCACGAATTACTGTTCCCGGTGGCACTTTTAAGTATAAATCTTTAGATTTTCTACCGTGCATACCTTTACTCATCCCGTTTTCACCATTAGGTGCTACGAATTTCTTCTGATAACGGTAATCCATGAAAGTTCTTAATCCTTCATCAACTATGAATACGACATTGGCTCCACGACCACCGTCTCCTCCAGCTGGTCCACCTTTTGGAACATACTTCTCTCTTCTAAATGCTACTAATCCATTCCCACCATCACCTGATCGGACGAATATTTTTACCTCATCTAAAAACATAAAATTCTCCTATAAAATTCTCTTTATTTTTCTTAAACTTCAACTTTTAAACTATATAAAATTCAACTCGATAAAAGTTCATATACCATGAACTATTATAACATAATTTTTCCTATGATAATAATATTTAGCGAGATTTTTAAACAAAAATATACGGCTGCATCACAGCCGTACTTTACTCCACAGGCAGGACTCGAACCTGCGACCCTCTGATTAACAGTCAGATGCTACTACCAACTGAGCTACTGTGGAAAAATCTCTAAATAAAAATGGAGCGGGTGATGAGAATCGAACTCACAACATCAGTTTGGAAGACTGAGGTTTTACCACTAAACTACACCCGCGTGAATATTTGTTATTAACTTATGTATTAATTATATAATAGATATTATTGTTTGTCAACAACTTTTTAAATTTTTATTTTTGAAATTTTTAATTTTGTTAGCTTTACTAAAGAATTCTTTTGAAAAACAAGAAATATCTGTAGAATAATAAACAATGTTTAATTCAGTAATATATACATTATAATATTTATTTTTCTAATATGTAAAAGCTTTTTAGAATTTTTCTTAGTTTTTCTGATTATACCATTCATAAAATAATGAATTTAGTACATATTGACTCATACTATTTTTCTATCATATAATCTCTTATGTAATCATATTTTATATGTTAAACATATGAAACTATAAATTAGAAGAAAAAGATGAAAACTAAATTACTTCTTACAAGTTTATTATCCGTTATAATCCTTCTTAATGGATGTTCTGAAATTAAAAATCGATTGTCTAAAGAAAATACATCTTCAACCTCAAAAAAACAATCGTGAAGAGCAAATATACAAGATAAACGAAGAATGGATTGTAGATAATCAATGGAAATTAAAAATAACTGAAGTAAGAACTACACCATATCGAAATAGACTTAACAAAGATGTTTCACAAGTAGTTATTATAAAAATATACTTATGAAAATCTAGGGATTCAAAGGGATGCAACAAGATCTATTTTTAACACCTACAATAGTTCTAGATTCAGCAAATAACTCTTCTCAAATCTATCCTATTCATGATTCAAAATATCCAAAACCAACACCAATTGGAACTATCTCAGAATCTATAATGGGATATAGCCTTAATGTTGAAAGTGAAAAAAATAAAAATCATCTTCAAACAATTTGACAGTAATGCTAAAAAAATACATAAAAGCTACTTTTTGAAATTCCTGTAACAAAATAATACAATAAAAACAAAAAGATTTAATATGTAATAAAATATAATGTATATTAAACCTTTTTTTAGTAATTTAAAATCTTTTTATATTCCTAGTTATAAAGCAAAAAACTCTATAATTTTTCCCCATATCATTTATCAAAATAAGAATAAATTATTAAAATCTATCTATTTTTTCTTTTTTTGTCTTAATTAATTCTGTATATTTTTTTATTTGAGCCAAAACTTTCTTTAATTGGATACTTTTTAGAATTAATAACTATCTTATCAGCTATAATCTTTTCTACATCAAGATTTAGGTTGTCTGCAAGAATAAATGCATATATTAAAACATCAGCCAATTCCTCTTTAATCTGTGGTAATTTTTCTGATACTGTAACCTCAGCTGTTTTTCCATTGAAATAATTCTAATAATTCACTTGCTTCTAAAGAAATTGATATCGCTAAATCTTTCTCATTATGAAACTGTCTCCAATCCCTCTCATCTCTAAACTTATTTATTTTCTCTATAATCTCTTTCATAATCCTTCACCTCAAATCTATTATAACACCTCATTTAGATAATTTCATTAATGTTATTTTAAACCTACGTGTCAAGTAAGGGGCAACTCATAATTAAAAGCATGTCATTAAACTTCTCTTTTATCTCATTAAGAAGACAGTCAAAAGACAAAACAAAAAGCCTTAAACGTTGATACTTTAAGGCTTCTCTAACTTTATTATTTCGTTTCTCTGTGTAAAGTCACTTTTTTTAATCTTGGACAGTATTTTTTAAGTTCAATACGGTCTGGATTATTTCTTTTGTTCTTTTTAGTAATGTAGTTTCTGTCACCACATTCTGTACAAGCTAATGTTACATTTACGCGCATTAATATAACCTCCTATAAAAATTTAATCTTAACAACTTTTTCATACAACAAAATATATTATAACATTACTTTTATAAATATTTCTAGTATAAAATACAAAATTTTTAAATTTTTAAAGAAAAAAATATTTTTTGACGTAAAAGTACTCTACTGATTACTCACCAAATACTTTATAATAATCTTGTTTGAATTTTTCAATACCGATATCAGTTAAAGGATGTTTAACCATCTGTCTAATTACATTATATGGAACAGTAGCAATGTCACATCCTAGTTTAGCACATTCTGTAACGTGAATTGGATTTCTCACACTCGCTGCGATAATTTGTGTATCAATATCATTATTCGCAAAAATTTCCACTATTTCTTCGATTAATAATAGTCCATTGTGAGCAATATCGTCTGATCTACCTAAAAATGGAGATACATATGTTGCTCCTGCTCTTGCAGCTAATAAAGCTTGAGTTGGACTGAAGATTAATGTAACATTTGTTTTAATCCCCTCTTTTTTCAGCACATTTACCGCTTTTAGACCATCTTCTGTCATAGGAATTTTAACTACCATATTTGAATGAATTTTAGCTATTTCTCTAGCTTCTTCTACCATGTCTTTCCAGTCAGTAGTAGTTGCCTTTACTTCTCCACTTATTGGCCCATCTACGATTGATGCAATCTCCTTAATCACTTCTTTGAAATCACGTCCTTCTTTAGCGATTAAAGATGGATTAGTAGTAACTCCGCACACCACCCCTAATTCATTAGCATTTCTAATATCTTCTACATTGGCTGTATCAATAAAAAATTTCATTATTATTGTTCCCCTCTCATTTGTTAATATAATAATCATATCACATTTTAAAAAAACGGTTTCAAATTTGTAGGTTTTATTGAATATATTTGTTTATTGTTTTTTTAATTCAATATATGATAGAATAACACTATAATTAGGAGGCAGATTAATGAAGAAATTTTTTTAGAAAAAGTACCCTACTTAATTTTTTTCTTTCTTTTTATTTATAATACTCCCTCTGTGTTCTTATTTTATATCGAATAGATCAGGTATGATAATATTACTACTAATTATCCTATATCCTGTTATTAGTTTTTCTAATATCATTTCTATATGCATATAATAAAAGAAGACTTTAGCTATATTTTTTTCATTTATTATAGGAATTTTTTTACATTATATCTTGTTTAATTATTTTAAACTTTGATATTCTTATATACGGTTTAGGATATATATTCTTCAGCCTTTGTGGTCAAGGGACTGGATTTTTTTAATCAGGGAAGCTGCGCAGAAGTAAAAAGAGCTAAACAGAGTTAGTTAAATTCAATAAAAAAAGGAGAAGTGTTTTACAAAAGAGTAATCACTTTTTCCTTTTTTTATTATTTTATTTGAATAGACATTCTATATTTCATATCCTAAAAAGTATTCCGCCCTCTTCTCCATAGAAACTACAAATTCCAGAAGTAGGTACAGCTATAAATTCTATATCAGAAAATTTTTTTCTTTTAATTTTTTTCTTCTATACATATATTTTCATTATTTCTATGAGTTATTACAGCTCTTCCACCTTTATATCCAGATTTAATCATCTCATCCACTACTGTTGAAATAGCTTTTTTCTCACCTCGAACTTTATGTAGTAAGTGTAGAGTTCCTTCATTACTCGCCTCTCCTACCATACGCATATTTAATAATCCTACAACGGCTGCAGCAAGCTTAGATAGACGTCCATTTTTCACTAAATTGTCTACTTTTTCTAGAGAAAAAATAAGTTTTGTATTTTTTTGATACTCATTCATTTTTGAGACTACTTCATCGAAAGATAATCCTTCTTTAATTAGTTCATTTATCTTAAGAAGAAATAAATCATTTTGCCCTCCTGCTGAAAGTGTATTTACTATATGAATATTAACATTCTCATTTTCTTCTTTTAACATTTTTTCGCCAATTACTGCACTATTATAACTTCCTGACATTCCACCAGTTAAAGTTAGAACTATTACATTTTCTGCACCTCTATATGCTGATAGATATGCCTCTGGACTTGGGCAAGCTGATCTTGCTGCTTCTGAACTAGCATACATCTCTCTCATCATCTCATCAATATCTAGATCTAAAGTATCTACATATGCCTTATCCTCTATCTGCAATGAAAATGGCACTCTCTCATAAGTAACATTCTCTGCTTTATTAGGGATTTCTCTAAAATCGCATGCAGTATCAACTACAATCTTCCATTTCATCATTTACCTCCAAGTGTATTTATTTTAATTTTTCTACTAAATCATGAGTTTTTTTATATAGTCTTACAGTATCACAAGCTGCAACTATTACATCTGCTAGCCCATCTCTCTTTTCTCCATTCATACACATAACAAAGTTATCGTACATTTCTTCAGAACTACCTTCTGAAGTCAAACTATTTATTGTTTTACTAATCTCTTGAATTGAAAATACATTTTTTTAAACATGTGATAACTATTAACCTTGCTAATTGTTTTTCGATTATATTTTTTTCTTAATCGGTTTATCTAGATGACCATTTTTAACATAATTATTTATCATTGCGGATGTTAAACCTTTATCATCATCTACAATTGAGGAGCTATCTAATTGATTTACGTATAATAACACTTGATCTAAATATAAGTCAATATTTGGTAACTCAGACCACTTTTGGATATACTTTTGTTCAAATTCTCGCCTCCTTCTTATCTAGTCTTCATAATCACATTATATAGTTTCCTAAAAATATTAGTCAAGTGATTATACAAGCGAAAATAAAAAGATTTTGTAGTATTTACATTTACTACAAAATCTTTTTATTATTTACTAATTTAATTTTTTTACTGATTTCTCGTCTCATATATAGATAATAGAATAATACACCTAAGGCATAGACAGCTAGACCAATTATCCATCCTATCCATAGACCTTCTATACCAATACCTTGTTTAAATACAAAATAGTATGCTGTAGGGATTCCTACTAAATAATACCCGATAAACATTACAACACATATTGGTACTACTTTTTTATATCCACGTAATACTCCTGCTAATGCCGAGGCAAATGAGTCACAAATAGCAAAGCCAATAGCAAATAATAATAACTCTGCTGTTAATGTGATTACTCCACTATCATTAGTGTATAGATATGGAATTTTCGTATCAAATAACAATACGATTAATCCTGCTATACTAGAAAATATCATCCCCATTATTACCGTTAGTTTTGTATACTCTGTTGCCATTTTATAGTCTTTTGCTCCTACATGAAATGCTATTATAATTGTTGCAGCATTTGCAACACTAACTGGTAAAGTATATAAAAATCCAGAGAAATTTAATGCCGCTTGATGGGAAGCAATAACTGTCGTATCAAAACGTGATACCATTAAAGATAACGTTGAAAAGACAACCGTTTCAAGTGCTGTAGCTAGAGCTATTGGAATTCCTAGCTTAAAGATTTCTCCCCACTTTTCAAATCTAATTTTTTCTTTTTCAAATATTTTATACTTATTGATTTTAGGGTTTGTTAAAACTATAAATAATGCAACGAAAAATAGTACTGTATACGTTACTGAAACAGCTACTGCATTTCCTGCACCACCAAGCTCAGGCATACCAAATTTTCCAAAAATGAAACTATAAGCAAAGAATACATTTACAGGTACAGATACTATCATCATTATCATCGATAATCTTGTTAATCCTAAACTATCTATAAACGAACGTAAAACTACATATAAGAAGATCGATAGCACCCCAAAACTCTCATAAAACAAATAGTTCTTAGTTATTTCTGCAATATTACTATCCATACCTAATTGATCTACTATTGGTGTTGCTAAAGTATTTAGTCCAATAATTAAGATAATACTAATTATTACAGCTATGTACAGAAACTGTCTAACAACTGTAGGTATCTCTTCTTCTTTATTTTTACCAATCAACTGTGAAACTATTGGGATTAATGCTAATACGATCGCATTTAAAGTATACATAATTGGATTCCAAATATTAACACCCATACTTACACCGGCTAAATCTGTAGGACTATAATGTCCCGCCATAAACGTTCCAATCATCCCAGATGAATATGAAATTACTTGATAAACTAAAACAGGCAATAGTAATTTAATAAAAATACTTGCTCTTTCAGAAAAGTTTTTTCCTTGATACATATGATCTCTCCTTTATATATTTTTTTCTTTTTTTCATACAAAAAAAATCCAAAAGCGAATTTACTTTTAGATATCATCGATTTATACTATATGCAACCGAGACTTGAATAGATTAAAAAACCGTTAGTCTAATCGACAACTCAACCTCGACAAAAACTCACACCCACAATAGACTTACTTAATGCTGCTTCCTTCCGGACCTGACATGGTTCATAAGTATTGCGTCGTAAGGTGCCTTAGTCTCAACATTACGTGTTAAACTCGACATTCCCTATTCTACCCGCATCTCGGTATTCGGTCTTGCTAAAGCGGATTGCAAGTACAGGGCACCGCTAACTCCCCCACCTAGCATTTTTTTAATTATATCAAATTTAAAAAAATAAAAAGCAAGAAATAAATTAGATTTTTAAATAAAAATAAACTCCACATCAGAAAAAGTATTGATTAATTTGATAAATATCATATTTTCCTAATTTGGAGTTTACTATTAATTTATTTTTTTCTAATTTGTCTAATTCATTAGGTTCTAGGATACATTCGTTTTTCGTTAACAACTAAACAAGGAATACCGATTTTCATATTACCTCTTATTCCTTCGAACTGTGAATATGTATCTCTAACATATAGAAACTCTTTAAAATTTCTTAATGAAGACATTACTTCTACTTCTTTGTATGTAATCCCTAATTCTGATAATTTTTCTTTAAACGGTGCTGTATCCGGACAGCTTTCTGCAAAATATAAAATATATTCCATTGTGTACTAATCTCCTTTGTAAACTCACTAACTTTATTATACCACTTTTATCGTTTCTTTGTATCTTAACCCTCTGAATTGAAGCTGAAAAGACTGAAGCAAGTAATATTCCCATAGCGATTGCTCCAGCTTGAAGTATTGTTTCAATACCTACCTTAGACGCAATTCCATAATTCTTAGTTACAATATTTTGCATCGTATTATACATACCATAACCTGGAACTAAAGGTACCATACCTGTATAAATAAAAATCGTGGCTGGTAGTTTTAAAATTCTAGATGCATTAGTTGAAAGAACACCTACGCATACTGCACCTAAAAAACTGCTTACTACTACATCAGCTAACAATAAATTTGTTACTACCTGAACTAACCAACCGACAGCTCCAATAACACCACACATAAACAATGATTTTCTCGGTGCATTAAAGAAAATTGCAAAAGCTATACTAACCACAAAACCCGCAATAAATTGTATAAAAACATTATTCTCCATAAAATTCTCCTTACACCAATTTTAATCCCATAACTACACCAAGTGCAATAGCTGTTGATACGAAAATTGCTGCCTGAATCCCTATCATCCCCGAAAGGTAATCACCAGCCATAAAGTCACGGACAGCGTTTGTAACTTGAACTCCAGGAACAAGAGGCATCAAACTCATTATAATAATGCTAAATGGATTGTGTATTAAGAAAATCTTATTTAATAGCATTACCAAAACAGTAGCGATGAATGAGCCTAAGAAATTACTTACAAAGGATGTAAGCTTATATTTTGCGGTTAATGTTAGAAATACAGCCTGAATAGCCATTATTAAAAACGCGAATAGACTATCCTTAAATGTTCCTCCAAACATTATTGCAAAGAATGGACCTGATAATGTCAGAGCAGCAATAACTGCCATTGTCGAATATCTTTTCCTAGCCTTGATTTCCTTCATTTTTTTAAATGCATAATCTAAAGTACAACCACCCATTACCATTTTTCTAGAAATATCATTTAGTAGTGCAATCTTTTCTAAATCACGATCTCCCAAAACAACCCTACGCATAGCTGTATATGTATTATCATTATATATAAAAGATACAATAACAAAATTATATGTAACTAAACTATTTGCCGCCTTAATATTATCAAATGATTTGTAAATTCTATTAACTGTATCTTCAACCCTATATACTTCCGCTCCATATGACAACATACTCTTAGCGATTTTTCACGCTAAAATTTAATAACTTTTTAGCTTCTCTTTCATCATGCAAAGATTGCAGCATACTTTCCCTCCTTATAAAAAAATATTAAGAAATAATATCTAATATTTTTTTATATTTATTTTTAAATTCAGCTACTTTATTCTCCTGAACTTCATTTTGCTTTTTTTCTAATTGATTCAAAAATATACTCAATTTTTGAAAGTTCTTGTTTTTGTTTTTTTCACAAACAATTCATTTTTTTCTCTATTAATAAATACTTACCAAAATTAATTTCATCTTCAGATAACTTCATAACACCAGGTTTCGCAACGATAATCTCATAAATATGACCATCTTCTTCAATAATATTTTTCTGCTGTTATCTCATAACCTAATTCTTGTAGTTTTTCTCTAACAAAATTTTCTCCAACATTCGGCTGAAGTACTAAATTTGGTTTATTTGCTAATTTTTCTTTTCCTTTTTCTAAAAATATCTGCGATTAACTTTTCCACCCATACCACAAATTGTTATAACTTCAATATTATCACTTAACTCAATAGCATCCAAACCTGCAGCTTTACGGCAATCGATAGTTCCAACTAAGCCTTCTTCTCTAACATTTTTTATAGAAACTTTATGCGGTCCTTCTACTATTTCTCCAGCTACAGCATAATCAATTTTATTATTCTTAGCTAAATAAATTGGTAAATAAGCGTGGTCACTTCCAATATCAGCTAGTCTTCTGTTTTCTACATATTCAGCCACTAATTGTAATCTCTTATTAATTGCTAACATTCTATCTCCTTTTTTAATCTAAAAAAATCTTTACTAAAACTTGTTGTAATAATCGACTTATCTTTTTTATCAAAATTTTTCAAAATCGGTTATTATTGTATCACCGAACTCTGCTTTTTAATTTCTTAGAAAGTTTTCTAAGTTTCTCTTCTTCTTTATAATCCTTCTTATCAAAAAAATATCAAGTTGAACCTTTAGTTCTTTTTGCTTTTTCTAATATCATTCAATGAAACACCAAGTAATCTAACACCTCTAGTGAATTCATAATGTTCAAAGCAACAGCTCCCATGCATAATTAAAAAAATATCATTAGAATCAGAGATAAATTCTGGTATCTTCTTAGATCTAGTAATTGTTTTAAAATCACTAAATCTCACCATTATTGAAATATTATTCCCTACATAATTACGCATTTGAGCTCTCGAGCTAACCTTTTCACTTAATTTTTTAATTTCTTTCAAAATATCATCTTCATCTATTAAATCGTTGGTAAATGTTTTTGAATTACCGATGGATTTTCTATCAACAGTATATTTCAGTTCAGAATTACCTTCTCCATTTGCTTTATTCTTCAGTCTTAAACCTTGAACACCTAAAAGACTATGAAGAATCACCTCATTAGCCTCAGCCACATCACCAATTGTATTAATTCCAATATTTTTTAATTTCTTGGTAGAGGCTTTACCGCAACCATGCATTTCTCCTATATCAAGATTCCATAATATATCTTTATAGTTTTTCTTATTAATAATTGAAAATCCAAGAGGTTTTTCAAATTTGATCCCATCTTTTGCGAAAAAAATTTATTAAAAAGAAACACCTACTGACGAAGGCATACCTAATTGTTTATATATTCTTCTTTTGAATTGTAGCTATTACCTTTATTGGTTCAGAAAAATCACTTAAGTCTATATATGCTTCGTCAACAGAAACAATCTCAATTTTATCTGTATATTCTCTTACCAGATCAAAGATCATTTTGGACTCCTGTTGATATTTAGCCATATCGGGACGAAGTATTTTTATATTAGGACATAACTTTCTGGCATCTCCTACTCGCATAGTTGTCTTAATCCCTAAGTTTCTAGCTTCGTAGTTAGAGGTTACAATTATCCCATGCCTAGTTTTCACTTCACCTGCAATTGCTAATGGTTTACCTTTTAATTCAGGATTATACTTTTCTTCAACACTTGCATAGAAGCAATTCATATCAATATGAGCAATAACTTTTGACATTTTTTCACCTCTTCTATATAGACTAAAAACGGGAACAATAAGGAGCAATTCAAATTCGACTTTATATAAAAGATATTTGAGTTGTTCCTTATTCTTATTTCCCGTTATGTTTCATTACTAAATTAATGAAAAGTTAATAATTATTATTGGTTTTCTCTTAGTATTATCATATAGTAAACTTGAAAGCATACTTCTAATTTCAGCTTTCACGGCTGCACATTCTCTAATACTCTTAATAGGATTGTTCTCTAAGTATTCGATAATTTTTTCTTCCGCTTCTTTAATTAACTCCATACTCTTCTTAACATATACAAAACCTTTTGTTTGAATAACTGGTCTACCTACTAGAGTTTTCTCTTTTTTACTGATTGCGTACGACGCTACAAAGATACCATCATTTGATAAAAGTTTTCTATCTTTTAATACACTATCCTCAACATCCCCAATACCACGTCCATCAACTAGAATATTACCTACAGGGATATTGTTTAATAATGTTTTAGATTTATTTCCACTTAATTCTAAAGTAGTTCCTTTAGCTAAAATATGAATATTTTCAGCTACAACTCCTGTTTCAGCTGCGATTTCTGCATGCTTACGAAGATTTCTAAATTCTCCTTGAACAGGGATAAAGTGTTTTGGCATAAGCATGTTTAACATCATTTTCAACTCTTCTTTTGTTGCATGGCTAGCAGCGTGAAGACGTTTAGAAGCTGTTACTACATTTGCCCCAAGTTTAACTAATAAGTTTAATGTTTGGAATAACATAACTTCCATATTAGGAGACGGTGTTGCAGCAATCATAATTGTATCGCCTGATTCAATTTGAATTCCATCAATTTTCTTCTCAGCAATATTTTTCATAGCCTCAATTGGCTCTCCTTGATCACCTGAAGAAAGAATACACACTTCATTTTGTGGATAGTCTTTTAAATCTTCAATTGAAATTAAATTGCTATCTTCAATTTGTAAGTAATTCATATTTCTAGCAGTACTGATAGATGCCTCAATAGCTTGACCTAAAAGTAAAATCTTTCTATTTTGTGCTAATGCTGCTCTTACAATATGAGAGATTGTTAGGAAGTTAGAAGAATAACAAGTTACAATAATGCGCTTGTTTGCTTGATAAAATGCATTATCAATTTGTTCTGCCGCTTCATTTTCAGGAACATTATATCCTTTAACATTAGCATTACTTGAATCACTTAATAAAGCAAGAACACCTTTTTGACCTAATGTACTAATTTTTACGATATCAGATTTATATTCTTTACTTACCGATTGATCAAATTTAAACTCACCAGTATAAACAATATTTCCTTGACTAGTTTCAATACAGATACCTAAAGAATCCGGCATTGAGTACGTAGTCTTGAAGAATGTAACACTAGCATTATTAAAGTCATACTTATTATTATCTTTTTACATAGTAAAACTTGATTCTTCTCTTAATACCTAGTTGTTTAAGGTGATTTTTTTAATAAATCAATTGTTAATTTAGATCCATAGACTGGGCATTTTAATTTATCAATAATATATGGTACAGCTCCCATCGAACTTACATGTCCATTTGATAAGAAAATCCCTTTAATCTTTTGTTTATTACGTACTAGGTAACTTATATCAGGTATAACTGCATCAATACCGATCATCTCTGTTTCAGGGAACATTAACCCTGCATCAAGAACAAAAATCTCATCCCCGATTTCAACCATATACATGTTTTTCGCTACTTCTTCCACCCCTCCTAATGGAGTAATGCGAATTTTTGCTAATTTTTTGCTTTTATTTTTTGAGATTTAGTTTTATTTACACTGTTAATTTTCTTTACTACTTGTTTAGAATTGTTAGTTTGTTCTTTTTGCTACTATTTTTATTATTAGATCGACTATTATTTTTTCTTCTTTATTTTGAGTATTATTTTTACTATTATTTTTGTAAGTTTTTAGAAATACTTATTCCACTATTATTACTCATTTTTTCCTCCTTGTATCATTGATTTTTATAGGTTCAAAGTCTCTTCTGTGAATTGGTGTTATTCCATATTCTTTTTAAACCTTCTAAATGTTTTTTGTTCCATATCCTGCATTATTCTCAAAATCATAATATGGATATTTTTGCATATTCTTTCATTAAATTATCACGATATACTTTTGCTATTACTGAAGCAGCTGCGATAGACACACTCTTCTCATCACCTTTTACCATGCTAAAATTCGGTATTGGATAATTCTCAAACGGCATAGCATCAATAAGTAAAAAATCTGGTTTAACTTCTAATTTTTCTACTGCTCTTTGCATCGCTATACGAGCTGCATTGTAAATATTATATTTTTCAATCTCAATATTATCTACTTCACAAATTGCATATGCAACAGCTTCCTTTTTTATCTGTTCATATAATTCTTCACGTTTTTTTTCTGATAATTTTTTTGAATCATTCAATCCTTCGAAATAGCTATCTTGCTTTAAGATTACCGCTGCAGCAACTACTGGTCCAGCAAGCGGTCCTCTTCCTACTTCATCTATACCACAAATATACTTACATCCACTATTATAACATTTATTTTCATAAAAATGATTTTTTCATACTCTTTTTTTATAAAAAGTTTTTTCTTGCTTCTTTGCATAGCTTGTTAGTAATTTCTGAACTCCGCTTCTCTCATCTTTTTTTAATTCATGAAGTATTTCTTCGGAAATATTTTTCTTGATTTAAGAGTTCTTTTACTTCACTAATTTTCATTTTGTTCCTCATTTTCTAATAAATTACTATAATTATCTAATGTAATAAGTCCAAATTTTTTTGTGTTCTAAAATCCTGGATTAATAGCTTTATAGTTGAATCGTAATCATAGTCCCCACCGATTTTTTTAAATCTCTTTTTCAGCTACTTTTTCCATAATATAGACATTTTCATCCTCAGTAGTAACATTTATCTTGTAAAGATTATTTAAATTCTCTAAATAATTATGTTTTAATAACTCTAATAAATATAAGCTTTACATCATCTAATGGCGTAATATCATCTTTTATAGAACCTATTAAACTTAATTTTTTTACCAATTTCTTGATTATCAAATTTAGGCATAAGAATTCCTGGAGTATCTAATAATTCTATATCTTTGTTTTAATTTTAACCATTGTTGTTTCTTCGTAACACCAGGTTTATTAGCTGTATTAGCGACATTCTTCTTAATAAGTTTATTGATAAACGTTGACTTCCCAACGTTAGGAACACCTATTACCATTGATCTAATTGCCCTTGGTTTAATTCCCTTAGCTACTTGACGAGCAATCTTTTTCTGCAAGTTCTTCTTTCGCTTTATCTATTACTTTATTCAAGTTATTACTATTTTTTTGCATCTGTATAAACTACTGTATATCCTTTATTTTCAAAATAACTTTTCCACTTTGCAGTTTCAGCTCTATCACATAAATCAATTTTATTAAATATAATTATTTTTTTCTTATCTTTCACTACTTCATCTAGGTACATATTATGTGAAGAAAAGTGGGCAGCGTGCATCTACTAATTCGAAAAACTATATCTACTAATTTCAGCTTTTCTTTAACTTCTCTCGTTGCCTTGGCCATATGACCTGAAACCATTGAATAACCATAAATTTATCTCCTTATCTTTCTTTTTTATAAATTTCTTTATTTAAAACAGTCTTTACTATTTTTACCACATTTTCAAGTTTTTTTAACCTATTTTGATATCAATTATTCGTAAAACATTAATATTTTATAATTTTCTCCTTTAATAATTAATAATATCATCAATTATATATTTTTACAAAAACCTCTATTACACACATAAAAACAAGAGTAACTCTGAAAAAAATCACTTTTTACGAAATAATGATTTTTGGGTTATTCCTATTCATTTTGTGATTTATGTATAATTTTAAATAATTACATAAAAACAAGATAGCCCTTTTGCTACCTTGTTCTTCATATTTATCTTTTATCTACTTTTTTAACAATTGTATCACCAAGAATTTGTACAGCGAATACGATAATTAAAATTAATACTGTTGCTACAAAAGTCAAAGTACTATTGTTACGTTGGAATCCGTCTAAGTATGCTAAGTTACCAAGCCCCCCAGCTCCAATTACACCTGCCATCGCTGTTGAACCAACTAATGCAATAGCTGTAACAGTTAACCCTGAAATTATTGCTGGTAAACTCTCTGGAATTAAAACTTTTAAAATAATCGTTGAATTTTTAGCTCCCATCGCACGAGCAGCCTCGATTACACCTTTATCTACTTCACGTAATCCAATTTCTACTAAACGAGCGTAAAATGGTGCTGCTGAAATAATAAGTGCAGGAATAGCTGCTTGAACACCAATAATTGTACCAATTAAAAACTTAGTAAATGGAATTAATAATACAATTAAGATAATAAATGGAATTGCACGAAAAATATTAACTATCGCCGTAACAACAGCGTAAAATCCACGTCCAAATGCACTCTTACTATTAGATGTTAAGTATAATAATAACCCTAAAAATAAACCAACTATAAACACTGCAATAAGTGACTCAAAAAGTCATAATAAGTGTTTCAATTGTTTTTATCTTGTACTTTTATCCCAATTAACTCTTGAAAAAAATCAAACATTATAACACCTCCGTTAAAAATACCTAGTTCATTTAATCTAGATATTACTTTATCTGTATTTTCTTTAGTTCCAATTAATTGAACAAAAAGTGTACCTATATTAGCATTTGCTGTTTTATCAATATGTCCATTGATTATAGTAAAATCAAAATCAATTTCTCTTACTAATGTACTAAGGATAGGTTTTTTCGAAGTATTATTATCAAAAGTAAATTTAATAATAACTCCTTCAGTGAATATTTTTCCACTCTTCAATATTTTCTCTTTCCTCAAACTCCGATGCGAATGATGTTTGAGCTAAGAATTTTTTAGTAACTTCTTGAGTCGGATGATAGAATACTTCCGAAACTAATCCATCTTCAGCAATAGTACCACCGTCTATAACAGCAACCTTGGTACAAATTGTTTTAATAACGTTCATTTCGTGAGTTATAAGCACAACTGTAATATTAGTTTTACTATGAATTTCTTTAATTAAGTTTAGTACTTCTGCAGTTGTTTCTGGGTCAAGTGCACTTGTCGCCTCATCACAAAGTAAGATTGAAGGATTACCAGCTAACGCACGAGCAATACCTACTCTTTGTTTTTGTCCTCCAGAAAGTTGTGATGGATAAGCGCTTAGTCTATCTTCTAAACCTACTAATTTAGCTAATTCTTCTACTCTTTCTTTAATTTCTATTTTTGATTTCCCTAGAATTTCTAATGGGAATGCAATATTTTCAGCTACTGTTCTGCTCCATAATAGGTTAAAGTGTTGAAAAATCATTCCTATTCTTTGGCGTTTTAAACGACGTTGTTCTTCAGTTATTTTGTTAAAGTCATCGCCATCGATGATTACCTCCCCATCTGTTGCTACTTCAAGTCCGTTTAACAGCCTTACTAACGTACTTTTCCCAGCCCCAGAATAACCGATTATTCCATAAATATCACCTTTTTCAACTTTTAAATTAATATCTTTTAGAGCATGAACTTTATTATTATATATCTTATTAACTTTTTTTAATTCAATCATGTCTATCTCCTTTCTCTTTTTAAAAATAAAAAACACCCTTACTCTGAAACTCAGAATAAGGGCGTTATACGCGGTACCACCTTACATTTTACTTATTACAACTACTAACATAGTCTATCCTATAACGTGGATACCCGAACAAAGTTTACATTTTATGTTTACCTTATTAACCACTCGCACCATCTTCGTAAGTTTTATATTATGCTTTCTCAGCAAACAGCACTCTCTTTAAATATTTCACCTATTACTTATACGAGTATTGGTTTCTATTAATTTCTAACTAGTATAACATTATCCTTTTATACTGTCAAGAAATATTTTTGTAATGTTTTACAAAAATGTCTGAAAATAATTCATTAATTTTCTATTTTTATATCATTTTCTCTAAGATATTCGGCTACTACTCTAGCCATATCATCTAATAAATCATCTAATTCTTCCCAATTTTTTACGGTTGCTCCACTTGCTAATGGGTGCCCACCTCCTGCATATTTTTCTGCAAGAGTATTTATGACTGGACCTTTAGATCGAATGCGCACGCGAACTTTATTACCTTCATCGATAGCAAAGCACCATACATATAAATCTTTAAGGCTTCTAAGCAAGTTTACTCCTGTTGAAACTTCACCAGGATCTACCCCGTATTTGTCCATATCTTCTTTAGTAACTTTTACAAATGCAACACCATCTTGATAGACATCATAATTTTCAAATATAAATGCTCTAAAACGCATAATATTATCACTAATTATTTCCATCTTGTCTAATAGTTTACTCATATTAAAATCATATTTAATTAGTTCTGATGCAACTCTTAAAGTATCATTAGAAGTATTTGGGAATAAAAATCTTCCAGTATCTCCTACAATACCAAGATATAACAATTTTAGCTGCTTCATCGGTTAATTTAATATCATGTTTTTTTCATTTAAATACTCATAAAAATTATATATTAACTCACTACAAGATGAAACTTCAGTATTTACTAAATTTATTCCTCCATAATTGTCTAAAGGTGGATGATGGTCAATTTTTTATAAGAAAATTATTTTTAGTAAATAATTTTCCATCAATTCTTGGAAAATTCGCCGTATCAGTTACTATAACAAGAGCATCCTTATAATCTTCTTCAGTAACTTCAGAATTTTTAAATAAAAAAATCCAATGATGGTGAATCTTTACCGACTGTTATGACTGTTTTTTCAGGGAAATTTTCTGTTATAAGTTGATACATTGCACCTTGAGATCCGTAGGCATCTGGATCCGGACGTTCATGTCTATGAATTATTATTTTATTATTTTTCTTTTTTATTTTTGGAAAATTTCCTCATATAAATTTTCGTATATATCCATTTATCTTCTTCTTTCTCTAGTTTCTTTGGAATACTTGACAAGTAACCATAGCTTTAGCTACTAACTCTGTTTTATCGTATACTTCAACATCGAATTTCGCAGTTTTTCGACCAATATCTAAAATATTTACTTTTGTTGTTATCGTTCTATCTAATGGTACTGATTTTAAGAAGTACAGGGTTGTATTTTGCATAAGAACTTCACTTCTATTGTAATTATAACTTGTAATATGGATTGATTCATCAATAATACTTAATAACGCAGAACTAGAAAAAGTACCGAATTGATCTAACATTTGAGGAATAACTTTAACCTGTAATCCGTCCGCTCTAGGAACTATTCCCTTCCTCATAATTTCATCAAAAGTATCATTATTATGACCATCTTGGAATCTATTATTAGTTAGTAGCGAATTTATAACAATCTTTCTGGTTACAACTCCTAATAATGTATTTTTAGAATCAATTACAGGTATAAGTTCATATCCTTCTGACAACATTGTATTAGCTACAGAAGAAATTGGAGTTTCTAAAGTTGTAGTTTCAACTTTTCTTTCCATAATATCTTTTATTAAAGCATCTTTATCTTGTAAAAATACATCACGTGCCGTAATTATACCAACTAACTTTCCATATTCATTAATAACTGGATATCTTGTATGCCCTACCTCTAATTGAAGTTCATACCAATCTTTTAACCGTATTATTTAAATTAATAGTATATAGCTTATCAACTTTTTATATAAATACTCTCTACAGTAATTATATCTCTCTTAATTATCTGGTCATTTGTAACTCTATTTATTAAATGTGTTACAGAAAAAGTATCATGTGGCGTGATAATTAATGGTAAACTTTTCTCATCTGCTAAAGCTTTAATAGCATCATTTGGAACATAACCACCAGTTACTAAAATAGCACACCCTTTTTCTAACGACATTTCTATAATTTTCGGTCTATTCCCAATTATTAATAATGTACCTTTTCTAATATGTTGTCCTACTTGTTCAGAATCCATAGCCCCAATTGCAAAATCTTGAACAATTTCATGGACTCCTCCGCGACCTGCAATTAATTGTCCGCTTACAATGTTTACAATCTCAGAATATGATAATTTTTCTACATTATCTCGTTCTTTCTTCTGAATTCTTACCGTACCCACACGTTCAATAGAAGAAACAAAACCACGATTTTCCGATTCTTTTATCGCTCGATAAGCTGTCCCTTCACTAACTTTTAATTCTTTAGCTACTTGGCGAACTGATATTTTGCTTCCAATAGGAAGACTCTTAATATATTCTAATATTTTTTGGTGTTTTGATTTCATGATTTTTCCTCCTTATGTTTTTATTATAATACAAATATGCATTTATAACACATTACATTCATATGTAATTATATACTTTTTTATAGAAACTATTTCAAGATAAAAAAATATGAAAGATAAGTTATTTCACTTATCTTTCATCAATTTTATTAAAAATATTTATTCATACTCTTATTGTTAAAACATATTAAAGTTTTTCTATGTTATTTAACTAATACAGTTTATTTTTATACTATAACAACCTAATAATTATTCAACTATAATATTTTTACGATTTTCTACCTGCTGGCATTTTTTTAGCATACCCCATCTTATTCTCTTGTTTTTACTCGAGCTATTACTAATGTATCATCTGGAGCATTTTCTGTAACTGTTGTTCCAGCTGCAACTACTGCACCATCTCCAATTTCTAATGGTGCTATTAAATTAGAATTACATCCTATAAATGCATCACTTCCAATTTTTGTTTTATATTTATTTTTACCATCATAGTTAACTGTGATTGTCCCACATCCAATATTTGTATTTTTGCCTACTTCTGCATCTCCAAGATAACTTAGATGTGCAGTCTTAGATCCATCTCCATATGTAGTATTTTTTAATTCTACAAAGTTTCCAACCCTCACATGTTCACCTAAATCACAATTATTTCTTATATGAGCATATGGGCCTACACTAGTAAAATCGCCGATTTTCGAATCACTAATAGTTGAAGATAATACTTTTACTCCATTTCCTATTTTTGCATTTTCTAAATATGAGTTTGGTTTAATTTGACAATCTTCTCCAATTACCGTATTAGATTTAATAGTAACATTTGGATAAATTGTTGTGTCACGACCAATAATTGCATTTGGTGCAATGTACGTATTAGTAGAATCTACTAGTGTAACTCCTGCAAGCATATGTTTAGTATTAATTCTATTTCTCATAACATTTTCTGCATAAGCTAAAGCTACTCTATCGTTCACTCCAAAAGTCTCATCGAAATCGTCACATAAATATGTCTCAATTATTTCTTTTTGTTCACGAATTAAAGCAAGTACATCTGGTAAATAATATTCACCTTGATTGTTATCGTTTTTAACTTTCTCTAACATTTCAAATAACAATTTATTATCGAAACAATAGATTCCAGAGTTAATTTCTTTAATTTTTTTCTCTTGTTCTGTTGCATCTTTCTCTTCAACAATCTTCACTAATTTCCCATTAACATCACGAATTATACGTCCATATGCAAATGGATTATCAGCTATTGCTGTTAATACAGTTGCTTTAGCATTTGTATTCTCATGATGGTCTAACATACTGTTGATAGTTTCAGGACGAATCAATGGAGTATCTCCATACATCACTATAGTCGTACCTTCTTTATCTTTAAGTTCATCTTTAGCAACTTTAACAGCATGAGCTGTCCCTAATTGTTCTGCCTGGAGAACAAACTTAGTTCTATCTCCTAAGACTTCTTTAACTCTTTCTGCTCCATGACCAACTACGGTGATTACTTCTTGCATTTCTAAATCACTAAGGCTGTCTAAAACTAGTTCAACCATTGTTCTGTCACAAACTTTATGTAACACCTTATATAACTTCGACTGCATTCTAGTTCCTTTTCCAGCCGCTAATATAACTGCATATCTATTATTACTCATTTTCAATATCCTCTTTTTCTACTTGACGTAATTTTTCTATAACATTCCCTAGTTTAACATCAAATGTTCCATTAAATTCATCGATGTTTTCGATTTTTGATAAGTATAAATAATCATCTTCATGTTCTCTTGGCGAATCAAAACATTGTGTAATTATAACTTTCCCAACAACATCAACATCGAAATTCACTCATTAGACTTTCCATACCTGTTAGAACTCCTCCTCCACGCATGAAATCATCCACTAATAGTACTTTTTGATCCTGTATTTAAACTTCGTTTAGATAAAATCATTGTTTCTATTTTCTTAGTTGAACCAGAAACATAATTTATCGCAACAGTAGTTCCTTCAGTTACTTTGTTGTCTCTTCTAATTATTATTACTGGTTTATTTAATATTGAAGCTATTGCATAAGCAACAGGAATACCTTTTGTAGCAACTGTAACAACAGCATCTACTTCTTTATTTTTATATACTGTAGCAACTACTCTACCTAATTTGTTCATTAAGCTAGGATTTCCAATTATATCTGACATAAAGATATAACCACCCGCCAACAGACGATTCCCATCATTTATTTTCGCAATAAAATTATTTAAAAATAGCTTTAGCATCTTCTTCAACAAGTGTTGGAGTAAAAATAACACCACCACTTACACCTGCTAGTGTTTTTAACTTCTCCAATATTTTTCTTCTTTAAATCCATTTTTTTATTATATGAATATCTTCACTTATCGAAGATTTTGCTTGATTAAATTTTGAAACGAAATATGTCAACGGAATTAATCTATTAGGATTGTTTAATAAATATTCCGTCATAACTACTATTCTTTCACTTCTCTTTAACTTCATCTTATACTCCTTACATGTACATATAATGATTTTTTTCTAAACTATATAATACATTCAATATATTTTTATTCGTATATTATATGTATATAATACCACTATTGTTCGGAATAGTAAAGATAAAGCAAAAAATTTTTTTAACTTCATTTAAACTAATTAAATATTTTATTACATCATACTATAAAAAAGAAGAGATAGCATTTTTCTTGCTATCTCTTAAAATTTCATTTATTTTTCTTTCCATACTTCTAAAGTTCGTATTTGATTTTCTTCTACTTTTCTTACAACAAACGTTAGTTTGTCTATAGAATAAACTGCTCCAACCTTAGCTTCATATTTTTCTAAATATACATATGCACCAATAGTATCCACTTCCTCGTGAGGTAGATGAACTTGGAATAATGCATTTACATCTTGAATTGGTACCCATCCGTCAATTAGATAATGGCCATTTTTTAATTTTTTAATTAAACTTTGTTCATCTTCATCAAATTCATCTCGAATTTCTCCAGTAATTTCTTCGACAATATCCTCAAGAGTAACTACCCCACTAGTCCCTCCATATTCATCTGTAATAACAATCATATGTTCTCTATTTTGTTTAATAGTGGCTAAAACTTGTGAAATTGGTGTATGCTCAAAAATTTTTATAGCTGGTGTAATATATTCTTCTAAATCTTTAGTCGTTTCTATTGGTTTATCTGTGAATAATAATTTCTTAACATTCAAAATTCCTAAGATTTTATCTTTATCTCCGTCTTCAATTACCGGGTATCTAGTGTATTCTTCTTGTTTTAATTGTCTCATAATAATTCCAAGAGAATCACTCATATCTATTGCTTCAACCTCTGTTCTGGGTGTCATAATCTCTTTAGCAATTTTATTATCAAACTCAAACACTCTTTCTACATAACGGTATTCTACATCATTAATTTGACCGTGTAGTCTTGAAGATTTCATAATCGTTCTAAGTTCTTGTTCACTATGAATATCATCATGTTCAGAAGCAGGTTCGAATCCAAACATTTTCGCTATAAGATTAGCTAATGAATTAAGTAACCACACTAGCGGTCTCATAACTTTATCGAACATATACATTGGCCAGGCCACTCGTAAACACGTTTTTTCTGCAGATTGGATCGCTATAGTTTTAGGAACTAATTCCCCTAAAACCACATGTAATAATGTCATAAATCCGAATGACACCACTAATGAAATGGTATGCGTAACAGTTTCATTTAAGTTTAACAATTCAAAAATAGGATTAAATAGAGAATGGAATGTTGATTCCCCTATCCAACCTAATCCAAGAGAAACAATTGTAATACCTAGCTGTGTCGCAGATAAGTAGTGATCTAATTGTTCTACCATCGTAACTAATATTTTTGCAGTTTTATTTCCTGATTCTACTAATTCATTCACCCTTGTTGGTCTAAGCTTAACAAGTGCAAATTCAAACATTACAAATATTGCTGAGGCAATAAGTAATAATACAATTATCAATATTTTAATTAAGATACTGAGATCCATATGGTTTTAATTTAACCTCTTTCCTTATAATTTTTTTAGTCATTAATAAATAATTTTACTACATATAAACTTTTTTCAATTATTATAACATCATCTTAGAATATTGATTTATTTTTTTAGAATGAAGTATATACTTCATGATTTTTTTAAGTTCATTATATTGGAATTTTTCTTCTACAGAGTGTTAGTATATAAAATATATGAAAACGTTAATCAGAGGTGTGAAATGAATGAATTTATAGAATTCAATATTTTTTTGGAATAAAAATAAAACTTATCGAAAATATACAACATAAATACGATTTTTAAAAAAACTTCATTTTCAAAATTTGAAAAATATAGAATTCTATGATTTAACCTTCAATAGTTATGATAATTCTATAATATATGCAAAAATACATAAAAAAATATAAAATATAGAACACTCTATCCACAGAAAAAAATATTCCTGTATTATTTTTATTTTTCACGGCTATCCCGCATCAAGTAGAAACTGGTTAGAAAAATCAACATTCGCTTCCCTTGGATATGATGTAGTTGCCGTAGATTTTAGAAACCAAGGTGGTAAAAGTAAAGATTTAGGAAACTCTGCACCTTCAGTTTTTGGTCATTTAACAGTGGGGCTTGATGAAAACATAGAAAATATGATTTTTTTATAAAAATATTCTAGACACTCTTATTTTTATCTAAAATTATATCATCCTTTGAAGACATTAACAAAAAAAGAGATTGTTAGTTTTGGTGCATCACAAGGAGGCGCATTTTTCTATAATATTTTCAGCTCTAAACAAAAAAATGTAACTAAATGTATTAGTCTCTATCCCTTCCTAGCAGATTTTAAAAAAATATCTATGAAAAAGACAATAGAAAATAATGCTTACAGTGAATTAACTCACCACGCGCGTTGGTTTAATACAAACGGAGATAATACTAAAAAAATTCTTAAATAACCTTTTACTATCTTGACATCCTAAATTTCGCAAAAAAATTTAAAATGTTCTGTTTTTTGTTTGGTATCACTGATCTTGATGAAGATTGTCCAAAAAGAAACTCAGAAAATAATATATAATGAAGTTACTAGTAGAAAAAAAGCCTGCATTTATAAAAAAAGTATTACCATGAAAAGCATCCCAAATTTCAATGATGAAATAGTTAACTTTTTTATTAGAAGTTGAATAGGAGTCCAACATGAAATTAGAAAAAAATAGAGAACTGGAATATAAGGAAAAGGTAATAGATATACCCCATCCATTTGTTAAGTATAAAAAAATAATTTTTTTAAGGGAAAAGATAATTCACAAATAGAACTAGATTTGGCTATTCCTAAGTCAAAAATTAAAGGTATTATAGTTGACTTCCCTGAATTCAAAGTAAAAAACAAAGACTACTTAAATTTAACAAAATATAGTATGCTAAACTATGCTTTAGCATCGTTACATATTAGAGGACAAGCTGGTAATAGCGAGAATAAAACACCTTGTTCTCATTTCCCATTTTTTTGATAACAACTCATCAACACCATATTTTAAACTAGTATTTCAGGATGCGTTAGATACTATAAGCATCATTGAAAAACTATTTCCTAATAAAGAAATTCTAGTAACTGGACTAGGTCAAGGTGCTGCTATTAGTATAGTTTGTTCTAGCTATTACGATTCTATTAAAGAACTATTCATCTTAGATTGTTCACTTTGTGATATAAAAATACTTATAGCAATAATAAAAGATCGCTTTCTTCAAAAAAATATTTATAAATTTGAAAGAGATTTTTCCGACAAGATAGATCGTCTATATTCCACACTAAATTCAATAGATGTGCTAAATTTCAGTAATTCAATAACACAAAAAGTACATTACGGACTATCATACCTAGATGCAAAAACTCCACTTGAAACCCAACTCAAAACTTTTTAGAAACTCTACAAAATGTAGAAATTCAACATTATTTATTTTTTTAGATTATAAAAAAATATTCCAACATCAATTTGATGATTATATACTCAAAGTTCTTTCGAATAAATAGCAAAGGTGAATCACTAGAAATCTTTCTTCCTAGCGATTCACCTTTTAAATTATAATTAGCTTAATTTACCTTTTAGCTTCATATTTTTAACAATTTTTTCTATAGAATTTACATAAGCTGCTTTTCTCATAGGAATAGCAAATCTTTCTTTCACTTCCCATATGTCATTAAATGCTTTTGTCATAACTCTCGCTTGTTTTTCTACAACTTCTTCTTCCGTCCAGTAGTAACCTTGTAAGTTTTGCACCCATTCAAAATATGATACAGTAACACCACCGCTGTTCGCAAGAATATCAGGAATTACTACAATTCCTCTTTCTTGGAGAGTTTTATCTCCTGCTAAAGTTGCTGGACCATTAGCCCCTTCAGAAACAACAGTAGCTTTTATTAAACTTGCTTCTTTTTCGTCGATAGCATTCTCTAGTGCACAAGGACATACCACATCTACGTCTAAAGCCCAGAATTCGTCTAATGTTAATCGTTTTGTGTTTGGTAATGTATGGAATCTAATTCTCTTATCTTTACATTCTTGAAGTTCTGCGTATGATAATCCCTCTTCACGATAAACAGCATATTGAATACCATCATCATCACGCTCAGTTACAGCAACTACAGTAGCTCCAAACTTCACAGCTGTATCTACTGTATAACTACCTACGTTACCAAAACCTTGAACAGCAAACTTCGCACCTTCTGTAGATTTCCCTAATTTCTCTAATGCTAATTTTGCAGCGAGTGCAACTCCATATCCAGTTGCTTGTGTTCTACCAAGAGAACCACCTAATTCCAATGGCTTACCAGTCAACGTTCCAATACCTTGTTCTCCTGTAAGAACATTATATTCGTCAATCATCCAAGACATGATTTGTCCATTAGTATTAACGTCTGGTGCAGGAACATCTTGTTTTTCACCTAAATATTTATATAATCCTCGAATATATCCACGTGATAATCTTTCTAATTCACCTTTTGATAAATCTTTTGGATCTACAATAATACCACCTTTTCCTCCACCATATGGTAGATTAGCAACAGCACATTTAAATGTCATCCAAATTGATAATGCTTTAACTTCATCTGCTGTTACAAGTGGATGGAATCTTAATCCACCTTTCGTAGGACCGATTGCATCATTGTGCTGAGAACGGAATCCTTTAAAGTACTTCACTTTACCATTATCCATTCTAACAGGTATAGAAATCTCAATAAATCTTTGTGGATCTTTTAAAGACTCATACACTTCTTCTTTATAACCTAAAACTTCACAAGCACCTTTAATTTGCTCTCTTGCGTTAACCAATGGATTGTTATTCATAATCACATCTCCTTAGAATGTTATTTTTTATTACATTTTTAAACGTAATATCCTTTTTTTCAATTATATCAAATATCAGATGGAATTGTAAGCGTTTATACTTGATTTTTTTATAATTATTTATTTCTATACTCAATAATAAAAATTATAAAAAGCTAGCATATTAACAGTTTTATCTGTTAATATACTAGCTTTCTGAAAAACTATAAAATACATTTATAATTCTATATGCTCTCTTTATTTTCGCATCATACCATGACGCTCCACTACTTGCTTCAGCTTTTAGTTGAACATCCAGATTAGCCGCTTCTTCCATGATTTTAATCATTTCTTTTGTAAACTCTTCTTCGATATCTTTATTTACATCAAAGATCAATTCATCATGCACTTGTAATAATAATTTTGCATCTACATTTGTTTTTTCTAAGTACTCAAATACATTAACCATAGCTATTTTTATAATGTCCGCAGCAGTTCCTTGAATTGGTGAATTCATCGCAATACGTGCATTCAGATTAGCTACAATTTTATTCTTCGCATTAATATCTGGTAATGTTCTTCTTCTGTTGAATAAAGTTTCTACATAACCATGTTCTTTTGCAAAATCTACAATATCGGTCATATATTTATCAACACCTTTAAAAGTTTCTAAATATTTATCGATGAACTCTTTCGCACGTTTTCTAGTAATCCCAAGGTTGTTAGATAAACCAAAATCAGAAATTCCATAAACAATACCAAAGTTAACGGCTTTAGCTTCTCTACGCATTGAAGAAGTTACCTCATCAAGACTCACTCCATTAACATCACTAGCTGTTTTAGTATGAATATCTACATCATGTTTAAACGCATCTATCATTCCTGCATCTTGTGCGATATGGGCTAGAACTCGAAGCTCTATTTGAGAATAGTCAATCGATAAGATTACTCTATCATCAGAAGCTGGTACGAATGCTTTTCTGATTTTTTTCCCTTCTTCAATTCTCGTCGGTATATTTTGAAGATTTGGATTTACTGAAGATAAACGTCCAGTTTGAGCTAATGTTTGCTCATAACGCGTATGGATTTTCCCTTCACGAGTAATATCTTTTACTAAGCCTTTTGCATAAGTCGAGTTTAATTTTGTAATTGTTCTATATTCCATAATCAATGGAATAATTTCATGACTATGTTGTAGTTGTTCTAGTACCTCTACAGCTGTAGAATATCCTGTCTTCGTTTTCTTAATTGGTGGTAGTCCTAGATCCTCAAATAAGACTACCCCTAACTGCTTAGGTGAAGCTATATTGAATTCTGAACCAGCTAAAGTGTAAATACTAGCTTCTAAAGTTTTAATTCTTTCATCAAACTCTGCACTCATTTCCTCAAGGGCTTTCTTACTAACATGTATTCCTTCAAATTCCATACTAGCTAGAACTTTAGCCACTTTAATCTCTATATCTTTATACAAGTCCGTCATATTTTCTTCTGAAAGTTTTTCTTCCATCAATGGCTTCATCAATGTGATACTCTCTGCAATTTCAGCTATATACGGATTAATGACTTCTTGAACTGGTAAAGTTCGTTTTGCCCCCTTACCATATATTTCTTCATCACTACTCATTATTTTCCCAAGATAGTTAAAGACGATTTTATCAATTTCAGTTTTGGCATTAACGTCAAGAAGATAAGATACAATTTTCACATCGAAAACTTCTCCATTAATATCTACGCCACTTCTCTTCGCTATAAATAAAATCTTTTTGAAATCATAAACAGTTTTAGTCAATTCACTTTGAAGGTAATCAACTACAAACTCATTAGTGAAAAATTGTTCCTCACTAAAAATATAAGCAGTTCCTTCTTTATAGACTACTATTCCTACAACATCTGAGTTATGGTAATCTTCTGTGTAGCACTCAACATGTAAAGTACTATCGGTAAAGTCTATTTTCGTATTTTTACCTGCTAAAATAATATTAATTTCTTTTTTTAGGAGTAGTGTCTCTTCAACTACTTCTTCTGCCTCTTCACTAGGAGTTTCTTGAGATAATTTTCTTAAAGAAATGAAACAAACTCAAGTTTTTCAAATAACTCTCTTTTTAAGTTCTATATTCTCACTATAAGTTAAATCTTCTAACTTATTATCAACTGAAACTTCAGTATAAATAGTAGCTAATTTCTTACTTAACAGAGCATCTTCTCGTCCTTCTGTTAGACGCTCTTTTAGTTTTTTACCACTAATATTATCAATATTTTCTAGTACATTTTCTACAGTTTTATATTCAGTTAGTAATTTTATCGCAGTTTTTTCACCAACTCCAGCAATACCTGGGATATTATCACTCTTGTCTCCCATAAGACCTTTCATATCAACGATTTGTTCTGGAGTTAAACCATATTTTTCAGCAATAAACTCAGGCGTATAATAATCTATGTCTGTAACTCCACGTTTAGTGTAATAAATCGTTATATTTTTACTAGCTAGTTGAGTTAAGTCTTTATCTCCAGTTACTATTATTACTTCTAATCCTTCTTTTTCAGCGATTTTAGCATAACTTCCAATAATATCATCCGCTTCATAATCAAAATGCTCTTCATACTTTATTCCATATGAATCAAGAAGCTCTCTAACATATCCGAATTGCTCTACTAACTCGCTAGGAGTTTTATCCCTAGTCCCTTTGTATGCTTCATAACTTTGGTGTCTAAACGTTTGTTTTCCTTTATCAAAGGCAACTAACGCATACTTTGGATTAGTATCTGCCAAGATTTTTTCTAACATCAATGTAAAACCATATACACTATTTGTATAAAGCCCTTTTTTATTTTTTAAAGCTGGCATAGCGTAAAAAGCACGATAACTCAAACTATTACCATCTATTAATATTATTTTATCCATTTTCTTCTCCTAATAATTCTTAAAAAAAGTGTAAATGGGAGCAACTCAAAAATCTTATTTTTACAAAGCGATTTTTTCTAGTCACTCCCGTACAATTTATTTAATATTAAAAGCTTAACTGTAAAGCATCTAAAACTTTACATCTACATATTTTTAAATTGATGAATTTGTAATGTTTTGCTTAATCCATCGTTAGCAAATAATCACTAAGTATTATTTTACAATAATTTATAAATAATTTCTATTTTTTTCTCTTCCAAGAGTGGTGTTCAACTTCTTCTAGTAGCTCAGAAGGAATCTCACGTTGCTCTCTTGTTCTTTCTATCATAAGTTCTAACGCACCTACTATTCTATTTACAAATGCTGGTTTTTCTTCTTCAACAGCCTTATCTGTGTCGTAAATAGTTGGCATTGCTATATATTCTATTATCTCAGAATTATTTATTTTATCTCCAAGAAATTCTATAAGTCCTTCTATTTCAGTAGCAACTACTCTTAATCCACTCCCTAAAGCTTCAACCGCAATAAGACCTAATCCCTCAAAGTAAGATGGCAGTATAAAAATATCTTTATACCTCATTATTTCCCCTAAATGTGCTTGATCTACGGCGTTATAAATCTTTATTTTCTTAGAATTACCAACCAAAGCTTCGACTCTAAGTCTATCCTCTTCTTTCAAGTTCCCTATTAATTCTAATTCTACGTTGTCGTCTTTTTTCTCTAATAATCTAAAAGCCTTTATCAACTCATAAAAACCTTTTGATTCATCAAATTTCCCCGCATATAAAATTTTTACATTATCACGTTTTTCATATTTTTCAGCAGGATAAAAGATCTTCTCATTGTATCCAGCACCAATATTTACAATTTTATCCTCAGGATAGTTATATATATTAGAAATTTCTTCTATAACACTGCTGCTCAGTGCTAATATCTTATCTAATTTACCAAGGTTTTTGACATACTTATTTTTCATTACTGGATTTTTTTCAGCTTGTCTTATATCCGTATTATGACAAACTCCAATCACTTTTTCACCTTCAAATACATCGCAAACTATAGAACTTAAAATCCATAAGTGATGTGTTATTACTACATCAGGTTTGAATTCCTCTTTAGCTGCCTTAAGCTTTTTACGGAATGCTTCCTGCCAAGAGTCCAACATCTCAGCTGTCATATTTTTGTACAGAGTATTTTCATAAGGCATAATATCACTCATCCCTACAATAGGAAAACTAATATCTTTACCTTGAAACTCAACTTCAAATTTCTCTTTTATAAAATTAAATTCATATTCCGGAGTTGTAGCATAAACCGCAGCCTGTTCAACATCAAACTGTTTAAGCCCCTCAATAACATTAGTAAAATACACACCACTTCCCGTCTTAATTGGTAATTGTGCTAATACATGTAAAATTTTCATATACGTTGTCCTCTATTTCATATTTTCCATCACTTATATTATAACCTAATTTAAAAATTTTTTTATAGTAAACGTATTAAATCTTTATCTTAGTTCTATAAAAAAAATTCACCTAAAAACAATTCTCTGCTCTAAGTGAATTTCTTATAATTAATTTATTATAACGATAACCTATCGTTTATTTTTAATTTCTATGCTCAACCACAAGATGACGTTTCTTCATCAACTTTAGTTTCCATATAATCATTTTTTATTATAAAATGCATTTTTATATCTATCTAATTTAAATGGTTCAATTAAATTAACAACTGTATATCCTTCTAAACCAAGTTTTTTACATACTTCTTTACTTTCTTCGGTTTTATCACTATACACAAAAATAACTGAATCCTTATTCAACTTATCTAAAATACTATCTATCTCACTAGGAAAAATTTTGATTTCTTCATCACTCAAAAATTTCAGCTACCTAAGTTTAAAAACTGCTTATTTTTACTTGCTGATATACGATATTTGAATTCTGATAACAATGCATTACTGTATAGTGCTTTCCCATAATCGTATTGTTTAATTCCATCCCCAATGTACAGTTTCGTAAATCCACGCTCTCTTAATAATTTTTCAGTATTACGAGATGTTACATCAACTACACAATATAGGATTATATCTTTATCTTTATATTCATCAAGTACATCGCTATTGTTCTTAAAAAGTTTAATCGGTAGATTTACCGCATTAATCGCATGACCTCTAGCATACTCTTTTCTCCAACGAACATCTACTACAAGTGCTTCTTCAAAAGTTTTTTTCTCTACTTCAGCTCCAGCAATTCTCCCTGGCTTACCTTTTAACAATTTAAGCCAAAATGCATAGAGTCCTAATAGTATGATTAATAGTGTAATTACAATAATTAAAAATGTTTTCATCTATTTTACTCCTTTCAACATATAATTATATTATATCATACATTTTGTATTTTTTAATAATAAATGATATTTTTAAAAATTTTTTTGATTTTTAGAATAAGAGTAAAAATTATGATATAGATATTTTTTTAGAAAGGAGCTTAAGATGAAAAATTTCAAAATTAGTAAGATTGAAAATAAGAAATTTCAAACTCGAGTCTTCACTTCTTTTTGATGGAATCTTAGTTGGATTAGTTGCTGGAATAGTCGGTGCTAGCTATAGATTACTTATCAGCTATAGTGAAAAACTTGTACATTATATAGCTGATTTTATAAAAAACGGATTTATTTACATTGGTATTCTTTTTATCTCCTTGATATTTCTCGCATTATTTTCTGGATTTTTGCTTAAACGAGAACCAATGGCGAGTGGAAGCGGAATCCCACAAGTATCAGCAGAAGTAACAGGTAGACTTAATTCAAATCCTCTACGAATACTTATTTATAAAATTATCGGAGGCTTAACTGCGAGTTTAGGTGGTTTATCTCTAGGAAGAGAAGGCCCATCCATTCAACTTGGTGCAATGAGCGGAAAACTAGTTTCAAGAATTTTAAAAAAAGATAATATAAAAGAAAAATATCTTATCACTTGTGGGGCTAGCGCAGGTTTATCTATTGCTTTTGGAGCACCTCTTGCAGGGGTTCTATTTTCTATAGAGGAAGTTCATAAACAAATTACAAAAAAAATTGTAATCTGTTGCTTTAGTGCTGCAGTTATCGCTAATATTGTTGGACAATATATTTTTGGACTTACTGCAATATTTAAATTTCCTGAAATACCCTATGTTGAAGTAAGTATTTATCCTTGGGTTGTTTTATTAGGAATTTTATTAGGAATATTTGGGACATTTTATAATGTTACTATAAAAAAATATTATTCAAAAATTTATGAATATTTTTAAATTAAATATAGTATTTAGACCTCAAGTAGCTTTTTCTTATTTCATTTGTCTTATTTATTTGTTATCCCTATAGTTCTTGGAAGTGGACATAGTTTAGTAGAATTTTTTTAATTGAGAATAAATTTAGTTTCTTGTTTTTATTAACTTTATATTTTTATAAAAAAACTTTATTCTCACTTATATCATTTACATCAGGAGTTGCAGGTGGTATATTCCTACCCATCTTAATTCAAGGTGCTGTACTCGGTACATTATTTAGTAACTTCTTCGATCCTAAATATACTGCTTTTATTTGTTATCTTATCAATGTCTGGATATTTAACAGCGATTGTAAGAAGTCCCATCACATCAATAATATTATTATTTGAAATGACACAAAAGCTTAACTATTTCCTCCCAATAGCACTTTGTTGTCTATTCGCATATATGACGGCAAATATACTAGGAACAAAACCTGTATATGAATATTTACTAGACCGTATACTATCAAGCAATAAATTAGAAGATGATGAAGTTGAAATGGAAGTAGAAATAATTACAACAATTTCAAACGATAGCTCTCTAGTTGGAAAATCTATAAGAGAAATAGAATGGACTAAAAATACTCTTATCTCTCATATCGAACGTTCAGGTAGAGAAATTGTTCCAAAAGGAAATACAACTTTAGAGGCTAACGACAAACTTACAGTCATAATGTCAAAAGAAAGTGTTAATTTATTCTTGGAAAAATTCAGTAAATAGTTAAAGACTAGAAGATTTATTAAAATTCTTCTAGTCTTCGTTTTTATATTACATTAAAATGCTTTAAAGCATTGGTTATTCCGTCATCATCTACACTTGTTGTAATGTAATCAGCAATCTCTTTAACATTCTCTCCAGCATTACCCATTGCTACACCTATTCCAGCGTGTTTAAGCATATCTATATCATTACCACCATCACCAAATGCCATAGTCTCTTCTAATTTAATACCAAAGTGTGCTATAACCGCATCAATTCCTGTATTTTTTCCACCATCTTTCGGAATGACATCTGTAAAATGAGTAGTCCATCTTGCTGATTTTGAATTAGGCATATACGCTAAAAAGTCCGTTTCTTCCTCTTCTGATACAAAGACATTTAGTTGATAGATTTTTTCACTAATTGCTTTATCGTATGCCAACGGATCTTCTTTAAAACGCTCTGGATCCCCTAGCTCATCTTCCAACCATTTTACCCTTGAATTTTTTAAATTCATAAATGCTCCATCTAATAAAGCAAAGTCACAGGCAATATTATTTTCTTTAAAGTATGGTAATACGCTCTTTATGTCTTCTTGAGATAAAATTTTATCATTTAAAACTTCTCCAGTTTCTAAGTAACAATATTGTCCATTTATTGTAATATATCCATCAAATTTAAAAATCTAATAAGTCATTTAAAAAAATGTAGTATGAAATGGTGCTCTTCCTGTAGCTATAAATATCTTAATTCCTTGTTCTTTTAATTTTTTTAAAGTATTTACTGTATTTTTCAGGAATTGTTTTTTTGTTTTAAAACTCCTTATCGTTCCATCAATATCAAAAAATTGCTTTTTATTTTTAGTCATTTTTATTCTCCATCTTTTTTTAAAATTAACTACACTATCCCTTGTCTTTTAATTCATAACCAATTAATAGTTTTATAGCTGTTTCTTCTTTTTTTATTATATTTAATAACATTTCTACCGTCTGTTTTGCAGCATCCTTAAGATTAAACTTAATTGTTGTTAATGGTGATTTTAATAATGCAGATGACGTATAATCTCCAAAGGCAGCAACTGAATAATTCTCTCCAACATTTAAACCAGATTCTTCTAGAGCTTTTATTGCCCCATACGCTAGATTATCAGTTGCGCAAATTAAACAACTATCTTCTTTTAACTTTTCTATATTCTCTCTTACTATTTCATATCCTTCTTCCATTCCGAAATTAGTAATTAGTACATTCTCAGGTTGCAAATCATACTTTTCTAGAGTCCTTATTACTCCTAATTTTCTGTAATAACCTACAGCAACATCGTCTTCTCCAACCCCTAAGTAAGCTATATTTCTATGTCCACTTGCTAATATATAGTTTGTTAAATCCCTAGCAGCATTAAAATCATTGTACTCAACACTATATGTATACTCTCCTTCTTGCCCTAACATAACAACAGGGACATCTATAGACTTAATAGTACTCTCATATGTCTTACTCATAGTAGTCGGCAATAAAATAATCCCATCTACATTCATTCTCGCTAATTTTTTTATATACTCTAATTGCTTATTTTCATCAAAATTAGCATTCATTATTAGCGTCTCATAATTGTTATCTTTTAACTCTTTATCAAGATATTTTTAAAGTATTTCCACTTACATAAGAGTGAAGACACGGAACTATTACTCCTATAATTTTGCTATCAGTACTCTTTTAATGCTTTAGCAAAAGTATTTGACGTATAATTATACTTATCTACTATTTCTTTAATTCTTTTTCTTGTTTCTTTTTTTAAATTCCCACCATTAAAATATCTAGAGACAGTAGTAGTACCTACTCCAGCCATCTTCGCTATATCTACTATTGTCAATTTCTTCATAGATTACCTCCTTAGACCATAACTTTAATTATATACGAATAATGTAAATAAATAAAGAATTATATTAAGAACATTTTTTTAGAAAATATAATTATTAAATTTTTTTATTAATTACCTCAAATATTATTCCAATATAAATAATTCTAAAAAAATTCATTTTAAAATTATGCTAATACAATTCATGACAAATTTCACTTTCAACTTATCTAGAAACCTTTAGAATGATAGTAATCTTTTTTTCTTACTATATATATTTAAAACATTTAACATCTACACGCTTAAACTGTACCAATACAATATTACGATTTTTCAGATAACAGATTTACAAACACTATCAAACACACAAAGAACAATATGAACAAATAATTTCAAAATTTTAAACAAAACCCCTTGAAATCCTTTTTCCAAAAGTGGTATAGTTTTTCTTGGAGGTATATTATGATAGTTCAATTAAAAAAACGTATCAAAAACAATATAAAGATGCTAACTTCAAATTAGAAAATATATCATTTGATATTAATAAGAAAGAAGTTATTGGAATTATCGGTAGAAATGGTACAGGGAAAAAGTACTATTCTTAAAATGATTAATGGTATTGTTTCATATGATAGCGGAGATATACTTTATAAAAACTCTTCTATCAAAGCTATGGATGCAAGCACCCTTAGACATACTAGAAAAAAATCTAGCATACATATTCCAACACTCTAATCTTATTGATAATAAAAGTGTATATTATCATTTAAGTTTAGTATACAAATTAAATAAGGTTTCTGTTGATAAAAAGAAAATAGATGATATTCTTGAATTCATGAATATCACAAGACTAAAAAATAGTCTTTGTGGTAGCCTAAGTGGTGGGGAGCAACAAAAAGTTGCTATCGCTATGGCACTTCTACAAGAACCAGAAGTTTTACTTTGTGATGAAATTAGTTCTGCTTTAGATACTAATAGTGAGAAAGAGATTTTCGCTCTCTTAAACAAACTACGAACAACAACTGATATTTCAATTGTTATGATTTCTCACAGTCTTTCATTACTGAAGAACTTTTGTGACCGAGTAGTAGTTATCGACGACTCTACTATAAAAGATATTGTCGTGCCTAATAAAAATGCAAAAGATGATTACGACAGTAATTACTATAACTACGTAAAGGAGTTTTTATTAGATGATTGATTTATTTAAAGCCAATTACGATGGTATTATGAAAGCATTTTGGGAAACTAACTATATGATGCTTTACTCAATGCTAACAGTATTTTTTATTTCCTTACCATTAGGTATTATGCTTTTTGCTTTCAGTCGTGATTATTTACTAAAAAATAGAGCTGTTTATGAGGGACTTAGCATTTCTCTTAATGCCCTACGTAGTGTTCCATTTCTAATATTTGTATTTATACTAATCCCTGTTAATAGATTTCTATTTAAAACATCTTTTGGGAATATTGCAGCAATCTTGCCTCTTACACTTGTTGGTGTGAGTATCTATGCTCGATTTGTTGAACAGGCCCTTATTAATGTTCCTAAGAAGATTGTGGATAGAGCTATAAGTATGGGAGCTACTAAAATTCAAATTATTAGATATTTCTTATTACCCGCTACAATGGATAACTTAATCTTATCATTCACCTATACTACTATTAGTTTATTAGCGTATACTACTGTAATGGGTGTAATTGGAGCAGGTGGTCTCGGTGAATTTGCATTTCAGATATGGATATCAAGAGTACAATTATGATTTAATGTATTTAATAGTGATAATATTTATTATATATGTATTTATTATTCAATCCATAGGTTATGGATTAGCTAAACGTTTCACAAACAAGAAGGAGAAATAGATTAATGAAAAAAGTATTATCTATTATTGCTAGTCTTTTAGCTCTTGTGCTGATATTAACAGCATGTTCTAGCAAAACTAGCGACAAAAAAGAAGAAAAAAAAGAAGACAAAACAATTAAAGTTGCTGCTCATGTCCCACCATTTACTGACATGTTAGAATTAGTTAAAGAAGATTTACAAAAAGAAGGATACACTCTTGAAATTGTAAAAGTATCTGATAACGTTCAAGCTAACGTTGCTTTAGCAAACAAAGAAATCGATGCTAACTTCTTCCAACATGAACCATTCATGAAACAGTACAATGAAAAAAATAAAACAAACTTAGTAGCTGTGGCAAAAGTTTATAACTCAATTCCAGCATTCTACTCAAAAACTGTTAAAAACATTAAAGACCTTAAAGATGGTGCTGACGTAGCAATCCCATCTGATGCTTCAAATATGGCACGTGCGTTAAGATTATTAGCTCACGGTGGATTAATTACATTAAACGATCCTAATAGTTACAACGTTACTGTAAAAGATATCAAAGATAATCCAAAACATCTTAAATTTACAGAAGTTGGTCTTTTAAACTTAAGTGATGCATATGCAGAAAAAGATTTAGTATTCAACTACCCAACTTACATTGCTAAATTAAACCTTACACCAATGAAAGACGGACTTCTAATGGAAGATAAAGCTGACTTTACATACGCTGGTGTTCTTGCCGCTCGTGAAGATAACAAAGACGACGCTAAAATTCAAGCAGTGAAAAAAGCTTTAACTAGCCAAAAAGTTAAAGACTTCCTACAAAAAAATTATGAAGGTAAAGCTACTGCTGCTTTCTAATAAATATTTATTATTACTAATTCAAAACCTATAATATATACAATCAACAACCTTACCTCTAAATAAAAAAATATAACTAACAGGAGATATGTAATGAAGAAAATAATTTCATTTATAGCTAGCTTAGCTGCTTTATTATTAGTTTTAACAGCGTGTTCAAGTAAAACTGAAGCACCTAAAAAAGAAGAGAAGAAAGAACCAGTTACTGTTAAAGTAGCTTCTCATACTTCTCCAATGACTGACATGTTAGAAATGATCAAAGAAGATCTTAAAAAAGACGGTTACAACTTAGAAATCGTTAAAGTTTCTGATAACGTTCAAGCTAACGTTGCCTTAAACAATAAAGAAGTTGACGCTAACTTCTTCCAACACAAACCATTCATGGAACAATTTAACCAAAAAAATAACGCTAAACTTGTAGCAGTTCAACCTATCTACAACGCTACTGTAGCATTCTACTCAAAAACTCTTAAAGACATCAAAGATCTTAAAGATGGTGCTGATGTAGCTATCCCTTCAGATCCAACAAACTTAGCTCGTGCATTACGTTTATTAGATCACGCTAAAGTTATTACTCTTAAGGATCCAAACAGCTTTACAGTAACTGAAGCAGATATCAAAGATAATCCAAAACACCTTAAATTCACTAAAGTAAGCTTACTAAACCTTAACGAAGCATACAATGAAAAAGATTTAGTATTTAACTACCCAACTTACATCTCTAAATTAGGATTAACTCCTGATAAAAACGGTCTAGCTCTTGAAAAAGCAGATGATTTAACATTCGCTATCTCACTAGTGGCTCGTGAAGATAACAAAGACGATGCTAAAGTTCAAGCAGTTAAAAAAGCATTAGCTAGTGAAAAAGTTAAAGATTATATTAACAAAGAACTTAAGCCAAAAGGACACGCTACTCCAGCGTTCTAATATAAATTAAAATACTTGGTAACAATTGTTTACCAAGTATTTTTTTACCTTACTATATCTTTATAACTAACTCTAATCACTCTTTTTAACAATGTTCTATTAATTATATTTTTTTGCTCTCAAATACCTGTAGACCTTCTATTGAATGCGAGAAAGAACAATATTTTAATAATGTACTAAGATTTATACTTAGGGGTAAATACAATATGGTATTTACATAACCACTTTGTATGTGATAAACTATTATGTTTATTTGCCATAATTAAAATCATCCTTTCTTTATTTTAGAGCTTAAACCACTCTTATTTTGTCAAGAAAGGATGATTTTTCAATTGTTTAACTTTTATCTCGCACCCTCATAGCGGGTGGTTTTTTGTTTCGGAGGCTTTGCCTCCTTAACCGGCTAAAGCCATTAACAAAAAAAAGAAACTGACTTTTACATCAGTTCCTTTTTATTAATTATCTTATTTATGTAATTCTTTTTCGAAAGCTTCTCTAACTTGTCCTACTGAGAATCCGATGATTACTTGAATTGCTTTACCGTTACGAGCAACTCCTAGAGCTCCAGAACGTTTTAAGAATTCATCATCTTTAACTAGGCTTTCGTCTTTAACGTTAACACGTAATCTTGTTACACAGTTAGTAACGTCTACGATATTATCTTTACCACCTAAACCTTCAAGAATGATAAGAGCTTGATCGTCGTGAGTAGCTGCATCATCTTTAACTTCTGGTTTAGCTGCTTCTTTACCTTTTTCACGGTACTCTTGTTTAGAGTAAAGTTTTGTTTCAGCATCATCTGCTTCACGTCCAGGTGTGTTTAATTGGAATTTAAGAATCATGAATCTAAACACGAAGAAGTAGATTACAGAGAATACTAATCCAATTGCGATTTGAACGAATACTTGAGATGAGTGGTTTTTGAACATTGGTAACCAGTTAAGAGCTAAGAAGTCGATTAATCCACTTCCGAAGTTACCTACAACTCCAAATTGGTACATAGTTGCTGACATTAACGCACCTAATACTGCGTGAGTAGCGAATAACATTGGTGCTGCGAATAAGAATGTGAACTCGATTGGTTCAGTGATTCCTGTTAAGAAACCAGTAAGTGCTGCTGGGATTAATAACCCTGCTACAACTTTTTTCTTGCTATCTTTAGCTGTTACATACATAGCTAAAGCTGCTGCTGGTAAACCAAATACTTTTGAGTTACCGTGTAATGAGAATCCACCTTGAGGGAATAACTCTTTTAATGGAGTTGAACTTTGAGAGAACTCTTGAATGTGTTGTACCCAGTAAGCTGTAATTCCATTTTCTACTACTGCTGGTCCAAACATGAATGGTCCATAGATGAAGTGGTGTAATCCTGTTGGGATTAAAATTCTTTCTAAGAATGTATAAGTGAATACTCCCGCAACTCCAGATACTTTTAAGAATCCTTGTAAAGCAGCAATTCCTAATTGAACTTTTGGCCATAATAGAGCTGTTAAGAAAGCAGCTGGGATCATGATAAGGAAACCAACTAAGATAACAAATGTTGATCCTTGGAAAATTCCTAATAATTCAGGTAATTTTTTGTCAAAGTACTTGTTGTGAATCCATACTGAGATAGATGCAATAACAATAGAACCGATGATTGAAGTATCTAATGTGATTGCTCCAGCAATTCTCGTAATACCTGTAGGTAATTTAAGAGCTGGTGTTACATCTACTCCAAAGAATTTGAATTGAGTTAAGAATCCATTGATGAAAGTAGTTATAAACCATGTAGATTAAGAACGCTTCTAATGCAGCACGACCATTTGCTTTTTTAGCAAGACCGATTGGAATACCAAGTGCGAATACTACTGGCATTTGATTGAAGATTGTCCATCCTCCTTGTTCAACTACGAACCAGAAATTGTACCAAAGAGTACCCTCTGTCGCGATGCTCCCTACTAAGTTAGGGTTTTTGAAAATTGAAGTTAATCCAACTACTAATCCGAAGAATGCGAATATAATAGATGGCATTAACATCGCGCCACCGAAGCGCTGAATTTTTTGTAACATAACATTTTCCTCCTTTTTTTATTTTTCTGCTAATGTTACTTCTAAGCCATTATGATCAGAAATTATTGGATAATTATCATCATTAAATATAACAAAACTTTCTTTTTACATCCAATTTTCTATTAATAAAAACATAATCCAATTTTTTTCTGACACATAGAATCTTCCCAACCACTTATATTTTTTTATACGGTAACTCCCCGTCTTTTTTTCTCAGCTAATTCATAAGTATCATATAATCCTTTATCAAGTATTCTTTTTATAGTCATCTACTTGATGGAAATAATCCGTATTGAAATCTCCCATGAAAACTTTAAGATTTTTGTTATCTGTATAATTAATTAGGTTGCTAAGATTTTGATCTATGTCTTCCCCTTTACAAGTTGGCAAATTCATATGACAACTGTAAAATTCTACGATCTCATTATTTACTTTTAAGATCGACTTTTAAAATTTTTCTCGATTCGATAGAAGTCACGGTTTGTTGTGCCGTACAGTAAAAATCCTCTACGGCAACAACTTCCCCTTTAGCTAGTATCGCTAATCCTTCTTCGAATTTATCAAATCCTATGTGAGAATAAGTCCAATAGTAGCTATAGCCTTCTTCTCCATATTCTTTAATTTTTATTAAGTAATAATTTCCCCAAAATTATCTTCTTTAATTCCATTGTGAACATCTTTGCTATTAATCAATTGATTTACTTCTTGCATGGCAACTACGTCATAACCTTTTTCTACAATCACCTTTGCTAAAATATCTAATTTTTCTAGTTGATTTTCTTCTAACCAACTGTGTACATTAATTGTTAATAGTCTCATCGTATGTTCCCCTTTATTTTTATTTATTCCAAATATCTTCATTGTATTGAGCAATTGTACGGTCAGATGAGAAGAATCCTGCTTTCGCAATGTTCGCAATAACTTTCTTCATCCATAATTCACGGTTTTCGTAATCTGCTAACATTTCTTCTTTCTTAGCGTAATATTCCTCAAAGTCAATTAGTGTCATGAACCAGTCTTTATTAAGAAGTTCGTTATATAGTCTTTCTAGTCTTTCTTTATTTCCAAGTTTAACTAAATCTTTAGAAACTATGAAGTCAACAACTTCTTTAACACCATCTTTTTTATAGTATTCTTTAGAAACATATCCAGCAGTTTCGTAAAGTTTAATGATTTCATCACTTTCTTTACCGAAGATGTAGATATTTTCACGACCAACTAGTTCATCAATTTCCACGTTAGCTCCATCTAGAGTTCCTAGAGTTAGAGCTCCGTTTAACATGAATTTCATATTACCAGTTCCACTTGCTTCTTTAGAAGCTAATGAGATTTGTTCTGAAATATCAGTTGCTGGTATTAATTTTTCAGCTACACTTACGTTATAGTTTTCAACTAAGAATACATTTAAGTATTTGTTTACTTCTGGATCATTGTTAATTAATTCTGATAGACATAGAATTAAGTGAATGATATCTTGAGCTATAATATAAGCTGGTGCTGCTTTACCACCGAAGAATACTGTGATTTTTCTTTCTGGTAATTTTCCATTTTTAATATCTAAGTATTTTCTTGATTACATATAAAGCGTTCATTTGTTGACGTTTATATTCGTGGAATCTCTTGATTTGTGTATCAATAATACTGTTTTCATCTAGTTCAATACCTTGAGTTTCTTTAGGTATTCTTTAAGAACGAGTTTGTTCTCGTGTTTAATTTCTTCTAATTTAGCTGCTACTTCTTTACTATCTACAAACGCTAATAGTTTTTCTAATTTAGTTGCATCTGTTAAGTAATCATCACCAATTAGATCTTTTAAGTATGCTGCTAACGGTCTGTTAGAAAACTCTAACCAACGTCTGAATGTAATACCGTTAGTTTTATTGTTGAATTTCTCTGGATATAATTCATAGAAGTGTTTTAACTCAGAGTTTTTAAGAATTTCAGTGTGTAGGTAAGCGACCCCGTTTACACTGTTAGAGAAGTGAATATCCATGTTTGCCATGTGTACTCTGTCATCTTTATCGATGATTTGAATATCTTCACCTTCATATTTTTCTCTAATAACTGCATCTAGTTGTTTGATGATTGTTACTAAGTGTGGTACCACTTCTTCTAAGTATGCTAATGGCCATTTTTCTAATGCCTCAGCTAAGATAGTGTGGTTTGTATAACCAGTCATTTTTTGAACGATTGTGTATGCTTCTTCAAATTCAATTCCGTGTTTTTCAGTTAATAAACGAATTAATTCAGGAATTACCATACTTGGGTGAGTATCATTAATTTGAACATATGCATATTCGTATAAATCGTGAACATTACTTCCTTTAGCAATAGCTTCATCTAAAATTAATTGAGCTGCGTTTGACACCATGAAGTATTGTTGGTAAATACGTAGTAATTCACCATTTTTATCACTATCATCTGGATATAAGAATAATGTTAAGTTTTTCTCGATTTCAGTTTTATCGAAACTAATACCATTTTCAATGATACTACTATCTACTGATTCAATATCGAATAAGTTTAGGTAGTTTTTAGTATCTTTTTTATATCCTAATACGTCAATTCTTTTTAGAGTTGAAGTTAGGTTGAAGTTTTTGAATGGTACTGTGTATTTAACATCAGTATCTCTTAACCATGAAGAATCTTCAATCCAGAAGTTTGGCTCTGCATGTTGTTCATTTTTAACAAATACTTGTCTGAATAAACCACAGTGATAGTTTAACCCAACTCCATCACCATTAATACCTAATGATGAGATTGAATCGATAAAGCAAGATGCTAAACGTCCAAGACCACCATTACCAAGTGATGGTTCTAATTCTGCCTCTTCAACGTCGCTAAGACGTTTGTTAGCTGCGTTTAATTCTTTTTCGATTTCTTCGTAGATTCCTAAGTTAATTAGGTTATTTGATAATAGTTTACCAATTAAAAACTCTGCTGAAATGTAGTAAACTTTTTTCTTATCATTGTTTTGAGCTTTTTTATCAGCCTCTTCTTTTACATAATTTAATAATTGAATATATATTTCTTTATTATCTAAACTACTCAATTCTTTGTTTGTATTTATCTAATACATATTTACTAAATGACATTTTATACCCTCTCTCTTGAATATCTTACTGTAATATTTCTTAAAAATTCTTTTCTTTCGTCTGTTAAATCTGCCGCAAGCATTCTCCACTCCCAATTTCCACCAACTGTTGATGGAACATTCATTCTACTTGTTGCATCTTTATCTAATAAGTCCTGCATCGTTACAATTGCATAATCACTTACTGAAGAGTAGATTCCTCTAATCATTGCTTCAGTAATTGTTTCATCCTCACGACGATTTAAGTATTCAGAAACTAGTTCTTTTTCTGATTCACCTAGTTTTTCATACCAACCATTAACTACATCATTATCATGTGTTCCTGTGTAAGCAACACTGTTTTGTGTATAATGATGTGGACGGTCTAAATTATCTTCTCCAGGGAAAGCAAATTGAAGAATCTTCATACCTGGATATCCAGAATCGTCTAATAATTTTTCTGCTTTAGCATCAATAAACCCTAGATTTTCTGCAACAATTGGTAAGTCACCTAATTGTTCTTTAATTTTTTGGAATAATTTAATTCCTGGACCAGCTTCCCAAGTACCATTTACTGCATTTTCAGCATCTTTATCTATTTGCCAGAAATCAGAGAATCCTTTAAAGTGATCTATACGAAGTACATCATAAATTTTAAAACTTTCTTGAACTCGGTAAATCCACCATGAGAATCCTTGTTCTTTATGTTTTTCCCAATCATAAATTGGATTACCCCAAAGTTGTCCAGTAGGACTGAAGTCATCTGCAGGACATCCAGCTACATAAAGTGGTTCATTGTTTTCATCAACTTTAAACAATTCTGGCATAGTCCACATTTCAACACTATCAGCACTTACATAAATTGGCATATCTCCAATAATTTTGATTCCTTTTTCATTAGCATATTCTTTTAATGCTAGCCATTGTTTAAAGAAGAAATATTGAGTTACTGTGTAGTATCTTATGCTATCTTGAAGTTCAGTACGATATTTTTCACGAGCTGCTTGTTCACCTTTTTTAATATCTTCATCCCAATGAATAAAACTCTTATATCCGAAACTTTCTTTTATAGCCATATATTCAGCATAGTCAACTAACCAACTTGAGTTCTCAGCTTCAAATTTTTCAATTTCAGCTAATACTACACTATTTTTACTAGTGTTGGCAACTGCTTTTTCTAAGATTGGTCTTCTTGCCTCAAATAATAATGCATAATCAACTTTTTCAGGATTTTCCCCAAAGTTAACATTTACATAATCGCTTTCTTCAAGTAATCCATCTTCTTTTAATAATGAAAAATCAATTAGATTTAAATTCCTGCTACAGCTGAGAAACTTTGATATGGTGAATCACCATAACTAGTAGTTGTAAGTGGTAAAATTTGCCAATAAGTTTGCTTTGTTTCTTCTAAAAAGTCTACAAAATCATAAGCACTTTTACCAAATGTTCCTATTCCGAATCGACCTGGTAATGATGTAATATGCATTAAAACACCACTTGAACGTTTTGTCATTATTAGTTTCCTCCGTTATTTTTTTAACTTGTATTTACAAAATAAGTTATTATAACTTAACATTAATTATTATAATAAAACACTTTCATTTTGTCAACACATTTATGTAATTCTTTTTTTATTTTTTTCGATAACATATACGTAAATGTGTAGAATCGTATTGATGTTATACATATTTCTTGATTTTTACCTTTAGTACATTTATAATAATATAGATAAACTTTTGAGAGGTTAATAGTAAATGAGTAAATACAAACAAGTCTATAGAGACTTAAAAGAAAAAAATTGACACTCGAGTATATAAACGTAACACTGAATTACCGAGTGAAAATGAGCTAGTTAAAGAATACGGCTACTCTAAAGATACAATCAGAAAAAGCTCTATCTTTATTAGAAATTAATGGTTATATTCAAAAAAATTAAAGGTAAAAAAACTCTTTAATTCTGGGGCATGGAAGGATTAAAAACAACTATCTAGGAAATATTAAAACTTCTTCTGAATTAAATATCGATGGAAAATACGAAATCAAAACTTCCTTAGAATCTCTTTATATCATCCAAGGTGATAAAAAGATAATGAATATTTTTGGATCGAATGAAGATAATGATTTTTTTATAGAGTTAGTCGTAGTAGATTAATAAACGGTGAACGACTAGAATATGAAGTATCTTATTTTGATCGTAAACTTGTTCCATTTATTAACAAAGAAATAGCCGAATCTTCTATTTACAAATATTTAGAAAAGGAATTAGGCTTAAATATCACACACTCAAGACGTGAAATTTCATTTAGATATGCTACTGATGAAGAAAAACAACATATGGATTTAGGAGAATATAATATGGTCGCAGTGGTTGAAAGTATTACATATTTATCAAATGGTAATATCCTACAATATGGAATACTAACATATAGACCAGATAAATTCACATTTGTAACTATGGCAAAAAGATAAAAAAACGACTCGTAAATTACGATTTTTATTAGAATTTAATTTATAGAGTCGTTCTCTTTTTGTTTTTTAATTTTTAAACTAACCTTACTGTTTTTAGTTATAGCTTGCGCCACCATACTTAAAAATATTTGAATAATAAAATTAAATTATATATAATATACACAAAAAAAACTGATAAAGGAATATTATTCCTCTATCAGCTTTTATTTTATTCGAAATTATTTTAATCTTTCTTCTAATTCTGCTTTTAAATCTTCAAATCCTGGTTTTCCAAGAAGAGCAAACATATTTTTCTTATATGCTTCTACTCCTGGTTGGTCAAATGGATTTAGACCTTGCATATATCCAGAAATACCTACAGCTTTTTCGAAGAAGTATACTAAGTATCCGAATGTAAATTCACTCATATCTGGAAGTTCTACCACAAAGTTAGGTACTCCTCCATCAGTGTGAGCAAGAAGAGTTCCTTCAAATGCTTTAGTATTTACAAAGTCCATAGTTTTTCCAGCTAGGTAGTTAAGTCCATCTAAGTTATTTTCAGCTTCTTTAAGTTCAATATCTTTATTTGGAGATTTAACTTTTAAGATAGTCTCAATTAAAATACGACGTCCTTCTTGAACATATTGTCCCATAGAATGAAGATCAGTTGAGAAGCAAACACTTGATGGATATAATGCTTTTCCATCTTTACCTTCAGACTCACCGTAAAGTTGTTTCCACCATTCGTTGAAGTAAACCATTGATGGTTCGTAAGAAACAAGAATTTCGATTAATTTACCTTTTTGTTGTAGTACATTACGCATTACAGCATATTGGTAAGCAATGTTAGTACTTAAGTCTGGTGAAGAAAGCTCATCTTGAGCTAATTTAGCTCCAGCCATCATTTTATCAATATCAATTCCACTTACAGCAATTGGAAGTAATCCTACTGCAGTAAGAACTGTAAAACGTCCACCAATATCATCAGGTACTACAAATGTTTCATAGCCTTCATCATCTGCAAGTGATTTTAAAGCCCCACGAGCTTTATCAGTAGTAGCAAAGATTCTTTCTCTTGCTCCTTCTTTTCCATATTTTTCTTCAAGTAATTCTTTAAAAATACGGAATGCAATTGCAGGTTCAGTAGTTGTCCCAGATTTAGAAATTACGTTTACAGAGAAATCTTTTCCTGTAGTTTTTAAGTAATTAACTAATTCTTGAGTATAACTTGATGAAATAGTATGTCCTACGAAGAAGATTTGAGGTGTTTTTCTATCTTTTTCATAGAAGTTATAAAAACTATCATTTAGCATTTCAATTGCTGCACGAGCTCCTAAGTAAGATCCACCAATTCCGATAACGACAAGTACTTCAGAATTACTTTGGATTTTTTTACTAGCTTCTTTAATTCTAGAAAATTCTTCTTTATCATAGTTAGTTGGTAAATCAACCCATCCTAAGAAGTCACTACCAATTCCAGTTTTATTATGTAATTGATCGTGAGCAACTTTCACATATCCTTCCATATTTTTCACTTCTTGTTCGTTAAAGAAGTTTAGTGCTTTCGAATAATCAAATTTTAAGTGCATTTTAAGTTCTCCTTATTTGTTTTTTCATCTTTTATTATAAATCATTGTTGGCTTATCGTCTATAATATAATCATAAATTAATTCAGAAACTTTATCAGCATTATGTCTAATCGTATTATTATCAACAATTCCTACATCATCATTTTTTATTAATCTTATTCCTAACTCTTCTATTTTTTCTTGATCGATTTTGACTGCTTCCTGTTTCTCTTTGTGATATTTCGATAAAATACTATCATCGAATTCACGCGAATTAGCAATTACCAAATCAAAAATGTTTGCTTCTACATGTTTGTTTATCGCAACAATGTGATCCGATACTGTGTAATTATCAGTTTCCCCATGTTGAGTCATAACATTACAAACATATATCTTTTTGGCATTACTTTCTCTAATCTTTTCCGAGACCTTAGATATTACTAGGTTAGGAATTATAGAAGTATATAAGCTTCCTGGTCCCATAATAATATAGTCTGCCTCTTCAATTGCTTTAAGTACATCTTCATTAGGTTTTACTCTAGATGGTGTGATATAAACACTGTCAATTACTCCTCCAGCTTCTGTAATCGAAGATTCTCCCCTTATGATTTCACCTGTTGATAATATTGCATTTAATGTAGCTATATCATTAGTCGTCGGTAACACAGTTCCACGTACATTTAAGATTCTACTCATTACCTTTACCGCTGTAGAAAAGTCTCCATGAATATCCGTCATGGCTGCTATCATTAAATTACCTACTGGATGCCCTTTGACTTCGCCACTATCAAAACGATATTGGAACATTTTTTCCAAATACGGTTCAACATCAGATAATGCCGCAATAACATTTCTAATATCTCCTGGTGAAGGAATATTCATATCACTTCTTATTTTTCCAGAACTTCCTCCATCATCTGCTACCGTTACTACAGCTGTTATCTCAAGAGGATATTTCTTTAATCCTCTTAAAAGAACTGATAAACCAGTTCCTCCCCCAATAGTAACTACCTTTATTTTAGTTCTCATTTTCCTACCTACCCTTATTAATATCGCGATGTTCTAAATGCACCCTATATCCTAATTTTGAAATATCTTCATATAACCTTCTAGCTATACTTACAGAGCGATGTTTTCCACCTGTACATCCTACTGCAATAGCAACCTTGTCACGACCTTCATATTGATACTTATCTACCATAAAAGTCATAAGCTCTAGATATTTTCCATAGAATTCTTGAGTAATTTTATCTTCAAAAACAAACTCATAAACCTCATTGTCTTGACCTGTTTTTTCTCTTAGTTCATTAATATAAAATGGATTTTTTAAAAAACGCACATCAATTATATTGTCTGCATCAATAGGAATCCCATATTTATAACCAAAACTAGAAATTGTAATATGATAACTATCTTTTTTTCTCAATTCCGAAATCTTCCAATATTTTTTTCTTCAAATCTTTTTACAGAAGTATTTGTAGTATCATAAATATAATTTTGCAATTCCTTTAATGTCATTCATATCCTTTTCTCTTGAGCAATACCTTCGAGTAAGCTAAACTCAGTTGATAAAGGATGATTTTTTTCTAGTTTCTTTATATCTATTAACCAATATTTGATTATCGCTATCTAAAAATAAGATTTTAACATCAAAGTACTCATTTTGTTGAAGTTTTTTTAGTAACTCTTTTAAATCAACAAAAAAATATGTTTACTTCTTATATCAATACTTATCGCTGTTTTTAGCAATATCTTTTTCTTCTATTATTCTCAAGAAATCTTCTACAACTAATCCGGGTAAATTATCTGTACAAAAAAATACCCTTGGTTTTCAAAGATTTCTAATGCCGTATTTTTTCCCTGCTCCGCTTATTCCCGTAATTATAACTAATTTTTTTCATAGCTTCACATCCAATTTTTTTAATTATATAGGTTATGGAAGAATATACTCATATTATAGTAAATCAATAAGCTCTTCCATAACCTATATTGTACACCATTTCTAGACTTTTTGTGTAGTATTTTTAAAATAGTACATAAAAGAACTACTGTGTAATTGTCTCTCCACAGTAGTTCTTTTGTTATCTATTATTTCTATTTATATTATTATTTGTAGTATTATTGCTATTGTTTATACTATTACTTCTTGTACCAGATGTTGCAGTATTAGAATTATTATTACTGTTATTATTTCCTCTAGCTTGATTACTATTATTAATTGATGAATCATTTTGGTTATTATTTGTATTATCATCGGAGTTATTATTACGATTGTTATTATTATCGTCAGTATTATTTTCACGTTCTTTTTTTTCTTGATTTCGCCTATTTTGCTCTTCAATCTGTCGACGTTCACTATCTGAAATAACTTTAACTCCACCATTTATTGATCCCACATTGCCTGGAACAGTAAATCCTTTAGGAGGATGTATTCTTACAATATTTTGCATATTAATTCGGTAAAGTGCTTGTGTCTTCTGAGTATCATCTTGAGTCATATACTTTGTAGGACCATCTATTGCATCAAACCCTTGCCACACAGCCATCGTATAATTACTAGTATAACCTATTGTCCATGAATCTTTAGAATAATTATCAGCATCAAATCCGAATTTTTGAACCTCTGCTTCTCCAAAAGTTGTAGTTCCTGTTTTAACAGCCATATCCGCTCCATATATACGAGCATTAGAAGCCGTTCCATTAACTACGTTTCTTAACATAGATGTCATAATATATGCGGTAGATTCTTTGATAACACGCTTTCTGTCATCTGTACTAAAACTTTTCACTTCAGTTCCTTCACTGTCATAGACTTTTTTAATAGCTCTAGGTGTCGCATAATACCCCCCATTACTGAATGGAACATATGCTCCTGCCATTTGTAATGGAGAAAATCCATCACCACTTCCTCCAATTGGAGTTGTTAGGGAGTCGTCCGTAATATTCATACCAACATTAGCTGCATACTGTTTTACTTTACTAAACCCTACTTCTTGATATGCTTTAATAGCCGGAATATTATATGACCAAACTAATGCATTATTTATTGTAATATTTCCATGAAATTGTCTATCCCAGTTCTGAATTTGAGAGCCTTGAATTTTAGTATCGTTAACTGTATGATCTGAGCCCCAATTTAAATACTCGATAGCAGGCCCATATGCAAGTATTGGCTTAATTGATGAACCTGGTTGTAATTTAGCTTGTGTCGCAATATTAAACCCATGGAAAGTTTGCTTTTTACCTCCATACAGAGCAGAAATTCCACTATTTTCATTATTTAAAACAACCATAGCTACATTACTTGCTTGTTTTATTCCAGCATAGTTAGCATTAACACTTTCAGTTAACGTACTTTGGATTCTTGGATCGAAGTTTGTATAAATCTTAAGACCTAGATTTAATACATCTCCTTCATAATCTTTATATTCTTTACTATTTTTCAACTCATTTACTATTTGATTCATATATGATGTATATTTAGAATCAAACTCGCTCGATAATATTACACGCTCACTTTCATCACGATCAATAACCCCTGACAGTACATCAATTTTTTGTGCTGCTTGTGAGTCAGCCTCTGAAATTTTTCCATGATATTGCATTAAGTAAAGTACAGTATCACGGCGAGCCTTAGCCGCTTCTGGATTATCATAAGGGTTGTAAGTATTAGGATGCTGAGGCATTCCTGCTAAAAGAGCCATTTGAGGAAGAGTAAGTTGATTTAATTCTTTTCCATAATAATATTTAGCTGCTGTCTTTAGTCCGTAAACACCATCTGAATAGTAAATTCTATTTACATACATTGTAAATATTGATTCTTTATCATAATTTTGTTCTAATTTATATGCTAAATAAGCTTCTTGAACTTTACGTTTTACACTCTTATTATCATCTAAAAATGTTCTCTTAATCAATTGTTGAGAAATAGTCGATGCCCCTTGTGAACCAAAACCACTTGTAAGGTTCGATACTACCGCTCCAATTAAACGTCTAAAATCTACTGCACCATGTTCAAAGAATCTATTATCCTCTGTCGCTAAAATTGCGTCTTGCATCCTTTCTGGAATGTCTGCAGTTTCTAAGTTTTCACCTATTTGATTACCTAGTTTTGCTACTTCATTATTATTTACATCATAGACAATTGTTCTTGAGTTATTATCTAATATTTTTGAATCAAATGCCGGAGCTTGGTAAATCCAAAATACACATAACAAGAAAATCGATATGATAGCAACACTAGCCACATACAATCCATATCTTAAAATTTTCAACCATAATGTTTTATTATTTTTTTTAGAATTAGGATTACTTATTCTTCTTCCAGATAGTTTAGGTTTCCTTGGACCTCCAGACCCATTTCCACTACTATCTTTCTCGACATTCGGTAATACCTCACGTCTTCGATTGGCACCAGCTTCTCCTCTTTTCAAAATTTCGTCATTTATTAAAGGTCTTCTTTGCTGACCTTTATTCGTTGGATTAGTATTTCTTCTAGATATATATCCACCTGGCATGATACTCTTCTTTTCTTGAGAGTGTCTATCTTTTCTAGATAACCTATTGTTATTATTTTTCTGCCATTGTATATCCTCTTTTTTTAGATATTTAAACTTTCAATTTTATTATAGTCATTCTATAATAAAAATTATATATTATACTACATTAATTTTTAAAGTAAATTGAGAAAAAAATCAATTTACTTTATAGTTTATTAACTATTATTTAACAATATTGTAACATAAGAATTCTCTTCTTCATTACAATATAAATTAAAAATGAAAAAAAGCTACCATTCTTGATAGCCTTTTTTCATTTTTAATATTATTTCTTCAATGTAACTTCTTTATTATTAATAATCGCCTTAGCCGCTGCAATTCTGGCAATAATTACCCTATATGGAGAACAAGATACATATCCTAATCCTATTTTAGAACATAATAAGATAGATCTTTCATCTCCACCATGTTCTCCACAAATTCCAAGCTTAATACTTGGTTTAGTAGTTTTTGCTTTCTCAACTGCAAGTTTCATAAGTTCTAATACTCCACTATCATCAAGATGAACAAATGGATCTGACTCTAAGATATTTTTTTTCTTATAAATGTCAATGAACTTTTCAGCGTCATCTCTTGAGTAACCAAATGTTAATTGAGTTAAGTCATTAGTACCGAAACTGAAGAAATCTGCATGTTCTGCAATTTTATCAGCAATTAGACAAGCTCGTGGAATTTCAATCATCGTTCCTACTTTGTATTTAAAATCCGTATTGTACAATTGAATTTCTTTTTCCACAAGTTCAACGATTTGTTCACGTAACACTTCGAGTTCTTTTTCTAAACCTACTAAAGGAATCATAATTTCAACATTCACTTCAATACCTTCTTTACGAGCTCTAATAGCTGCTGAACTAATAGCTTTCGCCTGCATTAAGTAAATTTCCGGATATGTAATACCTAGTCGACAACCACGATGTCCCATCATGGGATTGAATTCTGCAATACTAGCTATTTTCACTTCTAATTGATTAACACTTACACCAATTTCCTCGGCAATGAGCTTAACAGTATTTTCATCTTTTGGTAAGAATTCATGAAGCGGTGGATCTAATAATCTTATATTAACAGATTTACCTTGAGCTTCTTTAAAAATCTTATAGAAATCTTCACTTTGAATTGGTTGTAATCTATCTAAGAATCTAACTCTCTCATTAGTATCACTTGCTAAAATCATTTTTCTAACTAGACTAATTCTATCTTCTTCAAAGAACATATGCTCTGTTCTACATAATCCTATTCCTTCCGCTCCAAACTCAAATGCAACTTTAGCGTCAGTTTCATTATCCGCATTCGCTAGTACTTTAAGTTCTCTAATTTCATCAGCCCATCCTAAAAGTTTATTGAATCTATCGCTAAACTTGGCATCAACTTTATCTACTTCACCAAGATATACTTTACCACTGCTTCCATCGACTGAGATTGTATCCCCTTCATGTAATGTTACCCCAGCAATTTTCAGAGTTTTTTCAGCATAATTTATAATCATGTTTTGACAACCACAGACACAACATTTCCCCATTCCTCTTGCTACTACAGCAGCATGTGATGTCATACCTCCACGTAAAGTTACAATAGCCTCTGAGCTAACCATACCTTCAATATCTTCTGGAGAAGTTTCTTCTCTTACTAAAATAACAGGTTTTGTTTTCGCCGCTTCTACAGCTTCTTGTGCTGTGAAATAAATACCGCCGACTGCTGCTCCAGGTGATGCCGCTAACCCTTGAGTTAATTGTTTAACTTCTTTTAATGATTTTTCCTCAAATGTAGCATGAAGAAGTTTATTAATTTCCTCTGTTCCTACTCTTAGAATCGCTTCTTCTTTAGAAATTACACCTTCTTCTTCTAGTGATACTGCAACTTCAACTACTGCATTTGGTGTTCTTTTTGCGTTTCTTGTTTGAAGAATATACAACCTTCCATCTTCGATAGTAAACTCAATATCTTGCATATCTTTATAATGTTGTTCTAATTTTTTAGAAATTTCCACAAACTCTTTATATAAATGTGGTATATCCTCTTTTAAGACACTAATATTTTTAGGAGTTCTTATACCTGCTACAACATCTTCCCCTTGCGCATTAATTAGATATTCACCAAAAAGTTCATCCTCTCCAGTTACAGGGTTTCTACTAAATGAAACTCCAGTACCACAATTATCTCCCATATTACCAAACACCATAGCTTGAATATTTACAGCAGTACCGAGTTTATCACTAATATTGTGTAGTCTTCTATATACTTTAGCACGATTATTATTCCATGATTTGAAAACAGCTTCAATAGCCAGCATAAGTTGCTCTTTTACACTCATAGGAAACTCTCGACCTACTTCTTTTTTATAAATTGCCTTAAACTCTTCAACAATATTGAATAAATCTTTCTCATTTAATTCACTATCTTGCTCGTAGCCATTAGCATTTTTAACTCTAGTTAAAACTTCCTCAAACTTATATTTTTCTACATCCATAACAACATCTGAGAACATTTGGATAAATCTTCTATAACTATCATAAGCAAATCGATAGTTATTATTCTTCTTGGCCAATGCTATAGTAGTTTCATCATTTAGTCCCAAATTTAAAATAGTATCCATCATTCCCGGCATAGAAAAATACTGCACCACTACGAACAGACACCAATAAAGGATTTTTCTATACTTCCTAATTTTTTTCCCAATATTTTCTTCTAAAATTTCAAGTTGTTCGTTAATCTGTTTTAAAAATCTCAGGTTTAATTCTTTTCCCCATTTTCATAATAACTATTACAACTTTCTGTAGTAATAGTAAAACCAGGAGGAACACTAATCCCTAAACCTTTTCATCTCTGCAAGGTTTGCCCCTTTTCCTCCTAATAAAGATTTCATATCTTTATTTCCTTCACTGAAAATTATAAAACATATTTTTTTGACATTGTAAAATTCCCCATAAACAAATTATTGTTTCATATAATTATTTCTTTTTTTATTATTTTTTTGTTTAAACCACTTGGCCTCTTTCTCTCATAATCCCAATTATTAATTCTGCTGTCTCCTCTACAGCCTTATTCTGAACATCTATTATAGGACATCCAAGTTTTTCCATAATCTCTAAAGCATATTCTAACTCTTCGAAAATTTGTATTTCATTAGTATAATCTGAATTTTCTGATACTCCTAAGGTTTTTTTAATCTTTCTTCCCTCAACCTATTAAGTTGTTCTACTGAATTTGTTAAACCAATTACTTTTTCTTTTTTTACTTCATATAGCTGTTCTGGAAGCATTAAGTCTTGAATAATCGGAACATTCATAACTTTAATGTTTCTATTTGCTAAATATAAACTTAATGGTGTTTTAGAAGTTCTTGATACACCTAAGATTATAATATCTGCTTCTTTTAGACCATTTATATCTTTACCGTCATCATACTTCACAGCGAATTCTAAAGCATCTATTCTCTTGAAATACTCCGCTCCCATCTTTCTATTTAAACCAGGATTCCCTTCCGCTTTTACTCCTAATTTTTCTTCAAAAGTACTAAGCATTTCACTTAATAGATCTATAACTTTTATATTTTTTTCTAACCCTTTTTCTTTTACATAGCTTGCTAAAGCACCGTCAACTAAAGTTTGCACAATTACATCTCCATCATTAACATTGGATATAATACAATCTACTTTTTTTCTTTTTGTACAAACATTCGAATTCTTAAGTACTTTATATTGTTTATTTTCATAAGAAAATTGCACTAATGCTGCATCTACTACATCTTTTGCAGTATTCCCTATAGAGTCAGAAATTATATGTACAGTCAACATATTATCCCTCCAACATTTCTAATAATAACTTAATTAATGTAGTTTTCGATATTTTCCCGACGATTACCTTACCATCCTTTTCGTCCCTTACAACAGGTAAGCAATCAATCTCATGTAAAATTAATTTCCTTAATGCATCAGTAACTAATTCATCTTCATATATGTATATAACATTTGGAACACGTGTCATTGCTAATACTATAGGAAGGTTTTGTCCATCAGCATTTCTAGATAATTTAAGCATATCCTTTCTAGATGTCACACCTGCAAGGTGATTATTCTCATCTACAATAAAAATAGTCCCTACATCATAAATAAATAATTTCGATAATACCTCAGAATAGTTCGCTGTACTTTTTTTGCTGTTATCGCTATTCCCATTACATCTTTAACTAATTTACTTTTTAATTTCCTCGCGTACTTCTCCTGGTGAAAAGTTATAATTATAGTAATATCCAACATTAGGTTTTGCTTCCAAAATTTCTAACATTCCTAAGACCGCAAGGTCATTTCTTAAAGTAGATTTCCCCAAAGAAAGCTTTTCTGCAATTTCATCACTTGTTATCGGTTCAAAATTCTTTACTATTTCAATTATAGCTTTGTGTCTTTCCGTAAGTTTCATTGTTCCTCCTTCTTGTATCATAGTTTTTTTATTATACAATATATTACACGTTAATTCAAGCGTTATCATTAATTAACGTGTAATAATACTATCAATATATTCTGTTATTTACTTTTTAAACTAGATATATTATGTGATATTAATAACATTTATTACCAAACTATTAAAAATAGAGTTACTCGATATCTATTTTATTTTAATTTAAATATTTATATGTTATAATTAATCTAATAAAATATTGAGGGGAAAAAAATTGTATGTCAAAATTATCAAAACTATTCGCAATCGGTACAGGAATAGCCATTGCCAACTATTATTCAAAAAAATCCAAATAAAGTTGAAGAACACGCTGAATACATTAAGAAAAAAAATCTAAAGATTACTATGGTTACACACGTTGTATGATTCGCTACACTAAGAAAAAAATGGTGTTGAAGAAGCGGCAATTTACCTATATAACGATCTAGTAAAAAAAATCTTAAAAAAAGCTAAAAATGCTTTTAGAGAACAAATACAACGATGCTGTTGATTACGGAAAAGAATTATCTAATAATGTAACAGATATTAAAGGGCATGTATCTAACGTAAAAGAATACACTGCAGAAGTTAAAGAAAATCTAGGAGATGCAAAGAAGATCGTTGAAGAATTAAAACCTTCTGTAGAAGCTTATAAAGAAAAAGCACTTTCTTCTTTCGAAAAAATTAAAGATCAAGTTTCTAACATCAAAAAAGACGTTGACGAATCAAATGTTCAAGAAAAAGTTGAAGATTTCACTAATAAATCAACTGAAACTTTAGAATCTGTTAAAGAACGTGTTGAAACTGAAGTTCTAAACAACACTCCTGAACAAAAAGGAGAAAAATAAAAAAAAACGAGGATTTAAAATGAATCTATTATCACTGAATACTCTTCCCAACACAGGAGAAGTGGTTAAAAATTATGGCGCATACATTGGAATAATCATAATAATCGCAATAATTTTCTTCCTAATCTGGAGAAAAAAGAATAATAAACACGATTAAGAACTCTAAGCTAGGTAAAACTAGCTAGAGTTTTTATTACAGTTAATCTATATCTATTCGTTACATAATAAATAAAAGAGTGATTCGATAAAAATCTATACGATTTTCGAATCACTCTTTTCTATCTTATACTATTTTAAATTATCTAATGCAGCTATTCTTTCTTTAACACTATCATATTGTTCTTGATATGTTGCTTGTTTTTCTTTTTCTTTAGCTACAACCGCTTCTGGAGCAGAACCTACAAATTTTTCATTAGATAATTTTTTGTTTACTCTATCTAATTCTTGTTGTAATTTTTCTAATTCTTTTCCTAGACGTTCTTTTTCTTTGTCTACATCGATTAAATCACTTAATGAAACGTAGATTTCAGCACCTGGTAAGATACGACTGATGTCAGTTTCACTTGCTTCTACTTCACGTTCAATAATAAGTTCGCTAGGACGAGCAAATTTTTCTAGGTACGCACTACCACTTAATAGTACTTCTTTTACGCTATCTTGTGAGTATTTAATCTTAATAGGAATCTCACGAGACATCGGCGCATTCACTTCACTACGGATGTTACGTACTGCAGTAATTACGTCTTGGATGAATTGCATATCTTCAGTTTCTTTTTCAAATACTAGACTTGCATCAACTTTAGCAAATTCACTAGTTACAATACTATCTCCTGTGTGAGGAATATGTTGCCAGATTTCTTCAGTTACGAATGGCATAAATGGATGTAACATTTTTAGAGAAGCATCAAGTACATATACTAAAATAGATTTAGTAGTTTTCTTCGCAGCTTCGTCTTCACTATTTAATGAAATCTTAGCAATTTCAATATACCATGAACAGAATTCTTCCCATACAAAGTTGTATAGAATACGGCTTGCTTCACCAAATTCATATTTTTCAAATAATCTTTCGAAATCTTCAATAGTTTTAGCAAGTTTTGTTAAGATATATTTATCAGCTAATGTTTTTTCTCCAGTTAAATCAATATCACTGTATTCAAAACCTTCAAGGTTCATAATTACGAAACGAGAAGCGTTCCAAATTTTATTGATATAGTTCCAACTAGCTTCGATTTTCTCAGTTGAGTAACGTAAGTCTTGACCTGGTGTTGAGTTAGTAGCTAAGAAGTAACGTAAGCTATCAGCTCCGTATTGTTCGATTACTTCCATTGGATCTACACCATTACCAAGTGATTTACTCATTTTACGACCTTGTTCATCACGAACTAACCCGTGGATTAAGCAATCTTCAAATGGACGAGTTCCTGTAAATTCTAATCCTTGGAATACCATACGAGCAACCCAGAAGAAGATAATGTCATATCCAGTTACTAGACAGCTATTTGGATAGTAACGTTTGAAATCTTCACTTTCTAAATCTGGCCATCCTAATGTAGAGAATGGGAATAAAGCTGAAGAGTACCAAGTATCAAGAACATCTTCATCTTGAACATAGTTTCAATATCTTTTGGTGGATTTACATCAACATAAACTTCACCAGTTTCTTTGTGGTACCATGCTGGGATACGGTGTCCCCACCATAATTGACGAGAAATACACCAGTCTTGGATATTTTCCATCCAAGTGTTTAATGTGTTTTCAAAACGTGGTGGATAAAAGTTAACTTTTCTATCTGCATCTTTTTGATTTTCTAATACTTTATCAGCAAGAGGTTTCATGTCAACGAACCATTGTTTAGAAAGATATGGTTCAACAACCGCACCACTACGCTCAGAGTGACCTACTGAGTGAAGGTGTTTTTCAATCTTGAAGCATACTCCGCTTTCTTGTAAATCAGCGATAAGAGCTTTACGACATTCGAAACGATCCATACCGTTATATTTATCAGCATGTTCATTCATAACGGCACCTTCATCCATAACGATGATACGTTCTAAATTATGACGTTCTCCAACTTCAAAGTCGTTTGGATCGTGAGCCGGAGTTATTTTAACTACACCACTTCCGAAATCTTTTTCTACATATTCATCTGCAATAACAGGAATTTCTTTGTTTGTTACTGGTAAAAGAACTGTTTTACCAATATATTTTTGATACCTTTCATCTTCAGGATGAACAGCAACCGCAGTATCTCCGAATAAAGTTTCAGGACGAGTAGTTGCTACTTCTAGATAGTCTCCACTTCCATCAGCTAGGAAATATTTAAGGTGATAAAATGCACCTTCTACATCTTTGTGAATTACTTCGATGTTAGATAACGCAGTTCTTTGAACTGGATCCCAGTTAATAATTTTCTCACCACGATAGATTGTACCATTGTTATAATGATCTACGAAAATTTTCGTTACTGCTTTATTTAATCCTTCATCTAATGTAAATCTTTCTCTTGAGTAGTCTAAACCTAATCCAAGTTTAGCCCATTGTGCACGAATATATCCAGCATATTCTTCTTTCCATTCCCATGCACGCTCTAAGAATTTTTCACGACCTAAGTCATAACGACTTAATCCTTCTTCACGCATTTTAGCTTCTACTTTAGCTTGTGTAGAAATACCAGCATGGTCCATTCCTGGAAGATAAAGCACATCAAATCCTTTAAGACGTTTGTAACGTGTTAACATATCTTGTAAAGTTGTATCCCAAGCATGCCCAATGTGTAATTTACCAGTTACGTTTGGTGGTGGAATTACTATTGTATATGGATTCTTTTTACTTTTTATTATCAGCTTTAAAAACTTCTTTTTCCAACCACCAATTGTAGCGATTATTTTTCTACTTCGGTCGGATTATATTTTTGTGAGACATTTCAGTCATGACTGTTCCTCCTAAATTTTTATTTTTATTATTAATTATTTTTTTACTTCTACTAGTTATATTGGTGATATTTTTTTCTAGGTAAAAAAATAACCTCCATCCTTACATAAGGACGAAAGTTTCCGTGGTACCACCTTTATTCTAATTATATAAATTAGCACTTAATAAGATTAACGCTCTAACCACGTTTAAAAGCTACTTACTTTCACTCTAAATGCTCACTGGCTACTTCAAAGTCCTGCCTAGGAGAAATCTCTCAACCACTGATTTCTTTTTCTGTATCCTACGGTACGCAAGAACTTTTTACTTATCGGCTCATCGCATATATTTTATAATTAAAATATGTTTAATATAATAACATACTTTTTTTATAATGCAAGCAAAAATGAAAAATATAACTATCTATACATTATAAAAAAAGTACTTCAATGATTAGAAATCTAATTCCATCATCGAAGTACTTTTTTTAAATATTAGTCTTCTTTTTTTATTTTTTTCCATGCAGTTGCATTATCTAACTTGATTGGTAAGTTATCTAGATAAAACTCTGGATCTTTTCCTTGTTTATGTTGTTTCACGTAGTCTTTTAATACTACATAAACTACACCAGAAAGACCGATAATAGCGATTAAGTTAAGTAAACTCATAATCCCCATTGATACATCGGCAATTCCCCAAACTAAGTTTAAATCTAATACACTTCCTACATACACAAAGATACATACGATAACACGATAAACATTTACAGCCCATTTTTTAGGAAGCAAATATTGAATGTTTGTTTCTCCATAGTAGTAGTTACCAATTACAGAACTATATCCGAATAAGAAGATAGCTACAATTAAGAAGATTGTTCCTATGCTTCCTACTTGTGAAGTTAAAGCAGCTTGTGTAAGTTGGATACCTTGTAACTTATCAGCACCATATTCAACACCAGGATATAGTAAAATTAAGAATGCTGTTGCTGTACATACTAAACATGTATCGAAGTAAACTCCTAGAGTTTGGATAAATCCTTGTTTAGCTGGGTGAGTACTATCAGCAGTTGCCGCTGCGTTAGGAGTAGATCCTAAACCAGCTTCGTTAGTGAACATACCACGTTTAATTCCTAAAAGAATTGATGTTCCCATACCAATTACTCCACCACCTACTTGTTCAAGACCAAATGCTGATTTCACGATTTGAGCAAGAACACCAGGTAATTTATCAATGTTAATAACCATAATAACTAATACGATAAATAAGTACGCTACCGCCATTACTGGTACTAACCATTGAGTAATTTTTACAACTTTTGTTACTCCACCAAAAATTACGAAAATAGTAAGAATTAATAAAGCAATCCCCGCAATATGACTATCTATATTATAAACTTGTAACGCTTGAGCTATAGTATTAGTTTGAACTGAGTTGAATGCTACACCATAAGTTATTGAAATAACAATCGCGAATAAGACACCCATCCATTTTTGTCCAAGACCTTTTTCCATATAGTAAGCAGGTCCCCCACGATAAACACCTTTTCTGTCACGAACTTTATATACTTGGGCTAATGTTGATTCGGCAAAAGATGAAGCTCCACCAAAAAGCGCCATTACCCACATCCAGAATACTGATCCAGGTCCACCCATTGCAATCGCAATAGCAACCCCTGCAATTGTACCAGTACCTACTCGTGACGCAGCTGAGATTGTAAATGCTTGGAAAGCAGATACTCCTTTCTGTTCTCCGTCTTTGCCTACTTTAGGTTTTTCAGTAATAAGTCTGAACATTTCTTTGATGTAAGTAAATTGAATAAACTTAGTACTAAATGTAAAATAAATACCAGTTACCATTACTAACCCTATTAGGAAATAAGTCCACATAAAGTCATTAACGGTACTTAATAATTCTAAAAATCTATCCATTAAGAGTCAACTCCTCATTAAATTTGTTATATTACGTTCTCTATTATACTTTAAAACACACTACAATTGTAAATATACGTTAGAAAATCTAACATATCAATATCGTAAAGTTAACAATACTTTAAACACTTTACTGAAAAAAATTAAAAACAACACTTGAAATCTTACACAAAAACTCAGAAGATTCAAACATCATATTCAAATCCTCTAAGTTCTATTTATTAAACATATTCAATTCTGTTTATTTCTTCATTATTAGTAATAGGATACTCATTTTTCTTCATTAGACACATTTGGAACAATCAATCTTCTATCACGAGACTTCAAAAAATAGAATTAATCTCATAACTATTTAAACTACTATAGTCTAATTTTTCTTGAAGAACATATTCACCTCTTCTAATTCTATCTCTAATGTCTGTAGCAGCAACAAAGTAGACAACCATAAAGACAATAGAGAATATAAATTGAGCTACTGAGAAAATATTTCTTAATATAGGGTCTCCTTGGAAAATATATCCACTAAATAAAAGATAAAATCGTTAATCCAGCTTGGATATATAATACTATTCTTCTACCTTTTGTATCGAATATTGGTAAATACATAATAAATAACAGAATAAAATTAAACACTGAGATTACTAATCCACCAATTATCAATACGGCAAGTCCTAAAATTAGTGTTGTAGCAAATTCTTCATAGAATCTGCTACCTGTAATTGGTAAGTTAATTAGGGAAAATACTAGTCCTCCTATAATTGCCATAGGAAACGCAAAAGTTAATAGATAGGCAATTCCCCAATTTCTCTTCCAAACACGTCCTTTATATTCTTTATAGATTCTATAAGTATTATAAAAATGGTATAAAAAGCAAGTCCTGGCCTAACCCCAAGTATATCAAACATAATTTTTTTGAAAATATTGCTGTAATTATATATCCAAAAAGTAATACAATAAACAACACAATTAAAACTATAGTACCTATTTGACTTATCATATGCTCATCTAAATTAAACATAAAAATTCCTCCTCTTATTCTATATCATAAAATTCATCTAATACATAAGTTGTTACGGGTTTAACATATAATTCATATTTAGCTACTAAATCGGCAATGATGTCACCATCAATTAAAGTTATTGTTCTAGTCCCCTGGCGAGACGCTTCTATAGCAGACTTTGAGAATTTTGATGTTGTGATAAATATACCAAATTCAGCATTATATTTATCCATTGCCCCTCTAAACTTATCTATTTCTGGAGAAGGTACATTCCCTTCCCATCTTTTTGCCTGAATAGCAACTCTAGCAGTTCGAAAATCATCACTTGTTATATATCCAAACCCATCTAATCCTCCATCATTAGATACTTGAATACCTATCTTTTCATTCATTTCAACATTCATCTTAGAGACTAGTTTTCTTGCAAACATCTCAAATTTTGCTGGACTGAATTTTTTTAATTTTCTAATTAGCTCATCTCTCCACTGATCTTCTACAATTTCTTTTTCATCTTCAGAAACTACTTCTTCTATATCAGCGAACTCTTTTTTTCGTTTAATTTCCTTATTAATTTCTTTATATATAGCAGAAAAATCTAGAGACTCAAGATCGAGCTTCTCGTCCTTTGCTTGTTAAAAGTATAAACTTTATCATTTTTCTTTAAAAATTCTGCTCTTTCTAAATAATTCAAACTAAAATTAATGAAAAAAACTTAAAAGGTGAATACTCATTATTACTCTTCTCTGAAATACGACGAAAATCAATATATTCTTCGGTTATAACTTCAGAATTTTTTTCTAAAATACTCTACTATTGCTCTCTTTGTATCACTTCCACCTTTTTTTCTAAGAGCAATGATTATTTCTTTAGAAATAACATTATCTTTCTGACTAGTTGTCATTTTTAAATATATCCACAAACTCTCCTCCTTTCTTACATCTGTTCTTTCACCTTTATTATACTAAAAACCAGTATAAATTAATAGTAAAAAGAATGAACTTGCCTGAAAAAGACAACCTCACTCTTTACAATTATTTATGATAGCTTGCTCCTGTTATTATACGGTAAGCTCTATACACTTGTTCAAGTAAAACAACACGCATCATTTGATGTGGAAACGTCATTCTACTAAATGATAATGCAAAATCACTGCGCTTTTTTTCACACTGTCAGAAAGACCATAACTTCCACCAATTACCAATGCCACATCACTCTTACCTGTAAGCATTAAATTATCAATTTTTGATGCGAATTCTTCACTTGACAAATTCTTACCTAAAATTTCCAAAGTAATAACATATTGATTATCTTTAATTTTTGATAATATGTTATTTCCCTCTTTTTCCATCGCTAGAGCTATTTCTGAATCATTCTCTACCTTTACTTTTTCATCTGAAATTTCAATAGTATTTAACTTAATATATGCTCCAAGACGTTTTTCATATTCTTTTATAGCATCTCTATAAAATTTCTCCTTAACTTTACCTACACAAATCAAAGTTACTTTCATCAGAACCTCTTTCTATCTATACATCTTTACCAAGAACAAATTTTTCAATAGCATAAGCAAAACCATCTTCATCATTCGACTTAGAAATAAAATTCGCCGCTTCTTTTAAAGTAGGATTAGCATTATCTACCGCAACTCCCATACCAGCGAACTCAATCATACTTAAATCATTAAGTCCATCACCTAATGCCATTACATTCTCATTTGTTAAACCAAGTTTCTTACATAATGAATCTAAAGATACTCCTTTAGAAATACCTTTATCATTAATTTCGATAAAGAATGGTTTAGACATAGCTACTTCATAGTCATCACCTAATTCAAGTGCAAGTTTATCTTTCACCGCAACAGCTTCATCAGGATGTTTAAGAATTATTACCTTAGCAGCACCTTCTTTAATATCATCTTTCATATTTTCACTAATTACTAACTCTGCACTTACTAAACCAGACTCAATTCGTGCGTATTCATTATCACGATTCGTAAGAACTTTCCCACCTTGGTAAGTAAGAATATCACAATCATTCTCCAAAGCAACATCTATTAAGAACTTAATTCTCTCAGGAGATAAAAACTTCTCATAGATCACTTCATTCGTTTTGAGATTAGCGATTCTAGCTCCATTAAATGAAAGTAAGTAGTTATCATAACTATCAAGTTGTAAATCTTCTACTATACTCATCATTCCAAAATCTGGTCTACCTGACGCTAAAATAACTTTAATATCTTGTTTCTTACACTCTTCAATTACTTCTCTATTTTTTTTAGAAATCTCACGATCACTATTTAATAGTGTATCATCAATATCTGTAACAACTAATTTTTATCATACAAAAAGCTCCTTTAGTAGATTTCAATAAATGTATAATCTTATCAATTTATATATTTTACTTCTATACATTATATCAGATATCACTGCTCTCTCATAGCAAAAGAGAAATCATATTAGATTGATATGACTTCTCCGTTTTTTTCATTTGTATATTAAGTTCTCTCTTTTTTAATGTACAACTATTTACCTTTTTTTAAAAATTTATTCTCTAAATAATTTTTTTAAGACTCATATTTATTTACACCATATTTTTGAAAAATTATACTTTATACAAAATTATAATACAAAAAGAATTTTTACAATATTTATATAGTTAAAAGAGATTTAGAATACCAACTCTAAATCTCCTTTATTGAAAATTACAGCATATCTAACGTTCCGCCTCTTATTGCTGCACGTTCCATATTTTTTTAACATTATTATTCCTAGTATTAAAAATATAGAAGCTAAAATTACCTCTCCTCTAACTAGATATAAGTTATTTATCACACTTTCACCACTTAGTAATCTTTGTGCTAATAGTATCGAACGTGTTAGTGGCAACATATAACAAAACTGCTCTACTAGATATGGAAAGCTGCTAACTGGGAAGTTTGCTCCTGTAAATATTAGAAGTACTTTATCTATTGTGTTAGTCACTAAATGAATTTCAGTCGTTAACAGTATAAAACACGAGAAGAAAAACCCAAAACAAGTTGCAGTGAAAATCGCAAGTATTAAAATCAAAATAAATTCTAAAACTTTTTGAACAGTCCATACTAATCCTAATGTTACACTAAGAACACTAACTCCAAAAACTACTGAAATGAAACTTAAAAGCATCGTAGAAATCGCACTCGATAATAAAACTTCTGAAATACTAGTCTTTGTTGCAAGCATTAACGATAACGTTCCACTAGCGCGCTCTCTTGCAAGTTGTAATCCTACTCTATAAATTGCTGAAAAGGCACTTGTTACTATCGCGTTACTTATAACCCATTTTTCAATATTTTCTGCTCCATAAACATAATATCCAACCAAAGAATAACACATCATTTGCATTAATGGGATTAATAAATCAATAGTAAAGAATGTACGCCAATCACTAAGTACAGAAGCCATTTTATATGAAAATCTAATTCTTCTAAAAAAATCTAGATATATTCTCCATATTAAAACACCTCCAATGTTCCATTTACTACACAAAGTTTTTTTATTTTTTTAAATGAAAAATATACTAATTATAAAATAAATAGTAGTAATAAAAAAACTAAAATCAATGCTACTTTTAACAATTCTCCATTACTTCCACCTTGAACAGCTAATTTATATCCTTCCATAGCCCATGTTGGACTTAATAAATATGAAAAAAATACTGAATAAATTTTTGGAAAAAAATCGATATTGGAAAGACCATTCCAGTTAACATTATTATTGGATAATCAATTACGTTCATAAGTACGCTTATTTTTTTCTTGATAGAGTAAATAAACCTGCCATCATAAAACCGACAGCTATCATAGAAATTATCATTAACAGTGTAATTAAAATAAAATATAGAAAAATTAGAAAATACTATATTTATATTAAATAAGATTTTTACAGTTAACATATTAAGCCCAAAAACTAAACATTCCCCAAAATGTATTACCTAATATTTTCCCAAAAATAATATTTTCGAACCCTATTGGTGAAGTGAAAATCATCGGCATAGTTCCCATCCATTTTTCTCTATCCATGTCACTCGCTGATGAGAAACAAACACTTCCCCAAAATGTAGATATCCCAGCTCCTATAAAAGGCATAAAGCATAAAATCTTCGATACTACGATTTTGATATATCATACCTAACAAAATACCACTCAATATAGGACTAATAAAAATACAAAATCTAAACATCGGTCTTGCTATCGATTGCTTCATCTGAACCCTTGCACTCATTAAAATAGCCCTCATATTATTTCTCCTCCAATAATTCTATATAAATATCTTCCAACGTTATTTCTAGGTTTTGTTTATTTCTCTCCTCTTGCTCACGAATTTTTTTCGCTTTTATTTCTTCTTTTCGTTCGTAAGAAACAAGATTTTGTAATCCTACCACATCATCTAAGGCAAGAAGTTCACCTTTTTTTATTATTGCAATTCTATTGCAAAGTTCTTCTGCTTCAGGCATATAATGAGTTGTCAATAATATAGTTACACCATCTTGGGCTAATTCTTTAATAAGTTCACGAAGTTCTTTTGCTCCTATTGGGTCTAGACCTATACTAGGCTCATCTAAAAAAATATTATTTTCGGATTATTAAGTAATGAACGTGCAATCTGTAATCTTTGTTTCATACCTTTTGAGAAGGTTTCTACTTTTTTATCAATAAATTCACTAAGACCAACACGTTTTATTAAATTTTCAATAAGTTCGTTTTGTACTTTACGTGGAATTTTATAAAGATCCGCAAAATATGCTAGGTTATCTCTTGCACTTAGTCGCCAGTATAGGCTACGCTCTCCACCAAAAACAAAATTAATATGCTCTCTAACCTTTTTGGCTTCATAAAAAGTATCAAAACCTAAGACTTTTACACTCCCCTCACTTGGTGCAAGCATCGTAGTTAAAATTTTTATCGTTGTTGTTTTACCTGCACCATTAGGTCCTAACAAACCAAAAATTTCTCCTTCTTTCACTGAAAATTCTATTCCTTTTATAGCTTCAAATTCTCCATTTTTCGGAGTCTTAAAACTTCTTTTTAGACCTTTTACATCTATTATACTATCCATCACTTTCTCCATTTCCTAAAATATTCTGACGTATACTTTTTAACAACTAATTATTCAAATCCCTTAATAGAAAGACTTCAATAATGTTTATTTGTATTCTACTTTACGTTGTTATTTCTGTAACAACTAATTTTATCATACAAAAAGCTCCTTTAGTAGATTTCAATAAATCTATAATCTTACCTATTTGTATATTTTATTTCTTTACATTATATCAGATATCACTACTCTCTCATAGTGAAAAAAAGGAAAAAAATCATATTATACTGGTATATTATATTTGTTTAATTGTTATTTAACGTTAAATTTTTTTAACATTTTATTCTAATTACTTTGAAAAGAAGTATAACTAAAAATTCTACTACCAATCCAGATATACCTCTGTTAAAAAAACATAATCTTTTGGAATTTCATCTGACGCACTTATTTCATCTCCAACCCAGTTTCCTGTATTGCATGACTTCCCGCATCCCAAAAGTATAGGTAGCGGATTAGCAAAGTCACATTCAGAACCATTTAAATATAAAACCTTAGTTATGTCTAATGAAAAATACACCTTCTTTGTATGATTAATTGTATATAGGTAATCTCTTCCTTCTCTTGAAAAAAATCCTTTAAATGGATCATCTACTCGGATGCCATACTGTTTTATTAAACTTAGATAATACTCAAGTTCATCTCTAACCTCTTCTTCAGCCTCCTTAAAAGTTCCAGAGATATTTATATACATCTCATCTACTGTGTCCACTGACGAACCAGGATATCCTGATTCCAATGTATGTTGATAAAGTATTTCTAGCGATGCATTGTCTGAACTATTTAGTCGAGGTAATTCATCACCTAGCCATATTATATGATCTCCAGCCCAATCAGTAGCTAATAATTTATATAACGCACATAAAAAGGTATTCCCAACATGCAGTGTTTGCCAACGTTTGCTACCATAACCAAAATCAACAGGAGAAATATACTCCTTTTTATCTACATTAACCCACTGGTAACACTCCCCCATATCTCAACCCCATTTCATTAAATTTTCAATATCATATTTATATAAAACTATAATTTAATTTTATATTACAATACAACTTTACAACTTTATTGTAATATGAAAATATAATAGTAGCAATACGAAAATCTCGATAATACATTTCATATAAAACAAATGTACACTTAGTCATCTATCACAACTAAGTGTACATTCTTTTTATCTCTCATCACCTAATAATTCTGATTTTTATTATCACGCTTATTGCTAAAATAAACATTATTAGACTTAAGAATATTGTAACATAAGTATTTATATCAAGATTCATATCAAAAATTACAGTTCTCATACTCGTTAATTGGTAAGTTAATGGATTAAGTTTTGATATATAGTATAGCACCTTAGAATTGTCTAAACTATAAAAAGTCAGTGCAGCAAAAAAATTATCGGTAATAGTAATGTTCCTAAGATAAGGTCTCTAGTTCTATACGATACAGTTCCTAATGAAATAATAACCCCAAGAAAACCAAAACACTAGACTAATAATTACAATAATTAATACTTTTTAAAAAAAGGAACTATCTGTATTTTTATCCCTAAGAAGAATGATAAAAAGTAGATTAGTAATACTTGTACTATTATTATTCCTAATGGAAATACTAATTTTCCTAGAAAATATGAAATAGCTGATGTTCCTTTTTATTCTTTTTATACGCTAAAAGTCCCCATTTTTTTATCTAAATTCACCCTATAAACTGACTGATTCATCTGAGAATTTAGTATTACTCCTATAATTCCAACGAAAATATATTCTATATAGTTAACATTTTTCTCCTTTAAAAAGCTAAACTTGAAAAAGAGTTCCCTATTCCAAATCCAAAGAATACAAAGTACAAAATTGGAACCATAAGCTGAGTATATATAATATGCTTATTATTTTTCAATCGCTTTATATTCTATATACGATGTTGCCCTAAAAAAATTCTTCATTACATTTTTTTCATATAGTTACTCCTCCAATTCCAATATTCTCTTCAAGGTAATTTCTTCTTTCTGTAGGGTTTCCTATTGTAATATTTTTCTACCAATAGTAACTTCAATACATTTGAAATTTCCTCTTCTTTTTCCAAGAAAATTTTTTTAAATTTTTTTATCATCAACGATTGTAATAGTATCTTTATGTTTCTCTACTATATCTTTACTTATTTCGCCACTGTAAGAAATGTTATATACTATTTCTTTATTATATTCTTTTTAAGAAAGTGCTCATTTCCCCAAAGTATAGACATTCCCCGTCGTTTATATAAATTATTTTATTACAATACTTTTCTATAAGATCTAAATCATGAGAAGATATAAAAAAACAGCATGTTCTTTATTATTATTTTTTTATGTATTCTAATATATTTTTTTGATAATACTACATCCAATCCTGTAGTAGGTTCATCTAAAAAAATAAAATTTTTTTGAATCTGATATCAAACTTCTTGCTATTTGGACTCTCTGTAGTTGTCCTCCAGATAATTCTGTTAAGTCTGATTTCTCCTTCCCTTTTAAACCTAGAACCTCAATAATCTCATCTACATTTTTTTCTTGCTAATAGTATTTTTTTAGAGTATAATACCCCCCATATAAATATTATCATATACATTTAAGTACCAATCTACTGATTGATTTTTGCATACAGTAGTCTATATCTCGAACAGATACACCTTCACCAAAAGATACCTCTCCTTCGATGTTAGAAAACAACCCTAATGTAGAATTAATTATCGTAGTTTTTCCCTGAACCACTTTTTACCTATAAGTGCAATCATATCGCCTTTTTCCCGCAGAAAAAGAAATATTTTTTTAATCGCGTAATCACTAGAATTTTTTTATATTTATATGCTAAATTTTTTCACTGTTAATAGATTTACCATCTAACTCCCTCCTCCCGATATTACGTTTAACTTTTTAATTACTTTTTTTAGAAAAGGTTGATTTGTAAATACAAACCAACCTTTAACTCTTTAATATGTAGTTTACATGTATCTCACACAATAAAGTGCATCTTCTTGAATGAGGTGATCTATAATCGAATATCTATTTTAACAGGTTCTATTAAATCACTATCATCTGTTAAAATAGCTAACTCTTTTCCTCTATTCAAGATATAATAAGAAACAATCATTTTTTTAAGATTATTAGTAAATCAAAAAAATCAATGATGATTCTCTTTATTATTAGTTTTTTTACATTTAAACTATAAAATTCCAATATCTAATACCATTTTTTTGTCCTCCTTATTTTTATGAGGTTATAAAAGCTTTTATAGTTTTATTGTAATATAAAAAAACGATATGAAAGCAATATGAAAAAGACGCTTTCCAAAAATTAATTCTCATATTTTTTTAGTAAATGAATACTAGTTTTTCATAGGAAAATAACTTGGTATTTCTTCTTAAATTAAAAGCAAAAAAATGTACACCTAGCTATTTCAATAATTAACTAAGTGTACAATCTTTTTATTAATTTTTACATTTTTTTCTAAAAACTTTTTCCTTAATCTAATGAAAGTGTGCTCTCTATTCTGTAAATTTACATACAATACATGAATAGCCGAAATTACATTTTATTAACAAAATATAATAAGCAATATTTTTCTACATATAATCCTACAAAAGCTTAAAATAATAGTAAATAATGGCGCACTTATTCGAAAAAAATTTGTACTATACTTTTTCTATAATCTTTATCATTATTTTTTTATGAAATTAGTCCTTAATTTTTATACTGATTGATACACCCAGTGCCACTATTAGAGATAATAATATCACTTGCAATGGTAAAAATACCTCACGTATAACCAATATGAAGAATACTATATCAAAAATTACGTAAGACATAAGTATTTTATTTAAATTTATATCATATTTCTTAGTAAGTATTAAAAAAATAAAACTACTGTTAATCCTGGTATAAAAAAATATAATACTAGAATACTGTATTAAATTCCTAGCCGCTAATTGTTTTTATAAACAACGGTATAAAAAAACACTGCTGCTCCTGACAATAGCGCTGTATTGATTATAATATATTTTTCTTTTTCAACTTATTAAAAACTAATCTTTCAGAATTTTTTTCTCAGTTTCATTTTTAAAATTATTTATTTTTAAAACTTGAAAAATAAAACAAACATAATTATAAATACTATTAAATATTCATCAATATTCACCTTATAAATATAACTTCCTAAAGAAAAAAACCAAGTAATTTAGACAAGTTGCTATATAAGGAAATGTCTGTTACTCCAGCTTTGATAGACTTACTTTCCTCTATTACAAATAAATTGTAATTTAGTAGTACGACTGAAATTAATAAGTAATATACAAAATAAAATGTTAAGACGTAATATAAATTTATGTTATTTTTAAGAATAAACACTACTACTGAGAAAACTATTAAGATATAATAAAAAAATACTTTGTTTTTTTATACTAGTTAATAGTCTAAAATAACTAGTGTCTAAAAAAATAAATATTTCTATCAAGGTCGTTATTAACAAAATAAAATATATAGGAAAATTATATACGGATATAATTTTTCACCGTTATGTATGAATATAAAACACTCAAAATTAAATTCAAACATAAATATAAACTTCTCGCTAATTTAACATTAAATTCTATAAAGAACACCTCCTATATGATTCACTTTGTTCTTATTTTTATACAACTCCTTAACTTTCTTAACTATTATGATCCTATACTTTGATATTTTTAATCCGAAATTCCATATTGTTTTATAGATTAAAATAAGTAAAAAGCGGACCAAAGAATATTAAAAAAATAATGTTTCTAAATTAAAACTATCATGCGAATTTATTAAATTTACTACTGGAAAATATCCCACAAATGCGAATGGAATAATTATTAGTACTACTTTAATGAAAAAAACGGATAAATATTAACTGGATAATTTGCCAATTGGTACAATTGCCATAAAACTGATTTTATACCATCATTTGTTATCGAAAAGAAACTAATTGATACTAACGCTAAGTATATAGCCTCTCTTACTAAAACCGCTGATATTGTAAACAAAATGAATTTTTATTATAAATAAATAATTTACAGCAATATCTAAGTTATATAATGAGAAAATCACAATAGCTATACCTGTAATTAACTCAAATAAAGCTTCCTCATCTAATTGAAAAATAATAAATTGATAAAGAATATTTAGTGGTCTTAATAAAAAAACAAATCAAGTTCTCCAGTTTGAATTAAATATGGAACTTCTAAAGTTGTCACGAAGAAAAAAATTCCCATAAAGCCGATGTTAATGTTAAAAAAACCATATAAAAAAACAACAATTGATATAAAGAAAAAAACCACCGATTAATTCTGTATAATTAAGCGTTATAAATAATACAAACAATGTTGTAAGAGTATCTAGTAAATAACCCAAATTTCCTATAATAAAATCTAGTTTATAACTCAATATCCTTTTTACATCCATTTTAAAAAAACTCTGCATATAAATATAAATGTTTCTTCATATTAACCTCCCATTATATCAAACTTGTTAAATACATATTGTGATAATCTCTTTTGAAATTATCAATAATATGATTAACCAAAATATCTGTACACCAAGAATAAATAAGACTTTTTCCTAAATCATTATCATGTACAATAATAGAAATAGGTGCATACATTACAGCGTAAAATGGAGTTACCTCTGATATTCTTAATAATAGTTTCGGATATAAATCTAAAGGTAGCAACCCTCCACCAAAAAAATAATAAGAAGAGCATTAACTAATTCAGATACACCATTTATTCTTATAAATACTGTTGATAATAATGCAATAATATAACCTAATAAAAAAACGCAACGATATAACTTAAAAATATACACGAATATAAAAAAAGTACAAATCTCTTAAGAGATATGGTTCTAAATATTAAATTATAAAATAGTAAAATATAAATAACTAAAATTGGCAGTACTTGAAATTTTTAATTTATAGAGAAAATTGCCTAAAATAGTGAAAAAAACGTTATAACTATTAATCTATTAGGCTTATTCAAATAATTAATAATAGTACCTTTTTAAAAATCTTTTCAGATACAAAATTGGTAGTCATTTTTTATAGGTAAAACTATTTGTAAAATAATCGCAAACAGTACGTAAGTTATTATTTCATCAATATTTTTTTAGAATTGTATTTTTCAACATATATCCAGATGCTATACTGTATTAATACCATAGAAAGTGATGCGATTATCTGCATTATCGTATTAAATTTGTATTGTAATAAACTTTTGTATTGATATAAAAGTATAAGCAAAAAAATCTATTCATATTTATCACCCGTCTTATCCTTCTACAAAGCAATACCTCTTGTAGATTTAAGTCCAATACTTCCGTTTGTGTAATTATACTTTCGCTCGGCAGTAATTTTATTATATCCAACACATTAAATTTAGTTTCATCAAAAACAAACTCTTTAGAATCAATATTAGTACGTAAAGGCAATATTCCTTCTTCATCTAAATCTACTATATTCTCTCCGTACATTTTTTTAGTTTTTATATTTATTAAAAATCTGCTTAAAAGCTCTTTACTTCACCATCATAATTAATTTCGCCATCACTTATCAAGATCGTTTCTCTTACAGACTTTTTCTATATCTGAAATTTCATGAGTCGTTAGTATGATAGTAGTATTATACTTCTCATTTATTTTTTTAGTATTAATTCCATAATTTTCTTCTTTGTTTCTATATCTAAACCGATTGTCGGTTCATCTAAGAACACTAGTTGTGGCTTATGGATAATACTAGCTATAAACTCTCCACGCATTCTTTGTCCTAAAGATAGTTGCCTAACTGGTTGATATAAATACTCTGTTACATTTAATTCTGTTATCAAATAGTCTAACCACTCTCTATTATCTACTTCATAGATTTTCGATAAATACTCAAAAGAATCAATTAGTGGTAAATCCCACCATAAATGTGATTTTTGTCCAAATAACGCACCTATATTTTTAGCATTTTTTTGTCTGTTTACAAATGGATCTTTACCAAACACTTTTTATTGAACCTTTTGTACTAGTTAGTATTCCTAACAGCAATTTTTATAGTTGTAGATTTTCCAGCTCCATTATTTCCTATATATCCTACAATTTCTCCTTTTTTTAATACTAAAATTTATGTCCTTCAACGCTTGTTTAACTGTCTTTTCTGTATTAAAAAGCTAACTCTATTTTTTTATTATGTAGTCTTTACTAAGACTCTCAACACTAATTATCTCTTTCATAATATTTCCTCTTATTTTAAAACTTATTATCCAATCTACGAGGATTTTCCTTCAAGTAATATTACTATTTCACTTGAATCTGTTCTCCTATTTTTTTACTATATTAACGTGTTTTTCCTCATAAAGTCAATATTTTCTGAATATTATACTGATTTTTTTCTTTTTAATTTGCAATAAGTAAATTATTTTTCGCTAGCGAATTCGGTGATTTTTGAAACAATAAAAAAACAACCCCATCTCACTAAATCAGGAGATAAGGTTGATACTTAATCATTTATCACTATTGTTTTTAACTCTTTCTTCTCTTTTTTTAATTTCCACTTATCATAAATTAAGTAACAAATAAATTCTATGGTTTCATAATTTCTAATCATCCTTGTTCTTTTTAACAAAAAAATAACAATTAATATAACTGTCTACTATTTCTCCAATTTTATTATCATCTGTCAAATTTGAAATTTTTTTCTTTAGTTTTTTTCTATTAATAAATTTCTATCTAATAAATGTATATCCTCAGCTGCTATTTCATCAGTAATGTCTGAATAGAACATAAGCAAATCTTCAGTTTGTTCTATATCTAACCCATTTTTAAAACAAGCAAATGTAAATGACGGTTCCTCTCCGTGCTTAACCCTTAAATAATCTACTAGTTCAGCAATAATTTTAAAATTTAGTAAATTATCATTAAACATTTTTTTCAATCATAGGATCATAATTATCTTCCCCTTTCTAATGTACTTATTTATATATAATTACACTATCCGCTCTTAACAAAAATCTACGATATTTTTTTAAGACTCATTAGTGATATTACTATAATGATAATTAAAGAATATAAATTTATATATGAAAAAAATATTCTTTTCCTAATTTTTTTCTATCAGGAACGCTATAATTACGCCTCCAAGGGAATACAAAAATACTTCCCAAAATCAGAATTAATGATAATACTTGCCCCATTATTTTTTTCTAGAAATTTTTTTCTTTGGAAGAATGTTGCTTTATAAATTAGCACTGGTGCTGAAGCGACTCCAGCTATAATAAGTATAATTGCTGAGAGAATAATATTCGTACTAAAATAAAAACAGTATCAATAATAAACAATGCGCTATAATACCTAAGCAAATTAATTTTTTTCTATTTTTAATTTTTTTGATATAAATTGCAAAACCTATTATAAGTGAAGCCAAGATAATACCAACAGATTGTAAAAGAATTTAATATTCCATATACTATACTATCATTATTTAAATTTTTGTTCTACATATATTGGTAATAAAACGATGAAAACTTCCCCACGTGAACATATTCCACAATGTTGTATTAATTGTCATAAGGAATATTTCACTATTTTTTACAATATACTTCATAGAACTAAATATCGTATATTTTTCCTGTTTATCTTCACTGTTACTAAATATTTCATCACTTTTTATTGTACTTATTATAATCGCTGAAATGAAAAAAATAATACAGCACCTATTATGAAAGCTATTCTATTATTACCTAACACCCCCATTACCGCAACAGAAATCGAACCAAAGATATAAGAAATGTCGAAAAATATTATCATCAATGCATTAGCTGTTACTAATTGTTCATCATTACACACCTCTTTTTATTATTATATCTCCTCCTGCTGATAAAGGAATTCCTATAACACTATTCAAACCTATCAATAATCCTATAATACTTAAAGATATCTTATCATTAAACGGTAATAAGAATATAATTAGAAAAATACTAGCTCTTAATAGTAAAAACAAGAACATTGCTTTTTCCAATATTAAACCTATCTAACACTTTTTTGATATTAATGGTCCAAAAAAACTATAGCTGGCAATTGAGTCAATACACCAAAAATAGCTATCAATAATGGGTTTTTAGTTTCTTCATAAATCAGCCAGATAATACTGATACTAACAAATGATTGTGCCAATGTTGTGAAATTAATCGATACTTTTATAAAATCAACATTTTTTTAAAAACACTCATATATTTATTCATAAATTAATTTCCCTTCTACTCACAATTCCCCTTTTTTTCATACCATATAAATAATTATTATATACATTATAATATGAAAATAAAATGGTAACAATTTGAAAATTTCAATATAAAATCATGCTCCCTCTACTTCACTTCTTCCTTTTTTTCTATAATATTCTTTCGCAAAATCTACGCAACTTTTTAAATCTATACAAAGAACTGAAGTTTTCTGTATATCTTTTTATTTGATAACTTCCCTTACAATTCTCCAAGAATTCTTTCTGAACTGTTAAAAAAATCATCATATATATCTAATTCGATATTAGAGAACTCTAACCACTCACCGTCCACATTAGCACTTTCTTTTTATTGTTTTTTTCGATTTAGTGAGTACTCTGCAAGATGCAATGCTGTATTAGATTCAAAATCAGTTCCTAATAATAAAATTTTGACATTTTGATCATATAATCTCCCTAATGGTGAATTATATCCTAATCCATCATCTAATGGATGATCTTTTATTATTTCCTGTGCTTTTTCTCCTACCGCTGAAAAAGAATATAGTGGATGAGAACTTCTAACTGAGTGTGTTAAATTCATAACAAACTCACTAAATTTTCCCATACCTCGTGTACTAGATAGATTAACATCATAAGATAAACTTTCCTGTTTTATTTTTTCTATCCACTCCTTAGGAACTTTTGGATATTCCCAATACTCTGGAGACATATTCTCTAAAGATTGTGTTGGAACAACAAGCGTTCCACTTTTTCCTAATCTTTCCACAAGTGCTTCATAAATGCATCTTGCACCGCCTATTATATAACCGAATTCGCTAAGCGAGACATGTGCAATCAGGATATCACCTTCTCCTATTCCTAAATCTTTAAATAGATTTAAAAAATCACTTTTACCTATAGGCATTAAATTATTATCTAATGCATCACTCATAAACTTATAACTCATACTTGTCCTCCTTATTAAATTAGGGAATAACTAAAAATCTTATTTCCAGAGAAATCGATTTTTAAGCCACTCCTCTGTTTTTCATTCTTCTATATGAATCTAAATCTTTATTTTTACTAATTTTTAACTTACATTACAATTTTTATAATATTATCAAATTTATCTCTTAATTCATCACTTATATCATGGCTAATCATTATTATCGTTAATTCTTTATTTCCTAACAACATCTCCATTAAACTTTTCGCTGATTCTTTATCTAAAGCTGATGTTCCCTCATCAATTAACATTATCTTTTTACCATTAAACAACGCTCTAGCTATAGCCAATCTTTGGCGTTGTCCTCCTGAAAGATTTTTACCATGAACCTCTACTTCTGAATATAAAAAGTCTTTCTGTGTTAAGCCCACTTTTTCTAAATACTTAGTTACTTCACTATCCTCGGCTACTTCTCCCATAGTTATATTGTCTTTGACAGTGCCTGAAAATACAAAATTTTCTTGCTGAATTATAGTCAGTTTTTCTAGTACTTGTTTAGTAGATAATTTCTTCAAATCAACACTACAATACTCTACACTACCTTCATAATTTCTTAATTGTCCTGTAATAATTTTAAATAATGTTGATTTTCCTACTCCACTATCTCCACTTATTAAATATTTATTTCCCTCTTTTATATCAAGGTTCAAATTATTTAAGATTTCCTTGTCACCATAACTAAAAACATAAATTTTTTTAATATTAAATAATGTTTCTCTTAAAGAATATTCAACCGGTAAATGAGTATCATTATTTTTCGACATGAACTCATCGTGCTTAGAAAATATAGGTTTCGCCCCTTTAATAAATGCTATTCTATAACCTACTTGGCTCATACCATCAAATACAAGATTGGCAAACATTCCTACGGCTGCAACTGCACCAATTTCCAAATTATCTTTAACAACTAAATACCCTGTAACAAAAACTAATAACACTTGGAAAAAGACATTTAAGCCAAAGTTAAGCATATAATAATTACTTTCCAATTTACTTTTGTTTAACAAATACATTTTTCAAAATTCTACTTATATTAGCTATTCTTTTAGGAATTATTTGTAATTTATTAAGAGAAAAATACGTATCATAACCTAGAATTGTCTCCTCTAACGAAGTAACATAGTTCTCATTTTCTTTAGTAACTTCTGTTCCCATATTTTTGAAGTTTTTTTATTAAAAAAATTTTTCGGAAGATAAATTAATATTCCTGTTCCTATAATAGTAATTAAAGAAATGATCCAGTGATATTTCAATAGAGCATAAAAGTGAAAAATACCACACCAGAAAGGCTGTATATTATAGCAAATATATTCCTTAAACCTTTTTCTTGAATCATTTGAATATCGTTGTTAAACCAAGATTGATAAACACCAGATGAGTTATCTTTATACTTTTCAATATCTAATTCTACAAGGTTAGTAGACAGATTATCCTTAACATCTATTCCAATATCTTGAACAAAAATCTCCTCTCTTACCTTAACTACCCTATCAATTACTATAATAACTAACCACGTAACGGATAAGAATAAGATAATTTCAAAGAAACTATGTAGATTTCTATTGGTAAGCACAGTTATAGCATCTGCATTTTAAAAAGTTACTTTTCATAAGAAATAACTGTCTTAACAATATAAGAAAACAAATTAATAAGAACCTATATTTAAATTTTTAAAATATATTTTTCATAAATACCTCCTACTTTTTAATTCCACCTAATTTTAAAACAAACTATTAAGGGAGAATTTTTGAAAAAAACATATAAAACGCCAACTTATATTTATACTTTTTATTATAGTATGAATAAAAGATGATAACAATATAAACTTATAATTTTTCAGAAAACTTACTCTAATTATCTTGACACGAGTCAGTATAATTAAAGTAACATAAATCTTGCACCCCAATTCAAACAACATTTATGTAATCTTTACAAAGGAGAGAAATATGATTAAAAAAATATTTTTAGAAGTTTTAACATTGAACAAATTAAAGTTATCCATTATGTTTATTTTAACACTAGTAGTATCAATAGGGACTGTTTATGTTGTATACGCTCGTGTTGATATTGTTGATTCTGTAATATACAAAACAGGATCTCTATGGACAAAAGTTGGCGTTATTATTTGTATTTTAATAATAGTAGAATTGCTTAGAGCGTGGTTAAAAATTATAATTGCACAATTAGTTAAACAATGGAAAATATATCTAGGGTGATAGGATTAGCAAAAATATAGAAAGTATGTCTCAATCAGAATTTAATAAGGTTGATTCTGGTGAGCATATGACTAAATATACTTATCAACTTGAATTATTATCTGCATATTTATTCTCGCCATTAACTGGTTTACTTAGTGCTATTGTATTATTTATCTCATCAGTAGTATTTTTTTATGGCTGATTAATTGGAGATTTGTTATCTTCGCACTATTATCGTCAGTAGCTATGTTTTTTTAATAAGTGGTAAGTTCGGTAAAAAAATTAGTGTAGGATATACTAATTTATCAATTTTATCAGGGAAATTTTCTGGAGTTTTTAAAGGAATATTTAACAGGTTATGAAGATTTGAAGAATATTGGTAAGATAAATTTATTTTTCAAAAAAATGTTAAGGCTAGTCAGATTCAAAAAGAAGATCGACAATATAGTATTTCTAAATTAATGGCATTCGGTGAATTGACTTTTACAAAGTATCGAGAAGCTACTTGAATTATTAATTTTTCATCTTTGCGATTTACTTAGTTTTTAAAAAAATGAATTAACTATAGGTACAATAGCTTCTGTATCTACTATACTAGGAATTTACCTTACTTCTATCAATCAATTAGTTGATCTGTATATTAAGGTAATCGGTACAAAAGAAATATTAAACAGCGTTATAACTAAAGCAACTGCTAAAGAAACAATTTATCCTCACGTTGAAGAAAATATTGAATTTAAAGACTTTAATTATAGTTTTGGAGATAACCATGTCATTAAAAATTTCAACTTTAATATAAATAAAGGTGGAAAATATGCCGTAATCGGTAAAAGTGGTTCTGGAAAATCTACTATAATCAAGTTGCTACTAGGGAAATTACAATCGAATGAAGATAAAGTTTTAATCGATGGAAATTCTCTTGAAATACAGGATGATATTAACTTCTCAAAAGAAATTGGATATGTAAGTCAACAAACATCTATCTTTACCGGTTCAATTCGATATAACATCACTTTAGATGATAGCTATTCAGATGAAGAAATATGGGACATATTGGAAAAAGTTTGTTTAGCTGATAGAGTTAAAGCTTTGCCTGATGGCTTAAATCACAACTTAGCTAATATGGGAGAAATCCTATCAGGCGGAGAAAAACAAAGATTAGTTCTTGCGAGAGTTTTAATTAGAAATTATCCAATTTTAATTCTTGATGAAGCAACCTCAGCATTAGATGAAAAAACAGCAGTACATATAGAAAACAATATCTTAGCTGACGATAAGTTAACTTTAATAATGATTTCTCACCATATACAAGAAGAAATCAAAAAACAACTAACAGAATGTGTAGAATTAAAAAGTACAGTAATGCGACTTATTAAACAACACAAAAATGCTAAGCAATAAAAAAATTACTTGGCATTTTTATTTTCCCCTATATATTCCAGCAACAATAGTACAACAATTATATTGAATATCTACACTCCAAATTAAAAATTTTAAACTAAAAAAATTTCTACACTTTGAACAGTATCCTCCTCTAGTAATTGTTCAAAAGTATAAACTTATGCAAATTTCTTATAAAAGTATAAATATCTCATTACGAATAGAAATGAAACTAACACGAATAGAAATGCGAACTTAGCTAGATTATCTATAAATTGTAAATAGATAAATACTAGTAAAACTCCTGCTACCTCTACCAAGTATTCAATTACACTCGCTTTTTTTCCAGTTAATTTTTGTCATATAAGTCAACCACATAATATTGAGCAATACCTAATATCATAAACGCCAATGCAGCTGAACTATATGCCTTAATATCTGTTTTTATCTTGAGTGAAAGCTTCAGGTAAAAAGCTTGTAGTGTTAGTTAAATATTTATTCATCGCTATAAATAAGAAACCTACTATTTCAACTTGCAATACCACCAAACCTAAATCTTTAAAGCTTATTCATTTTTTTCTCCCTCCTTTTTAAAAATTATTTTTATTAACTAATACAATATAATTATTTATACTTATTCGATTGTATTATACCACTTTTCAAAACGTATTCAAAATATTTGTGATGTAATGTTACGTGTATTTTTTTAATTCATCAGAAAATAATACTATACACAAACCTAATAAAACTATAATAACCGATATTAATATCGCAATTCCTACCGAAAAATATGTTGAAATACCTCCACCTATTGTCGCTCCTAGTGGAATAAGCCCTCTTCCAAAAATTCTCCAAATAGCAGAAACACTTCCCAACATTGATAAATCAACATTACTTTGTCTTATTGTAGTAGCATTCACATTATATAAAGGCATCGCTGCTCCTATACACATAGTTGCAACAAATAAAGATAATGTACTCTCTTCACTGCTTAAATAATAAAGAGTGAAACCCACTGCATATAAAATAAATGATAATATTATAGTTCTTCCCATTCCTATAGTATCAGATATTTTTTTAAAGAACTTATCGATGCTACTACAAGACCTATATTCCCTACGCTTATAATCATCCCAATTGTATATGGAGCAACATTTAAAACTTTACTTAAGTAATAAAAACTGAATCGACTGAAAAAAATACCTATACCAAATACCAATACAAAGTAACTCATCGCCAATTTAAATAATATTTGATTATTAAAAAAACATAATTATATGCTTCTTTTTATGTGAACTATCGATTTCTTTTTTTGTTTTTTTACTCTATCTTTCTCTATATTAGATGGAAGTAATATCTGACAAAAACTTGCTAGTATAAATGTTATCCCATCTATTATAAAGATAAACGGAGCTGAAAATAAACTAAATATAATCCCACCGACACTTGGAGCGGCAGTATCAATAACACTATTACTTAATTCCATTTTATAATTTGCTTTCTTTAGATTTTTCTTTCTCTACTACCATAGGAATCTGACTATAAAAAGATATACTCCCAAATAATAAGAATGTATTCAATAAGAAAATCAAAATGTAAAATCCCCACAATGGCAATATTTTTAAAAATAGAAAATACAAATAATACTATAGAAATAACAAAACAAATTATATTTGTAAAAATCCCTATTTTTCCTTTTATCCCCCTATCTACAACAAGCCCTATTATTGTTCCAAAAAAAGTAAGCTCGGTAAAAAAACGACATTACTGTAATCATAGAAGTTTCTAATACCGTAGTATCGTAAATGAATATTCCTACTAATGGAAATCCAAATATAGTCAGTTTATTTCCAATTGAACTAACTATCTGAGATAACCATAATAAATTAAAATTTCTATTTAACATATTAGACTCTCCTATCTCTATACTTTAAAAGTATTATGAAAGTGACTCAAAAAAATTGTGATTTTTGGAGAAAGAGATTTTATCGAGTCATCTCCGAAAAAGTTTATCAAATATCTAAAAAGCTTTCACAAGGTGAATTTATATATCAATAAACCACTACGTCTGCGAGTGCTCATGTAAACTTTTTTTATAAAAATTTGGGACTTTTTAAGTCACTTCCCATTACATATACCTCATCATACATTTTTCAAAGTTTCTGGATATGATCATGTGATATATGAATTAAAGTCTTATCTTTCATACTTAATAGTAATTTTTTTCAACTAAGATGTATGTATCTTTATCCAATCCTGATAATGTTTCATCTAAAACTATAACCTGTTTTTTTCCTGTAAGATAGCTCTAATTAATGCTAGTCTTTGTTTTTTTGTCCACCAGATAAATTAAATTTTTCTCTTATCGTACTTAATATTAATTAAATCCGAAGCTTCTTTAAATTTTTTTCATCTAATCTAGTTTCTTTTTATTAAAGTCATTATTTTATCCGCTTCTATGTTTTTTTATAAAAAGTAAGATTATCGATAACCTTACCTACAAATATAAAAACTATCTTGAGGTACATAAGTTATTAGTTTCTGAATTGTGTTGTATTCATAACTGTTAATATTTTTTTCCGTTTAAAAAGATGTTACATCCTTCAAGGTTTTTCGTTAATAGTAATGCTAACGTCGATTTTTCCACTACCACTATCCCCTTGAATTAAATACTTTCTACCTTTTTTTCAAAAACTAGCTGAAAAAAATTACTAAAAAATTTCTCTATTATTAAATTTAAAATTTTCATTTCGAATTTCTATGTTTTTCAAAACTGATAATTTTATGACTATCTTTATATTCAAACTTCTCTTTAGAATCTAATTCCTCTTTATGTCTTTAACAGCTGCTATATTAGCTATAGAAGCTGTAATCAAATTAACAGGCATTACTAACTCTGCAGAAATAGTAAAAAAATAGATACTATATCCCCTACACTAGTATTTCCTAACAGAGCTTGACGACCTCCAATGTATAAAATAGCAATAATAGTAGCGTAGAATACTAATCCAGTTAAGACATTTACAAGTGATACTAAAACATTTTTTTCTATTAACAAGTTTATTTATTTTTTTATATTCATTAAGTAATTTTTTTCATAAAATATATTAGCCGAATCGCTGTTCTTAATAACTAATAATCCCTCTAAGAAATCTTCAAGTTTATCATTATATCTAGCCTTTTGTTTTGAAATACTATTTTTGAACATTTTTTTCAAATATGCTTTTAAATATATTAGGAATTACAATCGGAAATAGTGACAATCCTATAACCCAAAAAGCTGTTGTTATATCTAATTTGAACAACGCTATAGTAGCAAAAATAAAATAAACTATCCCCTGATACAAAAGAAAAAAATCGTATTATAATATTGATCTTTTACCATTTCAATATCATTATTTATAGTAGATAATAAATTTTTTTACTCTTTGTATCTAGTTTATTCCTAAGTAAACTACCCACAAGTGTTCTATGAATATTAAACCCAACTTTATTTAAATAAATAGTATCTAGAATCTGACGTAAATATTCACATATAAGCATTAGTATAATAATTACAGATAAATATATAATTTGATTATAGAATAATTGCTCATTTTTAGTAGTAAGAGCATCAACAACATATTTAATTTGATAAGAAAAAAATAAATATTAATTCCCGAGACTACTGTAATAAGAAATAAAACTACCGCAAATAAAAAAATTTCCTCATATTTCTCACCCCTTAATTGAGTCCTTCTATTTAAAAGATCAGTTTTCATTTTATAAATATCCTTTGAAAATCTAAATATAATAAAAAGAAATCAATTGCTAATAAAAAGCTAATCAATTTCTTTCTTAATATTTAATACTGTAAAAATAATTCAATCTATAGATTAACTTTCCACTCAACATAAAAATCTAATTAACGTTTTTGTTAAATTATAGAAATTATATCAAATAAAAAAAATTGCTAGTCAATGTTATTTCTGAAAATTTAATTTGTTAATTCCATTTCACAAAAAAACTGGTCTGTAACCAGAAACTTATCTTTTAAATGAAATTAAAAAAATCACTGTCTCCACTTTTTCTAATAAATAAAAAGTATCCCCTTACTTCCTATATATTTTCTCAAAAATTTTTTCTCATCAAAACCACTTTTTTTATATAATAACCTCAGTAAAAATTTTTAGTAAATGAGTTTTTTTACATTCTCTGTAATAAATTATTATTCTTTAAATTTATAAGATTACATATATTTATAAATTGTTGATTATCATACATTAATTTGATATAATCAAAATTGGAGAGAGAAGTTAGGGGACATTAGTTTCCGATAAAGATGGTGGCTACTTCAATATGAAAGGGGATGGTGCTATGCTCGCATACACTAAAATCTGGATGAAAGGAGTAGCAAGTTGTCAGCTTACGAAATTGTACAAACGATTATTGGAATAAATTTATTGATTGTTTCAGTAGTTAGTACATGTATTGTAGCGTTAAAAAAAGACAATAAAAAATAACCATCTTTACGCTTTGGCAGGCTAGATGGTTATAAAATACCTAAACTAGAGCCACCGTCTTTAAAACGGCTCTCTCTTTTATGTTTATATTTTAACATAGATGAAGTAGAAAAGCAAAGATTTTGAGATGCTGTATCCTCTTTATCTTTCTATATGTTAATTCCCAAGATAACTTCCTATTTTTAAAAAAACGAAAAATCATCTTGGGAATATTTTTCATTATTATTTTTCCTTTTTTAGGTAATTTCTACTTTAATTTCTTACTGGAACTTACTTTAGCAATTAACTATTATCAAATTCATAAATCATTATTTATAATTTAATACAACTTTACACTTCTTCCTTTTTAATACTCCCCTACAACTTTGTATTTTTCTCAATATATATTTTTAATTGTTCACCTGTAACATCTTCGTATTTATAGTCTATATTTTCTACTGCTAGATAGTTCAAGACTTTTCTAATACTGACATATCCTTTTTTTGCTATCACGATATGATCGAGCATTTCTATACCAACTATTTCACCAACTTCCATTAGATTTATCGTTGTTTTAATATCTTCTATAGAAGGAGTTGCGTCTCCACTCGGGTGGTTATGTACACAGACGATGCTCGAAGCACTATTTTTTATTGCTAGTTTAAATACTTCTCTTGGATGCACTACTGACATAGATAAACTACCTTTGAATACTTCTCTTTTTTCGATTATTTTACCTTTCGTATCAATATCTAATACTACGAAAACTTCTTGTGTTAAATTCTCTAAAGATGATTTTAAATAATTGGCTATTGACTGTGGGCTATCACACTTAACATCTAAAACATTCGTCGCATATATTCTTCTTGCAAACTCTATATTCGCCAGAATATGTATCGCCTTTTCCTGACCTACCCCTTTATGTTTCATAAGTTCTGTTAAAGTTGCATCTCTTAACTTTGTAATACCTCCCATATCTTTTAGAATCATGTCGGAAAGCTCAATTACATTTTGATTTTTTGTCCCTGTTCTTAATAATATTGCTAGAATCTCTTTATCGCTGAGAGCTAGAGCACCTAATTTTTTGAATTTCTCCCTCGGACGATCTTCTTCACTAAACTCTTTAATAGTATAGCCTACTACCATAATAATCCCTCCCTTATTAATATGATTGTTAAATAGCTAAGTGCTATGAATGGCACTAGTGGTAGTTTGGTTTTTTTCTTTTAACTTTTTTTCAAGATAATTAACCAAATAGCGAAAAATCCTGCATATAAAAAAATGTGAAAATCAACAAATACACTCCCTCAAATAAATTTAAATTTAAAGCTAATACACAAAAATACTTTTTATGTCGCCATAACCTAAACCACCTCTTGTGAAAATATATAATATATGAAAAAAATAATAATAAGATAGATAAAATCTAAAAAAATTGAATAAATAATAGTGTATATATATAGAAGAAAAAAATTTAATATTATTAGAAGATAAAACAACTCATCATTAACTTCAAATAATTTTTATATCTTCTATTCCTAAAAAAATGAGAATAATAAATATACTGACTTCAAGATAACTAATAAAAAAATAAAATAGTTTTTGGAAAATAATAAATAATACTATAGTAATAAAAAGTAAAAAAATTTCGTATAAAAAAATACATCTAATGGAATTTTTTTGATTACAGTAACTACATCGTCCTTTTTTTAAACAAATAACTAAAGATTGGAATTAAGTCGCTCCCCTTAATTCTTTATGACAACTTGAACAATGACTTCGTCTAAATAGGAACTCTTTTTTTATTCTCACTATCTACTAAACATTTGATTGCACTAGCAAATATAAGACTTACAATAACAATAAATATATATCTTTCCATAAATATCTCCCCTCACTTTATAACCCTTCAATTATATTTTTATCATAAAGTATATTTACCTAACCAACTTTATCCTTACTGATGTTTTAGCTATTAAATAATATTTTTTTATTCGTAATATTTTTTTAAAAAAATCTCTTCGGAATTCTGTATACAACTTTTTCCTCTTGAATAGATTTTTCACAAGAAATCATACTCATTTTCAATTTCTATTATCATTCTAGTCCACTCATAGTAATATCTATTTTCAAAAGAATTTACATTTTTTTCATTTTTTTGTAGTACAATATTGTTTATAGTTTTTCCGAAGGCAAGATTTCCGCCTTAAGGAAAGTAGTTTTATATTCTTATTCTACACTATTATTTTTTTAGAGAAGGTGATTAAATGATTTTTAAAAAATTTTTGAGAAAAAGTCAAGAAGAGTTAGAAGCTGCGAATCAGCTTTCTCTTCAAGAAATTAACAATACAGTTGATGTTCCAAAAGAAGGAAGCTTTTTAAAGAAAGTCCTGGCTTATAGTGGACCGGGAGCATTAGTAGCAGTCGGTTATATGGATCCTGGTAACTGGATTACCTCTATCGCTGGTGGTGCTCAATATGCGTATAGCTTACTATTCGTTATACTTATATCGAATCTTATCGCGATGTTGCTTCAATCAATGTCTGTAAGATTAGGTATTGTAACTGGTATGGACCTAGCTCAAGCAACTAGAAAGCATACTGGTAAAAAAATGGGATTTGTTCTCTGGATAATTACCGAACTAGCTATTATGGCTACCGATATTGCAGAAATTATTGGTAGTGCTGTAGCTTTAAAATTATTATTCGGTATTCCTTTACTAATAGGGGTTATAATAACTATCTTTGATGTATTCTTACTCCTATTATTAGCACATTTTGGATTTAGAAAAATCGAAGCTATTGTAGCTACCTTGATATTTACAATTCTAATAATATTCTTCTATGAAGTTTTATTAGCTAACCCTAATACCGGCGAATTAATTAAAGGTTTTATTCCGAACAAGGATGTAATTAATAATAAAGGTGCATTATTTATTGCCTTAGGTATCGTGGGAGCTACAGTTATGCCTCACAATCTGTACCTACATTCTTCTATTGTTCAAGCAAGAAGATACGATAGAAAGGACAACAAAGTTAAAAAAGAAGCTATTAGATTTTCTACTATAGATTCTAATATTCAACTTTCAATCGCATTTGTTATTAACTGCTTACTATTAGTTCTAGGTGCTTCTTTGTTTTATGGTCATGGTGATAGTCTTGGACGCTTTACAGACCTTTATAACGCTTTACAAGATAGCAGCATTGTTGGAGTTATTGCTTCACCACTCCTTAGTACACTATTCGCCGTAGCTCTATTGGCCTCTGGTCAAAATTCTACTATTACCGGAACATTATCAGGACAAATAGTTATGGAAGGTTTCATCCACATGAGACTTCCTATGTGGATTAGAAGAATGCTGACTCGTGTAATTGCGGTAATGCCTGTTGTCATTTGTTTAATAATTTTTGGTGATAGTGAACAAGCAATTGAAAGCTTACTGATTTATACACAAGTATTTTTAAGTATTGCTCTACCAATATCCATTATCCCATTAACACTCTATACATCAGATAAAAAACTTATGGGAGAGTTTGTTATTAAAACATGGATGAAAATTGTTGCATGGATCTGTACTGTTGTATTAATAATCTTGAATTTCTGGTTAATAATATCAACATTCATATAAAATAATCGGGAGTGACTCTAAAATCATGATTTCAAAAAATCGATTTTTATAGTGTCACCCCTTTTTTTATTGCTTAATACATACAGCATTAATATCACATCTTCTATACTTTCATAAATAACAAAAAGACAGCTCTTACGAACTGCCTTTAATATTTTTTAATGAAATTATTTAACAGGTAATACTGCTCCATTCCATTTTTCTTTAATGAATTTTTGAGTATCTTCAGATTTTAAAGCTGCAACAAGTTTTTTAACAACAAGTTTATCTTTGTCACCTTCACGAACAACGATGATGTTTGCATATGGGTTGTCGTCTGTAGCTTTTTCTACTAAAACTGGCTCAGTTGCTGCGTTTAATCCTGCATCAACAGCAAAGTTAGCGTTGATTGAAACTAGGTCACCTTCACCGTTTTGGTAGAATTTAACCATTAGAGCTGGATCATTTTCGTAGCTGAATTGTAATTTTTTAGGGTTTTCAGCGATATCATCGAAAGTAGCTGTTACTGGGTCTACACCATCTTTAACTTTTACTAATCCTTCAGAAGCTAATAATTTAATTACACGTCCCCATTCAGATTTGTTGTTACTTACTAATACTTTAGCACCTTCTTGAAGGTCTTTAACGTTTTTAACTTTTTTAGAGTATAATCCGATTGGCTCTAAGTGAATTGCACCAGCATCTTCAATTTTATATCCATTTTCTTTAATAGCATTTTTTAAGAACGGTACGTGTTGGAAGTAGTTAATGTCGATTTCTTTATCGTTTAACGTTTTGTTTGGTACATAGTAGTCTTGGTATGTAACGATGTCTAATTTGATTCCTTCTTTTTCAAGTTGTGGAGCAACGTGCTCTAATAATACAGCGTGAGGTACATTAGTAGCTCCGACTTTAACTGTTACAGGTTTGCTAGGATCTAGTTTATCAACTTCAATACCTTTTTTCTCAGTTTTTGATGCGCTTGAGCATCCAATTAATACGATTCCAAGTATAAAACTTGTTACTAAAAATAATAATTTCTTCATTATATAATTTTTCTCCTTTTTATTTTATTATTTATTTTTGGGTTTTGCGAATTTTATGTAAAAAAAATCACCCTTACTCTCCTAAGAGAATAAGGGCGAAACTAATTTCACGGTACCACCTTACTTTTTCGTAAACTACGAACTTTACCACTACAACGTCTATGCATCTAGAATATATACGAGATAGTGTGCGTTTGTAACGTAACGCCTACGAAAAAAGCTTGTGTTTTAAAACTCACTTTTTTTACCATTCAAACCATTTTCCTCTATGATCTGCATTGTGTGCTTTCACCCACTCACACTCTCTGTAAAAGTTCCTATAAAGTACTTATTTGAATATCGGTAATTTTTTTAACTTGACTATATATTATCATTAGCAAATAAAATTGTCAACACTTTTTTTGAATTTTTTTAAAAAGTTTTTTTGAAAATTCATGAATATTTACTTTTTCATTTAAATAAAATACTATCTCTTCTGAACAAATTCTAATCAAGACTATTATTTTTTTAACCACTGTTCTATCACTTCTATAGTTTTATCTCTGTATTTCAGAGCCTCATACATGTGATCTGATCCTTCTATAATACTTAGTGTAGAATTTTTATATTTCTTAGCCGTTGCTTTTGCTATATTTGGATGTACCATTTTATCTTCACTACCAGTTATAACTAATACTGGTTCATTCACCTTATCAAAATCAATATAAGCACCTTTTTGCTTATCTAAAAATGGTAGCGCCATTTGGAAGTATGTAAAACCAGATTCCGGAACTAGTTTAGAAAATTCTCTTTCTTTATCCTCTTCATCTTGGTTATTCATACAGTAATCATAAAAAGCATGTTTATAAGGTGGCATAGATTTTTTCCAAAATCCCCAACGTAAAAAATGTTTATAGAAACAAATTACCATACTTGGATAAAAAGCGAAAATTCCTGCAGCAGGTGCAGTTCCCATTAAAATAATTCCCTTAGTCTTTGTCTTCATAGCAACTTTCTGCGCAAGAAGCCCACCTAGAGAATGCCCCAATACAATCGGAACTTCATCTAGCATTTCTATTAAATCTACAATATCATCCGTAAACTCATCTAAACTAACATCTGCTACCTTTTTTTCAACTTCTTCATAAGGCAAATCATGATATCTTAGAGTTGGAGTATATACATTTAAACCTAATTTCTCCAATTCATTAACAAATTCTCCCCAAACAGTTCCGTCACACCATGTACCATGTATCAACACTATATTCGTCATAAAAATTCCTCCTACCACCTGATTAGCATTATTTTTTCTACACTAATTATACACTTAAATCTTTCAACAATCAAATAATCACATAAAATACTCCAAAGTATTAATTGTAACAGTCAAAAGAGTAGAATCAAAAACTGGTAAATATTTTTTTGTTCTACTCTTTATATCACCATTTGAAAGTTATCAAAAAGTGAATTAAACTTTGGAGGCTAATTTTAGAATTGTTCGATCATTTCACGAACAGTTTTTTCAATGTTATCTGAATATGAGATTGCTGATATAATAGATATACCATCAACATCTGTTTTCATAATATCTCTAATATGCTGTGTCTGAATACCACCGATTGCCACTAATGGCATATGTGGTAATAATCTTCTCATTAACTCTAGACCTTCATAACCTATAGCACTGCCAGCATCGTCTTTTGATTGTGTGACATACACAGGTCCTACACCAACATAATCTACATATTCAACTTTAGATTGTTTAAATTCTTCTTCATTTCCAATAGAAAGACCTATTATTTTATTAGGCATTAATTTTCTAATTTCATCAACACCAAGGTCATCCTGTCCTACATGTACTCCGTCAGCATCTATTTCTAATGCCAACTCTATATCATCATTAACAATAAACGGAACATTGTATTTTTTACAAAGATCTTGGAGTTTTATTGCTAATTCTACTTTTTCCTTACCTTCTAAGGCTCCTTCACCTTTTTCACGAAATTGAAATAAAGTTATTCCACCTTTTAAAGCATCTTCAACTACTGTATATAAGTCCTTACCTAAGCAAGTAGTAGTTCCACAAATAAAATATAATTTTAATAGTTCTTTATTAAACATAATTATTTCACCTTTTTAAATGTTTCAATATCTTTATCTGTGATTTCATATAACGCATTAATAAATTCGACTTTGAATGTTCCTGGAAGATGTCCATTTGGACGTTTTTCTGCCATTTCCCCGGCAATATTATATGCTAACATAGCTGTCTCTAATGATTTTAATTCTTCACCTTTCTCTAGTCCAATAAAACTTGCTAATACCGCCCCTAATAAGCATCCTGTTCCAATAACTTTAGGCATCATTGCACTTCCATTATGGATAGTTACTACTTCTCCATTAACAGCAATAGCATCAACTTCTCCAGTTACTACTATAGGGATATTATACTTAGCATTTGCTGCTAAGGCAATTTCATCAATATTATCTACTCCAGCACTGTCTACTCCTTTAGAAGCTACATTTATTCCTACTAAAGATGCAATTTCTCCAGCATTTCCTCTTATAGCTGCTAATTTGTAATTGTTAATTAAATCATCTGATACTTTTTTTCTATACGCTCCCGCTCCACAGGCTACAGGATCTAATACTGCAGGCACATTATATTTTTCAGCTATTTTAAGCGCATCTTGGTATAACTTCCAAGTTTCATCAGTTAATGTACCAATATTAATCAATAGTCCTCCAGCATATTTTAATAAATCTTCTAGATCTTTTGGATATTCACTCATTGCTGGTGATGCTCCTAGTGCTACTAATCCATTTGCTGTGAAATTTTTAACTACATCATTAGTTATACAAATCACTAACGGTGCTTTCTCTTTTAATAATTTTAAACTTGTCATATTTATAAATCTCCTTTAAATGCTATATGATTCACAGGTCCATTTCCATGACCTATTTCTGGTGTATATTTAATTGCGGCTGTAATGAACTTTTTCCCAATTTCTACAGCTTCAACAATACTTTTTCCTTTTGCTAATTCAGCTGTAATAACTGCTGAGAAGGTACAACCTGTTCCATGTGTATGATTAGTCTTAAATCTTTCACTAGTCCATACTTTTTTAGTCCCATCATTTAAAAATAAATAATCTTTCGCTTCACCTGTTAGATGTCCACCTTTTATAACTACTGACTTACATCCAACTTCATCGATAATGAACTTTCCTGCACGATTAACATCATCTTCTGTTAATATTTTAAAATTAACAATTTCTTCAGCTTCAGGTACATTTGGTGTAATAATAGTTGCTAGTGGTAATATCTCTTCTTTTAGGTGTTTTCTCGCAACATCATCTATCAATTTATCCCCACTTGTCGCAACCATAACCGGATCAACAACATAAGGAACATCTTTTGGTAAATATCTTTTAATTAATTTCATCATGTCAGCATTTGCTATCATTCCAGTTTTTATACTATCAGGTGTTATATCGTCAAACACACTTTTTAATTGCGCTTCTAATATATCTAAATCTAGATTCCTTATCATTTGAACACCCAGCGTATTTTGTGCAACGACACTAGTAACTACAGCCATTCCATACACTTCACGTGCTTGAAAACTTTTTAAATCCGCCATAATTCCTGCTCCACCAGTTGGATCAGTTCCAGCAATAGTTAATGCAATATTAAGTTTACTCATACCCTATACCTCTAAATCCCAACGTTCTTGTATATAAGCCATATTGAAGAAACGACGTTCATGTTCACAACTTTCTAAGAAGTTTTTAATAAGTCTTTGTTTACCTTCTTCACTCATAAATTCAGCTTCACGATTGATAATTTTGTGATACTCAGTAAGTACTTCATCTACTAAGCCATCAGCATAAAATTCAACCCAGAATTTTAGTGGATGATCTTCTGCTAAATTGTGATTAGCTAAAATCTTTCTAGCTACCATTTTATAAATCCATGGACATGGTGCCATTGCACTTAGTGTTTCTGCCATACCAAATGCAAATGCATTATAATACATATGCTTTATATAATGGTCTGCAGATGGATACCACTCTCCGCCTTTAATAATCTCTTGATAGTCTCTCCCTATATAATCTGCTAAATTTTTATGTGCAGCAATTTCCTCATTTAATACAAAATTAATCTGATCTAAGAAAAAGTTTTTTTCAACTTTATCATTACTTTTCGCTAAAAGAATGGCATAAATATCGCTAAAGCTCTCTAAATATAGTGCATCAGCTTTCAGATAGTGCTCTACTGCTTTCTCTGATAAATCAGCACGAATTAATCCTTGAATAAAGCCATCATTGTAAATCTTATCAACAATTGGTAATGCCTTTTCTTCCATAATATCAGTAATAAGTTTCATAGGTATATCCCCCTCAGTATATTTAATTTTAGTATAAAATAATATCACTCATGATAAATAAAAAAGTCCCCTTACTAACGTAAAAGAACTCTGAGAACTATATTAACAATATCTTACTATCCACCCTATAGTGGATTACTTCTATTATAAAAAAATATTCACATTTCCTACGCTAGCATTATCTAGTTCAGGTCTAAAGGGTCTAACTATGTTATCTCAGCCAAAAGGCTCCCCCAGTGATTTACTCTATTCATTTTCTAAAAATCGTAACACAGAAAAAAATTAAATGTCAACAATTTAGTTTAAGCACTTACAAAAATTTGTTTAATCCAAATACTTTACTATATATTTTCTATGAAAAATAATATTTTTTTATATTTTTAAAATTAACCCTCGAATAATTTTTGGCTAATTTGTGAACTAACAGTGAAACTTCATTGTATTTTTTTGATTGTTTCTACTTATAATTGAAAATAGTTATCACTTTTTTTCTTTATTAATTTATATCTTTGTATTATAATAATAGTGATAAGATTTACAATCACAAAAATATAATTTTTAAGGAGAAATTTCAATAATATGAAACATACAACATTATTAAAAGTTCTTTCTGCATCTGCAATTTTCACTGCAATCGCAGCAATAGAATCTTATGATCACAATGCATTTGCTACCGAAGTTACAACACCTGCAACTCAAAATAATACTGAAACAAAAAAATAGTATCTCAAGATGTTAAAAAAATTACAAGATGGTGTATATAATATTAAAACCGAAGCCCTAAACTTCTCTGAAGAAGGCAAACAGTCAATGGCTGCTGCTGGATTAGATAAGGAAAAAACAAAATTAATCGTTAAAAATGGGCAATATTCTGTAAATGTTGCTTTTAAACCAATAAAAAAATAGGTGTATTTAGCGGATATTTAGGTGATTTAAAAATATTACGATGGTAATAAGACTCATGCTAATCGCTCTGAAATAAAAAGATAATGAGTTTAAAAAAATACAACGATTGTTGAAAAATTACTCAGAAAATGAAAAAGATGACTATATAGACACTTATAAACAAAAGTTCCCTGAACGTACAGTTTATCCAAAAACTCTTTCTTATAATGTAGATAAGAACAAAATCGATTCAGATAACAAACTAGAAACATATACACAAGTATTCGTACCAGTAATGGAATCTATCTTTAAAGGTTCAGGTACTCAACGTATGATTTTTAAAAATTCGATCTAAACTCACTAGCAACAAAAAAACAATCACTGTTCCTAAAGTAGATACAGAAAAAAATTAGCCAAAGAAAAAAAGCTGAAAAAGAACGTATCGAAAAAGAAAAAAATTAGCTAAAGAAAAAAAGCTGAAAAAAAGAGCGTATCGAAAATGAAAGATTAGCTAAAGAAAAAAATCTGAAAAGAACGTATCGAAAAAGAAAAAAATTAGCTAAAGAAAAAGCTGAAAAAAAGAGCGTATCGAAAATGAAAGATTAGCTAAAGAAAAAGCTGAAAAAGAGCGTATCGAAAATGAAAGATTAGCTAAAGAAAAAGCTGAAAAAGAGCGTATCGAAAATGAAAGATTAGCTAAAGAAAAAGCTGAAAGAGAACGTATCGAAAATGAAAGATTAGCTAAAGAAAAAAAGCTGAAAAAGAACGTATCGAAAAATGAAAGATTAGCTAAAGAAAAAGGCTGAAAAAGAGCGTATCGAAAATGAAAGATTAGCTAAAGAAAAAAAGCTGAAAAAGAGCGTATTGAAAATGAAAATAAGGCCCCTTTAACAGCTAAAGGTGAAGCCGTTACATTAGATAAACCTGAATTTGATTTAGATAGATTCCTTAAGAATCATAATGGTCCAATTACTGCTAAAGGTGAAGCTACTATATTAGATAAACCTGAATTTGATTTAGAAAACTATATTAAAAAAATCAAAAAGAATCTTCAGATGAACTTCATAACTCAGAGAGTAAAAATATTCCATCTGAAATTAAAGGAACTGTTAAAAAAATACTGATAAAAACATTACCAAAAACTGGTACAACTACTTCTACTACAGCTTTCTTCGGATTGATTTCACTATTAACTGCATTTGCTTTACGTAAAAAAATCCAATAAATAATTTTTATAAAAAAATGAGTTTGAAGATAATTCAAATTCATTTTTTTATTTGTGTCTAAATTGTGACTTATTTTTTTGAAAAAAATTAAGAAAAAAACACTTCTTCTTTAGGGATAATTGATATCAATTATCATTTTTTCTTTATTTTTTTATTATTTTTGTATTATAATAGTGATAACGATTTAATATCTAATAATATACAAAATAAAGGAGAAAATTCCTAATATGAAAAATACAACATTATTAAAAGTTTTGTCAGCAACTGCAATTTTTTCTGCTGTTGCAGCAATTGAAGCATACGATCAGGATAGTTTCGCATTTGCAGCAGAAGAAACACCTGTCGTAGCAAATACAACAACTTCTACTACAAAGCCAACTACTACACAACTACAGCACCAGCATCTACTACTGGAGAAACTAATTCATCAGCAACTCCAACAGTGAACTCTGCTGCAGCCCCTACTACTACACCAACGATAGCAACTACTGCTCCTAAAGCTGAAGAACCGGCTACTGTAGCTCAAGATGTTAAAGCTTTAAAAGATGGAGAATATAAGATTAGTGCTGAAGCATTAAAATTCCATGAAGAAGGTCGTCCTTCTATGGCTGCCGCTGCAATCGATAATGAAAAAACAAAATTAATAGTAAAAAATGGAGAATACTCTGTAAATGTTTCATTTAAACCTATCACATTTGGTGGTCTTACTGGTTATTTAGGAGATTTAAAATACTATGATGGAGATAAGACACATGCAGATCGTGAAAAAATTGGTGATCATGAGTATAAAGACTCAACTATAGTTGAAAATTACAGTGTTAATGATACTGACAATTTCATTAAGGCATACAAAGATAAATACCCTAATCGTACTGTTTATCCTAAAACTGTTAATTACCATGTGGACAAAAATAAAATCGATTCAAACAATAAGCTAGAAACGTATACTGAAGTGTTTGTTCCTGTTATGGCTTCAATTAATGAAGCTTTTGGAACTCAAAAATGACATTAAAATTTGACCTGTCATCTTTAGCTAGAAAAAAAGTAACTGCTGACAACTATGAAGCAGCAACTTACGAAAATCCTAACAAAGACGTTGAATACAAAGGAACTATTAAAAAAGACTTCCCTATTCACGTTCAAGGACATTTAAGAAATGCTAATAATAATGATGAAGAATCATTATACGGTTCTGCATTAGATAGTTATGTTAAAGTTGAAAAAGTTGGAGATAAATACAAATATACTTTAAGATTCAAAAAAGGTCTTGCTGATGTAGGTGGAGAATTCTATCCATTCGAATTACATAAAGTAGCATACCAAGGTAAAGACATTCCATTAACTACTTTAGCGTCAAACGGTAATTCTTCAGTAAAAGAAGGATCTATCATTACTGATAAACTATTAGAAAAAATTCAATTAGACGGTACTGCTCCATATCCTAACGGTGCTTTAATGTCACACTTTGTTACATTAAAACTATACTATGAAACAGCTACTGACTATAAGGAAAGACCTGTAAAATTAGAAGATGTAGTTGCACCTGCTAAACCTAAACCAGTTAAGCCTACACCAACTACACCAAAAGAAGAACCAAAACCAGCTACACCAACAGCTGCTGACCACAATGTTGATGCTGATAAAGTTCCTAACACTTTCCCTACTACAGTAAAAGCTGAATTAAATGGTAGAACAACTGGTACTGCTTCAATCTATGAAAATGCATTTGTTAAAGATGTAAAAGTAGAAAAAGTTGGGGATAAATATCAATATACTATCCAAGTTAAAGAAGGAAAATCTACTAACTTCTTATTACGTAATAAGCCATTCACAGTTTCTAAACTTACTTATAAAGGAACTAAAATTAACTTTACTGAAGTTGATGCAGCTACTAAGTTAAAAGAAGGGAAAATCTTAACTGATTCTCTTCTAGACAAGATCCAAGTTGATGCTGTATTAAATGTTCAAACAAAAGGTGGAGCTAAACCTAGATTTGAAGACAGAACTGCTGAAAGTACAATAGCTTTAGACTTCCCTAAAGTGGAAAAACCTAAAGAAGTTACACCTGCTAAACCTTCAGTACCTGATCATGAAGTAGATGCTGATAAAGTTCCGTCTACATTCCCAGCTACTGTTAAAGGGGAATTAAATGGTAGAACTACTAATTCAAGTTCAATCTATGAAAATGCATTTGTTAAAGATGTAAAAGTTGAAAAAGTTGGAGATAAATATCAATACACTATTCAAGTAAAAGAAGGTAAATCTTCTACTTACTTATTACGTAACAAACCATTTACAGTTTCTAAACTTACATATAAAGGAACTGAAATTAACTTTACTGAAGTTGACGCAGCGACTAAACTAAAAGAAGGAAAAATCTTAACTGATACTCTTCTAGATAAAATCCAAGTTGATACTGTAATTAGCGTACAAACTAAAGGTGGTGCTAAACCTAGATTCGAAGAACGTGCTGCTGAAAGTACAATAGCTCTAGACTTCCCTACTGTAGAAAAAGTTAAAGAAGAAGCTGCAAATAACTTAGTTCCAACTATAATTAATAATGCCCATGAATCTAATAGAACTTCAATGGCAGATGGTGCATTAGTACATGAAAAAACTCGTGTTGAAAAAGTAAATGATACGTACAACTACTATTTAACATTTAAAGACTTATATATCAATACTTTAGTAGGAACTGTAGATACTTTAACTGTTGATGGTACTGCAGCCGAAAGAACTGATCTTGGTGGTGAAGGTCATGAAAAAGTATTCCACTTCACAAGCCCTGAAAAATTAACTGAAAAAACTATTACATTCTCAGTATCAGTAAACGGAAAACCATTAAAAGGTCATTCAAATGTTGCAGCAACACTTAAATTCAATTGGGATGGTGCTACTCCACTAACAGCTGATCAAGTAACATCATTACGCAAAGATGAAACTACAAAAGCTCAAGCCGAAAAAGAAAGATTAGAAAAAGAAGCTGCTGCTAAAGCTCAAACTGAAAAAGAGAGACTTGAAAAAGAACAAGCTCAAAAAGCCGAAGCTGATCGTCTTGAAAAAGAAAGATTAGAAAAAGAAGCTGCTGCTAAAGCCCAAGCTGAAAAAGAGAGACTTGAAAAAGAACAAGCTCAAAAAGCCGAAGCTGATCGTCTTGAAAAAGAAAGATTAGAAAAAGAAGCTGCTGCTAAAGCTCAAGCTGAAAAAGAGAGACTTGAAAAAGAACAAGCTCAAAAAAAGCCGAAGCTGATCGTCTTGAAAAAGAAAGATTAGAAAAAGAAGCTGCTGCTAAAGCTCAAGCTGAAAAAAAGAGACTTGAAAAAGAACAAGCTCAAAAAAAGCCGAAGCTCGATCGTCTTGAAAAAGAAAGATTAGAAAAAGAAGCTGCTGCTAAAGCTCAAGCTGAAAAAGAAAAAAACTTGAAAAGAGAAAAAAAAGCTGAAGCTGATCGTCTTGAAAAAGAAAGATTAGAAAAAGAAGCTGCTGCTAAAAGCTCAAGCTGAAAAAGAGAGACTTGAAAAAGAACAAGCTCAAAAAGCTGAAGCTCGATCGTCTTGAAAAAGAAAGACTTGAAAAAGAAGCTGCTGCTAAAGCTGAAAAAGAAAAAAACTTGAAAGAGAAAAAAAGCTGAAGTCGATCGTCTTGAAAAAGAAGCTGCTGCTAAAGCCCAAGCTGAAAAAGAAAAAAACTTGAAAGAGAAAAAAAGCTGAAGCTGATTATCTTGAAAAAGAAAGATTAGAAAAAGAAGCTGCCACTAAAGCTCAAGCTGAAAAAAAGAAAGATTAGAAAAAGAAGCTGCCGCTAAAGCTAAAGCTGAAAAAAAGAAAAAAACTTGAAAGAGAAAAAAAGCTGAAGCTGATCGTCTTGAAAAAGAAAGATTAGAAAAAGAAGCTGCTGCTAAAGCTAAAGCTGAAAAAGAAAAAAACTTGAAAAAAAGAAGCTGCCGCTAAAGCTCAAGCTGAAAAAGAAAAAAACTTGAAAAAGAAGCTGCCGCTAAAGCTCAAGCTGAAAAAGATAGACTTGAAAAAAAGAAGCTGCCGCTAAAGCTCAAGCTGAAAAAGATAGACTTAAAAAAGAAGCTGCTGCTAAAGCTCAAGCTGAAAAAGATAGACTTGAAAAAGAAGCTGCTGCCAAAGCCCAAGCTGAAAAAGATAGACTTGAAAAAGAAGCTGCCGCTAAAGCTCAAGCTGAAAAAGAAAAAGAAAAATTAGAAGAGCTTAAAAAAGTAGCCTTAGCTAATATCGCTACAGACAAAGATGTAAACAAAGAAGAAGCATCAAAACTTAAAGAAATAGTTAATTCTGCATCTCTTAAAGATACATTAGTTGCTAAAGTTGTAGAAAATGGTTCATCAGAAGAAATCAAAGTTTCATTTGATAACTCTACTGTAAAAGCATCTAACTTCTCAGTTGAAAAAGCTGATAAAGAAACTGTTGCAAAAGTTGAAGAACTTGTTAAAAAAGCAGATGAAAATCTAAGTGTTGTTAAAACAATAGACTTACACTTCACGGATTCTAAAGGAACTACAATCAATAAACAAGGAGAAACTCGTGCAGTTACAGTAGCTGTCGTAGCTAATGAGGATGAAAAATTAGAAGTTTACTATGTGAATGATAATAAATTAGAAAAAGTTCCAAGTGTTTATAAAGATGGAAAACTTACATTCTTCACTAACCACTTCAGTTTATATACAATTGTAAAATCAAAAACTGTAGCTTCTGATCAGAATACATCTGCTCCTACTGACAACAATAACAAACCATCAAACGAACCAAGTACTCCAACTAAACCAAATGATGGAGAAACTCCAGTTCAACCTGAAGCACCAGGATCAAACGAAAAACCAAAAGCAGAAACTGGTGAAGCTCTTGTTCAACCTGAACTACCAGAATTAAAAGAAATACCAAAAGCAGAAACTGGTGAAGCTCTTGTTCAACCTGAACTACCAGAATTAAAAGAAATACCAAAAGCAGAAACTGGTGAAGCTCTTATCCAACCTGAATTACCAGAATTCAATATCGGTGAGTTAAACAACAAAGATCAAAAAGCTGAGGCTGAAAAGACTTCACAAACAGTAGCTAAAAGACTTAAAACATTAGCTAATACTGGAGTAAATTCAACAGCAACTGTTGGTTTAGGTGTACTAGTATTACTATCTGCTCTAGTTCTACGCAGAAAAAATAACAAATAATATAAACAAAACTCTTATACAAAGGGATAAATTATCCCTTTGTATAAAAATCATGTATAAAGAAATATAAGGAGGATTAATAATTACATGAAAACTAATAAATTATTAAAAGTTCTATCTGCAGCAACAATTATCTCAACTCTAGCTGTAATAGATTATTCAGCAACTACACAAAACAACAAAGTTTTATTAGCAGCTGATACTCAAAATCCAGAGGTAGAGGTAGCTAGTGAACTAAGACATGCTTACGAAAATAGACTTTCGATGGGAAATGCTGCATTAGTAAAAACTACTGTACAAAAAGTTAATAACGGATATAAATATAAAGTAATCTGGCAAAATATTACTTTCGGTGGACAAAACGATGGAATTGGACGTTTTTGGGTTAATGGATCTGAAGTAACTCTAAATGACATTAACTATCCAGGTGCATTAAATCCAAAAGAAACTGAATTTACTTTACCAACATTAGAAAATAAAATACCAGTAGAAGTATTCGTTACAGCAATGGATAAAATAATGCCTGGTAGTGGTAAACAAAGTGCATTCCTTCAAATCAAGACAGATGGATTAGAAGAAAAACTTACTCCTAAAACTGTAGAAACTCCAGCTAAAACTTCTGTGACAGAATCTCCAGTAAAACCTGAAACACCAAAAGATACTCAGCCTTCGAATAAACCAGCAGAACCAGCTGATCCAGGAACTACAAAACCAACTGAAACTGTTAAACCTGTAGAAACTCCTAAACCTACAGAACCAGCTAAACCTGTTAAACCTGTAGAAACTCCTAAACCTAAGGAGCCAACTAAACCTGTAGTGACTACACCTACTCCAAAACCTACTCCTTCGGCTACTGCAACTTTCTATAAAGGAGTAAAAGCAACGTTACTACATGCATATCAACCCGGTAGAAAATCTATGGGAGATGTAGCTTTAGAACATAGTAATGTTACTGTATTTAAAGAAGGAAGTACTTATCACTACATCGTAAGATTCCATGATCTTTCAATTCATAATTTCACAGATGGAATCTCTAAATTCTGGGTAAATGGTATAGAGTATCCTGTCAATCCTACTGGTGGGGCAAATAATCAAAAAGAAGTACACTTCACATCTAATAAAAAACTATCAACTGTTCCTGTTTCTGTATTTGTTCAAGCTATGGAAAGTATTATGACAGGTGGTGGTAAGCAAAATGCTACTTTATCATTTGATTGGTCTAATGTGACTGAACAGCAAGGACAACCTATAGCTGGTGGACAACCAGGATCAAGTGCCGCTGGTAATGGCGCTGGTGGTTTAACTCCAAAAGGTGGACGTTTAAATAACGGTAGACTTTCTAATACTGGATTAGAAACTTCATCATCTATCTTTGCAGGAGCTCTTACTCTAATGAGTGCCTTCATGGTAAGTAGAAGAAAACAAAAATAAAATAGTAAGATAATATCTCGCTAAATATTTATTATATTATCTACTCCGAAAGGCGGGAGAATTTCCCGTCTTTCTTAATTAAAAATTGAATAACATATAAGAAAGTGAGTTTTTATAATGAAACGAGTTTTAAAACTGTTAACGATAGTTATTGCTACATTAACATTTATCGTTACATCTAGTAATGTACCTTTCGTTAAAAATGTACACGCAGCTGATAAGGTATACAGTGTACCTGTTGAGCTGTGGCATGCTGAAAATAGTGGTCGTCTTTCTATGGGGAACAATGCATTAGCTACACACGCTACTGTAAATGTTCATGATAATAACACTTCTACTATTACTGTTCAATTCACCCCAATGGATTTCAGTAATATGCACGGTCACTTATTATCTCTTAGTATCTACTCATCTCCTATTTTCTCGGGTGGTCTAACTGCCGCTTCAGTAACAAGCACTTATAACGATACTAACTTAGATGGTGGTACTAGTACTTACCCTGGAACTCTAAGCTTTAATTTCGGTGAGGCTAAACCTGATAAAGTCGGTGTTAGAGTTGCTGTTGATGCTATGAACCAAATTATGGGTGGAGATGCCTCTCAAAATGCTATTATTAAATTTAACTGGTCTGCAGCTAATCTAGTATCTGGTTCTGAAGATTCATCTAAAGATAAAGAAAAAGAGAAAAAAGCTGAAGATAAGAAAAAAGAAGAAGAAAACAAAGATAAAAAAGATGAGAATAAAGCACCTGAAGGATTTGTTGCTAAAAAATTAGAAGATTACTTCAAAGATGATCAAAAAACAAAAAATCCAGGTCTTTATAATCTTGATATCACAGGTTCATACCTAAACCCTCTTACTGGTGTTACTGCTGATGGCGGGACTAAAAACACTGCTATCGGTGAAGGTATGGTTCAAGGTGTAATCTCACCTATTAATGCAGGTGGAGACCTTAATGAAGCTCTTAAAAATCAAAAATCCAACGGTGAAAAACGTTGGTCTAAAGCTATGCTTCAACGTACAAAAGATGGTAAATTATACGCAACTGTGCGTATCCACCTAATGAACTGGGTTCAACGTAGTAAAGAACAAGGGCCTTTCATTAAAGTTCTTCAAAAAGATGGAGAATTCAAACAAGTTGCTGCTACTGAAACAAAAGTAAACATAGAACAATATAAAGATAGCTATGTTGACTATCGTTTTGAAGTACCAAATGAAAACTTCTTGGCTATGGTACAAATGTATGTAGAACCTATGAATCGTCCTGTTCGTTATTTCGTAGAAGTTAATACTGATACTATTAAAAACGGAAATGATGGTCTAGACATGGAAGCTATTAAAGAAGCAAACTATACACCTTATTATTTAGGTGGGATAGGAGCTCTTGCAATAGCTGCTGGGCTTTACTTTCCTCGTAAAAAAAGAAAAAATAACTAGGAGATAATTCATGAGAAGAAAACTATCCCTACTATTTACACTACTTTTGGCTAGTATCTTAGTACTTACTGCTTGTTCATCACAAAATAAAGCTGGTAATACAACAGGAACAGATCCTAATCTAGCTGATAAAGCTTTTAATGAGACTATTGACTTAACAGGTGTAAATAAAGATAAAAAATCTGAAGAAGAAAATGGTAAACGTGTCATAATGGACTCTGTAGCTTTAGCTCAAGTAGCTAATGTTCTTGATATTAAATTAGCAGGGGTTCCTACTACAAAATTAGGTCGTATGCCTAAAAGATATGACAACACTGTTCAAATCGGACTTCCTATGAATCCAAATATGGAAGTTATCAAATCGATTAACCCTTCTATCGTATATGCTCCAGATAGTTTGCAAGACTGGATAAAAGAAGGATTCGAGAAGAATAAAATTCCTTATAAATTTGTAGATATTCGTAGTGTTAATGGATTATACGCTATTACAGAAGATCTAGCAAAAGAATTTGGTAAAATAGAAAAATTCAAAGAATTAAAGAAAGAACATGATGAGTTCTTCGCTAAATTCAATGAAAAAATCGCAAATAAAAAGAAACCAAAAGTTTTAGTTCTTATGGGACTACCAGGTAGTTACATGGCTGCTACCGAAAAATCTTATGTAGGTAACCTTGTAAAATTAGCAGGTGGTGAAAATATCATTAAAGGTACTGAAGAGTTTAAAAATCTAAACATAGAAACTGCTTTAAATGATAAACCAGATTTCATTTTACGCACTGCTCACGCAATGCCTGAAACAGTTACTGAAATGTTTAAAAAAGAATTTGAAAACAATAAGAGTTGGTCTCACTTTGATGCGGTAAAAAATAATAAAGTTGTCGATTTAGATAGCTCAATATTTGGTATGACAGCTACATACGATTACCAAAAAGGATTAGAAAGTCTATACAGTATTTTCTATAGTAATTAAACTAGTATCCAGAAGTGGCAAGTAGCTGCTTCTGGATTTTTCATAATTTAAATAATATATTACTTATGATATACTAAATATAAAACTATATAAGGAGGTTCTTAATGTTTAAAAACAAAAAAGCAATCACTTTTTCTGTTCTTATTTTACTCTTATTAAGTACAATATTTTTTGCAGCGAACAGTGGTAGTATAAAAGCTAGCGTCGGGCAATTAGCTGTTGGTATCTTTACCGGAGAATATGCTAATGTTAATGCCATTATCGACGTTCGTTTCCCGAGAATTATCATCACTATTTTGGTTGGTGCTGCTCTTGGAGTTAGTGGTTTATTATTACAAACAGTATTAAAGAACCCGCTTGTCGATCCTAGTATTATTGGTGTTTCTAGTGGAGCCAACCTATTTTTATACCTAGGATTAGGAATATTCCCACAATTTATGATATTTAAGTCTGTATTTTCTATCATCGGTGGTGTCCTTGGTTTCTTAATCATTTATTACCTAGCAGGTAGAACAAAAAATAATGTTAAAATTATTTTAATCGGTATTGCAATAAGTTATTTCTTCACAGGAATACTGAGTTCTATACAGTACTTGAATGCAGCTAACTCTACTACGTCATCTACATTCAAAACTGTTGGTTTAGGAACTAAAAACTGGGATGATGTTTCATTATTACTAAGTTGGATTCCATTACTACTAATTGTTAGCTTCTTCTTAGCTAAACTATGTAATATCTTCGCTTTAGATGATAATATTATTAGTTCACTTGGTATTAATATTAATGTGATTCGCCTGCTAATTTCATTTGTTGCAGTAGCTCTTGCTTCTGTTTCTACAGCAGTGGCAGGAGTAATGGTGTTCTTAGCTCTTATTACACCTCATATCGCTAAGATTATAATTGGACGAAATCATATTTACACTATCCCATTTAGTGCTCTACTAGGAGCATTTATACTACTTTTATTCGATACGATAGGTCGCGTTATTTCGCACCAATAGAAATACCTGCTGATTTAATAATGATGATTATCGGTGGACCTGCATTTATTATTTTAGTTAAGAAAGGAGTAAGTTAATGGAAAATATAATAGAAATTAATAACCTTACGTTTAAGTATGATAATAAAAATGCACTTTTTGAAGGTCTAAATGTAAGTATTGAAAAAGGTAAGATTACTACCCTACTTGGTAAAAATGGTTGTGGTAAGAGTACGCTTATAAAAATATTAGCAAAAAACTTAAACTATAATTCTGGAAGTGTAAAAATTGAAGGTAAGGAATTGAATTCATATTCATTAAAAGAACTTGCGAGTATTCTTGCAATTGTTTATCAAAAAAATGAAACACCACGAGAAATTACCGTCTATGATATGGTTAGTTTTGCTAGACTTCCTTATCAAAATATCTTCTTTTACAAACCTAACGCTAGTGATGTTGAAAAAATTGAATTTGCTCTTGAAAAAACTAATTTACAGGCTTATAAAGATAAACGTGTAGACGAATTATCTGGAGGGCAACTTCAACGTGTTTACATTGCAATGGCATTAGCACAAAGCACTGATATTATTATATTAGACGAACCAACTACCTTCCTTGATATAAAATATCAAAAATCTATAATGCAGCTTGTTAAAGAGCTTAATAAATCTCTAGGAATTACTATCATCATGGTATTACACGATATTAATCAAGCACTAACTTATAGTGACAATATTATTGCTCTTCTTAATGGGAAAGTAATAAAAAAATCGATCAGGGCTGCTAACTTTTTCGATGAAAAATCTTCTAAACAAACTTTATGATGCTGATATCAGAATAGAAGATGGAAAAAGTAATTAGTTGGTAAGTTTTTTAAATATCTGATATAAATATTTTTGAATAAATCGCTACATCTATGTATTAATACCAAGATGTAGCGATATTTTTATACCTGTAAAGGCAGTTAATGTTATTTCAGCAATCTAATCTAAATAAAATGCTGACTGCTTCTAGCTTTCTTTGAGGTGCTAACTCTGCGTAAGTATCCATAGTAGTTGACATTGACTTATGCCCCATTATACCTACATTAAGCAACATTGACTCATGAGTGTGTCGAAACAAATGGAAACCATAATCTGGTGATTCTAGACTTACTAATTGAAAATGATAAAATAAGAATGTACAGTTTTGATAAAATAAAAATGTACAAATAGGTTATAATAATGCATATTATCAGTTTCACTACCAGATTTGGCACAGCATTTATTCGACAAACCTCATTGAGTCTCTTAATAAAGAAATCAAACGTCAAACGAAAAAGAAGGTTTTTCCTAACGAGGAGTCTCTGGAACGTTACTTAGTTACTTTGTTTTCAAGCAAAGTCAACGAATCCATAAAGGGGGGGCCAATGTTATGACACACTCGAAAGCTTATTTGATTAATACTCCGTAACTCTACTTGAGTGTTCACACATATTTATTGACAGTATCAACATGGTACGAGTAGGTATTTCTTGTGAGTAAATTTCATCAGAAAATTTCATAGATAAGTCCTATATATAATCATGGTAAAGTAGTAAAAATAGTTATTATCCTAGTTGATTAAAAAAATCTCTGATTTCCTCATCTTTTATAAAATAATATATAATTTTCCCCTCTCTTCTAGTGTCCAAGATGTTTTCATTAGCTAGTTTACGAAGATGGTGGGATGCAGATGCCATACTGAGATCTAGTAAACAGGCTATATCACAAACACAGAGTTCTTCAACAGCAAGGAGATAAAAGATGATATTTATCTGTTTATTATCGGTAAACTTCTTTAAAATGCGAAGTGATTTTTGGACTTTTTCCTTTTCAAGGTAGTTCATTGCGGTTGTAACATTTTGTTGATTTATAATATTCACTTGGCAGATACTATCTTTTTTCATAATATTTTCTCCTATCCTAACATAGTCCATAGCATGTCAAAACTGTTATTTTCAATCAGGATATATATCCCCAATCCTAAATAAACAACGGCAATAAACCATCTGCTATATTTTTCCAAAGTTTCTCCAACAGATGGGAGTTGTGCCAATTTTTGGGCAGAAAAAACCAAGAGATAAATCATGACTAGAAATGTAAGTAAAGCCACTATCAAATCCGCTAAATTTAATGTAATAAAATATGGGACAAAGATACCAATATTGTCGGCACCACAACTTGCAAAAGTAATCATAGCGACTAGAAAAATCAAGTTTTTATTATCTTTGCGCAACCCTTCTTTGGCAATAGCTTCTCCATCAGAATCTCCTAAAAAAATAAAACTTTGAGACCTAAGAAAATTGGAATCAAAACCGAGCAAACCTAAAAATCCCTTTACTAGGAATATAATGTAAGACAAATGCAAAAAGCAAACTTAGCAATATTAGACTAACAGAGCCTAGAAATTGTCCTAAATAGATATTAATGATATCTTTTCTGCTTTTTCTTTTGGCAAAAAATAACATTAGGATAATAAGTAAGTCTACGGCTGTCCCAGAATACAGAATTATTGAAGTAACAATATTTTGAATCATAAAAACACCTCATTCAAATTTATTTTTTTGAATATATTCTAACATTAAACTTTGTAGATGTCAACTTCAATTCCACCAAAAATATAGATAAGAAGTTAGTGTACCAAATATTAAAAAAAGTCCTGCCATTGAAATGATAGCAGGGCTTAACTTCAATATCCACCTGATATATTTATCTAAAAAAAGGTAGAATTTTTATTGATTTATAGTACGATGTAATGAGTTTCAAAAATCAAAAATCATTTAAAATAAATATTTTTGACATCTATTGACGTGTACTGAAGCCCCTTACTTAACCTCTAAAAAAATAACAAATAACACCTCTTCTAAAAACTATTAAAATTAATGTTTTACAATATTCATTATTAACTTCCTTCAGATTGTATAATTATTGATTTTAGTGATAAATAATTGTAAAAATATATTGGTACAAATAATAATAATAAAATAATTACAAAGGAGTTTTTTTATGGAAATACTAACTACCCTAGGTATATTTGTCATAATTGTAATACTTGGTTCATTTTTAAATAATCTTTTTTCCACGTATTCCAGCAGCTTTATTCCAAATAATACTTGGTGCTGCGGTAACATTTATTCCTAATCTCCCACTTCATTTTTGAGTTTGAATCAGAAATGTTTATGATGTTAGTTATCGCTCCCCTATTATTTACTGATGGTTTCAACTCGTCCTTAAAGAATATCTGGCTATACAAACGTCCAATTATATATATGGCAATATTTTTAGTTCTTGTGACGGTAATTATTGTCGGTAGCATAATTCATTTATTGCTTCCAATGATTCCTTGGGCAGCATGTTTTGTTTTAGCTGCTATCTTATCACCTACAGATGCTGTTGCTGTTAAATCAATAACTAAAGGAATGAAATTACCTAAAGGACTTATGGCTATATTAGAAGGTGAATCACTTCTTAATGATGCTTCTGGTCTTGTATCATTTAATATAGCTCTAGCAGCCGTTCTTACTAACACATTTTCTGTCACGAATGCTAGTTATAAATTTTTAGTAGTTGCAGGAGGTGGAGCGATCTTTGGACTTATTATTGGGATAGCTTTTTCTTATATTAAGTTTATATTCTCAACAAAATTTGCTGACGAATTTAATATTTTTAGTTATTTTTTTCAATTAATAACACCAGTTATAGTATTCTATCTTGCGGAACATATTGGTGTCTCTGGTATCGTAGCTGTAGTAATTACAGCTCTAGTATACAACTACCAAAGAAAACTTCACTTACTTACTGTTGTAAGTAGTGATGCTGCAGTAACTATAGACAGTACTCAACAAATAGCAAGTTATGTACTAAATGGTTTCGTATTTACCTTTTTAGGATATTTACTCCCTGAGATATATCATACTGTGTTTAATAATAGAGAGATTGATATTGTATATGGATTCATAATTTCATTAGTTATTGTTTTAGGTCTAATGATAGTCAGATTGACCTTTGTATATTTCAACTACATATCATTCCAACCTCATCATTTTACGACTGCTAGAAAAACAGCGAAAATAATACTAAATAGAAAATTTGACAAAGGTAACTATTCTAGATTTAGCTACTCTTTAATTGCTAGTTTGTGTGGTATTCACGGTACAGTAACACTTGCTACAGCACTTATGATTCCAGTTGTAACTACAACTGGAGACAACTTCCCACTTAGAAACACCATCCTATTCATTGCAAGTAATGTCGTGTTACTAAGTATTGTTATCGGTACACTCGCCCTTCCACTTGTTGTTAAAGGAGAAGATGAAGAAAAAGAATATACTCAATACTCTCTTCGTGAAAAAATCTTAGAAGGAACACTTGAAGAACTAAAAGAACGTGATATTTCTAAAAAATCTATCGAAGAAAAAGTTGCTTATGCTTTTGAAATAAAAAGTTTACACGAAATGAAAGCATACTTTAGAAACATGCACACTGGAAGATTTAAAAATGCTAGTGAAGCACTAGCATTACACAAAAAAATAATGAAAGCACAAGATAAAGCTCTTCCTGAAATACTTAAAGACAATCCTAACATCAAGCAAATATTGGAAATTTCTAAAATTATGCAACTTAGAAAATCTTTCCTATTTACTTATTCAATACCAAAAAGTTTACTTCTTAATTTGAGAATATATATAAAAGAATCTAGTCTAAAACGTCGTTTAACTCGTCATTTCGTAGCTAAAGATTTAACTCCAGAATTTTATGAGAAACTTAAAGAAAAAGTTCCAAAAAGAAGAAAAAGTAAACTTCGTCAATAAATTAGAAGAAATTAAACAAAGAGCCGAAGCTTCTTCTAGCCAAATTCAGGCTATCATCGATTGTTCGCCTACTGTAAGAAAAGTACTTCTTGAGACGGCCTATAAGGTTATTGACGAAAAGTGTTCAGATGAAAATACTGCAGAATTCGTTAAAGATGTATATAAATACTACTCATTCACCTTATTTGAAGTATTTTTTTAGAAGACATCGATTTTGAAGAAGAACTTAAAGAACTTCAAATGGAAGCAGTTCGACTTTTTAAAATACAGAATATTAACGATGAGAAAAATTGAATTATATTTCTCTAGAAGATTCTTACACCGCTCTTCGCGACTTAAACTTTAGTGAATCAATGATTTTTCCCTCGTGAGACTGAAGAAGAATAAAATATAAAAAAAGCTGACCTCAGGTTAGATAATTATCTAAACTTTGAGGTCAGTTTTTTATTTAGGTTATTTTTTTATTTTTTTAAATTCTACGACAAAATCGTAACCACGTTCTGTTTTTTTGCTCCGAAGTAGGCATCAGTTACTTTATATCCTCGTTTTTTTCTACTTTTAGCGATTTTCCCTTGAATTGCTGCTTTTACTTGTGCTTCCGTAGCATTTTTTTGGAAGTTTTATAGTAGTATCTCCATCTACATCCAATGCTCCAGCTATTCCTGGTAAAGTTTTTTTAAATTGAAATAAACATTTACATCTACAGTTTCTTTTTTTGCTCTACCGATCTTTTTTGCTCTTTTTGAACTAATGGTGCTTTTTCTAAAACCTGTATTGTTAGCTGATGTAGATTTAGATTCTTTTTGTAAATTCTACAACATAATCATAACCACGTTCTGTTTTTCGCTCCAAAGTAGAAATCACTAACTTTATAACCACGTTTTTTTCTACTTTCGCAATTTTATCTTTTTATAGCTTCTTTTTACTTGTTCTTTACTAGCATCTTTTTGGAAGTTTAATGGTATTATCTCCATCTACATCCAATGCTCCAGCTATTCCTGGTAAAGTTTTTTTAAATTGAAATAAACATTTACATCTACAGTTTCTTTTTTTGCTCTACCGATCTTTTTGCTCTTTTTTTGAATTAATGGTGCTTTTTCTAAAACCTGTATTGTTAGCTGATGTAGATTTAGATTCTTTTTGTAAATTCTACAACATAATCATAGCTATCTCCACCTTCAACGATTTGATCTAAATCTGTAGTTGAAAACAACTTTAAAACCTTGTTTATTTAATTTCTCTATTTGAGATTTTTGTATGTTCTTCAATAGCTTTCTTAATTTCTTCTTTTGTAGCATTTCCAGATAAAGTTAACATATTGTTTTCTCCTACTTCACCTAATGCTCCGGCTATATCTTTTAGGTTTGTTAGATTGTAATAGATATTTATTTGTTTTGTTTTATTTGATAAATCTCTTTTTACAACTTTTTTTAGCTCGTACTTGCACTTCTGGTGCAATTCTGAAGCCTGTAGTTCCTGTTTTTCTCTTTAGTGAAAGTAACTACATAATTAAAGTTCTTCACAATAGTATCTTGCTCGAATACTATTTCTTCTTTTACTTTATATCCATGTTTAGCTAATTCTTGAGCCTTAGCTTGAATTTTTGCTTTAACTAATTCTTTCACTTCATCTTCAGTTGCTGAATTTGGAATAGCTACTGTATTATTTTCTCCTGGATTAGATAAAAATCCATTGATATCTGGCATTCCATCATAATTATAACTTATGTTTACCGTACCGTCTGGTTGATTTGCCGCACGTGCTACTCTTCTTGCTCTAATTTGAACTTCTGGTGCATTTCTGAAACTTGAAGTTCCTGATGTCGCAGTTTCCGATGTTTCAACTGGTTGTGTTTTCGCAGTTGGTGCTGTTGCCGGCTGTGTTGGCGCTGGTGATTCTGTTACTGCTTCCGGTTGTGTTGCTGCTCCTGTTGAAGCTGATGTTGCTTTCAGTTGAGATGCCGCTCCTGTTGAAGCTGTCGCTGATGATTCAGGTTGTGTTACTCCTGGAGATGCTTCTCCTGAACCATGTCCTATTGCTGTGCTACCACCTTCAATCGTAGTCCCCTCATTACGACCATTGGTTAAATTATCTTTATCATAATTTGGTGCTGGTAACTCTTCACCTGGAACATTAATCTCATCAATCTTAGTTTGATATTCATCCGTAGCGTCTACTGCTGCATCGTGATTTTTAGCATTATTTATCGCTTCTAAGCCTGCTTCTTTTTAATTCTTTTAATTTAGCTTCTAATTTAGCTTTTTCTGCTTCATCTTTAACTTTTTCAATTTCACTAAGTTTTGAAGCTGCAATTTTTTTAATAATTTCTTGTCCATCTTTTTTCGCTTCTTCTAGTTTTTTTCATCCCTAGGTTCTACATCTTCAGACGAAGTAGATTCTTTTGGTATTTCCGCTGGCTCCTCTGCTTTTTGGTGATGACGCCGCTGGCTCTTCTGCTTTTTAGCATTGGAGCAGCTGGTTCCTCCACTTTTGGGGCTGGCGCCGCTGGTTCCTCTACTTTTGGTGCTGGTGCTACTGGCTCTTCTGCTTTTGGCGCTGGAGCAGCCGGTTCTTCCTCTTTTGGTGCAGCTGGTTCCTCTGCTTTTGGTGCTGGTGCTGGCTCTTCTGCCTTCGGTGTTGGGGTTGCCGGTTCTTCCTCTTTTGGTGCCGGTGCTGCTGGCTCTTCTGCTTTTGGTGCTGATGCAGCTGGTTCCTCTGCTTTCGGCGCTGGAGCAGCCGGTTCTTCCTCTTTTGGTGCCGGTGCTGCTGGCTCTTCTGCCTTCGGTGCTGGTGCTGCTGGCTCCTCTGCTTTTGGTGCTGGCGCTACTGGTTCTTCCTCTTTTTGGTGCAGCTAGTTCCTCCGCTTTTTAGCGCTGAAGCAGCCAGTTCTTCCTCTTTTGATGCCGGTGCTGCTGGTTCCTCTACTTTTGGTGCTGGCGCTACTGGTTCCTCCGCTTTTGGCGCTGAGGCTGCTGGCTCTTCCACTTTTGGCGCTGGGGTTGCTGGCTCTTCCACTTTTGGCGCTGGAGCTGATGGCTCTTCCACTTTCGGCGCTGGTGTCACTGGCTCTTCCACTTTCGGCGCTGGAGCAGCCGGTTCTTCCTCTTTTGGTGCCGGTGCTGCTGGCTCTTCTGCCTTCGGTGCTGGTGCTGCTGGCTCCTCTGCTTTTGGTGCTGGCGCTACTGGTTCTTCCTCTTTTGGTGCAGCTAGTTCCTCCGCTTTTGGCGCTGAAGCAGCCGGTTCTTCCTCTTTTGATGCCGGTGCTGCTGGTTCCTCTACTTTTGGTGCTGGCGCTACTGGTTCCTCCGCTTTTGGCGCTGAGGCTGCTGGCTCTTCCACTTTTGGCGCTGGGGTTGCTGGCTCTTCCACTTTTGGCGCTGGAGCAGCTGGTTCTTCTACTTTTGGTGCTGGCACTGCTGGCTCTTCCACTTTCGGTGCTGGCACTGCTGGTTTTTCTGCTTTCGGCGCTGGAGCTGCTGGCTCTTCTACTTTCGGTGCTGGGGCCGCTGGTTCCTCTGCTTTTGGCGCTAGTGTTGCTGGCTCTTCTGCTTTTGGCAATTCCGGTTGTACAGCAGGTTCAACTATTGCTCCACCTAAAACTTCTTTATATTCTGGTTTTACTAGTACTTCTGGTTTTTACAATAGCACCTTTCTTTAACTTTACTTTCTGGAACATATTTTGTTCCTTCATTTAAAGTTGGATTTTTTCTACTAGCTCATATACTTTATAGACAACTTTTTGCTTCAATTTCATTCCCATTTAATTCATTACTATACGAGATCGATTTTTTTCTACTAATTCTCTTACTACACTTGTATTAGGTAGTGATTTTTCTTTTTTTACTTTCTTTTTGTAATAGAAGCACTGTTGTTGTTTATACTTGCACCCGGTTGAACTATTTTTGATACTTGACCTTTTTTTAGATTACCTAGATTATAAGTATAATTTTTCCCGTTAATTTTTGCATATAGAATTGCTTCATAAGTATCTCTAACTGCAGTTACATGAAATACTATATCTCCATTGATTTCTTCTGAACTAATTGTTAAATCTTGTGTTGTTTTTATTACTACTTGCTTCTGAAACATTGTCTACTCTATTCTCAGCAAATACAGCTAGTGGATTCGCTAATGTAAATAATAGTACACTGGCAGTAGCTACCTTTGATATTTTTCATTTAAAATTCCTCCTAAATTATTGATTGTTTTTTTATAAAAATTATAGTTAATTTCTATTCCATTATTCTCCTATTTTTTTCTTATTTGTCAAGCATATAATTTCTGAAAAAAATAAAAGTTATTTTCATATGATTATTTTTCACTTTTCCGAAGAGAAAAGAAATTTTTCACCTCTGATTGCTATATACAATTCTTTTCAACAACTGATAGTTTTTTTATTTACATATAGTATAAAATATTTCTTATAATATAATCATCATCCTTGACAAAGACCTGAATTCATGTTTTTAATATACCCTATAGGGGTATATAGGAGGTAATAATATGTTTTTATTCACAAAAAGTTGACAGTATTTCTACTGCTGAACTTGAAAAATAAATTAAAGGAAAATATTCAACTAATAGACGTAAGAACACCTGGTGAGTTTAGAAGAGGCCACATAAAAAAATGCAAAAATATTCCACTAAATCAAATCAGCAGCTTCACTCCAATCGCTGACAAAAACATATGTAATTTGTCACTCTGGAGCAAGAAGTAAACTTGCAGCAAAGAAACTTAAAAAGAGAGGTTTCGATGTTGTCAATGTTCAAGGCGGAATGCATGCATGGCGAGGTAAAATAGTTTAAAAATTAAACTATAAATAATTTAGCTCTGTTAAAAAAACACAACATTTTTTTCAGATTAATACAGTAGTTAAATTTAGTAATATTGAAAGGAATTAACTATGAAAAAAACAATATTTCAATGAAGGATTTTTTTATGAAAAAAATATACTAATAGTAGTGAAAAACTCACTATTCTTGATGTAAGAGAAATTCATGAATATGCAGCTGGTCACATACCTTCTGCTGAAAATTTCCCTTTAAGTACTTTAGGCGCAGATTTTTTTCTAAATTAGACAAAGATCAAAAATACTACGTGATTTGTCAAGCAGGTGGTCGTTCAGCTAAAAGCTTATGATTTTCTTGATGTACAAGGATTTGATGTTATAAATGTTGAAGGTGGCATGAATAACTGGCCTGGAGAAACAAAATAAAGAATTAAACAACAAATGATTAAAAAAACAACAAACAATTAATTTATTAAAATTTTTCTATAAAAATTAATACATTTTAAAAAATAAAAGTCTTGGTCCAAAAATAATCTTGAATCAAGACTTTTTATTACTAATTTAGTATGCTATTTCTTTTTACTAGATACTGTATAGCTTTTTCTATTTTTTTCCTTATGCTCTTCAGGATTTTTCTGTAGGATTATTAATACATTCCATAAGATTTTTCTGTTATTAATAATTCAATAACTTTGTCAACACTAGAACGAACTGCACTTAGCTGAATCATAATATCCATACAATCTCGCTCTTCTTCTATCATTTTTTTGAATTCCTCTAAGCTGTCCTTCAGAACGTTTTAAACGCGTTATGTACTTTGACTTTGACATATATTTTTCCTCAGTATATTTTTTCATTATACATTGAATAATTTATTTTGTCAAAATTTCCAAGGTAAATGTACTTCCTTTACCATATTCACTCTCTACTTTAATGTCTCCATTTAGTTGCACAGCTAGTTGTTTCGCTATAGCTAAACCCTAACCCATAGCCACCTGTTTTTCATATTTCTTGATGCTTCAACACGATATAATCTTTTAAAAATATTATCAAGTTCCTCTTTTTTTATACCACATCCTTCATCAATTATAGAAATAGAAAGCATTTCATCACTAATTTCAGCAACTATTTCGATTTTTGTTCCACTTGGAGAGTATTTAAATGCATTACCTAGTAAATTAACTATTATTCTTTGTAATTTATTATAATTACTTACTATTTTTGCATTTTTCCGGTATAACTTTAATAAAAAAATATCTCTTTGTTCTTTTTCTGCTCTTAACTTAAATTCAGACATACAATCAATTAATAATTTATCTAAAAAAATATAGTTTCTTTATTATCTGCAGAATCAGTTTCTTTCACACTTAGCGTCAAATAATTTAATTCTTCAACTAATTTATTTAATCTAGTTGTTTGACGACAAATTGTTTCTAAATAGTACTTATATTCATCTTTTTATTATACCATCTAACATTCCTTCAGCTGTTGATTGAATAGAAGTTATAGGAGTTTTTATATCGTGAGAAAGTTGAGCAATCATAAGAGATTTTTCTTTTTCACTTTGTTCTAGTGATTCAAAACTTTCTTTTAAGTGCTTCGCCATATCATCAAATGCAATAGATAAATCTCTAAATTCGACTGGACGTATCACTTCATCACTGATATCAAATCTCTTCTCGCTTATATTTACTGTTTTTTTCTTTAGCACATCTAATGATTTAAACACACCTTTCAGTAATGCTAGACTTATCGTCGCACCGATTAATCCCGCAATCACAGTAATTGCAACAATAAAATAGGTATCTTTCTTTTCGATTAACATTTGGTTTGAAGCCCAAAATACAGCAGCTATAGTTATTAAAAAAATGACAAAAATATATCCAACAATAATATAATCTCTTAATTTCATTCTATATTTCCTTTCCATTTTTAAACTTGTCTTTCCATTTTATATCCTAGTCCCCACACTGTCTTTTATATTTGGTGTTTTCTCTGTAGAGTATTTCATTAATATTCTCCTTAAAGAATGCACGTGCACATTCAATGTATTCGCATCTTCTACATATTCATCGTGCCATATTTTTTCATATAATTCTGTTTTAGAAAAAACACGTTCTGGATTATTAGCTAATAACCATAATAATTCAAAAGATTTCACCGTTAGGTCTAGTTGTTTTTCCATTGACCATCGCTATTCTACTATTATAATTTATTTCTAAATCCCCTAAAGTCAAAATACTATCTGTACTACTTTTTTCAATTCGACGTAATATGTTCCTAACTCTTAATACTAATTCTCTAGGACTAAACGGCTTAACTATATAGTCATCAGCCCCCATGCTCAAAGCATAAATCTTATCTGGCTCAGTTGTTTTGGCAGTTATAAATAAAAAAGGTTGCTCTGCATCCAAATATTGTACTTCACTAATCAAATCATAGCCATCCATATTTGGCATCATTATATCCGTAATAATTAAAGAATACTTATTTCTCTTATATTTTTCTAATGCTTCTTTACCATCATTAGCAATATCTATATCATAACCAGCTTGTTCTAGATATCTTTTTGTTTATCTCCGTTATTTCTATCTCGTCATCTACTAATAAAATTTTTATTCATCATATCTTTACTCCTCTAACAAAAATAGCACTATACATTAAAAGTATAGCACTATTCTGTTAAATTCTGCAAGTACTATCTCTCACTATTTTTAAAAATATCAATTTAATTGAGATTTCCCCACATAATTCTAGATATTCAAAAAAATTTTACAAAAAGAGACTACTATCAAATCACACTGATTTTTAATCGTTAAATACATTGGGCTGCCCCAAAAGTCCTAAAATTTAACAAAGTTCATATTAGAACTCGTAGACGCAGTGGTTTATTGATATCTAAATTCGCTTTATAAAAGCTTTTTAGATATCTAATAAACTGTGCGGGGGTGACTCGACAAAATCAATTTCTCTGAAATCACGATTTTTGAGTCACTCCCATTCTATTTAGTCAATTTCATTTTTTCTTCTAAGTCCTAATAAACCTAATAGACTAGCGATGATTAATCCTACTATTCCTGTAGTTGAAGAATTTGTTGAGTTTGTTGCATTCATTGTTCCTTCTGGAGCTGCACTTGTTTTTGGTAACATTCCTTTTTTCATCATATTATTGTTCATATGAGCATTCATATCTTTATCCATATGTGCTTTCATAGTCATGTCATCTGATTTATGCATATCCATAGTTTTTCCGCTCATATTTGAATCCATTAATCCATGTTTTTTATGATCCATCATCATATTTTTCACCTGGTTTTTTTCTCCATTTTCATAGCTTCTTTATGAAGATTTACAGTGACCTCTTTAAGTGCTACTAAATTTGTTAAATCTGCTTTTTCCGTCTTTTTCACCGTATACTTTGATTGTTGCTTTATAACTTTGTGTTCCATTTGCTTTAAGTAAATCTAATAATTCTTTATCTGATTTTCCTTTTGTTCCTTCTAAATCTACTTCATAGAAGTATAATCCTTTTCCTAATTTTTCTAATGGTAATAAGGCTGGATTTTTCGCTGTTCCGTTATCTGACCATGGAGCTTTGTCTGATGATTTCAAGATTAAACGAGTTAACATTCCGTCACCACCGAAGAATTCATAAGGAATTACTTGGTTTACTCCAGCTGTGAATGGCCCTGGGAAGTTTGCTTTATCTAAGTATTTAGCTGGTACATTAACTTCATCTTTTGTATTGTCCATTACTGCTTTTTTAACTTCGTTAACAGTTGTTAATCCATTTAGATTTACATTTACATCTTTTGTTGCTACTACATTTGTTAAATCTGCTTTTCCGTCTTTTTCACCGTATACTTTGATTGTTGCTTTGTAGCTTTGTGTTCCATTAGCTTTAAGTAAATCTAATAATTCTTTATCTGATTTTCCCCTTTTGTTCCTTCTAAATCTACTTCATAGAAGTATAATCCTTTTCCTAATTTTTCTAATGGTAATAAGGCTGGATTTTTCGCTAATCCGTTATCTGACCATGGAGCTTTGTCTGATGATTTCAAGATTAAGCGAGTTAACATTCCATCTCCACCAAAGAATTCATAAGGAATTACTTGGTTTACTCCAGCTGTGAATGGCCCTGGGAAGTTTGCTTTGTCTAAGTATTTAGCTGGTACATTAACTTCATCTTTTGTATTATCCATTACTGCTTTTTTAACTTCTTGTACACTTGTTAATCCATTTAGATTTACATTTACATCTTTTGTAGCTACTAAGTTTGTTAAATCTGCTTTTCCGTCTTTTTCACCGTATACTTTGATTGTTGCTTTGTAGCTTTGTGTTCCATTAGCTTTAAGTAAATCTAATAATTCTTTATCTGATTTTCCTTTTGTTCCTTCTAGGTCTACTTCATAGAAGTATAATCCTTTTCCTAATTTTTCTAATGGTAATAAGGCTGGATTTTTCGCTGATCCGTTGTCTGACCATGGAGCTTTATCTGATGATTTTAAGATTAATCTTGTTAACATTCCATCTCCACCGAAGAATTCATAAGGAATTACTTGGTTTACTCCAGCTGTGAATGGCCCTGGGAAGTTTGCTTTGTCTAAGTATTTAGCTGGTACATTAACTTCATCTTTTGTATTATCCATTACTGCTTTTTTAACTTCGTTAACAGTTGTTAATCCATTTAGATTTACATTTACATCTTTTGTAGCTACTAAGTTTGTTAAATCTGCTTTTCCGTCTTTTTCACCGTATACTTTGATTGTTGCTTTGTAACTTTGTGTTCCATTTGCTTTAAGTAAATCTAATAATTCTTTATCTGATTTTCCTTTTGTTCCTTCTAGGTCTACTTCATAGAAGTATAATCCTTTTCCTAATTTTTCTAATGGTAATAAGGCTGGATTTTTCGCTAATCCGTTATCTGACCATGGAGCTTTGTCTGATGATTTTAAGATTAATCTTGTTAACATTCCATCTCCACCGAAGAATTCATAAGGAATTACTTGGTTTACTCCAGCTGTGAATGGCCCTGGGAAGTTTGCTTTATCTAAGTATTTAGCTGGTACATTAACTTCATCTTTTGTATTGTCCATTACTGCTTTTTTAACTTCGTTAACAGTTGTTAATCCATTTAGATTTACATTTACATCTTTTGTTGCTACTACATTTGTTAAATCTGCTTTTCCGTCTTTTTCACCGTATACTTTGATTGTTGCTTTGTAGCTTTGTGTTCCATTAGCTTTAAGTAAATCTAATAATTCTTTATCTGATTTTCCTTTTGTTCCTTCTAAATCTACTTCATAGAAGTATAATCCTTTTCCTAATTTTTCTAATGGTAATAAGGCTGGATTTTTCGCTGATCCGTTATCTGACCATGGAGCTTTGTCTGATGATTTTAAGATTAATCTTGTTAACATTCCATCTCCACCGAAGAATTCATAAGGAATTACTTGGTTTACTCCAGCTGTGAATGGCCCTGGGAAGTTTGCTTTATCTAAGTATTTAGCTGGTACATTAACTTCATCTTTCGTATTTTCCATTACCGCTTTTTTTACTTCAACTGGTGTTGTTTGTGGTTCCGCTACATCTTTAGCAAGTTTTAATAAATTATTTACATCAGCTTCTTTAGACTCAGCGCTTGGTTCTGGTTTTACTTCAGGTTGTTTCTCAGGTGTAACATCAGTTTTCACTTCAACTGTTTGTTTCTCAACTGGTGTTGTTACTTTTTCAACAGTATTTGTTTTATTTTCAGGTGCTTTAGATTCAACAGCTGTATCAGTTTGTTTATTATCTACATTTTGAACTACAGGAGCTTTATCTTGTAAATCACTTGCGTGAGCTTCTCCACCTCCTACAATTACAAAAATACCACTTGCAATTGCTGCTGATACTACTCCAACACTAACTTTTCTTATTGCCCATTTTGTAAAATTTTCTGATTTCATAAAGTTATTCTTCATTTGTATTTTTCTCCTCTTATTAATACTTTAGTACCAAAATTTTTTGTTTGATGAATACAGTATACCTTATAGATATTAACTAACTATTAGTAAATGTTTAAATAATTCTTAAATAGATATTATAAAAAAATATTATTTTTAAAAAAATATACTAATATATATGGTTCACCTTAGATTTCTGACAATTTCGAAAAAAAGTTTTTTTAATTTTTTTAATAAAAAGTGTTGACAAAGAAAAATCTTATGATAATATTTCTTTAACAGTTTTTAAAAAAAGCGAAGAAGTGAAGAGCAATATTGCTTAATTATTAGAGACCTTTTGGTTGGTGAAAAAAAGGATTTGAGTGTATTGTAAATGGTCACAGAGCTGAACTAATGAGTATATATAAGTTAGTTCCGGTTGATAACCGTTAATAATCATTGAGGTAAGATTAAAATTTATTTTAAGATTATAAAATTGGGTGGTAACACGGTCATTTCGTCCCTTGTGTTACTACCCTTTTGTCGTATGTTAAGACTGAATAAAAATATTTTTTTACAAATTAATACATAATAACATAGATAAGATGAGTAGAAAAAAGGATTTACACCAGAGAGTCTCGGTAGCTGAAAAGAGATTAATGAGTTTTTTTGAAGATGGTCTTTGAGTTTTAATTATCGAGCGGAAGTTAGATAATTACGCAGAAAATAGCGTTAAAATTTTAATGAGGTGGAAAACTAAAAAATTCAATTTATCATTTTAGATTTTCCATAAAATAAGGTGGTACCACGTATGAAACGCACGTCCTTAGACAATACTAGATTATTGTTTAAGGGCGTTTTTTATTTTTATAATTCAATATACACAAAAAGAGAAAATCTCAGGAGGAAAGAATAATGACAAAAATTTCAAGTTTAGGATACCCACGTTTAGGGGAAAAAAGAGAATGGAAAAAATTAATCGAAGGATACTGGGCTCGTACAGTTCGTCAAAACGAGTTATTTGAAGAAGCAGGAAAACTTCGCCGTCTTTATATCGAGAAACAATTAAATGCTGGATTAGATTTTATCCCAGTTGGTGATTTCTCACTTTATGATCACATTTTAGATTTATCAGTTCAATTCAACGTTATTCCACAACGTTTTGAAGGAAGAGAAGTTGATGTAGACTTATTCTTCGATATCGCACGTGGTAACAAAGATAATGTTGCATCTGCACTTAAAAAATGGTTTAACACTAACTACCACTACATCGTACCAGAATGGGAAAATGTTAGCCCTAAATTAAACAATACTCGTCTATTAGACTTATATAAAGAAGCAAAAGAAATCGTAGGAGATAAAGCTAAACCAGTAATTACTGGACCAATTACATATGTTGCTTTATCTAGTGGTCTAGCTGAAGGAGAATTTGAAAAAGCTGTAGATAAATTATTACCATTATATACTCAAGTATTCAAAGAATTAGCTGAAGCTGGTGCTTCTTACATCCAAGTAGATGAGCCAATCTTTGTTACTGATGAAGGTAGAAACTACGTAGAATTAGCTCACAAAGTATACAACCACTTCAACAACGAAGTAGATGCTAAATTCATCTTCCAAACTTACTTTGAAGCTTTAGTAGAAGCTGAAAAACTTGCTGATTTACCAGTGGCTTTCGGTTTAGACTTCGTTCACGGTAGAGAAGAAAACTTAGCTAATGTAAAAGCTGGTTTATTCAAAAATAAAGAAGTATTTGCTGGAGTTGTTGACGGACGTAACGTATGGAGCAATGATTTCGAAGACAGTTCTTCATTATTAGAAGAAATTAAAGCTAACGTAGCTGAATTAGTAATTCAACCTTCATGTTCATTACTACACGTACCAGTTACAACTAAAAATGAAACAGAATTAGAAGAAACTTTATTAAATGGTTTAGCATTTGCTGATCAAAAATTAGTAGAGCTTAACTTACTAGCTAACAAATTAGATGGTAAAGAAGATGCAGCATACCAAAAACACGTTGAAGACTTCAACAAATTACAAAATGCTGAGTTCAGAAACCTTGAATTAGAATCAAGTGAAAATGTTCGCTCAACTCGTCCATCTGATTACAAAGTTCGTCGTGAAGTTCAAAACAAAAAATACAACTTACCATTATTACCAACTACTACAATCGGATCGTTCCCTCAATCTAAACAAGTACGTCTACAACGTGCTCTATGGAAAAAAGGTGAATTATCTAATGAAGCATATGAAAAATTCATTGAAGAAGAAATCGCTCGTTGGATTAAAATCCAAGAAGATCTTGATATCGATGTATTAGTTCACGGTGAATTCGAACGTACAGACATGGTTGAGTTCTTCGGTCAACGTTTCGCTGGATTTGCATCTACTAAATTCGGTTGGGTTCAATCATACGGTTCTCGTGGGGTTAAACCTCCAATCATTTACGGAGATGTAAAACACGTTGAAGCTGTTACAGTTAAAGAAACTGCTTATGCTCAAAGCTTGACTAACCGTCCTGTTAAAGGTATGTTAACTGGACCAGTTACAATTCTAAACTGGTCATTTGAAAGAACTGATATTTCTAAAGCAGAAATCTTCAACCAAATAGCTATCGCTCTTAAAAATGAAATTGAACTTTTAGAAAAAGCTGGAATTACAATTATCCAAGTTGATGAACCAGCTATCCGTGAAGGATTACCTCTAAGAGATAACAAAAAAGAAAAATATCTTGAAGAAGCAGTATTCTCATTTCGTCTAGCTACTTCATCAGTTCAAGATGATACACAAATTCACACACATATGTGTTATTCTAACTTCGATGAAATTATCGATTCTATCCGCGCATTAGATGCTGACGTTATTTCTATCGAAACAAGTAGAAGCCACGGAGAATTAATCTCTGCATTCGAAACTGCAATCTACCCATTAGGTATTGGTTTAGGAGTTTACGACATCCACTCTCCACGTGTTCCTACTAAAGAAGAAGTACGTACAAACATCTTACGTCCACTTCAAAAACTATCTACAGAACAATTCTGGATTAACCCTGACTGTGGGTTAAAAACACGTGCTGAAAAAGAAACAATCGAAGCATTAGAAGTGTTAGTTGAGGTAACTAAAGAAATCAGAAGTGAACTTGCCGCTAAATAGGAGGTTCATATGAGAAACTTACTAGAGAGATTAGAAAAAAATGTACTCGTAGCCGATGGAGCTATGGGTACAGCTCTCTATAGTAATGGATTGGAAAGTTGTCATGAATATAATAATATCTCTAATCCGGATTCTGTAGAGAAAATTCATAAGGCTTATATCGAAGCTGGAGCAGATATAATTCAAACAAATACTTATGCTGCAAAAAAATGTCAGCTAAAAACTTATGGTTATGAAGACAAGTTTGAAGAAATTAATATTCGCGCTGCTGAAATAGCTCGTAAAGCTGCTGGAGAAAACACTTTTGTTTTCGGTACTATTGGAGCTATTAGAGGACTTCGTGAATGTGAACTATCATTAGAAACAATTGTCAATGAAACGATCGATCAAGTTAAAGTATTATTATCAACAAATAAAGTTGATGCATTACTTTTTGAAACTTACTATGATCAAGAAGAAATTCGTGCTGTATTAACTGAAGCTAGAAAATTAACTGACTTACCTATTATTACTAATATTTCATTATTAGAAGCAGGTATAACTCAAAATGGGGAAAAAGTAACTGACGCTCTAAGCGCCCTTGTTAACTTAGGTGCTGATATCGTTGGTTTAAACTGTCATCTTGGTCCTTATCATATGATAAAAAGTTTAAAACAGGTCCCATTATTTGCACAAAGCTACCTATCAGCTTATCCTAATGCCAGCTTATTACAGTTAACACAAACTATTAATGGTAATGAATACCGTTTTAGAAAAAATTCGGCTTACTTCGAACAAAGTGCTAAGTTACTTGTAGAAGAAGGTGTAAGATTAATCGGTGGTTGCTGTGGAACTACTCCTGAGCATATTCGTGCTATTAAAAAAGGAATTAAAGATCTTAAACCTGTTAAAAGAAAAATTATTACACCTTTACCAGCTGAGGAAGAGCTTGTAAGAGTAGCAAATAATAAACCAACAATTATTGATAAAGTGAAAAAACAAGTAACAATAATAGCTGAACTAGATCCACCTAAACATTTAAATGTAGATAAATTTATCGAAGGTGCTAAAGCGATAGATAAAAAGAATATCGAAGCTATAACTTTAGCAGATAATTCTTTAGCTAGCACTCGAATTTGTAATTTAGCTGCTGCTACGTTACTTAAAGAGCACATTTCTACTCCTACACTTCTGCATTTAACATGTCGTGATCACAATCTTATCGGATTGCAATCTCGTTTAATGGGATTTGATCTTCTTGGAATTAATAATGTCCTTGCTCTTACTGGAGATCCAAGTAAACTTGGTGATTTCCCTGGAGCTACTAGTGTCTACGATATGACTAGTCTTAAATTAATTCCATTCATTAAACAACTTAATGAAGGACTTGGATATAATGGAGCTTCTCTGAAAAAGACTACAAACTTCACAGTTGCTGCTGCTTATAATCCAAATGTTCGCGACTTAAGTAAAACAAAACGTCTAGTTGAGAAGAAAATTAAAGCAGGTACTGATTACTTTATTACACAACCTGTCTTTGAAGCTGAAAAAATTGAGCAATTAGCAGAATTTGCTGCTGATTATCCAGATACTCCATTCTTCGTTGGTATAATGCCAATTACTAGCTACAACAATGCTGTATTCCTACACAATGAGGTACCTGGTATCAAGTTATCAGAAGAATTCTTAGCAAAACTAGAAGAAGTAAAAGATGACAAAGAACTTTGTCAAAAAATTGCTTTAGAAGAAAGTAAAAAGTTACTTGATGTTGCTTTAAAACACTTCAAAGGAATTTACCTAATAACACCATTCTTTAGATATGATCTTACATTAGAATTAATAGATTATGTTGAAGAAAACAAAGATAAATAAAAGTTAAATGTATATATAGAAATCACCTAGAAAATTAGTTTCCTAGGTGATTTTTTAAATAGTAACACGAAGTATTAGAAAATATCTAATACTTCGTCAGGCTGTTGACAAATGCAGAAACTGCATGAGTCAGCAGCCTATTTTAATGAGAAAAAAAGTGCTGAAAATGTTATAATATAAGTATATAGAGGGGGTTTTTAGTATGTTTAATAAAAAAAGAAAATATCAAAAGATGAAATAATATTAATGACGTTATCAGAACTAGTTCCTACAAATCACTTTTTAAGAAAAGTAGCCGAAGCAATTGATTTTTAAATTTATTTATGATTTGACAGAAGAATACTATAGCCACACATCAGGTAGAAATTGTTTAGACCCCTGTAGTATTATTCAAATTAGTGTTTTTAAAAAGATTTCTATGGAATAAAAATCAATGAGAGAAACAATAAAAAGAATAGAAACAGATGCTGCATTTAGATGGTTTTTAGGGATACCATTTTCTAAACCAGTTCCACACTACTCTACATTTTCACAAAACTATATTCGACGTTTCCAAGGAACTGATGTGTTCGAACAAATATTTATTAATATAGTAAATCAAGCAATAGAAAAGAAACTAGTAGGTGGTAATGAGTTTTTACTGATTCAACACATATTAAAGCCAACGCAAATAAAAAGAAATTCAAAGTTGAAGTAACTACAAAAATAAAAAAAAGAAAATTAGATTTAGAAAAAGAAATAAATGAAGAGAGAAACAAAAAAGGAAAAAAGCCTTTTGAGTACAAAGAGGAACAAGTTGTAAAAAAGCAGAAAATTAACACTACCGATCCGGATAGTGGATATTATCACAGAGACCATAAAGAAGAAGGTTTTATGTATTTAGACCATAGAACTGTCGATGGGAAAAACAATATAATTATAGATTGCCATATAACTCCAGGTAATACTCATGATAGCGGTCCGTATATAGATAGACTAAATCAGATAGAAAAAACCTTTGGATTAATACCAGGTAAAGTTGCGTTAGATAGCGGATATTATTCTCTAGACATCACTAAAAACAGTTAGATAAAAATATATTTTTCAGTAATAGGATATAGAAGATTCTCAAGATCGAAAAAGATAACAAATATTTTAAATACTTACAAGAAAAAAAGATATATATGTGGATAAACGAACAGGAGAAATATTTAGATACAGAAACATTGATAGAAATGGATATAAACAATATAAGAGTGATGATAAAAACGAAAAGAAAATAATAAGACGCCATATAAATGCGGATTATTATGATGAAAGCTAGGTTAAGACGTATATCAAAAGAAGGAAAACTATTGTATAAGAGAAGAAAAGAAACAATAGAACGTAGCTTTGCGGATTCTAAACAAAATCACGGATACAGGTATGCACGATATAGAGGAAAAGCCAAAGTACAGTCGTACGCTTGGCTGTCTTGTTGCGTCCAAAATATGAAAACAATCGCATTAAGAGAGGTATAAACCCTCTTAATACTACTAAATACTACTGGATTTTTGCCTTAAGGCTTATTTTTTTTGAAGAAAAATACCATAACATCAATACTAGCTTGATATTTCGGTATTTTTGTCAACAATCTAAGTGTCTGAAAATATATTTTCAGACACTTTTTATGCTAATTTTTATTTAACGAAAAAATATATGATAAACCGTTTGTTATGACTCCAAATGCTAATATTTTAGCTATAGTTGCAAATCCTACAATAGGATTTAATAACATAATAAAAGAATAAATGATACCTAAAACTGCTAGAGCTATCTGTATCATATACCATTTTTGGTCCCTGTTTCTAAGTAGGCTTTGAAGGTGAAATATTGACATACTTAAAAAACTAAAAATAAATATCCATAAAATAACTGTTAATGAAACAAATGGTACTAAGAACATACTTAGTCCAATTGCAAGGGATACTAATATATTTCCCCAAGGAATAGGTTTTACCTTTTTATATAAGCTATAAATTAAGAGTGCACTGGCAGCTGATAATTGTGTTATCCCAAATGCAATTGAATATGTAGCAATTGTATCTAAAGGATGATTCCATAAGAATAATCCGAAGATTAAGTAAAAAACACCAACGATAATATTTAGTATTTTCATTTTGACTCCTTCCTAAATTTAGTATATGCTCATTGTAGCATAAAAGTTAAATTATTGCAATATCAACTCTTTATATAAAATCATAGGTCTTGTCTAGCAGATAGACGATAGCATGATCGGAGCCATGCGGTCATCGCCGGTCATCTGCGGTCAGACAAGACCTGTTTTTAGTAGTCAAAATGGTTGTAAGATGCTACAATAGGGCTATTAACATATCAAAGAGAATGGTCACGGTTAAGAAAATTGACGTTGTATTTTTTAATTTTCGAGTCAAAAAATAACTATGCCCCCCCAATTTCTAATAGGGGGGATAACACTTGGAAAATCATAGAAGCTTTAGAGAATGTAGTTGAACAAAGAATGGCAATAGCAGAAAAAAGATGGAGTCCTTTTTCAAAAACGTTCTCAATACCAAGTAGAGAAGAGATGGAGTGGACGGATATAATAGAAGGTAAATGGCAAGAAAGAGATTATACCCAAGATGAGCTTGACTATAAGGAGACCTTAAAAAGTTCAATATGGTTTTGACGATAAAGCAGCAAGAATAATTGTAAAGCTTAAAAAGAAATATTTATAATAATCCTAAAATAAGAAAAGATAGAAAAAGACTATGTGTTTACGAGATTACTTGGTGGGTTGAGTTATGGTCATGAGGGATAACGGTTTATTGAAACGGTTTATGTGGAATAATACAGCTGGTCAAATGTATAAAGATCTAGATATAAAGGAACAAATGACAATAAATTTCAAACTAACCGAAAGCGAATACGTATATTTAAAATATAAAGTTAGAATACAGCATGAAAATTATGGCTACTATAATACTATACAAAAAGAACTACTTCCACAATATAAAAAAACTATGGAAACGGTATTAGGACGTGAAATAACAGAGGATGAGTTTGAAAAATTGTGGAATAAACAGATAGATGCGTTTAAAGGTAAAACAGACTTTTCTCATCAATATATTACAATGGCTACGCATCTGTATGGAAAATCACGTCTTGCAGATTTGCGTGGAGGACATGAAAATACAAATGACATGTCAGGGTGGTTAGGTGATACAACAGATGTAGCCGATACTAAGCCAAGTATAGGGAATGATGATTATAAGGCTGATTTAGATGCGGTCAATATAATAAATATAATGAAAAAGAAACCTTGATTTTATAAATGTAAGTAATGAATATTACAACAATCTTGAAAATGGTATCCTCAATCGAGCAGAAGAATTTAAAAAAATATAGATCTTGAAAAATGAAAAATAAAATTTACAATCAACTTAGTGAAAAATATGTAGATGTAGAGGGGAAAAGGATAGCAAGAGTACCAAGTAATATAAATTACATAAAAAGAAAATCATCATCCAACCTATAACTTTATAAAAAGTTTAGAAGATAATAAAAATGACATACAAGATTACTATAATGAAAAGTAGGTGCTTTCATGAAACAGCTAAGTAAAAAAATGGAAAAATATTTATAATAACAATAGTAGTTTTTAATAGGAAGCTTCTATGGATATTATAAAATAAACAATAGAAATGCATTTGAAGAAATGTATAATTCATACTATAATTTTATACCGGCAACAGCATTATATAATATGCCCCAAATAGAGCCGATGCCAAGAGATGAAATAGGATTAGATATAGCAGAACTATATTATAAAGATACTAAGAATGATATGAAAATTGAATTTTCTCTTATATCTTTTAATAATGAAAAAGTAATACTAACAGGCTCTCCTTTGTTATAATATTAACGAAAATTATAGCATATAAAAAGTGTCTGAAAATATATTTTCAGACACTTTTTCAGGCTGTTGACAAATAGGTCAACAGCCTGTTTTTTTAACTGAAATAAAATCCTTAAAATGGTATAATATAAGTATACAAAGGAGGTTTTAGTATGTTTAATAAAGTAGAAAATATCAAAGATGAAATAATACTAATGACATTATCAGAAATAGTACCTAAAGATCGTTTTTAAGAAAAGTAGATAAAAGCTATTGATTTTTAAATTTATTTATGATTTGACAGAAGAATACTATAGCCACACATCAGGTAGAAATTGTTTTAGACCCTGTAGTATTATTCAAATTAGTGTTTTTTAAAAGATTTCTATGGAATAAAAATCAATGAGAGAAACAATAAAAAGAATAGAAACAGATGCTGCATTTAGATGGTTTTTAGGGATACCATTTTTCTAAACCAGTTCCACACTACTCTACATTTTCACAAAACTATATTCGACGATTCCAAGGAACTGATGTATTCGAACAAATATTTATAAATATAGTGAACCAAGCAATTGATAAAAAAATTAGTTGGAGGCACTGAGTTTTTTTACTGATTCAACACATATAAAAGCTAACGCAAATAAAAAAAGAAATTCAAAGTTGAAGTAACTACAAAAAAATAGAAAATTAGATTTAGAAAAAGAAATAAACGAAGAGAGAAAAAAATAGGAAAAAGCCTTTTTGAATATAAAGAAAAAGAAGAACTAAAAAGACAACGAGTTAACACAACTCGATCCGGATAGCGGTTATTATCACAGAGATCGTAAAGAAGAAGGTTTTATGTATTTAGACCATAGAACAGTAGATGGGAAAAATAATATAATCATGGATTGTCACATAACTCCAGGAAACGTTCATGATAGTGGTCCATATATAGATAGATTAAATCAGATAGAAAAAATTTCGGATTAACACCAGGAAAAGTTGCGTTAGATAGCGGATATTATTCTCTGAGACATACTAAAACAGTTAGATAAAAAAATATATTTTTCAGTAATAGGATATAGAAGATTCTCAAAAATCAAAAAGATAAAAAAATATTTCAAATATTTACCAGAAAAAGATATATATGTGGATAAACGAACAGGAGAAATATTTAGATACAGAAATATAGATAGAACTGGATATAAACAATATAAAAGTGATGATAAAAAAACGAGAAGAAAATAGTAAGACGCCATATAAATGCGGATTATTATGATGAAGCTAGATTAAGACGTATATCAAAAGAAGGAAAACTATTGTATAAGAGAAGAAAAGAAACAATAGAACGTAGCTTTGCAGATTCAAAACAAAATCATGGATACAGATATGCACAATATAGAGGTAAAGCCAAAGTACAGTCGTACGCTTGGTTGTCTTGTTGCGTTCAAAATATGAAAACAATAGCACTAAGAGAGGTATAATCATCTCTTAATACTACTGATGCTTTAGTCATAAGGCTTATTTTTTTTGAAAAACGACCAAAACATCAATATGTTCATTGATATTTTGGTCGTTTTGTCAACAATCTGACGAAGTATTAGAAAATATCTAATACTTCGTGTTAAATCTTATTCTATTTGTTTCCGTATTTTTTCGAAAAGTTCATCTAGAGGTTTTGTACATTACTTTGTTTAAGTCTTCAATTAAAAATTGTAGTTTTTGTTGAGTTTGTACAAACTCTAAGAATTTAGCATTTTCTAATAATTTTTGTTGAATTCCTTCAAATACTGATAATTCTTCTTCTGTTGGTTCATTTCCTGCTTGAGCAGACTCCATTAAATCTTTTTGTTTAGATACGAATTCTGTATATAAAGCATTAGCTTCTTCATCTGCATATAATTCTTCAGATGCAGCTAATGACGCTTTATACTCATCAGATTCTCTTAATGCTCTTTCAAATTCATTTTGCTTTATCATAAATATTTACCATAATTATTTGCTCCTTTTATGTTGTATTCTAATTATACCATAGTTTTACCTTCTTTGACAATAAATCGTTTGCACATCTAACAATCTATTTTATTACTATTGATATCATCCTGGCGGCTACTTTACTATTTTTATCTACTCTTTCTTTTCCCGACACCTATTGTTTTCTTATATCTTTCGCTGATTCAAAGTCATATAATTATTACTCTATCTTCTTCTTTTTCTTGAATAATGCTTTTGCTGCTTTTCAACTACCTTGCGATTCTTATATCTTTTTTCAAATCGTATCAAACTTGAAGGTTTTTTAATTTCTACTTTTGGGTCAGCCCCTCTTATTATTATTATTGTATCAACAGCTTTAGTTGTTACTGTTTCCCTACCTATCTCTTCTAAAACATTTGTTTTCTTATTTAATCTTGATTTTATAGTTGTTACAACTCGTCCTTCAGTTCCCGCTACCGTATTAACATATCCTATATCCTTTGTATTGTCTTCTTTATAAATTACCTTCAATGGGATTGTTTTTACTTCCGTTTTTGTTATTACCTCTCCGTATAGCGCTTTAATATCTATGTTCACATTTACTAAATCAAAACTACCATCTCTATACACTACCCTTACTGTTGCTTTTTTTAGTCCCAATTTAGAAGTTTCTGGGATTTCTTCCCAAACTATACTTTTTATAGGTAAACCATTTTTTTCAATAGCCAACTCTGCGTTAGCTGTGTCACCTTCATATATTTTATAAATTTTCCTGATTGGCTTATAATAATCTTTTTGTTGTTTATTTAAAACAGATAAGGCTGATGCGATATCTTTTTCTAAATTAGCTAACTTATCTTTTTCTTTCACTAATTTATCATAAGTTTCTATTGTATCTAGCTTCCCTTTTACTTTTTTAATAGATTATAATAGTCATTTAATAATTTTTCCTTTTCGAATATTAAACTCATTTCATCACCTCAGACGAACTTAATGCAGTATTTGTATTTTTTTGAATACTTCCAGTTTTTGTTGCTTTCATTATCTCATCTGTTAATAACGTTTTGTCTAATCTAAAATCACGAACTACTGTTTTATACTCTTCTAGTGCTATTTCTAGTTCCTTAGTTACAATTCTTATATCAGTTTGTTTAGCATTGCTATTTTTTTCAATAAGTCTTCTACTTTTTGTAATTTTTATTTTTAATTCTTCTTTTTTTAGCGCTATAATTAGCTTTTTATTTTTTTGAAGTTTTATTATCTATATTTATTTTCTTTTCACTTTCTAGAACAGCCTCTTGTTTGATTGATTTCAACTCTTCGAAATTAGGTAGTACTTTTTACCAATACACCTACATTCGTATTTATAGTTTTTCCTAAATAATTTACTGCTACATTTAAAGTATACGTCGTTGCTGTCGGTTGTATTCCTTCAGGTATATTTATGTTTAATGTTGCAGTTTTAGGTAAATTATCTAAATTTAATTTTTTTCTAAAACTTTTTCTCTAGAAATTTTTATTTAATGCTAATATTTCTAGTGGATTTTTGTCTTTTTAATGAAATTTTCATGTTTTTCATTTACTATTTTTCCTTACTTGTTCAGTTGTCAGTTCTTCTATTTTTCAGAGTTTTTCAACACTGGATTTTGTTTTTCCTTTACCAGTAACTCCAGTTCTTTCCCCAACATTAAAGTTATCGTCGTCATCCAATATTGATGAAAAAGTACGCATTAGAACTATGTTCCCCTTTTTCTATATAGGTCATAACATCTTTATCATTGTATAATAATCTTGCAACCTTATCCCCACTCATTCCATAATGCTTTATTTTCCCTTCTTTAGCTAACTGTTTGCTTAAAATACTCTTGTTATATAAATCTCTATTCAAAATAGATGCGACAATTTTTGGAGCATTAAACGTTGTAGCTTTTTTGAAAACATTACGATAAAAATCTCTATACTTCTTAGCCGTAGGTTCTATCCAATCCCCATTTTCTTCATTCGCTAATTTATATAACTTCACTACTGCACGTTGAGTTAAGTATCCTCCTAATGAATGTCCCGTAATATAAAAGTTCTTTATATCTTCTCTTAATCCAATCTCTTTTATTATTTCTTCAATTTCTTTACCTTGTTGTGGATTTTGACCAAACGCAACAACTACATCATTACCTATATCTTTTCCACCTTCAGTTCCGCGTATAGCTAAAACATGAACCATTCCATCTGGAACAATTGATAGTGCACTTTTTGTTTTAAATAATATTGCATCAAGCCCACTATCATAATGATAAGTTTTGTCGACTTCCCAATATGATGATAGTTCATTGTGCATAAGTTCATATTTGTTTTCGGCCTTCGAGTCACCTTTGACAATGTTATCAGCCTTTGTCCACTGGTAATCCTTATCTAGAACTTTTTTAATATAACTATCATCACGATACGATAATTTCATAAATAAAGCCATATCTCGATCGGTAACATACCACTTGAAATTATCATCATCTCCCGGTTTACCTAAATCACTCTGGTCATGATCTATTACTCCATCTCCATCTGTATCCTTTAAAAATGGATGTCCATAGTAACCATAATATGTTTTTTCGTCTTTTTCGTAAGTATAAATCTCACGACTATTTTTCACATTATCCCCATCACTATCTTCATTCGCCTTTAACGGTTTTTTTCCAAAAAGTAAATTATCAATCTTTGAATCTTCTGTTGTTATTAAACCTTTTGAAATTTTTACAAGATCTTCATCTGTAGCAAATCGTTTTTTAGATTCTCTTTCTAATACAGCAGACTTATCATTACGGACTCTCGATTTTTCCCCTTCATTTCCATCTATCAAAACATCTTTCCCTATTGAATCTTTTTTCTTATTTGCTAAATCATTTACCTTAACATCTTCAGAAATACTTTTTTCTATATTCTTTTCATTTGCTACATTTTTAAAAGCGCTGCTTTCGTTATGATTTTCCTTATCTATTATAACGTTGTTTTTCCTTATGTATATGCTCGCTAGAATTCGTCTCACTTGCCAAAGCAGGCGCTGCTAAAAAAATATAAAGCACCTACTAATACTGAAAATGTTCCAACACTAAATTTTTTACCGTATATTTTTAATACATTATTTTTTTATTTCCCATGGGAATTCCTCTCTTCCTTTATAAATTTTACACCAACTTTATAGATTTTAAAAAATAAACTCAATAATTCTTACTAACCTTGTTTACTAAAAATTATAAATAATATTCTCAAAATATTATGAACAAAATATTATATTAACTAAAAAGTTATTATCTTAATATTACTCCCCTATAAAAAAATGAACTATTCATAAAATTTCAAATTAACAAAAAAATATTTTTTTCATATTCTTCATCACTAAATCTTTATTTTATAATTCTTAATAAATCCCCTTAATTATATCCTAATTTTTTTAAATACGTGTATGTCAAGAATTCCAAACTGATACTACGTTTAATTTATAAAAAAATAATATTATAATATCTATATCAGACATCCCTTATAAATTATAAGTAAATTATTACTAATAATATTAAAATTTTTTAGAGACATTTGAAGAAAGGTGACTCAAAAATCATGATTTCTAAGAAACAAAATTTTTAATTCACTCTCATAAAGTTTATTGATATCTAAAAAGTTTTGAAAAAGCAAACTTAAATATCAATAAACCACTGCGTCTATAAATTCTCATATAAACCTTGTTAAAATTTAAGACTTTTTGGGTCAGCTCCGCGCTATATCTTATTTATTTTGAAAATGATAAAATAAGAATGTGCAGTTTTGACAAAATAAAAAAATGTGTAAATGAACTATAGTCAAGTAAATAGACACAAAAAAATACGAAAATTAGTTAAAAAAATTTAAATGAAATTTGTTTTTATATTGAGAAGTAGGGGGTTTTGTTTCGGAGACTTCGCCCCTCAACTAGCTAAAGCCTTTAACCAAAAAGGGAGTGACTCAAAAATCGTGATTTCAAAGAAATCGATTTTGTCGAGTCACTCCCGCACAGTTTATTAGATATCTAAAAAGCTTTTATAAAGCGAATTTAGATATCAATAAACCACTGCGTCTATGAATTCCCATATAAACCTTGTTAAAATTTAAGACTTTTGGGTCAGCCCCTTTCTACTATACTTAAAGATTTATTATAAACTTTAAATTAGTTTTTATCGTTTTTACGACATCTTGCTGCTGCAAGTAATCCACCTAGGATTCCTAATCCTACTAATCCTGTATTAGTATTAGTTTCTCCTGTATTAGCTAAGCGTTTTGTTACTTTTGTAGATAATACTTCACTGTATTTGGCTCCTTTGTTTATTGGTGAATCTGTTGCCGCTGTTCCTCCGTTGAATTCTGGAATCTCTACAGTTGGTGGGGTAATTGCGCTTCCTTCTCCATCCGTACTGCTTGTTCCTACTGGATCTATGTATTCTGGTACTTCTGCTGTTGGCGGGGTAATTAGGTTTCCTTCTCCATCCGTACTACTTGTTCCTACTGGATCTGTGTATTCTGGTACTTCTGCTGTTGCTGGGGTAATTAGGTTTCCTTCTCCATCCGTACTACTTGTTCCTACTGGATCTGTGTATTCTAGTACTTCTACTGTTGGTGGTGTAATTAGGTTTCCTTCTCCACCCGTACTGCTTGTTCCTACTGTGTCTGTATATTCTGGTACTTCTGCTGTTGCTGGGATAATTAGGTTTCCTTCTCCATCTGTACTGCTTGTTCCTACTGGATCTGTATATTCTGGAATCTCTGCTGTTGCTGGGGTAATTAGGTTTCCTTTTCCATCCGTACTACTTGTTCCTACTGGATCTGTGTATTCTGGTACTTCTACTGTTGGCGGTGTAATTAGGTTTCCTTCCCCGTCCATACTACTTGTTCCTACTGGATCTGTGTATTCTGGTACTTCTGGAACTGATGGCTTATCTTCTTTCGGTTTCTCCTCTACAGGTGCTGTTGGTGTTTCTTCTTTTCCTGTTCCCTCTGGTTGAACTGGTTTCTCTTGTTTTTCTGGAACTGATGGCTTATCTTCTTTCGGTTTCTCCTCTACAGGTGCTGTCGGTGTTCCTTCTTTTCCTGTTCCCTCTGGTTGAACTGGTTTCTCTTGTTTTCCTGGAACTGATGGCTTATCTTCTTTCGGTTTCTCCTCTACAGGTGCTGTTGGTGTTTCTTCTTTTCCTGTTCCCTCTGGTTGAACTGGTTTCTCTTGTTTTTCTGGAACTGGTGGCTTATCTTCCTTCGGTTTCTCCTCTACAGGTGCTGTTGGTGTTTCTTCTTTTCCTGTTCCCTCTGGTTGAACTGGTTTCTCTTGTTTTTCTGGAACTGATGGCTTATCTTCCTTCGGTTTCTCCTCTACAGGTGCTGTCGGTGTTTCTTGCTTAGCTGGTGTTCCTGGTTGAACAGGTTGCTCTTCTTTTCCTGGGGCTTCTGGTTGCGATGGCACTGCTATAACGCTATCCTCATTAGGAATAACCTTCGGATCTGTTGGAACCTCTATAATTTTAGACTCACTCACTACTTCTTTCGTCCCTCTTACTATAAGTTTATCTATTTTTTCCTTGTTCTCTACAGTTACTTTTTCTGTAATTTTTCCAGTTTTACTATTTAAAACATATGTTATTGTCGTAATATTTTTACCATCTTCTCCTTCTCGTTTTACAACTTCTTTTCCTTTTTCTACTGAAGCATCTTCTTCATAAACAACTTCCCTTGGAATTGCAATTTCTTTTATTTTTGTCTTAATCCCTTTTGCTATAACTGTATTTACAGCATCTGTTCTTACTGGAGTTCTACTTATTTCTTCTACATTATTTGTCTTTTTTATTCAATCTTGACTTTATAGTTGTAACAACTTTACCATCTTTTTCCAGTAATTTCACTAATATAACCATAATCTTTTGTATCATCACCAGTGTAAATCACTTTTAATGGCAGTTTTTCTTCTTCAGTTGTTGTAACTACTTCTCCATACAATTCTTTGACATTCACATTTACATCTACTAAATCAAAACTATCATCATTGTATACTACTTTTTACCTTTTTCCACTTTTATTGCCAGCACTTGAAGTATTTGGTTCAGTTTCCCATATAATATTTTTTTATAGGTAGATTATTTTTTCTCAATAGATAATTCCGCGTTAGGCTTATCTCCTTCATAAAGTTCATAAGCTTTCTTAATTGGTTCGTAATAATCTTTTTGAGTTTTATTTAAAACAGCTGAAGCTTCTTGTATATCTTTTTCCAAATTAGCCAATTTATTTTTTTCTTCCACTAATTTATCGTAAGTTTCTATTATGTCTAAATTACCCTTAACTTCTTTCAAAAAGATTATTATAGTCATTCACCAATTTATCTTTTCGACTATTAAACTCAGTTACTACTTCTACTGGTTTTGATGAAGTATCTGTATTTTTAAACATTTCTAATTTATTCGTAGCTTTTGCTATCTCATCTGTTAATAAAGTTTTTATCTAATTTTTAAGCCACTAACAGAAGTTTTATATTCTTCCAGCAATATTTCCAATTCTTTAGTTAAAACTTTTATATCTGATTGTTTGGCTGTACTATTTTTTAACAATTCTTCAACTTTTTGTAGTTTAGTGTCTAACTCTACTTTTTTTGCATCATAACGTTTTTTTGTTTCCACAGTTTTTATGCTCTGTGTCTACTTTCTTCTCTTTCTCATCAGATGCTTTTTGTTTAATAGCTTTTAACTCCTCAAAATTTGGTAATACTTTTACTACTACATTTTATGTTTTGGATCTACTGTTTTTCCTAGATAACTTATTGTTACTGGTAAAAAACATGATTTACTGCTGTTGGTTGAATTTCATCAGGAACATTTATATTCAATGTTGCTGTATTAGGTAAATTATCTAAATTTAATTTTTTTAATACTTCTTCTCTTGATATTTTATTTAATGCTAATATTTCTACTGGATTTTTGATCTTTCAATGAAATTTTTATATTCTCATTTACTATTTTTCTTACTTCTTCATCCGTTGGCTCTGCTATTTTTAAGTTTTTTTCAGTATTGGATTTTTCTTTCCCTTTACCGCTAACTCCAGTTCTTTCACCTATATTAAAATTATCATCATCATTCAACATTGCTGAAAAAAATAAGCATTAGAACTATGTTCTCCACCCTCTATGTAGAGTCATAACATCAGGATCGTTATATAATAATCCTATAAACTTATCTCCACGCATTCCATAATGTTTAATTTTTCCTTGTTTTGCTAATTGCTTACTTAAAATACTTTTCTTATATAAATCACCACTTATTCTCGAAGCATTAATTTTTGGAGCATTAAACGTTGTAGCTTTTTTAAAAACATTATTGTAAAAATTTCTATACTTCATAGCCGCAGAATCAATCCAATTCCCATTTTCCTCATTAGCTAACCTATTTAACTTCACTACAGCGCGTTGAGTCAAATATCCTCCTAAAGAATGTCCCGTAATATAAAAATTCTTAATCTCTTCTCTTATACCTATCTCTTTTATTATTTCTTCTATTTCTTGACCTTGCTTTGGATCTTGTCCTGCTGTAATAACTCCGTCATTAGCAACATCCGCACTACCCTTAGTTCCTCTTATCGCAAGAACATGAACTAAGCCATCTGGTAAAATCGGCAACGCACTTTTACTCTTAAATAATACTGCATCAAGACCACTTGCATTATGATAAGTCTTATCGATTTCCCAATATGGAGAAAACTCATTATGTATAAGTTCATACACATTTTTGGCTTTTGGATCATCTTTTACATTATTATCAGCAGCAGTCCATTTATAATCTTTATTTAAAACTTTTTTAATATACTCATCATCACGATATACTAATTTCATAAACATAGCCATATCACGATCCGTTACATACCACTTGAAATTATCGTCATCCCCTGATTTACTTAAATCACTTTGATCATGATCTGTAATTCCATCACCATCGGTATCTTTTAAAAATGGATGTCCATAATATCCATAGTAAGTCTTTCCATCTTTTTCATAAATATAAATTTCACTACCATTTTTCGTACTATCTCCATCCTTATCTTCATTTGCTTTTAATGGCGTTTTTCCAAAAAGTAAATTATCAATTTTACCATCTTCTGTTGTTATTAAACCTTTTGAGATTTTCACAAAATCATCATCAGTTGCAAATCGCTTTACAGATTCTCTTTCTGAATCTGTAGATCTTTTTCTACGAATTTTTAGGTTTCTCTTCCGTAGCTTTTTTTCTATAGAACTTTTCTCTTCTACTGGATTATTTTTTCCTTCGATTCCTGAAACAGGTTTTTCTTGAATAGCTCTCTCTTCCGCTAAATTATTTTTCTCTCTAGTCCCCGAAACGGGTTTTTCTTGAGTAGCTTTTCCTTCTACTAAATTGTTTCCCTCACCAAATGTTGAAGAAGTTTTTTCTATATCTTTTGGTTTTTCTGTTTCGATTACTTCACTCTTATAAATTTCTTTTGGTTTTTCCTTTTCTATAATAGTGCTATTTTTCTTTATGTATATTTTTCACTAGTATTCGCTTCATTTGCTAAAAGCTGGTGATGCTAAAAAAATATAAACGCACCTACTAATACTGAAAATGTTCCAACACTAAATTTCTTAATCGAATATTTTTAATACTCTTTTTGTCTTTATTTACCATGGGTACTCCTTACTATTATAAATTTTTCCTACTAAATTGACTAGATAAACTAAAAAAATAAAATCAATAAATCTAGTTTTTTTATAAATACCTACAAGATACGAAAAAAAATCAAAAAAATATATTGGATATATTAGGTTGAACTAAAAACTCCTAAATATTTTAAAAAAATTTATAAACACAATGTTTTTTTAATATCTAACTTCTCTTTATAACAGCTTTTTTTAGATATCTAATAAACTGTGCAGGAGGACTCGACTAAAATCTTTTTCTTAAGAAATCTCGATTTTTCGAGTTTCTCCCATCTAATATACTAATTATAAGCCAGATTATTCTAACAAATTTTTACTAAATATAACTATACTTATTAGAAAATTTTCATGAAAAATACATTACGGTTATTTCATATTCATTTCCCTATTAAATAAAAATAACTTTTGCAAAAATAAAATTAATAAACTATTAAAAAAAATAAAAATATATAATTAATCATATATTTTTTTCATCAAAAACACAATTCCCTTATCTGCAGTAATATCCATTTTTCCCTTTAAATAGATTATATTACTTAAACTCTATTTTTAGAGCTTTTAATATTTATTTGTCAAGAGTTTATAACAAATACTGTCTTTATTCAAAGTCATAATATTATTATATTTACACCATAAATCCATTCCTGATAAATAAATAAAATTATAAATAATAAAATACAAAAACTATCTACTATGAGGCTGAGCAAAAAGCTCAAATTTTACATGAACATAGCGATTTATCAAGTTCTAAATTCGCTTTTATAACAAAACTTTGGGATATCTAATAAACTGTGCAGGGATTTCACCAAAATCACTTTCTTCAAAATTACAATTTTTTTGTCACTCACTTTTTCATTATTATAAAAAAAGGCTCATCTGAAGATGAGCCTCTTATTTTAATTAAAAGATATTATTTTTCTATTTCATTAATACCACCAAAGTTTTTTTGGTATCTATGTCCTATTTGTAATGAAAGATCTTTTTTTATTTTTGATCAGCACCGTTAATATATAATTTACCAGCTTCATACATATCAATCATTTCATTTGGTACACTAGAAATAACTATACTTCCATTATTATCACTTTCTACCTGTGAGAATTTTACACTGTAGTCTCCTGCTGGAAGATCGTCGAAATACCAACGAAGAGTATATGTTTGTAATGGTACTTCCCAATACAATTCATGATAAATAAATTCATGTTCTCTTACAACTTTATTATCTTTTCTTATCTATTATCTCTACTTTATACTTCGAATTATTTTTTTCTCGTCATATGAAGAAATATATCCTCGAACATAATTGAAGCTGCGATTAGCTTTAAATGTTTGTTCTACTTCTGTATCTTTATTTACCCTAACTATTCCATCTCTTAGATAATTATCCGTTGCATAAATACTAATACCGTTAATTACACGTGAATCATAATCTAAGTTCATCGAATAAGATGGTCTTAAGAAACTATCACTTCCTACTTGAAGAGCAAATACTACTCCGAAAGCAATATAAAGTTTTTTCTTGTATTTATCAAATATAGTCGTCTTATATCTTTCTGCAAATAGTATTATACCTTTTGCTCCTAGAATGAAAATTATCGGCATCCATGCATAAACATATCTCGGTTTAGCTTCCCAGATTAAATGGAACATAAATACCCCGAAGATAATAATTTGGAATAAGAAGCATGAAGTAATGTATTCTTTTCTACGTTTATAGATGTAATATACCATCCCAAAAATAATCACAACATACATCATTTGCGAAAGGTATATGAAGAAACTATTATTACTTCCATAGAAAAGTTGCCACAAGAAGCCATCACCATCTCTTAATGCACGTGTACCATTCGTATAGTTAATAGTACCATCACTCCAATTTCCTCTTACTTTAAGAACTACCATAAGTAAATTAAGGAAGATTGGTCTATGAGTTAATCTATTAAAGAATAAGCCTAGATCATCTGTCATCTTATTTTGACTAAGATATGTAAATTGGAAATCTTGCCAGTTATAGCTTCCACCTTGGATACTCATTCCCATCATTACCCAATGCAACATAGGAAACTTATAACCATCATCTTTCCAAAATCCATAATGTGCCCACAGCATATCGAATCCTTTTCCAAAAAATACAAATGCAATTCCAAAAGTCACTAATAATAAAACTAAATTTTTATACCATTTGAAAAATAGTAAGTACACTATTAACGCTGGTAAAATAATAATTATATTAGATCTTAAGTTCCATGCAAATGCAACTAGAATAGCTACTGCTACAATATGCTTTGTTCTAAAGATAAAACTTCCATCTGATGGTATAAGAACATATATTATTAAAGCAACCATAATTACCATTAATGTATCAGAATAATAGAATAAACTATACATTTGGAAAGGAATATATAATATCATTAATCCTAAAAATTATCGTTTGCTTTTTGTTTTTGTAAGTAATTTCCCAGCTGTTTTTATATGTTAAAAAAATATTGTCGCTGTTGTTACTAAGAAACAGAATATATGCAATGTCCATACTTCTGATATATGTAAGAAATGCAGCTATACGATATATCAGTATAGAATAATTGTCGGTGTAATATTATTCGGATAAACTAAAAAAATATCTTTCACCGGAGAATTTTCCCATAGTTTAACATGTAGTGGGCTTCATTTTTCTATTTCTGCACCATCCGAAAAGTTTCAGTGTATCCATAGATAAAATAATTGCCTGAAACACTAAATATACTAATACTATAATTCTATTATATTTTTTTAATCCAACTTCATCAGTTGATAAAACTTTTTTTACTGCATAAATAAACAATATGAAAACCACTGGAACACCTAACAGAAGTGCCAACGGATTTAATATTCTTTCATATACAAAACGGTGCAACATATGCCCAGGTTAAAGCTATTGTAAACAAGGCTATGAACGCATATGAAAACACATTATGTAATATTCGCCTCATAATTATCTACTATCCTTTCTGTTAAGATGATTTAGCAAACATTATCGGAGACATTGCCATTATTGTTTTTGTTAACAAATGTATCACTTTCAAAATAATTTTTTTCTTGATTTTTATTAATTCTAAAATTTCTATTTCCTCGGACATATTTTTCCTGCATTCTTAATACATCAAAAAAAGTAAATATCCACATAGAAGATTTAAACTATCCTCATATTTTTTTATTTTTGTTTAAATTCTTCGATTTTTATTAAATGCAATCATTATTCTTCTAGTTGAAGCCTCAATCATCGCATTATTTCTTATAGATTTACTTTTCTTGTAAATCTTTGTAACCAACTTTTTGCTACCTGACTTACTTTACCCGCAACATCAAAGACGCGTAATTTGAAATATAAATTCTCTAATGCTAACATATCTTCTTGAAATCTTAAATTATAGATATCTAGAAATTTTCCTTTTTAAACATACAAGCAGTGATATTATAGTTCAAATCACTTTTTCAATCTTTTTATTTCTTCAACTAGATACTCTTGCCCAGATGATATTTTTTTCCATCTAATATGCTAGGATACCCATCTCTAGTTAACATTGCAATGTCAAGATTATTTTTTTAGAAATCTCATTATATAAAAATCTCTAGGTAATTTTTGTTTTTAATTTAGAGTTTTCTTCTACAAAAACTACATATTCTCCTTTAGAACAGTCTAACGCACAATTTTTTTGCTGAGGAATTAGAACCTAACTGTTTTTTTATATAGTTAATCTTTATTATTATCTAATGCAGCTACCGCTTCTTCTATCTCAGAACCTGAAAGGTCGTCAACTACTATTATTTCAAATTCTTGAAAAACTTTGATTAAATATATCTTTTTACAATACTTTCTAGTCTATCATACACTTCTATATGCCGCTATCACTACTGTAATTTTTTTGTTTTTATTAGTTGTTTTTTTATTTTTATTAATATTTCATTTCCCAAAAAGCATCGTATCTAAGAAGATGTCTTTTGGTTCTATCTAATGTTTTAACCATAATTTATCCTCTATATTTTTAAGGTTTTATCATTTTTATTATATCATAAATACTAAGTTTTTTTCATTTAGTATGAGAAAACAAACAAAAGAAGTGACCCAAAAGCCTTGACTACATTAAATCAATTCCTTTGAATCACTTTATTAAAAATTATATCCATTAAAAAAATATAAATCTTATAAGAATAACTTAGAACGTTCTCTTTCCCTACTTAATTTAGCAGAACGTGCTTTTAGACTAACTAGAATTGCTCCTCCTACAAGAACGATAATTAGATAAATAAATAATATTTTAATATCACGTTCTACCGCTGGAATATATACCCCACCTACCGCTTCACGTAGTAGACCTATAGAATAAGTGAATGGTACTTTTGGATATAACGCTTGGAAGAATTCTGAAGTCATTTGAATTGGGAATGTTCCCCCCGAACTTCCTAATTGTAATACTAATACACTATACAAACTGCTTTCCCTACATTTCCTAAGATACACACTATTGTATAAATAATCGAAGAAAATAGCAGCGATATTAATAATGCATAAATTACAAATCTATATGGAGATGTCGCCTGCGTTCCAAGAACATACATATCCCCTAGTGTAATTATTAATGTTTGGAACAACGATATAATTACAAACAATAACCCTCTACCAAAATATTTTTGATATGGTTTATATTTGTTTTCCTCATCCTCTACTTTAGTAGTTAATAACGAAGACATTAGTAATGAACCAACCCAAATAGAAAGAACTGTATAAAATGGTGTCATCGCCGAACCGTAGTTTTCTATATGATAAAGTTTATTCTCCTGAAGTTTAACAGGATTTGCGAAAAATTCTGCCTGTTGTTTATAGTCAACCTTCAATAAATTAAATAGTTGATTTTTATCTATCCCACTGTCAGCTTTTTTAATTTCATCTGTTAGTTTTTGAATTTTACTCTTTGCAGATGGCATTTGTGCTTGTAATGATAATAGTTTTCCATAAGCATTACTAATTTTCACCTCAGTTTCTGATAATTTTCTTTCTACTGCAGGTAATTCTCCTTGTGCCCCAGCAATTATGCCACTCACCTTATCAATATTAACCTCTGCCTTACTAAGAACTTGAGAGATTAAAGGTGCAACTTCTACATTTAATTTTGAATTCATATTTGAAGAGACTTCATTAATTCTAGCAGATCTATTTACAAATTCCTCTTTTTACAGTATCTGCTATCTCATCATAATGATCCATCTTATTATAGATATTATTATTTACTTCTTTTTATCATCGTAATATCATTCAATAAAGTTGTTACTCTTTCAAGTTGATTATTAAATAATCTCTCATTTGATAATTTATTAAAAATACTCAAAAATATTCTTTACTAGTTGCAATCTTTCCGTACTAGCTTGTAGTCTACTATCTAAAAGCTTTCTGTCTTGCCTTTATTTCTTCTGTTTTGTCTGGCTTTTTTTGTTGCAACTCTTTTTGCTATCATATTAGCTTCTTTAGATACTTCCTCCACAACATTAAGATGATTATTAATAATCGGTAATAATCTTTCATTGAATCCCTGAATATTATTAATAGTAATTCCAGCCTTATCAGCAATCATAATACTATTTGTAGCTACTCTATCTATTTCTGGAAGTATATTTTTGAACATTATTTAAAATATTATGATCCATATTCCACTTTAGTCCAATTAATTCACTTAAAGTACGTTTCATATGTAGAAAAGTTATCATTTAATTTAAAGATTTCCTCTTTTGCTTTTTCAATTGATGGAAGATTTTCTTCAAATTTTATCCCCACTTCATGCAGTCTTTCAAAAATTATACCATTAGCTGTTTCTACAAAGTTTTTACTAATATTATTAGCTATTGCAGAAGCACCACTATTTGTTATTTTTGGACTAATCGCATTTATTTTTTCATTAACCGTATACTCTATAGTAGCTCTCTTAGGTTCTGTTCTACTAACAGATGTCATATCCTGACTGAAGTTTTTTGGGACAACTATACTTGCGTAATAATCACCTATTCTTACTCCATTTTCAGCTTCTTCTTTATTAGATACAAACTGCCAATCTAGATTTTTATTATTTTTTAATCCCTCAACTAAACTATTACCCAAGTTCAACTCTTTTCCATCAACAGTAGCACCATCATCTTCTGATGTTACAGCAACCTTTATATTGTTAGTATGTCCATACGGATCCCATGAAGATAGTATATTCGGCCATGCATACATTGATGGCAAAAATATCAATCCTACTATAATTATCCATGTATTAGTTTTTTTCTAAATACTTCTTTTTATATCATTTCTAAAAAAATCTCTATAATATTTTTTTCAACTTTTTAATCTCCTCTCTATAATTTAATTAACAAAAATAATTAGAGATATTTTTATATCCCTAATTGTTTAACTTAACTATTATATCATGAAATAACTACTAATTAAAAGTAATTTCATTGTATTCAAACTTACTCCATATACAGTACTACATTATCCTTATTAGAGTTTTTTAAATCTATAATTCTTTGATTACTACTTCCTCTAAATCTTAGGCTTAAATCTTTTAGAAAAATCATAAATGGTCCATCTACCAATACATCGCATAGACTTAATAATTCCTTTTTATCCTCACTACCTTTTAAGAGTTGTTCATATGTATAACCACTATAGACCCAGATATCTTTTGTTGAACCGAACTCATCCCTTACTCTTTTAGCTAAAGATTTAGCTACCTGAGTATTAAGAAACGGCTCTCCACCCAAAATCGTTAGTCCTTGTACATAAGAATTACTTAAATCCTGTATTATCTGATCTTCTATTTCTTTCGTATATAATTGTCCCGCATTAAAGTTTTGGATACTTTCATTAAAGCACTCTTTACAAGCGAATAGACAACCGCTAAGATATATTGAACATCTTACTCCCTCTCCATCAACGAATTGAAATGGTTTATAATCAGCATATTTTCTCTTAGAATACGCTTCTGCTAGCCAAGTATCGTTAGCTTCTTTAAATGTTCTCATCATACACTTATTGTTAGTAGTTTTCTTAGTAGCACTATACTCCGAATTATCTATCGTACTAATAATTGTTCTTAATTTTTTTCTTCTCTAGACAAAATCCTCACCCCTTATGTTTTATATAATATCACTTTTTAAAAACGAATTACAATTTATCTTATTAAAGAGAGTGACTAAAAACCTGATTTTTGAAAAAAATCTATTTTATCAAGTAACCCTCAACAAAGTTTATTAAATATCTAAAAAGCTTTTTATAAAGCGAAATTAGATATTAATAAAAGTACTATATCTAAGATTCTCATAAAAATTTTCTAAAATTTCAAACTTTTTGATTCAGCTTCTTCAAAATATATCTTATATAAAACAACAAAAGAAAGACTTAGGAAAAATTAATTTTTTTATAAAATCAAAATCCTAAGTCACTAGTATCTAACTTCATGTATAAGTATTACTTATCTGCTGTAAATTTTTTTATAATATTATTCTTTATTCTATTTAATTTCTATAATATCTGTGGCAAATTTATCAAATTCCTTACTATGAGTTATTATCAAACTTGTAATATTATGTTCTTTTAAGTAGTTAAAAATATTTTTCTACTATTAATTCACTCAAATTTGTATTCATAGCACTTGTTGGTTCATCCAAAATAATGAACTCAGGTCTCCTTATTAATATTCTAGCCAACTCTAGTCTTTGCTTTTCTCCACCACTTAAGTTTTTTTCCATTTTCCTTCAATAAATAATCATATCCTAGTTTATCAATCAATTCTTGCAGATGTAACAATCTAACTATCTCATCAAGTCTATCATCATATGAATCCCCTAAGAGAATATTATCTCTTATTGTAGCTTCATATATGTATGGTTCTTGATTTACTTTTAGAAATTCTCCTAAAAATTTTTTATATTATTCTTATATATATCTTTTTCATTAATTAAGACTTCTCCATCTAGTTTATATGCACCTTCTTGCAAGTTTCTTAATATAAGATTAGATACCGTCGTCTTTTCCTACACCACTTCTTCCTTTTTAAAACTAGAAAATCACCCTTATTAATTTCTAATCTAAAAATCAGATAAAATCAGATTATCTTTAAAATAAAAATTAGATATATTCACATTTACACTGCTAAATTCACTTAATTTTTAATAGTTTTTCTCTTCATTGCTTTTTATTATTGAAAGTCTTAGACAACTCACTTTCTATCTTATGAGCAGTCTGCCTAACAGTTATTTTTATCTGATATAGAATTTATAGGTTCATCTAACATTCTAACTGTAGAAAATATTGCAATAGCCGAACCTACGGAAAAAAATCTTCATATATTATAAAATACACTGAAAGTAATAGAGAAACAATGGGTAATATAAATGCAACAGTAGCAGATATACCTACATATAGCGAAAAAAATACTTTTGCTAAATTAGTATTAACCTTTATTCTTTTTATTTATAATGTTCTCTTTTAAGGTAATCTATAAAAGTACTGTTCTTTGTTTAATTGTTTTTAAATCAAAATAACCTAATATTGACTGAAGTATATATTGATTAGTTTCACCTAATAATTTCTGTTCACTCTTCATACAATTCGAAAGCTTCTTACTTATTTGTTTTATAATAAAAAAGCATACCAATATTACAGAGAATAATATAAGTGTTATCGAAACATTATACCTACACATAAATATCAATATAGAAAACAAAATAAAAGACTGCGTTACTAAAATAACTTTACCTTGAGAATACCAATCTGATATCTTTATGCTATCTGACGTTAACTTAGATAATATTTCACCACTTTTTGCTTCTTTACAATCATTATATTCACTTTTTAAAAACTTATCATAAAAAAATACTCTAAAACAGAAAAAAATTTCCAAGAAAGAAAAGTTTTTCTTAGAAAATATTGAGAAAGAAATAGCAATAAAAATAAAAATACTAATACTACTATCAAGTATTTAACAAAATGATAAACTCTCTCAAAATCTTTAGATATCAAACTATCTAAGATAACTTGAATAATAAAAATTGATGTTAAATTTACTATAGTTCTTAGTAATATAGAAATTATAGTAATAAGTTGAACAATATACAACTTATTATCATAGTATTTTTTTGTACGATACATAAACTTCTCCTCCCCATTTATTACACATTACTTCACATAGCCTTATTTTATTAGCTAACAATAAAGTAAAACTTATCTTTTCACAAAAAAACATCTTAGATAATAAATAGATTATATCATTTTTTTCAGAATAATGTAAATTTAATTCTTAAAAATCTGAAAATTAAATTTAAAGAACTAATGATTTATTTTTACTACGAATTACAATTTATTTCCTAAAATATAGAAATACTATTTTTCAAATTATCTAAACTGTTTTTATAATTATTATAATTTAAAAATTTATTTAATTATGATATTGTAATTACCTTATAATATTATTAAGTTAATTATTACAATATTTTTTTATTAAAATTACGAGGTGCCTTATGAGAGTATTAATAACTGGTTTTGATAAGTTTGGTGGCGAGAGTATTAATCCTTCTAGTTTATGTGTTAATAGCTTACCAGATGTAATAGATAATATAGAAATAAAAAAAATTACCCTACCTACAGTCTTCAAAGACAGCTCACGTGTTTTGGAAGAAAATATAGACTTATTTTCTCCTAACATCGTGATTTGTATTGGTCAAGCTGGTGGAAGAAGTAAGATAACACCTGAACGTATCGCTATTAATATTGATGATGCTAGAATCCCAGATAATATTGGAAATAGCCCTATTGATGAAATTATAAGAAAAGATGGAGAAAATGCATATTTTTCTACACTACCAATAAAGGCTATTGTTGACGAATTGAATAAGAATAATATCCCTTCCGCTATTTCTAATACTGCCGGGACTTTTGTTTGCAATCATATTATGTATGAGGCTTTATACATAACTTCAAAAAAATATCCAAATATTAAAGCTGGATTTATTCATATCCCATACATTGAAGAACAAGTTTTGGATAAGCCTAATATGCCTTATATGAAAAAGAAGACATTATCTGTTGCTTTAGAATTAATAATAAAAACTGCTGTGACTTATTATGATAAGGAAGATACAAAAAAAGTAACAGGTGGTTTAGAACATTAATTAATACTAAATTTCTACTCAATACAAACAGAGTCAAATTTTTCATAAACAGTAAGAAAACACTGAAGAAAAACTATGAAACATATTATTTTCAGTGTTTTCTTTTTATATTGACAAAACTAGTATACTAGGTATATAATATATTATCTATATTATTTTAGGTGGTGAAATTATGCTAAAAGATGCGTTAGGTTATAAGCTTATTACGCTATTAGAGAACATGAGAAGTTACACTAAACAACCTCTTGCCGAGATAGGCATTACTCATGGGCATTTCATAACTCTTATTTACGTTTCGGAAAATGAAGGGGTTACCCAAGCTCAACTTGCTGAAATACATAGAAAAGATAGAAATATTGTTGGACGTAATATCGATGCACTAGAAAAACAAAATCTTGTTATTAGAAAACGTGGAATAAAAGATAGACGTTCTTATACATTACATTTGACTGAAATAGGTAAAGAGGTTTTATCAAGTTACTCTAATCTATTAAACACAGCTGAAAAAGAAGTTCTTAAAAGCTTGACTGAAGAAGAAATTTCTACTTTCTTCATGATATTAAATAAAATAACTTAAGGAGGGAATCATATGGAAAGACACAAAATTATATAGAAAATCCGCTAGGTACAAAACCTATAAAAAAATTACTTACATCATTTGCTTGGCCTGCTATTACTGCTAATATTATTAATGCGATGTATAGTGTAATCGATCAGATTTTCATCGGTCAAGGTGTTGGTTACTTAGGTAATGCTGCAACAAATGTCGCGTTTCCTCTTACAACTATTTGCTTAGCTATAGGTTTAATGATAGGAATCGGTGCTGCCTCTAACTTTAATCTTGAGTTAGGTCGTGGCAATCCTGAAAAAGCGAAATCTGTAGTTGGTACTGCAGTATCTTCATTATTTATTATAGGTATTATTATCACAATCTTAGTTCACATATTCTTAAAACCTCTTATGTATGCATTTGGATCTACAGATGAAATTTTAGAATATGCAATGACCTTTGCTGGTATTACATCTTTAGGGATACCATTTTTACTAATTTCCATTAGTACTAACCCTATTGTCCGCTCAGATAATAGCCCTAAATATTCAATGTTTGCCATTATTTTTGGTGCAGTACTTAATACTATTCTTAATCCAATTTTTATCTTTGGATTTGGTTGGGGAATTGCTGGATCGGCTTGGGCTACAGTTATAAGCCAGTTCTTATCTGCATTGATTCTTATTTTATATTTTCCAAAATTTAAAAGCGTTAAGTTTACTAAACAAGACTTCATCCCTAAGATACCTTTATTAAAAGTTGCTGCAGGGTTCGGAATGCCTTCATTTGTTTTCCAAGGTTCTAATATGATAGCTCAAATAGTAACAAACAATTTATTAAATATTCACGGTACTAATTCTGTATACGGGAATGATATTCCTATTGCCGTCGCCGGAATTGTAGCTAAAATTAATATAATATTTATAGCTATTATTATTGGATTAATTCAAGGTGCTCAACCAATTTTTGGATATAATTACGGAGCTAAAAAATACGAGAGAGTTCGTACTACAATGAGATACACTATGAAATATGCGATGATTATCTCAATTACATTCTTCCTAATTTTCGAGATTTTTTTCCTAAACAAATTGTTAGTCTATTTCGGAAATGGTAATGAACTATACTTTGAGTTCGCAGTTAGGTATATGAGATTCTTCTTGTTATTTACATTTATAAATGGTGTTCAAATTTCAAGTTCTACTTTCTTCTCTGCAATAGGAAAACCAAAAATTGGAGTTACTATTGCCTTAACTAAGCAACTTATAGTACTAATACCAATGTTATTTATTCTTTCACATTTCTTTGGGAATTGAGGGAATAATCTATGCTACTCCAGTGACTGACCTTTGTGCATTCTCAATTTCATTATTCTTCTTAATAAGAGAATTTAGAATGATGCCTAAACAAAATATTATTTAAATAAACTGAAAAGCAATCTAGTGAACTTAATCATTAGATTGCTTTTTCAATATTTATTATCTTGTAGCTACATATTTTTAATTCATCTTTATGTTTAGCTAAGAAATCGTTCATTTCATTATCTGGAATTTGGCGTAGATACAGGTTAGAACGAATTGTTTCGTCTTCCTCACGACAAGTAGATAATACTAAGTATTTATCATTTCCTTTAAGTTGAACACTATCATTTTTAGTTGTCGCATCTTTCTTAACATTTGTTAATTGGCTTAAGAAATCTTCATCATTTTCAAAATCCAAACGATAAAATGAAGTTGTCTCTGGTACAATTGTCAAGAACGCTGCTTCGTAGTAGTATTTTCTCTCAGGAGTTTCAATAACTACGAATTTGTGTTTATCCAGGTATTCTTGTTTGTCATAGTAGTTAACATCATTGAACATACGGTGATCTCCAACTTTACTTCCACGAGCATGACCAAATAACCAAGTTAATCTGTCATGAAAGTCTTTTTTGTTATCCATATCCATGAATACAGTACCAAGGTAAGGAACATGTCCACCTTCAAAAGTTTTATCTAAGTATGTTTCGTTGTCATTAGTTTGAACTACTGGTTCGTCTAATTCTGTTCCTGGAGCATAAATATAAGCTACTGTTTCATTATTTGTTTTAAATAATTCTGAAAAACGTTTTGATAAATAATCTTTCTCTTCTTTACTTATTGTATAAGTTGCTTTTGATGATGAACTAGAGCTTGTTCCTTTATCATCACTACATCCTGCTACGAATACAGCAGAGGCTACTAAAGCAATCACTAAAAGTAAAAACAGAAAAAGTTTTTTTAATGTTAAATATCTGTTTCATTTAGTTTTTTCTTTCTATCAGTAAATTTTATATAATTATTTTATATTATATACTATCTTGACAAATATTTCTATTTATAACTATCTTACTACTACAGCTGTTCCTGTAACTGTAACTAAAAGCATATTATTACCGTCTCCTCCTAGAGGATCAAAGTCAATTCTAACTCCGATAATGGCATTAGCACCCATCTCAGCTGCACGAGCTTCTAATTCTTTTAAAACTTGAGCTCTTGCTTGAATAATTTCATCTTCATACCCTTGAACTCTTCCACCGAAAAGGTTTCGAATTCCTGCTCCTATATCTTTGATAACATTAATCCCAGCTACTACTTCACCTGTAGCTAATCCTTTATATTCTACTACTTCCATTCCAGGAACATAATTTGTTGTTGCAATAATCATATTACTTCACTCCTAAATTGTTTATTAGTCTACTAAAATATCTACTACTTCTTCTAATGTTGCTCCTAAGAAGTAAGAGTTAATATCAATTTGTTCTAAAACTTTTTGAATATCTTCTTTTTGGTATTTTACACCCACTAATTTTTTAGCAATATCTTCTACATCCATTACTCCGAAGAAGTCTCCGTAGAATTTGATATTAGTAATAACACCTTGTTCTACCATGATATTAGCTTCGATTTTACCAGTTTTAAGTCTTCTATTACGTTTAATGTTGAAGTCAGGATTTTTACCATATACCCAATCCCATGAGTTATTTTTTTCTTCTTGAATAGCTAAGATTGCAGCTTCATCTTCTTCAGTTGCAACAAAATCAGTCATTTCATATTTTTCACTCATATATTTTTTAAGAGCTGCAACGAAGTCTTGAACTGTCATATCTTGGTTTGGAAGGTGATCTTTAATGTTTGTTACACGTGAGCGTACTGATTTAATTCCTTTTGATTCAATTTTATCTTTAGATACTTTTAAAGCATCTGCTAAAACTGATGTATTAACATCAAACATTAAGCAACCATGGTGCATAATACGACCATTACGTACATATTGTGCATTACCACAGAATTTTTGACCATCAATTTCTAAGTCATTACGTCCTGTAAATTCTGCTTTAACTCCTAATGAATCTAATGCATCTAGCACAGGTTGTGAGAACGATTTGAAGTCAAATTCTTCTCCACTTCTACCATTTGAGATAATTGTGTAGTTTAAGTTGTTTAAATCGTGGTAAACTGCACCACCACCACTTACACGACGAACAATTTTAATACCTTTGTCATCACAGAATTTTTGGTTTACTTCTTCTGTTGTGTTTTGGTTTTTACCAACAACGATACATGGCGAGTTTATCCATAACATAAACACATCATCTTTTTCCGCAAGTTCATTAAAAGCATACAGTTCTAATGCTGTATTATAGCGTGGATCATTACTTTTTGATTCTATATATATCATATTAATCTCCTTAATAATTAACTATTTCTTTACCTTTTATTATATCATTATTTTTCCAACTAAAACACTAAATTTTTATCTAAATTAATATTTTTTTATGTTATTTCAAACAAACTTCAGTTAGATTATGGTATAATTATAAGGAATTATTAAAATTATTTTAAAGGAGTTACCCTTTTATGACAAAAATTATTTTAACTGGAGATAGACCAACTGGTAAACTTCACTTAGGACACTATGTTGGTTCTTTGAAAAATCGTATAGCTTTACAAAATGAAGATGATACTGAAGTATTTATTATGATTGCCGATCAACAAGCACTTACTGATAATGCTGATAACCCAGGAAAAGTTATTGAAAATATTACAGAAGTAGCACTTGATTATCTTGCAGTTGGAATCGATCCTAAAAAAACTACTATTTTTATTCAATCACAAATTCCACAACTTGCTGAATTATACATGTACTACATGAATCTAGTATCAGTTTCTAGATTACACCGTAACCCTACTGTTAAACAGGAAATTAACGACAAAAAATTTGGTGAAAGTATTCCAGCAGGATTCTTTACTTATCCTGTAAGCCAAGCTGCTGATATTACTGCATTTAAAGCAACACACGTTCCTGTTGGTGAAGATCAAAAGCCAATGCTTGAACAAACTCGTGAAATCGTTCGTGACTTCAATAGAACATACAATAAAGAAGTTTTAGTATTACCTGAGATTGTACTACCACCAAAAAATCATGCTCGTCTTGTAGGTATAGATGGACAAGGAAAAATGAGCAAAAGTTTAAACAATGGTATTTACTTAGGGGATAGTGAAGAAAACATTAAAGCTAAAATAATGAAAATGTACACTGATCCAAACCACATCAAGATTGAAGATCCAGGTCAAGTTGAAGGAAATGTTGTATTTAAATACTTAGACATTTTCGATACTCGTACTGATGAAGTTGCAGAGCTTAAAGAACACTACTCTCGCGGTGGACTTGGCGATATGAAACTAAAACGCCGTTTAAATGATGTTATGCAAGATTACCTACGTCCAATAAGAGAGCGTCGTGAAGAATTCGCAAAAGATAAAGCTGAAGTATATAGAATGTTTTAAAAGCAGGAAGTGAAAAAGCAGAAAAAGTTGCAGCTGCTACTTTAGACGAAGTAAAAGATGCAATGGGAATCAATTACTTTAAAAAATAAATATTTTTTAGGGGAAGAGCTCTACTCTTCCTCTTAGTCATTTAAATTACAATAAAATAAGGAGGCCCTATGGCAAAAAGGAAAAAACAACAATTATCTTTATTTTCAATTATATCAATTGCAATAGTAATTTTAGCAGCATTTGCTATCACTTATTACACGAATAAATCATCAAATAAAACATCAAATACTGCCACAACATTCACAAGCGTATCAAAAATTCCTGATGATGTACTCAATTCTCTTACAGCACCTAAAGAAAGTGAAGCAACTGACGATAACAAGTATAAAGTACTAAATAATAACAATCCTTACTTCGCTAAGGAAGACTTATCTACTACATCATTTGAAAACTATAGTCCTTTAGACAAACTTGGACGTGTTGGACAAGCTAACGGTATTATAGGTACTGATTTAATGCCAACTGATAAACGTGAAGAAATCGCCCATGTTCGCCCAAGCGGATGGCAAAGTAATAGAGGCACTCATGTTTATGATAGATCACATTTAATTGCTTTCCAACTAGCTGGAGAAAATGATAATGATAAAAACCTTATGACTGGAACAAGATTTATGAATCTTAATATGATTCCTTTTGAAAATGAGGTTGCAGATTACGTTAAGAAAACTAAAAAACATGTACGTTACCGTGTAACTCCTGTTTTTAAAGGTGATGATCTCGTTGCTCAAGGGGTTATCATGGAAGCAATGTCAGTTGAAGATAATGGTAAGAGTGTTAAATACAATGTATTCTTACCAAACTTCCAAAAAGGTGTTACTATCGACTATAAAACTGGTAAAATATACTATGAAATAAAATTAAGACTTCGAACCTAAAAATAGTTCGAAGTCTTTTTCTTAATCTTTTTTTATAAATTTCTCAGCAATCGCTAAACTTATAACTAACAATAAAATTGCTCCAGCCCAAATAAGAACACTTTTTGGGATCATCATGTTGAACTATAATTAACCTAATAATTGCTGTTATTCCAATATAAATAAAGTATCGCAGCGGAAAATGATAATTGTTTTTTAAAAATATTTCACAATAAGAGCTACGAACTCAAAAATATAGGAAGAATACTAATATTCCTTCAACAAAGTGTTGATAATTACCTTGATCAGCTAAAAAAATTTTACCCCTTCATGATATATTTCTTTAGCTTCCATTATTAATCCAAATGATAGTAATACTCCTATGATTAATAATCCAATGTTCATTATCCAAAGGAAAAATATCTGATATTATTTTACTAAATTTCTCCATTTTTCACCTCATTACTATTAATACAAGAATAATTATATCATAATGAATATCAATATTCTATTGAATAAAAATTGTGAAAGAGTTTTTAAACCCTTTATTATGATATAATTATAAAAAAAGGAGATGTATATGATTACACTAAAGAAAATAGAAGAAAAACATTTATCAGATTTATACAATATGATTTACTCATCAGAAGAACCTGAATGGAGTAAATATAATGCACCATATTTTAACGAATTTAAATTTATTGATTTAGATACATTCTTACTAAAAAATCACCATGAATATTATTTGAGTGAGCGTGTCTTAGGAATATTTTTAAACGACAGACCAATCGGAATTGTCACTTACTATTGGGAATGTTTTTCCACTCGCTGGCTAGAAATTGGAATTGTAATATATGATCAGAATACTTGGGCAAAAGGTATAGGATACTCAGCTCTAAGCAAATGGATAGAACTATGTTTTAAAAAATTTCCTGAAATACAGCATATTGGTCTTACAACATGGGTGGGAAATCCTAGAATGATAAAACTTGCAGAAAAACTTAACCTAGTTTGTGAAGCGAGAATTCCTAAGGTTAGATACTACAAAGGTATCTACTACGATTCTATAAAATATGGAATATTACGAGAAAATTTTAAAATATGATTCTTTAAAAAGAAAAAGCTATATCAAATAGTATGAAGACATTACTTGGATAATTTAGTTTAATTTACAGAAAATTAGTATCTATAATAATAAGAAATATTCTATATTAAACAATATAATAATTTCTTTTATTGAAAAAATTACAATATAGAGTTAGAATATTAATATATATTTTTTGATTCTCATAGTGTAGGAGGAATAATAATGAGAGATAATTTAGATAAAAGTTCTCGACGCGGAGCAGAGTTAGTTGTAGATACTTTAATAAATGAAGGTGTTAAACATGTTTTTGCCATACCCGGTGCAAAAATCGATGCTGTTTTTGATGCACTAGTAGATCGAGGTCCTGAACTTATTGTAGTTCGTCATGAGCAAAACGCCGCTTTTATGGCGCAAGCTGTGGGACGTCTAACTGGAAAACCTGGAGTTGCTTTAGTTACTTCTGGTCCAGGTGTTAGTAACCTTGCCACTGGACTTATTACTGCAAACTCTGAAGGGGATCCTGTTGTTGCTATAGGAGGTCAAGTTAAGCGTTCTGACTTATTAAAACAAACACATCAAAGCATGGACAACGTAGCTTACTTCGTCCAGTAACTAAATCATCTGTTGAGGTAGGTCATCAAGATAGTATTTCTGAAGCTATTACTAATGCTTTTAGAAAAGCTAAAGAACCTAAAAAAGGTGCTACATTTGTATCTCTACCCGCAGATGTCATAAATGAGAACACCTCTGTAAAAGCCATAAAAAGACTTAAAGAACCTGTTTTAGGTATAGCTGATCCTAAACATGTAAGTGATTTAGTAGAAAAAATTGAAAATTCTCAACTTCCAGTTCTTTTACTGGGTATGAATGCTTCTACCAAAGAAGCTACAGAAGCAATTCGTTTATTAGTAGCTAAAACTGGTATACCAGTAGTCGAAATGTTCCAAGCTGCGGGTGTTATTTCTCGTGGATTGGTTCAACATTTTTATGGACGTGTAGGGTTATTTAGAAATCAGCCTGGAGACAGATTACTAAATAAAGCTGACTTGATTATCTCTATTGGTTATGATCCTATAGAATATGATCCTGTTTATTGGAACACAAATAAAAATGCTACTTTAGTGCATATAGATGATACTATTGCTGTAATAGATCGCGATTATCAACCTGATATTGAGCTTATCGGTGATATTTCAGCAACTTTAAAATGTATTTATGAAGGAAATCCAAAAGTACGAATTTCAGAAGAAAATCTATCTTATCTAAAAGAACTTCAAGAAGAAATTGTTAAACGAGATGAACCACCTAAATCAAAAATTGAAGGTCGCCTTCATCCACTAGAGATTATTCAACAAACTCAAAATGCAGTTTCTGATGATACTATTGTTACTTGTGATATTGGATCGCATGGAATATGGTTAGCACGACACTTCCGCTCATATGAACCACGTCATTTACTTTTCTCTAATGGTATGCAAACTTTAGGAGTAGCTTTACCGTGGGCTATAGCGTCTGGTTTACTTTACCCTAATAAAAAAACTTTATCAATATCTGGAGACGGTGGCTTTTTATTCTCAGCAATGGAACTTGAAACTGCTGTTCGTTTAAAATCACCTATAGTTCACGTTGTTTGGAATGATTCATCTTATAATATGGTGGCTTTCCAACAAGAAATGAAGTACGGTCGTGACTCTGCTGTTCACCTTGGACAAGTGGATATAAAAAAACATGCGGAATCTTATGGCGCTGTAGGAATGCGTGCTACAACTAAAGAAGAATTTGCAAAATGTTTAAGAGAAGCTTTCCAAATCGAAGGTCCAGTTGTTATAGATGTTCCTGTTGATTATAGCGATAATATTAAACTTGGTGAAACTCTTCAGGATAGCTATTTAAACTAATTTTATTAAAATTATCTCTAAAAAAATTCTAATTTTTGGAATTAACACTAAATTATAAATTTATAATATAAAAGGAGTTTTTATTATGTTATATCAATATAGTACAATGGCTGCACTCATGGGTGGAGCATTTAGTGGAACTACTACAATAGAAAAGTTACTAGAATATGGTGATTTTGGTATTGGTACTTTTGAAGGTGTTGATGGTGAAATGATTATACTTGATGGGAAAGTCTATAAAACTGATAGTGATGGTTTTTCTACTCTACAACCCTAAAGAGGCAACCTCACCTTTTTTTCAAACATTACTAAGTTTTCTACAAACTTTAAAAAAATAACTAGAACAAGTTTTGAAACATTAAATAAGGATATCAGTGAATATCTAAATCCAAATTATTTTTATGCAATAAAAATTACTGGTGTATTTGATAAAATAGATACTCGTTCACCTAAAAAACATGAAAAACCTTACCCAAGTCTTTTAGAAATACTAAAAACACAAAGTATATTTAATTACGAAAATAGTAAAGGTACAATAGTTGGATTCTTTTCTCCTGAATATACTCAAGGAGTTGGTGTTGGAGGTTTTCATCTTCACTACATCAGTGACGATCGCACTCAAGGTGGACATGTATTTAATTTCGATATTAAGAATGCTACTGTAGAAGTGTCTAAACCACTTAATTTTAAACTTGAATTACCTCAAAGCGAAGAATATAAAGCTGTAAGTATAAATTTACAAACATTACACAAAGAAGTTCATAAGGCTGAAAGTTCTCGTTAATACTTACACCCAAGCAAATTATATCTTGCTTGGGTGTATTGTTATATATAAATTTGATTACCATTAAAAAAATAGAATTAATTATATACCTCAAATTTAATTAAAAATATTATAAAAAAAGCAACTAGAAATCTAGTTGCTTTTTTCGATTAAACTTATTTAGTTTTTTTCTTAGGGTGCATGGATACACATATCGATACAATCAGCCATTGCTTCGTATAAAGCTTCTGAGTATGTTGGGTGACCGTGGATAATATCCATAACATCATCAATTGTCATTTCAGTTTGTAATAGAGTTGAACCTTCATTGATAATTTCAGCTGCAACTGGTCCTACGATATGGATACCTAAGATTTCTCTGTATTTAGTATCCATGATTACTTTAACAAATCCTTCGCCGTGGTTAGATGCTAATGAACGTCCATTAGCTCCAAAGTTGAATCTACCAACTTTAACATCATATTTTTCACGAGCTTGGTCTTCAGTTAAACCAACCATAGCGATTTCTGGATGAGTGTAGATTGCTGCTGGCGTTGCTTTAAGATCAACTTTTTTGTGGTGACCCATTGCATTTTCAGCAGCGATTTCTCCCATCTTGAATGCTGCGTGAGCTAACATTTTAACTCCGTTAATATCTCCAGGAGCATAGATTCCTTTAATAGAAGTTTCCATGTATTCGTCAACTTTAACACGTCCACGTTCCATTTCGAATTTATCAGCTAATTCTCCAAGACATGTGTTATCTGGAACACGTCCGATAGATAATAGAACTTTATCTGCAACGATATCTTCTTTTCCTTCAACTTTAACTACTACTTCATGACCTTTGTCAACGATTTCTAATAGTTTAGTAGATGTAAGAACATTGATACCTTGTTTTCTGAATTGTTTTTCTAATGCTACAGAAGCATCTTTATCCATACCAGCAATAAGACGATCAGCCATCTCAACAATAGTTACTTTAGAACCAAATGTAGCGAATGCTTGTCCTAATTCAGAACCGATTACTCCTCCACCGATTACTGCTAAACGAGATGGTACTTCTGTAATATCTAAGAACTCATCACTTGTAAGAACTTTATCACTATCCATTCCCGGAATATTAATTCTACTTACTTTAGAACCACCAGCTAAAATTACGTTATCAGCATCGATAGTTTCTTTCTCATCAACAACAACTTTTTTATCAGCTGTTAATTGACCTACTCCATTAAATACTTTAACACCGTAAGATTTAAGTAATCCAGCTACTCCACCTGATAGTGTTTTAGATACTTTATTTTTAACTGCTACAGTTTGTTCCATGTCAACTGTAAATGCATCATTTACAAGTTTGATACCACGATCTTTGCTGAGCGGATGTAGTTAATAATTTCAGCATTATGTAAGAATGTTTTTGTTGGAATACATCCACGGTTTAGACATGTTCCACCAAGTTCACGGTTTTCTACTAGTGCTACTTTTCCACCTAATTGAGCTGCTTTAATAGCTGCTACATATCCAGCAGGTCCACCACCGATAACAGCAACATCATATTCTCCACGACGTTCACGTTTTGGTAATACTTCTTCTGCTTTAGTTTCAGGTACTTTTACATCGGCTGCTACTTCTTTAACAACTTCTTGAGCTGCTGCTGTTGCACCATCAGCTCCTGGTACTGCTTCACCAGGTTGTCCAATCCAAGCAATTGTTTGAACAACTGGTACAGTTGATCCAGCTGGGTGAAGAATTTTTAATAATGTTCCACTTGCTTCAGCTTCTACTTCCATGTTAACTTTATCAGTTACGATTTCAAGTAGGACTTCACCTTCTTTTACTTCTTCACCTTCCTGCTTAAACCATTGTACGATTTCGCCTTCTTCCATTTCACTTCCGGCTTTTGGCATAATAACTTCTACTGCCATGTTATAATCACTCCTTAATACACTTTTCTCTTATTTTCTAACAATATTATATCATCATTAAATTAGTAATGATAGTGGATTTTCAATAGCTTCTTTCAGTGTCTTCATGAATTTAGCTCCTTCTAATCCGTCAACAACACGGTGATCCGCTGTTAATGTCAATGTCATAATAGGTCTTACAGTAACCTCTCCATTCAACACTACTGGTTTTGGTACAGTTGCACTTACACCTAAAATAGCTGTATTTGGTTGGTTAATGATTGGTACAAAGCTCTTAACTCCGTACATACCTAAATTACTGATTGTAAATGTTGAATCTGCCATTTCATCTGGTTTTAATTTACCAGCAAGAGCTTTAGTTGTAATTTCCTTAGAAGCTACTACAAGCTCTTTAAGACTCATCTTATCGGCACCTTTAATTACTGGTACTACTAATCCACTATCCATACCAACAGCGATTGATAAGTTTACATAATGGTGTAAATACATTTCTTTTTCATCACTTGATAAAGAAGCATTTACATATGGGTGTTTCATTAATGATTTGATTACCGCTAATGAAATAAAGTCTGTAACCGTTGCTTTTTTACCAGTTTCTTCGATAATTGCATCAACAACTTTTTTACGTAATGCTAAAAGTTCTGTCATATCAACTTCTACGTTAACCACAAATGTTGGTGCACTGAAGTAAGATTCACTCATACGTTTAGAAATAACTTTACGCATTGGTGACATCGGTACTGTTTCAACAACTCCCCATTGGTTTTCATTTGGTGCTTTAGCTGCTTTTTTAGCTGGCTGAGCAATTTCTTCTTTCTTAGCTGGAGCTGCTTTTGGTGCACCATTAAGAACCGCAAGAACATCTACTTTCATAATCTTACCGTTAGGTCCTGTTCCCACGATACTTTCTGTGTTAATCCCTTCTACTTGCGCAATACGTGCAGCAAGCGGTGAAATTTTAACTTTAGAATTTAATTTGTAATCTATTACATCATCTTTGTGGATACGACCTTTTGCACCAGTCCCTTTAACTTTAGATAAGTCAAGACCTTTTTCACGAGCATATGCTCTTGCTGCAGGTGTAGCACGGATACCTGAATAGTCAATTACTTCAACTTCTTTAACTGGTGTGTGATCAACTTTTTTCTCAACAACAGTTTCTACTGGAGCTACCTCTCCTGTTGAACTTGCTCCAGGAACTGCTTCTCCTGGCTCACCAATCCATGCAATTGTTTGAACAACTGGTACTACATCTCCTGCTTGAGCTAGTACTTTTAATAAAGTTCCACTAGTATCAGCTTCTACTTCCATATTTACTTTGTCTGTTACGATTTCTAATAGGACTTCTCCTGCTTCGACATGGTCACCTTCATTTTTAAACCATTGTACGATTTCGCCCTCTTCCATTTCACTACCGGCTTTTGGCATTATAACCTCTACTGCCATGTTTTATTCACATCCTTCGCTAACTAAATTTTTATTTTTTATTTACAGCTTTTTTAATTGTTTCTTTGATGTCTTCTACATCAGGTACAACTAATTTTTCTAAGTTTTTGGCTGATGGAATGTGTGTGTCAGCACCAGCTACACGGTAAATTGGGCTATCTAAGAAATCAAATGCATCACTTTCTGCGATACGTGCAACGATTTCTCCACCGAATCCACCAGTTTTGAATGAGTCGTGACATACTACTAATTTACCAGTTTTTTGTACAGATTTAACAATTAAGTCTGTATCTAATGGTACTAATGTAATTGGGTCTACTACCTCTACTGAAATACCTTCTTCTTTTAATTCTTCAGCAGCTTTTAAGCTACGCTCTAACATTCTTCCCCATGATACTAATGTTACATCAGTTCCTTCTACTTTGATGTCACCTTTTCCAATAACACCAATTTTTCCTACTTCAACTTCACCTTTACGTCCGAATAATGCTTTTGGTTCAATGTAGATAACTGGGTTATTATCTCTAATTGCAGCTCTTAAGATTGAGTAAACATCACCAGCAGTACCTGGAGCTACTACTTTAAGACCTGGAATGTGACAGAACCATGCTTCTAGAGCTTTACAGTGTTGAGCTGCTGCTCCTGTACCTGCACCAGATGCACAACGATACGTAACCGGTACTTGAACTTCTCCACCTAACATGTAACGCATTGGTGCAGCTTGGTTAACAATCGCATCCATACCAATTGTTACAAAGTCCATGAATGTTACATCTACGATAGGTCGCATACCAACTGACGCAGCTCCGGCAGCGGCTCCACAGATTGCAGCTTCACTAATAGGTGTGTCAATAACACGTTCAGGACCGAATTCTTCTAACATACCAACTGTTGTACCAAAATCTCCTCCGAAGATACCAACATCTTCACCCATTAAAAATACATTTTCATCTTCACGCATTTCGTGAGTCATAGCTTCTTTTATGGCTTCACGAACTGTCATAATTTTTGTTTCTTTAGTCATAACTATTAATCTCCTATTTCATATAAAAATTATTTAAATTACATCAACTTAAAATATTAGTCAGCGTAGTTATCTTGGAACGCAATTGAACCATCAGCAAATGGTGATTCTTTTGCAAATTCTACAGCATCATCAATAGTTGCTTTTGATCTATCTTCGATTTCTTTTAATTCTTCTTCTGTAGCAATTCCATTTTCTAATAAGTAGTTTTTATATTTTACGTTAGGATCTTTAAGTTTCCATTCTGCTACTTCTTCACGACTACGGTATTTACCAGCATCTGAAGCAGAGTGTCCAAACCATCTATAAGATACTGCTTCAACTAAAACAGGACCTTTCCCACTTCTAGTGTGTTCGATAGCTTCTTGCATTGCATCATATACAGCTAATACATCGTTTCCATCTTCAACATGAATTCCTTTGATTCTATATGAAGCTGCACGTTCAGTAATTTCTTTTACACGCATACATCTCTCTTGAGCCATTGAGATACCATATTTATTATTGATTACGTAGAAAATAAGTGGTAAATCCCAGTTAGATGCCATATTTAAACATTCATGGAAACTTCCTTCGTTAGTAGCTCCATCACCCATACAGCAAATTACAATATTACCTGTTTTTTTCATTTTTTGAGCTAGAGCAGCACCAGTACTTAAACCGTGACCTCCACCAACGATACCATTACATCCCATATTTCCTTGTTCAAGATCATAAACGTGCATACTTCCTCCACGTCCTTTACATTGACCTGTTTCTTTACCAAGGATTTCAGCCATCATGCGGTCGATTTCAATTCCTTTAGAAATTGTTTGCCCATGTCCACGGTGATTAGAAAACATTAAATCTTCTTTTCTTAGTGGATAAATAGCTCCAACGTTAGCTGCTTCCTCCCCTACTGAATAGTGAGTCATACCGTGAACTAAACCACGAGAGTATAGTTTACTTAACTCCATATCAAAATCTCTAATAAGGTGCATTAGTTCATACATTTCTAAATGCTCTTGTTTAGTTAAATCTTTTGATGTTTTTACCATAATAACCTCCAAAGTTTGTATATATATTTATTAAATGTATATAAATTATTTTTTTAATCATATATTACTATACTAATATACAATGTTTCTAAAAAGTCAAATTTGTAGACTCAATAAAAATAATAATATTTATCTCAACAATATTATTATTTTATTGTATCATTACTCTTAGAATCTGTATTGGTACAGATAGTTGGCGTTGTTTGTTTTACAACAACACAGCCATATTTCTTTTATTTTTAAAAATTAAACTACTTTTTAAAAAAATGTGTAAGAACAGTATTTTTATATATCTAGTTTAAAATTATTTTTAATTCAATAATAATAATAATATATATACATTATTAACATTTATAACATCTTGCTGATAATTCTTTTTTTAAACGTTTTCTTAGTATTGTATTTTTTTATTTCTTTTCTTAAAAATTGAAGTTATTCAATTATTTTTTTCAATTATATGTAAACCTACGATTTACTATTATCAGGCATATTTCTTGCACCATAAAATTATCTTATTTTATAATCAGCTCTATAAATCATTCTTAGGAGGAATAATTACAATGATTCTTAATATTATTTGGGAACAACAATATAATCCAATGGATAACATTTGGTTATCTGCGGGAATTGCGGCTACCCCTATAGTTATTTTTTTAATTTCATTAGTCATTTAAGTTAAAAGGGTATATTGCCGGTGGATTGAGTATTATAAGTGCATCAATAATTTCAGCTATCTTTTACAAAATGCCTATTGATAAAATTGTTGGAGCAACTGAGCAAGGTATAGTTGCTGGACTATGGCCTGTTGCTAGCATCGTCGTAGCCGCTATTTTCTTATATAAGTTAACCGTTAAAATTGGATTTTTCGATGTTATGAAACAAAGTATATCATCCATATCACCTGACAAAAGAATTCAAGTTCTTATAATTGCTTTCTCTTTTAACGCATTTCTTGAAGGAGCTGCTGGTTTTGGTGCTCCAGTCGCTATTACAGCCGCAATTTTGGTAGGTTTAGGCTTCAAACCATTACAAGCTGCCGCTGTTTGTTTAGTTGCAAATATTTCTGGTGGTGCATATGGAGCCATGGGAATCCCAGTCACTGTACCAGCTAATCTAACTGATTTAGACGCCTTAACACTCGGTAAAAATACTTCATTAATTTTATGTTTAATTACAATAATTGTAACTTTTCTTATTGTTTTTATGATAGATGGATTTAAAGGAATTAAAAGAAACTTTTTCCCGCCATTTTAGTTTCCGGTGGATCTTATACAATAACTCAATTTATATTCTTGAATTTTGTTGGACCAGAACTTGTGAATGTGTCTTCTGCTATCGTAAGTTTACTTTCACTAATTCTTTTTTTTAAAATTTTTGAAACCTAAAAAAATCCTTTTTTTCTGAAAAATAAAGTTCTTCAGAAAAAAATGTTGAGAAACTAACAACAAAAAATTATTAGAGCATGGACTCCTTCATACTACTAACATTATTCGTTACAATATTAAATACAGCATTCTTTAAACAACTAGTTCAAGGAGCAAATCCAAAAACCGGTCAAAAAGCTGGAATTTTAAATTCACTAATATTTAACTTCCCTTTTTATATTAACGGTGAGGTATCTCGCATATCTCCTATTGTAAAAGAACCTACACCAATAAAGGCAATTTTCAGTTTTGCTCCATTTACATCCACAACTTCGGCAATTGTACTTGCGGCTATCCTTACAGTTATCTTCTTTAAAGTAAAAAATCGAATTGTGCTTTTAACACTAAAAGAAACTGCCTTGGAATTGTGGGCTCCTATCTTGACTATCTGCTCAGTCCTTGGATTCGCCTATATTTCTACATATTCAGGAATGTCTTCAACACTAGGACTTGCTTTTGCCAATACTGGAAAAATATTCCCACTATTTTCTCCTATTTTAGGTTGGATTGGAGTATTCTTAACTGGTTCTGTTGTTAATAGTGGATCTTTATTCGCTGGATTACAATCTGTGACTGCGACCCAAATTGGAGTAGACCCTTCATTATTAGTAGCTTCTAATATTATAGGTGGAGCAATCGCTAAAATGATTTCTCCTCAATCTATCGCAGTTGCTGCAGCAGCCGTTGGATTAGTTAACAGAGATAGTGAAATCTTCGCTAAAACAATTAAATGGAGTGTTATCCTTCTTGTTCTTACAGGAGTGCTTAACCTTCTAATTACGCTTAGATAATTTTAAATTAATAAAAAAGAGATTTGGTAAAAAATACCAGATCTCTTTTTTTGTAAAAATTTTATGCAGCATGCTTATCACAATGACAAGCTCCTGTCTTACAGTTGCCACATTCGCAATCTTCTTTTGCATTATGGCATCCACATGCACACCCTTCTTTACATTCACAAGTTCCTTCAACACAGTTTCCACATTTACAATCTTCTACTGCATCATGACAGTGACAGTGGTGTTCACATTCACATTTGCTCATATTAATAGCCTCCATAATATTTATCTTATATTCTATACTTAAATTCTATTATGTTTTTATATAACAAGTCAATAGATTTTTCTTCTTAAGTAACTATTACGATTTACAACTATTTAAATCGTAATAATATCAAATTTAAATTAACGTAAAGAATGCGTGTAAATACTACTTTATTTTTGTATAGATTGGTCTCCATTATATTATTCAAAAATTCATATTATATTATAACTATTAAAAATTTGTTTTTTTGTTTTTATCTTTCTATTTTAATATTCTTCAGTATCTTTTTTTAAATTTAGATTGGCTTATTATCATCCATACTATCTTGCTAACTTTCTTATTCGCTAGTAATTTTTGCTATTTTTCTTTAACGATATATAGATCATCTCCTATTTTTTTATTTATCATATAACTGTATTATAAATTATTAACTTTAAAATCAATTAAATTAGCTTTAAACTATAATTAAAACTTAAATTAAATTGTAGTTAAGTTTCACAATATATTTTTCAACAATATATCTTTTTCTTAAAATAAAATTATACAAAAATATCAAATACAATATTATCATTTTATATGTTTATTATGTTATAATAAAATTAAAATAAAGAACTTAAAAAGCTTGATTAATTCTTCTTTTATTATCCATTATACACTACTTTTTCCTATAAAAAAAGGGAGGCAATTATATGAAATATAACAAATACTTAATCATCACTTTTTCTTATTTTCATCATGCTATTAACTGCATTTTTTTATACAAAAAAATATCTTCTATTTCTACTCAACTATCCCGATATGTATCTACGTTAGCTTTGTAAGATATTTTCAAGAAAAAAATAAGTTATTAATAAAAACTAATAAAATCTTAAATCTTTTAAAAATATGAGAATATTTTTTTACGCTACAGCACTAATAATAGCATACTTAACACCCTTTGTTAATTTTTATCAATAAAATTAAAATACTAGAATACTACTATGTTGCATATATAATGACTGTAGTTTTATTCCTATTAACTGCAATAATTTATATTAAACGTACCCTTCTTATAAGAAGAGAGCTACGAAAAAAACAGTTCTAAATAACAAAAAGAAATCAGCTCATTATCGAACTGATTTCTTAATTTTTTTCTTGTACTAAAAATATTTATTAAACGACTCTTCTATATCTTTTTTACAGCTACTACACTTATTAATAAAACTGCTAGTATAAAAATTCCTAATATTATAAATGATGAATTTTTCTACATAGTTTATATAAGTTACAAACGGAAGACTAGAATAAAAATCCAATTGTTAAACTTTTTACAATAATAGCTATAACTAATGTACAAAGTATTAGGATTAAGAATAAATTTAATGATAACGCTGCTAAACAACCAAAAGAATGTCGCCACCCCTTTACCACCTTTAAACTTAAAGATAATAGGTTTTATATGACCTAGTAATACTAATACTATACAAATATATACAATTTTTTTAAATCAACATCTAATATTTTTCAGTAATATAACTACTAAAAAAATCCTTTGAAAAAAATCTACTGCTAAAACAAATAAAAAAACGATCTAGGACCTAAAACGCGTCCTGCATTTCTTGCTCCAACATTACCTGAACCTTTATTAGTAAATTCTTCTTTATAAATCTTTTCTAATAATTTTTCCACCCATTACATTTCCAATAAAATAGGCAACTATCGCATAAATTATCGTCGTAATCATAACTTTTTCTCCTCTCTTAAATTTATCTTTTATCATTCTAATCCCTTCACTTAAGAACATAAAACATCCAATAGAAAATGGAACAACATAATATGACAATCTATATATTATAATTGTCGCACCTATAATTTCTGGATTTATACCCCAAATTTTTAAGTCCAATAAGTACTAAAGTATCAAAAGTACCTAAACCTCCTGGAATCATAGTTAATAATCCTACTATTGAAGCAACTATAATAACTCCCATTATCTGTAATTCCTTATCTGCAACTAAATCTCCCGTATAAAAAAATAAAGAATTATAAGAATAATAAGGGCTGCAAATACCCATTCTAAAAAAAGAAATAATTGTCAATTTAACACTCAAATATCTATCTGTTCTAATTCTCGGTTTTCTCAAATTAAAAATAGATATAATGGTAAAAAAATAATGACATCAATATTAATGAATAATAAAAGATTTTTATTATTAGCATATAGTGCTTGTCCAGGAAATACATTTAGAACTACAAAAATCGATAATAAACTTATACCTGAAAGCATAGAAATAAGAATCATCCCTATTGCAGTAACCAATGTCTTTCCATTTTTTTGTATATGGCTTTATACATATAATATCTAAGTCCCGCGCCAATAAAACCACCAAAACCTAAAACCATATTTAACGTGTTGGTCATAAAACTAATTTTAAAAAAATACGGAATGAAGACATATTTTTGTTAAATTGATGGCTCTTAGGACAAAATAATCATAAAGACATAAAATACTTATCCCTAATAAACCAAATAATAAAACTATAATAAATTTCATCTCACCTATAGTTAAAGTAAAATGATGTATTTTTCTTAAAGTCTAAACTAACAATCTCTTTTTTAAAAATAGGAAAAATTAAATAAAATATCAATAATCCCAAACTTATCTGAATTAAATTCTTCAAATAATTAAAGGATTTTCTTTCAGTAATATTTTTTTCATTTTTTCTTTTCCTTAAATAATATTTATCTATTTTTATCTTAACATTTTTATAACATTTTTTTCAATACAATTAATTACATAAAAATTATGACTATAATATTTTTAATCAACGTATTCGTTTAACCTATCTTCGTATTCATTATATAATTCTGGATACCCTTTTTTTCACTGCTTTTTAAAAAAATGTTTTTTTCGAATTTTTATTAACTTTTTTGTACATAAATAAAAATAGCAAATCAAGATACTCATCACAATAAATAAAATCAAACAATTAAATAAATATGTTGCCGAGGGCTCCTCCATAGTATCCAAGAAATAATACAAATGAATTTGAAAAAAACAATGCTGCTACTCCTGCTCTGAACCCTTTTTCTATATCTTGTATAATCATCTTTTACAATTTTACAGATTATATCTAGTTCTTCTTTTTGTATAGCCTCCACTTTTTAATTGATTTTAAAGTGTATCTCGGAAGTTTTTCAGATGTTAATATTAAAAATAATTTCGATAATATAGTTATCATACTTTCCCTCCTACTTCACATAAATATTACAGCAAAGAAAAGCTTTTACTCTCCTTTGCTGATTTATAATTAATTTTAAAGTTTTTTAATTAATTCTGTAGTTAATATAGATGAGTTTACTGCAGCTATTTGTAAAAATTCATCAAAAGTAACTCTTGTTCCTTCTTCCGCCTTATCGCTTACACTACGGCAAACTATAAATTTTGTTCCAAATTGGTAACAAGTTTGAGCAATCGCTGCTGCTTCCATCTCAACTACTTGCATATTAGGAAAGTTTTTCAATATTCCTTTTTTCAACTCTTTATTAGAGATAAAAGAATCGGATGTCCCCACTAACCCAAAGTGGATTTTATGATTTGGTAAGCTTATCTCTGAAGCTAATTTTTGTAATTCTTCATCACTATTATATGCTGCTGGCATTTGTGGTACTTGACCAATTTCATAGCCAAACTCTGTTGCATCAACATCAAAATGTCTTACTTCTGTAGCAACAATCATGTCCCCAATTTCCATATCACCTTGTAAGGCACCACATGTCCCTATGTTAATCACATATTCCGGTTTATAGTAATCTAATAATAGAGTTGTAGCAATAGCAGCATTCACCTTACCTGGTAAACTTAACATAAGAACAATATCACGTCCTTCATATTTACCTTCATAAAATGTTACATGCGCTATTTTCTTTTCTTGTAAATTTTCTATCTTTTCTTTTATTATAGCCACTTCTTCTGGCATTGCACCGATTAATGCTATCATGATACTATTCTACCGCTAGAATTTTGATATCCATTGAATCTTCTGGACCTGTTGGTAATGAAACTTTCGCTACATCTCCAACTTCTTTTCCTAATAAAGCTTGTGCTACTGGAGATTCATTTGAAATTTTGTATTCAAATGGATTAGCCTCAGCACTACCTACGATTTTGTAAGTTTCTGTCAAACCATCTGGTAGTTCTTGATAAGTTACTTTGTTACCTAAACGAATTGTGCTTGATTTTTCATCTAATTCGATAATAACAGCGTAACGAATCATTTGTTCCATTTCTAAAATTCTTTGCTCGATGAATCCTTGTTCATCTTTTGCTGCATCGTACTCAGAGTTCTCAGATAAGTCCCCGAAACTACGTGCGATTTTAATTTTTTCAATTACTTCTGGACGTTTTACTTTTTTATAGTGTTCTAATTCTTCAACAAGTTTGTCATAACCTTCTTGGGTCATTTGATATTCTAATTTTTCTTCTAAAGCCATGGTAATACTCCTTTTTTTAGTCTACTCTATATTATATCTTTTTTTAATTATTTTTGCTAGTAGCGATTTGATTTTTTGTTATTAAAAATATCAATCGCAATGTCATTATATCCACCATCAGGAACAATAATATCAGCATATTGTTTAGTTGGTTTAATATACTTTTCATGCATCGGTCTAACTGACACTAAATATTGATTTATTACTGATTCTACAGTTCTTCCACGCTCATTAATATCACGTAATAATCTTCTTAAAATACGCAGATCACTTGGTGTATCAACAAAAATTTTAATATCCATTAATTCACGTAGTTTCTCTGAATAAAGACCAAACATACCTTCGATAATAATTACATCTTTAGGTTCTTGATGTTTTTGTTCTTACTACGTGTATGATTTACGTAATCATAGACTGGTAATTCAACAGCTTTTCCATCCATTAATTCTAATAAATGATTGTAAAGTAACTCATTATCAAATGCACTAGGGTGATCATAATTTGTCTTAACTCTTTCATCCATTGTCATATGGCTTTGGTCTTTATAATAATAGTCTTGCTCGATTAAAGCAACTTTATCTTGAGTTAACTCGTCTATAATTCTTTTTGTAACGGTCGTTTTACCACTACCGCTTCCTCCAACAATACCGATAATTTTTGGTCGTTTTGTAGCCATTAGCGTCCCATTTCCTTTCGCATCATATTGCTTTTAAATACTCTAGAGTCTAATTTTGTTCTAATAATTTGAAGTGGATGTCTTGCTGCATCTAGTAATTCACCATCTTCATCATAAATTTCACCAATAACTTGTCTAAATGTATCAATTTCTGGTCCAAAGAATTCAACCTCTTGACCTGTTTTAAAGAAGTTACGTTGTTGAATTGTTGCGATTTGAGTTTCTTCATCATAGTGAAGAACTTGCCCAACAAAATCATAATTTGTTTTCTTACCACCTTCGTTTCCAAACATTTGTTCAGAATACTTAGGAATCTCATAGAAGAATGACATTGCAGTATCACGGTTAGCACATTTATATAATTCTAATTTATATTCTGGTGTCATCTCAAAGTTATCTGGATCTGCACAATAATCATCGATTAGTTTTCTATACACACTTGCAACTGTTGCTACATAGTGAATTGATTTCATTCGACCTTCAACTTTTAACGAATCAATACCTAATTCAATAATCTCTGGTACTGCTTCAATTAAAGTTAAATCTTTAGGACTCATTGCATAAGGATTTGCACCTTCATCGAATAACTTAGTATCTTCATCAGTTCCTTCCTCATAAAGGTCATAATTCCAACGACATGACTGACAGCAACCTCCACGGTTACTATCGCGAGCTGTCATGTAGTTACTTAGTGTACAACGTCCAGAATAAGCTATACACATCGCACCGTGAACAAACATCTCAATCTCAACATCTGTTTTTTCACGAATCTCTTTAATTTCTTCATATCCTGTTTCACGAGCTAATACTACACGGTGTACTCCTTCACTTTCCCAATATCTAACTTCCTTATAGTTTGAGATAGATTGTTGTGTACTAATATGCACCTCTACTTTTGGAGCCACAGCTTTACATCTTTCAATGATATATGGATCCGCTACGATAATTCCTCTTACTCCTGCATCTTGAAGTGCCATTAAGAATTCATCTAATCCTTCAAAGTTCTCATCATGCGCAATAATATTCGCTGTAACATAAATATCAGCACCATATTTTGCTGCAAATTCACAACCTTCTTTAATCTCTTCAATTGTGAAGTTGTCTGCATTACTACGAAGCCCAAACTCCTGCCCTCCTAAGAACACAGCATCTGCTCCATAATGAATAGCTATTTTTAATTTTTCTAAATTCCCTGCTGGAAGCAGTAATTCTGGTTTTTTCGTTATTACTCTCTTACCGTCTCTAATTTCTGAAATATTTGGTATCGCCATAAGTTAAGGTCACATTCAAGTATGACCCATCCTCCTTGTCTTTTTTATTAGATTTTATATAGGAAACCTTATCCTCTTTTCAAAATTTAAAATATGATTAGTACATAGTTTTTCTTATAGAAGAATCCCTAAGTCTACTTCTCTATATTTTTGGTTTAATTCTTTCTATATCGTTATAGAAATCTTGTTTTTTTCATCTTCGTATGCCTCTTTATCTTCATAATAAAGATCAATAGCATCACGATAAATAGTTACAACCTCTGTGATGTAATCTTCATCTTTTAAAACACCTTCAATCTTAAATGCAGTTACCCCTGCTTCGATTAGACGATCTAATTCTTCTATCGCACAGATATCATTTGCACTCATGATGTGTGTCCCATTTGAATCCTCAAAAATTGGATAACGTTCATTTCTATCTTGACTGTATAGGAATAGTTTCTTAGAATTACTATATTCTTCAATATACTTCTCTTTACCACTATACATAAAATAGTTATCCACCAATTTTCTTACAGATTGGAACATACAAAGCATTCCCTGAACTTGCACTTCAATTTCATATTCACTTTTTCCCGTAATTTCAAGAATTTCATCAATAGTTAATTCTTTTGAAAGACACGTTCTATATGCTCCACGTTTTCCCCAATAATTACATGAGAAAGAGTTTGTAGCTAATGTATGTGGATCCCATTGAAGTTTAAAATTAAGATTTTCTTCTCTTAAAATTGTAATAATTGTTGGTTCTCCATATATTAGAGCATCTACATTTAGTGTTGATAAATAATGTAAATAATCAACCAGGTCATCTATATGCTCATTATGGAATATTGCATTTACACTAACATATGCCTTTTTCCCTGCTTGGTGAATAATCTCGATAGCCTTTTTTAATTCTTCTCTTTTAAATTCACCAGCAAGACGTAATCCATATTTTTCTTCACCAATAACGAAACTATCGGCTCCTACATTTATCAGTTCATAAATATGATCAATACTTTTCGGTGTTACAACTAACTCTACTGTCATTTTTTATCCTCTCTTAATAAAATATACTAACTTCTCAGTTCTATAATTTTTATTTTTCTTGTTGTTATAGTTATCCCATCTCCAAATGGTAATATTACACTCTCATAATTTTTCATGTTTTTAATAACCATTCATTGTAATTATTAATTTTTTTCTAGAAAGTTGTTTTAAATCTCTACTATGTTTAATAATACTTGGATCAGCAACCATTCCTTTGAATAGAACATTATCCGTAATAACTACGACATCCTCAGCAAAATATGGTTCATATAATTCAAAAAACTTTCTACTTTGACTTTTAGCACCATCAATGAATATTACATCGTATGGGGCGTTTGTCACTACTTCATCTTGAAGTTCTAATGCATCGGCATGAAGTAATGTTATTTTATCAGTTAGATTTCTCTTTTCTATATTATTTTTTGCTTCTTTATACATCTTATCATCACGCTCAATAGTAGTAACATTACATCCTATTCTCTCAGCTAATTTAATTGACGTATAACCAATTGCAGTTCCTATTTCCAATAAATTCTTAGCTTTCTTAACTTTCAGCATTTTGAATTAAAAAAATCTTATCCCGATTTTATCAATTATTGGAACTCTATTTTTCTTCAGCAAATTTTTTTCTAATTCTAAGTAAAATTCACCAAAGTCTTCTAACAAATCTATAACGTATAAGTCATCTTTTGATTCTATCGCAACCATGTTTACCTCCATATTTATACATCATTATATAATACCATATAAGTTGGTATAAATGCAATTATAAAGACTAAAAAGGAAGTAACCCTATATTTTTATGATTCTATAAAAATCACTAATACAAAGTTACTCCCACCTATCTTTTATATATTTAAAAATGAACTAAACCCATTTGAATAATAGAAAACTCTATCTCTTATCGAATTTACTATTTTTATCATCTATTAAAATTATTTGTTCTATTTTTCAACCCTTTTCGTATAAAAGTCTACAGCAACATAGATTAGGCATAAAAGATAAAACAAAACCAATAACATTCGCAACCGGACTAGTAATTGCCTTAGTAAAAATAATTCTGAAAAACATCCATAATTCACATCTCCTTTTTCACCACTTTATCACAATACTATTCTTACAATATTCTAAAAATAAATTATTATCATTGTCTCTCCTTTTAAATTTTAATAACCTATTTTTCCTAATTTCTCCTTTTTTTATTTGTAGATACGAACAATATTCATCTCAATAAAGTGTAGCTTATATTCTTTACTTAATTATACAAAATTAAGAAAAACGATGTCAAAAAATTCTATAAAGAAAAAAAGAGGTTAATCTAAAGTCAACCTCTTAATTTTAAATACTATTTTTCTAAAAGCTTGAACAGCTGTAATTAATGAAAGTTTGTATACATCTTCTGCATTACATCCACGAGATAAGTCATTTACAGGAGCATTTAATCCTTGTAAGATTGGTCCTACAGCTTCAAACCCACCTAGACGTTGAGCAATTTTGTATCCAATATTACCAGCTTCTAAACTTGGGAATACAAATACATTAGCATCCCCTTGTACTTTCGAATTAGGAGCTTTTAATTTAGCAACTGAAGGTACAACTGCAGCATCAAATTGTAATTCACCTTCTACCGCTAATTCAGGTGCATTTTCTTTAACTAACTTAGTGGCTTCTGCTACTTTTGTAGTATCTTCAGTAACAGCTGAACCTAAAGTAGAGAAACTTAACATTGCTACTTTTGGATCAACGTTAAAGCTTTTAGCTGTTCTTGCACTTTCAATTGCAATTTCAGCAAGACCTTCTGCATCTAACGTTGGGTTAATCGCACAGTCAGCAAATACATAACGTTTGTCTTCTTTACTCATAATGAATGCACCACTTGTACGTTTTGTACCTGGTTTAGTTTTAATTATTTGTAACGCTGGACGAACAGTATCTCCAGTAGAATGAATTGCTCCAGATACTAATCCTTCAACTTCACCAGTGTATACTAACATAGTTCCGAAGTAATTAACATCTTTTAATAATTCACGAGCTTTTTTTCTTCAGTTACTTTTTCCTGCACGACGCTCTACAAACTTAGCAACTAATTCTTCTAATTTTTTTCGTAGTTTTTCGTGATCGATAACTTCTAACTTAGAAGCATCTAAAGATAATCCCTTAGCAATCTCTTCTACTTTTTCTTTTTCCCAACTAACACAGGTTTAACATAACTAGTAGCGCCTAATTTAACAGCCGCTTCTAATACACGCTCATCATATGCTTCTGGTAATACGATACGTACATTTTTTCCCTTCTAATTTTTGTTGAAGTTCTACAAAATAAATCATTTGCCATCTTCAGTTCCTCCTAATTGTATATAATATCTTTAATATGTCTTATCGGCTTTTAAACTTAAAGCATCGAAAAAGACTGCCCTTACCTAAAAATTGTATATCCTATTAATAATCCTATATAAAATATAATAATCATTAATGCGATATTTCGCAAATATCTTACTACTTTATCATTTGATTTCATAATAAATTCCTACTCGTCTATTCTTTGAATATCTGCGCCTAATTTTCTCATTTTTTCTTCAATGTCTACATATCCTCTGTCAATGTGATAAATATCAATAACTTTAGTAGTTCCTGTAGCCATTAACCCAGCGATAACAAGAGCAGCTCCAGAACGTAAATCCGTCGCTTTTACAGTAGTACCTTCTAAATGAGGTAATCCTTCGATCAGTGAACTTCTACCTTCAATTCTAATCTTCGCATTCATTCTGCGTAACTCTTCAACATGCATAAATCTATTTTCAAAAACAGTCTCAGTAATAGTACTAGTACCATCAGCTAATAATGTTAATACACACATAATAGACTGCATATCTGTTAAGAATCCTGGGTGAGGTAACGTCTTAACATCAACAGGTCTTAAACTGTCTAGCTTGTTGCTTACACGCATAGAAGTTTCATCAACTACTTCTATGTTAACGCCCATTTCACGCATTTTACTTACTAAGGCAACATTATCTTTATAAGGTGCTCCTTTAACTAACACATTCCCTTTAGTAGCTGCTGCTGCAATCATATACGTAGCCGCTTCTACACGATCAGGCATTACTGTATATTCAGTACCTACTAATTTTTCTACTCCTTCGATAACTAAAACAGAAGTTCCTTTTCCTTCAATCTTAGCTCCCATTTTAATTAGGAAGTTAATCATATCCTCAATTTCAGGCTCTTGAGCTGCATTAACAATAGTAGTTTTTCCTTTTGCTAAACAGCTTGCCATAATAACATTTTGAGTTCCACCCACACTTGGGAAATCAAAGAAAATTGTTGTTCCTTCTAATTCTTTTTCAGCTCTTGCCTCTACAAAGCCAGCATCCTGGATAATTGTAGCTCCTAATGCTTCAAAGCCTTTTAAATGTTGATCAATAGGCCTACTTCCAATCGAACATCCACCAGGCATCGCTACTTTAGCACTTCCTTCACGTGCTAACATTGGTCCTAATACTAAGAATGAAGCACGCATTTTACTAACAAACTCAAATGAAGCCTCTGTTAATAATGGTTTTCTAGCATCCATTTCTAAAGTATTTTCTTCTGGTTTATAATCTACCTTTACTCCTAGACTCTCAAATAATAATCCTATTGTCTTAATATCTGATAGTTTAGGAACGTTATAAAATTTACTTGTACCCTCTGTTGCCAATAGACCCGCAGCTAAAATTGGCAAAGCTGCATTCTTTGCACCAGAAACTTGTACTTCTCCTATTAAAGGTGTTCCACCTTTAACGACTATTTTTTCCAAGTTGTTTCCTCCATCTCTCTGTTTACATTTTATACCACATATAATACTACCACAAATTAAAAAAATAAATAAAGTTTGAATAAATATTTTTTTAATATTTATTTTTATGTGAAAAGTATACCTTTTTCATACATATAATATAAAATTAATTTTATTTACATAAACAATAATATATTTATACTTTTTCTATAACTGGTTTTAATTTTTAAAAAAATTTTTATAGAATAATAAAATTATCCTACAAAAATGAAAATAAATTTTTCGAAAAATATAATTTTCATTAAGTAGAATAATTTATTTATCACTTTAATTTTAAATGAATAATTCTATCAATTACAATTCATCAAAGAATGATAATTGTGCTTTTTCGGGAAGACCTTTTAATGTCCCCATTTCTCTTAAGTATTCTACTACCGTAGATGAAACACTTCCTCGTTTTGAGAAATCTTCTATTGATAAAAATGCTTTTTCTTCTCTCGCTTGAACGATTTTGTTCGCTACGTTATCTCCAAGTCCAGGAACAATTGAAAACGGTGGAATTAACGTATTCCCTTCAATTATGTAATCATGGCTGGCTGATTTTTCTAAATCAACTTTCGAGAATGTAAATCCTCTCTCCATCATCTCATTTGCAATTTCATAACTTACAAGGGCATCTTTATCTTTATTCGACAAATCATTTTTATCTGTAGTTTTTATTTCTTTTATTTTCGCTTTTAACGTTTCCGCTCCCTTAACAACCGTAATAATGTCAAAGTCACTAGCTCTGACAGAATAATAAGCGCAGTAGTATGTTAATGGTTGATGCACTTTAAACCATGCAATTCGAAGCGCCATAAGTACATATGCACATGCATGAGCTTTAGGGAACATATACTTGATTTTTTTACATGAATCAATATACCATTCTGGTACATTATTATCTATCATCTCTTTTTCAAAGTCTTCCGTTAGTCCTTTACCTTTCCTTACACTTTCCATTATTTTGAAAGATAAACCTTCTTCTAATCCTGCGTGAATTAAATATACCATGATATCATCACGACAACCAATTACATCTTTAAGTTCACAAGTACCATTTTTAATTAATTCTTGTGCATTACCTAGCCAAACATCCGTACCATGAGATAATCCAGATATCTGAACTAATTCTGAATAGGTAGTCGGTTTTGTATCATCTAACATCTGAATAACAAAGTTTGTTCCAAACTCAGGAATACCAAATGTTCCACTTGCTGAATCTACTTGATCTCTAGTGACACCAAGCGCCTCAACTGTTGAGAAAATCCCCATCACTTCAGGATCTGATACATCTATTGTTTTAGGATCAATACCCGACAAGTCTTGTAACTTTCTAATCATAGTCGGGTCATCGTGTCCAAGTATATCGAATTTCAAAATATTATCATGGATAGAGTGGAAATCGAAGTGAGTTGTTCTCCATGGACTCGTTTCATCATCGGCTGGGAATTGATATGGCGTAAAGTCAAAAATATCCATATCATTAGGGACTACTAGTATACCTCCAGGGTGTTGACCAGTAGTTCTCTTAGAACCTTCACATCCCGCTGCAATACGTTCAATATCTATACTTCTTTTCTCTATTTCATTTTTCTCATAATAATCTCTAGTAAATGAATAAGCTGTCTTCTCAGCTACCGTCGAAATAGTTCCAGCACGATATACGTAATCTTCACCAAAAATCTCTTTTGTAAAGTTGTGAGCTGTTGCTTGATATTCACCAGAGAAATTTAAATCTATATCGGGTACTTTATCTCCATTAAACCCTAAGAATGTTTCGAAAGGAATATCTTGCCCGTCTTTTGTCATTTTAACATCACAATGAGGACAATTTTTATTTGGAAGATCAAATCCCGATGCATATTCAGCATTTAGGAAAAATTCACTATGTTTACATTTTGGACAAACATAATGTGGAGCTAGTGGATTAACCTCTGTAATTTCCATCATTGTAGCTACAAGCGATGACCCAACTGATCCCCTCGAACCTACTAGATATCCATCATCTAGTGATTTTTTTACAAGTTTATGTGAAATTAAATAAACCACACTAAATCCATTACCAATAATAGATGCAAGCTCTTTTTCTAATCTTTTTTCTACTATTTCCGGCAGCTCTTCACCATATATTTTATGAGCCATATCATAACTTAAATTACGGACCTCATCAGCTGCTCCTTCAATATTAGGCGTATATAGCTTGTCTTTTAACGGAACTACTAATTCAATCATATCGTTAATTTTATGCGTATTATCAATAACTAGTTCTTCTCTTAATCGTTCATCAAGATAAGAGAATTCTTTTAACATTTCTTCGGTTGTGAGAAATGTAGCCATCGGTTTCAAATCACGTGCACCAGGATTACTTTTCACCGTTAGTCTTAATATTTGGCGATAAACATGTTGATATTTATCTAAATAATAACAATCCCCTGTTGCGACAACAATTTTTTTCTTTTTCTTAGCTAAGTGAATTAATTTTTTCAGAATTTCTTCTAATTCGGCATTATCTGCTATTCTTTCATTTCTTATGAAATTAGCGTAATGATGCTTTGGTTGAATTTCAATATAATCGTAAAAATTAATTATATCCTCTACCTTAGCTTCTTTTGAATTTAGCAATTCTTCAAATACTTCATTATCACCATTACCACTACCAATTAATAAATCTTCACGATATTGTTCTAGTAAACTACGCGGTATCGTAGGTTTAGCAGAATTCAAGTACTTAGTACAACTATATGAAACTAATCTGAATAAATCTTTAAGACCCTTAGCATTCTTTACTAAAATCGAACAAGGAAATGTTCTCGAACGCTTATGTGCAAGCTCCAAGTCAATCTTTTCATCTATTTCATTATGATATTCAATTCCTAATTCATAAAGTTGATCTAGCATTTTTACAAAAATTTCTGCCGTCGCTTTTGTATCGTAAATAGCTCTGTGGTGTTGAACTAAGCGAACTTTGTATAGTTTAGCTAAGTTGCTAAGACCATGTCTTTTCGCTTCTTTATTTTCAGCACGAGAGACGAATAATGTATCTATACTGGCATTATTTTTATTCTCTAAACCTAAGCGCTCAAAACAAGTATCTAAAAATCCAAGATCAAACTTCGCATTGTGGGCTACTAATATGTCATCTTTATCTAACCAATTATAAAAGTTAGTCATTACTTCTTTTTCAAGTGGAGCATCTTTAACATCATCATTAGTAATACTCGTTAGTCTTGTAATAAGTTCTGAAATAGGTCTTTGTGGATTAATATAGCTTTCAAAACTATCTATTTCAGCTCCATTTTTTACCTTAACCGCCGCAATCTCGATTAATCTATCACGTTCTGCTGAAAGACCCGTAGTCTCAACGTCAAATACAACATACGTAGCATCTTTTAATTTGAGTTCTTTGGGATTTGTCGTAGCAGTAATACTATCATCCATGATAAAAGCATTTAACCCATATATTGGTTTAATATCCTTCCCTTTAGAACTTAAACAAATTTCAGGGTATGCTTGAACACCATACGTATCTGTAAAAGCAATGGCTTCATGTCCCCAATTCATAGCTCGAGATAAATATTCTTTAGCTGAAGAAATACCCTCAAGCTGACTCATCTTCGTATGAGTATTTAACTCAATTCGTTTACGCCCATTATAATTATCTTTTTTCTCTTCTTTATGAGCAACCTCAATAGACTTAGGCTCGATGATTGTGTCTCTTAAATATGGGTCATTACTTACAGCCCCATGAATTTTAAGCCATTGACCTTTTTTGATTCCTTTTACTAGGTCGATTAATTCATTCTTACGTTTATTTTGAAATTTTGAATTAGGATTATTACCAAATAATCTTAGTATTATAGAATCACTATAATCTGTAAGCTTTAAACGATACTGGCTAGACCCATTTCTATGAACAATCTCTTCAGTCCCAAAAACCTGAGCCATTATAGTTACATCTCCGGCATAACCAACAACATCCTTGATTTCTACGATGTCCTCATCGCGAATTTCTTGCCCATATCGAGTTCCACCACCGCCTCCAAAGGCAACAAATTTTCTTTCAGGTTCCTTTGGTTTTCTCTCGGCCTCTTTTTTCTCTATTTCCTCTAACTTAACGATTTCCTGGGAAATTTTTTCTTCTTGACTCACAAGTACCGCTTCAACATCAGTTTTAGAAAAATTAGGAATAATGTCTTTAATTTCAATACCTAAATTTGCATAACTACTTATTATTTGTTGTTTTCGTTCATTAATAAAATTATTCCAGATAGATGGAGCCATTATCTTCATAGTTAAAAACACTATTGTTAACTTCAACTTCACTAAATAAAAATACTCTCCATTAGAACTTGAGAAATCTCTGAGAAAGTTTTTCTAATATTACATATTTCCAAAATTCTTTTATTTGCTCATCTGTAACTACCTCACTAACTTTCAAACGATAATTAACAATATAATCACCTAAGAAATTTTTCTCGCAATTTTCTGAATAAGTAATGTTAATTCTTCTACTGAAGGTAAACTTTCTCCACTAAAAATTAAACGTCCAAATCTTATTCTTATTATCTTTTTCTATATTATCTAAAGAATAATTTATGAATTTTGAATTGGATAACTGTTCTTCTAATTCTAATGTTTTTAACTAATAAAGAAAAAAATGTTTTATTACTCATGATTCCTCCTACTTTTTTTATATCTAACTGACTATATTTTCATTAATTTCTAAGTACCTCTCTAATCTACCATTAAAGAAAAAAATTAATTTCCACAATAATTCTAATAACTTCTATTAAACATAAAAAAATTCATTCATCTTAATTCTATATAAAGATAAAATGAATTGACTTATCATCTAATTTTTTTAATATATTTTCTATAAACAAGAATATATTATACATAACTAAATTATACTAAAAATACCAACTAAAAACAAATGGTTATTTTTCTTAACAACTATTTATTTTTTTAATTGGCATTCATTAGTTTTTTATTATTTATAAAATGCTTCTACTTTAGCTAACACATCAGCAACTTGTGTATCAACTTTTTCTAAAGTTTTTCTTTCCTTAACTTCAACTATTCCTTCTCCAGCTTTTTTCCCAACAACTACTTGTAATGGAATACCGATAAGATCAGCATCGTTAAATTTAACACCAGCACGTTCTGCTCTATCATCATAAAGAACTTCGTAGCCAGCTGCTGTTAGTTGCTCATATAGTTCCTCACTAAGTTTAACTTGTTCTTCTTTCTTAACATCAACGCATACTAGATGAACTTGATACGGAGCCACTTCTTTAGGCCAAATAATACCTTTTTCATCACTATGTTGTTCAATAATTGCTGAAATAACACGAGTAACTCCAATACCATAGCATCCCATGTAAAAATGATTTGCACGACCATTTGCATCTAAGTAAGTAATATCCATAGATTCAGAATATCCTTTACCAAGTTCGAATACTTGCCCTACTTCAATACCTTTAGCAAATTTAATTGGTCCTGATAAATCCTCAGCTAAATCTCCTTCTTCAATCATACGAAGATCATAGTGAGCTTCTATTTCATAATCACCTGGATTTACATTAATATAGTGGAAGCCTTTTTTATTTGCTCCACAACTGTGATTATACATATATTTAATAGCATTATCACCGATTACTCTACAATTTTTAATTCCGAATGGTCCCATGTAACCTACTACTCCACCCATAACTTCTTCAATTTCTTGTTCTGTTGCCATTTCAACTTCTGAAGTTCCTGTAGCTTTTCATGAATTTAATATCATTAAGTTGATCGTTTACCACGCATAAGAACTAAATAGAATTCTCCATCAGCTTTCAAAGCTAATGCTTTCATTGCACAGTTAACTTCCACTCCACAATATGCAGCAATATCATCAATTGTTTGTTGATTTGGGTTTCTAATAAACTACGTTCTTTTTTTCTCGAAAACCTGTAGGCATAGTGTAGTTTTTGTTCTACTACCGCCGCAGTTTCAATATTTGCTGCATAGTCACTCTCTTCAGTGTATGCAATAGTATCTTCCCCAACTTCTGCTAATGCTTGGAATTCATGAGTATAACTTCCTCCAATATTACCTGAGTCAGCTTTTTACCGCACGATATTTAAGTTCAAATCTATCAAAAATATTACTGTATGCTTGATAATAATCTTTATATGTTTCTCTTAATGATTCTGGAGAATCATGGAAAGAATAACCATCTTTCATAATGAACTCTTTACAACGTAATAAACCTAAACGTGGACGAATTTCATCACGAAATTTAGTTTGAATTTGGTACAAGTTTACTGGAAGTTGTTTATATGAAGTTACCATATTACTAACTGTTTGACAGATAATTTCTTCTGCTGTTGGACTTAATGCATATCCTGCATTTTTTCTATCAGTAACACGAATTAATTCGTCTCCCATCTTATTCCAACGACCAGATTTTTTCCAATATTCATCTGATTGTAAAATTGGCATTAATAATTCTACAGCGCCAATTTTTTCATGTTCTTCTCTTATTACTTTTTCAATTTTTTGAATTACTCTTGTAGCCAAGGGAAGATGAGTATAAACTCCTGCAGATACCTGCTTCACCATCCCCGCTTTGATAAGCAACTTATGACTTGTTGCTTCTGCAGAGGATGGTACTTCTCTTGTTGTTGGAATAAATGTTCTTGATTGTCTCATAACAATACCACCTCTCATTTTTAAAATTAACTATATTATACCACAAATCTATTATTTTTCAAATAATTTCATTTTTATAAATATATCTTAACCTTTCTTTAATTAATTCAAATCCAATTTTTTTCTAAGATACCTAATTTTTTAAACAGCCAGCTCCTACTATATCGAATTTTTGATATCTATGATATAACTTTTTCTTTAGTCATAAAATGACAAAAATATAAATATTTTTATCAGGCTGTTGACAAATAGGTCAACAGCCTGTTTTTTTAACTGAAATAAAATCCTTAAAAATGGTATAATATAAGTATACAAAAGGAGGTTTTAGTATGTTTAATAAAGTAGAAAATATCAAAGATGAAATAATACTAATGACATTATCAGAAATAGTACCTAAAGATCGTTTTTTTAAGAAAAGTAGATAAAGCTATTGATTTTAAATTTATTTATGATTTGACAGAAGAATACTATAGCCACACATCAGGTAGAAATTGTTTAGACCCTGTAGTATTATTCAAATTAGTGTTTTTTAAAAAGATTTCTATGGAATAAAATCAATGAGAGAAACAATAAAAAGAATAGAAACAGATGCTGCATTTAGATGGTTTTTAGGGATACCATTTTTCTAAAACCAGTTCCACACTACTCTACATTTTTCACAAAACTATATTCGACGATTCCAAGGAACTGATGTATTCGAACAAATATTTATAAATATAGTGAACCAAGCAATTGATAAAAAATTAGTTGGAGGCACTGAGTTTTTTACTGATTCAACACATATAAAAGCTAACGCAAATAAAAAGAAATTCAAAGTTGAAGTAACTACAAAAATAAAAAAAAGAAAATTAGATTTAGAAAAAGAAATAAACGAAGAGAGAAAAAAATAGGAAAAAAAGCCTTTTTGAATATAAAGAAAAAGAAGAACTAAAAAGACAACGAGTTAACACAACTGATCCGGATAGCGGTTATTATCACAGAGATCATAAAGAAGAAGGTTTTATGTATTTAGACCATAGAACAGTAGATGGGAAAAATAATATAATCATGGATTGTCACATAACTCCAGGAAACGTTCATGATAGTGGTCCATATATAGATAGATTAAATCAGATAGAAAAAAATTTTCGGATTAACACCAGGAAAAGTTGCGTTAGATAGCGGATATTATTCTCTGAGACATACTAAAACAGTTAGATAAAAATATATTTTTCAGTAATAGGATATGAAGATTCTCAAAATCAAAAAGATAAAAAAATATTTCAAATATTTACCAGAAAAAAAGATATATGTGGATAAACGAACAGGAGAAATATTTAGATACAGAAATATAGATAGAACTGGATATAAACAATATAAAAGTGATGATAAAAACGAGAAGAAAATAGTAAGACGCCATATAAATGCGGATTATTATGATGAAGCTAGATTAAGACGTATATCAAAAGAAGGAAAACTATTGTATAAGAGAAGAAAAGAAACAATAGAACGTAGCTTTGCAGATTCAAAACAAAATCATGGATACAGATATGCACAATATAGAGGTAAAGCCAAAGTACAGTCGTACGCTTGGTTGTCTTGTTGCGTTCAAAATATGAAAACAATAGCACTAAGAGAGGTATAATCATCTCTTAATACTACTGATGCTTTAGTCATAAGGCTTATTTTTTTTGAAAAACGACCAAAACATCAATATGTTCATTGATATTTTTGGTCGTTTTGTCAACAATCTGCAAAAAAATATAAATATTTTATAAATTAATAATATAATAATTTAATATTCTTCTTACCTACCTAGCATTTCACTTTAACTCATTAATTTAATATTTTTTAAAAAAATATTGTTTTTGATTATTACCAATTTAATTTTTCGCTAATAATATAGTATAATATATAGGATAATTATTTATGGAGGGATATATGTTTAATTATCCTAATAAGAAAAAGTAATTTCATTCAAAAAAACAAAATATTCTAATCGTGGTATGGAACTCGAGGAAGATATAAATTTTTGCGAATAAATATTACTTAAATAATGATATTGCAGTTATTCATAAAAACCTATTCCTATTCAAATTGTAGATGTTAATTATCCTAATAGAGCGAGTGCTATGATTACAAAAGCATTTTTATAAAACTCCTTCTACTACGGATTACAATGGTCTTTTGGAATGGAAAATATATTGATTTTTGAGGCTAAAGAAACTAATTCAGCTACATCATTTTCTTTTAAATAATATTCATAAGCATCAAATAGAACATATGCAAAAAATTTTTAAATCATGGTGGAATAACTTTTATTATAGTTAGATTTAAAAATCGATAAAACTTTCTTACTTCCATTTAAGAGATTCGTATTCTTCTTTAATCGGGCTCAAACGGGAGGAAGAAAGTCAATAAAAACTTAGTGAATTTGAAGCAACTGCATTTTGAATTATCATTTAACTACAAAAATAAGATTAGATTATATAACTATTATAAAAAAATAATGAAAGTGAGTTTTAATAATAAATGAAAACTTTATTCAAATATATTAGTTCTATCTTTTTTCAATATGCTTAGTATTATTCTTTACCATTTTAATACTGTTTGCAAAAAGAATTAAAGGATGTTCCAGATATTACTCAGGCTAATTTACAAGATCCTTTATCATCTGAAATTTATGATAAAAAAATCTTAATTTAATAGCTACCGTTGGTGCTGAAAAAGAGAATATGTATCAATAAATGATATTCCAAAAATATCACAGATGCTGTCCTTTCTACAGAAGACACAAGATTCCAATCACATATAGGTATCGATCCTATTCGTCTTATCAAAGCACTCCTTGTAAATATTCGTTCTAATTCTGCACAACAAGGTGCAAGTACAATAACACAACAAGTAGTAAAAAATTCATTACTAACATCTGATAAATCATTACAACGTAAAATTCAAGAAGCATATCTTTCTCTTAAGTTAGAAAACAGATATTCTAAAGATGATATATTAGAGATGTATATGAATAAAATATATTATTCTGATGGACAATACGGTATTAAAACAGCAGCCAAATACTTTTATAATAAAGAGTTAAATCAATTAACACTACCTCAGGTTGCTCTCTTAACTGGTATACCTCAGCAACCAATCCTATATAATCCTTATGATTATCCTGAACAAGCAAAGGAGCGTAGGGATACAGTCTTATACGCACTTCTTAATAATGATAAAATTACAGAAGACGAATACAACAATGCACTTAGCACTCCTATAATGGAGGGAATCGTTGAAAAAACAAAAGAAGAGCGTGCAAATCAGCATACTTATAACCCTAAGTATGCTGCATATATCGATCGAAATAACAAAAGAATTAAAAGAAAATCAAAATTTTGAAAATATTAAAGATCCTCTTTCAATGGGATTAAAAATCTATACTAATTTAAATCCAGAATTACAAACATATGTTCAAAACATGCTAGATAATCAAAGTACTCCTATGAAACCTCATGCTTCTCAAGCCGCTATATCAGTCCTTAATACGAAGACCGGACTTATAGAAGCAATTGGTGGTGGAAAAAATTACAAAGCTGGAGGATATAATTATGCAGTTGATGCCCGTGTTCAACCCGGTTCATCTATTAAACCAATAATTGATTACGCTCCTGGTATTGAATACTACGGATGGGATGCCCAAACTACATTCTCAGATACACCTTATCAAATTGCAGGAACAAACTTTCTTTATACAAAACTGGGATAGACTTTACCATGGTTCTGTATCTATGAGTAGAGCTTTATCTTGGTCTTACAACATTCCTGCTGTTCGCGCCTTTGAAACAGTCGGGTATGAGAGATCTAAACACTTTGCTGAGAAACTTGGTATACCTGTAACAAAAGATGAACCAACTACAGCAATTGGAGGAAACGTTGATGGTGTTTCTCCAACTCAAATGGCTGGTGCCTTCGCATCATTTGGTAACAAAGGATACTATAATAAACCTTCTACAATTGTTAAAATTTTTAATGCTAACGGTAAAGAACTACCAAATATCAAAAATGAACCTGTTAAAGCTATGTCAGAAGAAACTGCATATTTAATAACAAATGTATTAAAAAGGTGTTCTAACTAGTAATGGTACTTCTCCAAACGGAAAAGTAGATAATTTCGATATGGCCGGTAAATCTGGTTCAAGTACATTCGATGACTCTGCTTACTATAATTTTGGAATAGATGTTGCAAATTCTACTAAAGACAGTTGGATGATTGGTTATACAACCGATTATACAGTGTCTGTTTGGCAAGGTGCAGATGTGCTAGACTCCGCTGCAAAAGCTCTATCATCAGAACAAGCACAAACTACACAAGTAATCATGGCTGATGTAATGAAAAAAGTGTCAGGTAATAAAATTCCCACATCATTTGAAAAACCTGCAGGGATTGAAATGAAAAATGGTGTCGAGTATGCTAAAGAAAGAAATACAGAAACTGACTACATGTATGCTGGTACTGATAGAGATGCGGTTTATCAAGCTGCTATTGCTTCAAAACAGCGTGATACTCGTTCAGCTCTTACAACAGTTTTCAATTCATTAACGAATTCTGCATCAGCTACGAATAGAACTAGTAATAATAACTCTCAAACTCAAGCATCTTCAAGAAACACAACTAATGATTCTACTCGTGCTAATAGAACAACAAATAGAAATACAAGATAATAAGGACCACTCCTGAAAAGGGGTGGTTTTCTCTTAGGGTATAACAGCACATTTGTTCGTTCAAGCACTATTGTATTTTGATATGCTCGCTACCCGTTAAACGGGGTTATTTACTTTTTCTTATTTCCACTAAGTTTAACATTATTTTTAAAAATAATGGCTATTTATCAACGAATCGTAAAGCACCCATTCCATTTTTCCTCTTACGAGCTTTAGTATAATCGCATTAGATTTCCTTCTTTTTTGTGAATAACCAACGTCTAATGGTACAATTTGTTTTGACATTTTATCTTCACATTTTTCTTTTATGTTTGTATTATAAAAGAAATTTTTGTTTCAAAGGTAGATACCTCGTTATTGGACGCTTACGACGCTTACAATCAATTTTGACAAAGTATCCAAAAAGCCCTCGAAAAATATCGAGGGCTTTCGACTATACTAAAGATTTATTATAAACTTTAAATTAGTTTTTGTCGTTTTTACGACGTCTTGCTGCTGCAAGTAATCACTAAGATTCCTAATCCTAATCCTGCTAATCCAGTATTAGTTTTCAGTTGTACCTGTGTTAGCTAAACGTTTTGTTGGTTCAGCTGGTTTTGTTGGTACATTTGGTGTTACCTTACCTGGTGTTACTACTGGAACTTCTACAGCTGGTTTTCCTGGTTCTGTAATCTTACCTGTTCCTGGTACTTTACCTTCTGGTAATTCGCTGTTCGGTACTTTTCCTTTACCGTCTTCACCGATTGTTACTGTAATTGTGTTTCCATCTTTTCCTGGAATTTCTACCTTAGTTCCTGGTGGGTATGTTGACCCATCTGGTTTCTTAGGCGTTACTGTTACGTCACCTGTCTTAGGATCTTGTTCAACATCTAGTGTTGGTGTCTTACGTGCTGGTGTCGTTACATCTACTGGTTTTGATGGTTTCTTATTAGGTTCTGTTACTGTTCCTGTACCTGGTACTTCTCCTTTTGGAAGTTTATCATTTGGTACTTCTCCTGAACCATTGTCTCCTATTGTTACAGTGATTGTGTTTCCATCTTCACCTGGAATTTCTACCTTAGTTCCTGGTGGATATGTTGTTCCATCTGGTTTCTTAGGTGTTACAATCGCATCTCCATTTGGTTTACGTGTAATTTCAATCTTACTTGGTTGTTCTGTTGTTACCTTACCTGGTGTTTCTACATTTGGTACTTCCACTTCTGGTTTTCCTGGTTCTGTAATCTTACCTGTACCTGGAACTTTATCTTCTGGTAACTCACTGTTTGGTACTTTACCTTTACCATCTTCACCAATTGTTACTGTGATTGTGTTTCCATCTTTACCTGGGATTTCTACCTTAGTTCCTGGTGGGTATGTTGTTCCATCTGGTTTCTTAGGTGTTACCGTTACATCACCTGTCTTAGGATCTTGTTCCACATCTAATGTTGGTGTCTTACGCGCTGGTGTTGTTACATCTACTGGTTTCGATGGTTTCTTGTTAGGTTCCGTTACTGTTCCTTTTCCTGGTAAATCTCCTTTTGGAAGTTTATCATTTGGAACTTCTCCTGAACCATTTTCTCCAATTGTTACTGTGATTGTTGTTCCATCTTCTCCTGGAATTTCTACCTTAGTTCCTGGTGGGTATGTTGTTCCATCTGGTTTCTTAGGTGTTACAATCGCATCTCCATTTGGTTTTCGTGTAATTTCAATCTTACCTGGTTGCTCTGTTGTTACCTTACCTGGTGTTTCTACATTTGGTACTTCCACTGCTGGTTTTCCTGGTTCTGTAATCTTACCTGTACCTGGAACTTTATCTTCTGGTAACTCACTGTTTGGTACTTTACCTTTACCATCTTCACCGATTGTTACTGTGATTGTGTTTCCATCTTTACCTGGGATTTCTACCTTAGTTCCTGGTGGATATGTTGTTCCATCTGGTTTCTTAGGTGTTACCGTTACATCACCAGTCTTAGGATCTTGTTCCACATCTAATGTTGGTGTCTTACGCGCTGGTGTTGTTACATCTACTGGTTTCGATGGGTTTCTTGTTAGGTTCCGTTACTGTTCCTTTTCCTGGTAAATCTCCTTTTGGAAGTTTATCATTTGGAACTTCTCCTGAACCATTTTCTCCAATTGTTACTGTGATTGTTGTTCCATCTTCTCTGGAATTTCTACCTTAGTTCCTGGTAGGGTATGTTGTTCCATCTGGTTTCTTAGGTGTTACAATCGCATCTCCATTTGGTTTTCGTGTAATTTCAATCTTACCTGGTTGCTCTGTTGTTGGACACCTGGGATTATCTTACTTGGTGTTTCTACATTTGGTACTTCCACTGCTGGTTTTCCTGGTTCTGTAATCTTACCTGTACCTGGAACTTTATCTTCTGGTAACTCACTGTTTGGTACTTTACCTTTACCATCTTCACCAATTGTTACTGTGATTGTGTTTCCATCTTTACCTGGGATTTCTACCTTAGTTCCTGGTGGATATGTTGTTCCATCTGGTTTCTTAGGTGTTACCGTTACATCACCTGTCTTAGGATCTTGTTCCACATCTAATGTTGGTGTCTTACGTGCTGGTGTTGTTACATCTACTGGTTTCGATGGGTTCTTGTTAGGTTCTGTTACTGTTCCTTTTCCTGGTAAATCTCCTTTTGGAAGTTTATCATTCGGAACTTCTCCTGAACCATTGTCTCCAATTGTTACTGTGATTGTTGTTCCATCTTCTCCTGGAATTTCTACCTTAGTTCCTGGTGGGTATGTTGTTCCATCTGGTTTCTTAGGTGTTACAATCGCATCTCCATTTGGTTTTTGTGTAATTTCAATCTTACCTGGTTGTTCTGTTGTTGGAGCACCTGGGATTATCTTACTTGGTGTTTCTACATTTGGTACTTCCACTGCTGGTTTTCCTGGTTCTGTAATCTTACCTGTTCCTGGTACTTTACCTTCTGGTAATTCGCTGTTCGGTACTTTACCTTTACCACCTTCACCAATTGTTACTGTGATTGTGTTTCCATCTTTACCTGGGATTTCTACCTTAGTTCCTGGTGGGATATGTTGTTCCATCTGGTTTCTTAGGTGTTACCGTTACATCACCTGTCTTAGGATCTTGTTCCACATCTAATGTTGGTGTCTTACGCGCTGGTGTTGTTACATCTACTGGTTTAGATGGTTTCTTGTTAGGTTCTGTTACTGTTCCTGTACCTGGTACTTCTCCTTTTGGAAGTTTATCATTTGGTACTTCTCCTGAACCATTGTCTCCTATTGTTACAGTGATTGTGTTTCCATCTTCTCCTGGAATTTCTACCTTAGTTCCTGGTGGATATGTTGTTCCATCTGGTTTCTTAGGCGTTACAATCGCATCTCCATTTGGTTTTCGTGTAATCTCAATCTTACCTGGTTGTTCTGTTGTTACCTTACCTGGTGTTTCTACATTTGGTACTTCCACTCTGGTTTTCCTGGTTCTGTAATCTTACCTGTTCCTGGTACTTTATCTTCTGGTAACTCACTGTTTGGTACTTTTCCTTTACCGTCTTCACCAATTGTTACTGTGATTGTGTTTCCATCTTTTACCTGGAATTTCTACCTTAGTTCCTGGTGGGTATGTTGTTCCATCTGGTTTCTTCGGCGTTATTGTTACGTCACCTGTCTTAGGATCTTGTTCAACATCTAGTGTTGGTGTCTTACGTGCTGGTGTCGTTACATCTACTGGTTTCGATGGGTTCTTATTAGGTTCTGTTACTGTTCCTTTTCCCTGGTACTTCTCCTTTTTGGAAGTTTATCATTTGGTACTTCTCCTGAACCATTGTCTCCAATCGTTACTGTGATTGTGTTTCCATCTTCACCTGGAATTTCTACCTTAGTTCCTGTGGGTATGTTGTTCCATCCGGTTTCTTCGGTGTTACTACAGCGTCTCCATTTGGTTTTCTTGTGATTTCAATCTTACCTGGTTGTTCTGTTGTTGGAGCACCTGGAATTATCTTACTTGGTGTTTCTACATTTGGTACTTCCACTTCTGGTTTTCCTGGTTCTGTAATCTTACCTGTTCCTGGTACTTTTCCTTCTGGTAACTCGCTGTTCTGGTACTTTACCTTACCACCCTTCACCAATTGTTACTGTAATTGTAGTTGGGTTACCATCTTTATCTTTTCCTGGAATTTCTACCTTAGTTCCTGGTGGGTATGTTGACCCATCTGGTTTCTTAGGCGTTACTGTTACGTCACCTGTCTTAGGATCTTGTTCAACATCTAGTGTTGGTGTCTTACGTGCTGGTGTCGTTACATCTACTGGTTTTGATGGGTTTCTTATTAGGTTCTGTTACTGTTCCTGTACCTGGTACTTCTCCTTTTGGAAGTTTATCATTTGGTACTTCTCCTGAACCATTGTCTCCTATTGTTACAGTGATTGTATTTCCATCTTCACCTGGAATTTCTACCTTAGTTCCTGGTGGATATGTTGTTCCATCTGGTTTCTTCGTGTTACACCGCATCTCCATTTGGTTTTACGTGTACTTCAATCTTACCTGGTTGTTCTGTTGTTACCTTACCTGGTGTTTCTACATTTGGTACTTCCACTTCTGGTTTTCCTGGTTCTGTAATCTTACCTGTTCCTGGTACTTTATCTTCTGGTAACTCACTGTTTGGTACTTTTCCTTTACCGTCTTCTCCAATTGTTACTGTGATTGTGTTTCCATCTTTTCCTGGAATTTCTACCTTAGTTCCTGGTGGGTATGTTGTTCCATCTGGTTTCTTCGGCGTTATTGTTACGTCACCTGTCTTAGGATCTGTTCAACATCTAGTGTTGGTGTCTTACGTGCTGGTGTCGTTACATCTACTGGTTTCGATGGGTTCTTATTAGGTTCTGTTACTGTTCCTGTTCCTGGTACTTCTCCTTTTGGAAGTTTATCATTTGGTACTTCTCCTGAACCATTGTCTCCAATCGTTACTGTGATTGTGTTTCCATCTTCACCTGGAATTTCTACCTTAGTTCCTGGTGGGTATGTTGTTCCATCCGGTTTCTTCGGTGTTACTACAGCGTCTCCATTTGGTTTTCTTGTGATTTCAATCTTACCTGGTTGTTCTGTTGTTGGAGCACCTGGAATTATCTTACTTGGTGTTTCTACATTTGGTACTTCCACTGCTGGTTTTCCTGGTTCTGTAATCTTACCTGTTCCTGGTACTTTACCTTCTGGTAATTCGCTGTTCGGTACTTTACCTTTACCACCTTCACCAATTGTTACTGTAATTGTAGTTGGGTTACCATCTTTATCTTTTCCTGGAATTTCTACCTTAGTTCCTGGTGGGTATGTTGACCCATCTGGTTTCTTCGGCGTTATTGTTACGTCACCTGTCTTAGGATCTTGTTCAACATCTAGTGTTGGTGTCTTACGTGCTGGTGTCGTTACATCTACTGGTTTCGATGGTTTCTTGTTAGGTTCTGTTACTGTTCCTGTACCTGGTACTTCTCCTTTTGGAAGTTTATCATTTGGTACTTCTCCTGAACCATTGTCTCCTATTGTTACAGTGATTGTATTTCCATCTTCACCTGGAATTTCTACCTTAGTTCCTGGTGGGTATGTTGTTCCATCTGGTTTCTTCGGCGTTACAATCGCATCTCCATTTGGTTGTTGAGTAATTGCGATTGTAGGAGTCTGAGTTGTTGGTGTTTTTGGATCTGTTCCATTTTTGATTTCTTCCTCATCTGGAATTCCATCGTTGTCATCATCTGGATCCTTAACATCTGGAATACCATCTCCATCTGTATCACGTTGAATTTTAACTGGAACTTTAACTACAGTTTCTTCTGTTCCTTTTTTCAGTTTAACTGGAATTTCTACTGTGCGTTCTTCTTCTTTTGGTTCCCAATTGTCTACTTTTGGTGTTCCTGTTAAGTTACCATTGCCATCTACTGTTAAACCATTTACTGGATTATCTACTGTAATCGTTGTTCCTGGTTTGTTTGGTGTTACTACCTTAGTATTTGCTGGTACTGGTGTTTTTTTCTGTTACAGTTTTTTTCCTTCTACTGTTCCTGTTAATCCATCCGCTACTTTTTGGATTTTTGTCTTGTTCATCTGGAATTCCATCGTTGTCATCGTCTGGATCCTTAACATCTGGAATACCATCTCCATCTGTATCACGTTGAATTTTAACTGGAACTTTAACTACAGTTTCTTCTGTTCCTTTTTTCAGTTTAACTGGAATTTCTACTGTACGTTCTTCTTCTTTTGGTTCCCAATTGTCTACTTTTGGTGTTCCTGTTAAGTTACCATTGCCATCTACTGTTAAACCATTTACTGGATTATCTACTGTAATCGTTGTTCCTGGTTTGTTTGGTGTTACTACCTTAGTATTTGCTGGTACTGGTGTTTTTTCTGTTACAGTTTTTCCTTCTACTGTTCCTGTTAATCCATCCGCTACTTTTGGATTTTTGTCTTGTTCATCTGGAATTCCATCGTTGTCATCGTCTGGATCCTTAACATCTGGAATACCGTCTCCATCTGTATCACGTAGAATTGGAACTTGGACTTTCACAGTAACTGTCTCGCCACCATTTGTAACTTTAACTGGAATCTCTACTATACGTTTTTTCTTCGTTTGGTTCCCAATTGTCTACTTTTGGTGTTCCTGTTAAGTTACCATCACCATCTACTGTTAAACCATTTACTGGTGTTTCTGTAGTAATTGTTGAACCCTGGTTTGTTAGGTGTCACAACTGTAACTGGTGTAATTTTTGCTTTTTCTGTAACTGGTTCTGGGTTTGTAACCGTAGCTGCTAAAGGTCCATTTGCTGTTCCTCTAGCCACTGGACTCTCAAGTGTTAAATTATTATCAATTTTCTTAGATACTTTTGCAGTTATATCTGTTTTTATCTGCAACTTTCAGCATCAGAAATTGTTATAACTCCTGCTGGTGTTACTGACACTTTATCAGCTGACTTGCCATTTACTGTCCAATTATTTCCTGATTTTGTAACTGTTACAGTTTCTGGAGTTGTCTTACCTGTTGGTGTGTAAGTAAGTGTAATAGTATCTATATCTTGAGGTGTTGTGCTATTAGGGCGTGTTGGTGGTGTTATTGTTACACTTCCATCCTCATTACCTACTATACTAGGTACTGTTGGTGTTACTGCCAACACTACTTGACGCTTAATTTCTGCAGGTGCAAATGTTGTTCTAGTCGTACTATTAACATCTGTAATAGAATTTTTACTTGGTTCTGGGAAGATTGCTGTTGCATTTCGAGTATATTTCCCTGAGTTATCTAATGTTGTTCCTGGCTCTAATTTATCCCCTTGTTTCCATGTCCACGTCATACCGCTTGGTAAATAGTTGTTTCCGCGATCTGCTTTGTCTTCACTATCTACTACTTTAAGATATCTATGAGCATCAATGTTTTTACCACTGTTTGCTACATTCAATGTTGAAGCTACTGGTACTTTTGCTATACCATTTTCTAGATTTCTTGTTTCAATATCCACTACACGATATTTGAATTTCAAATCACGACTATCAGTAGCGCTACTTCCTTCAACATGTAGAGTTGCTTCGTGCACTCCTAAAGTTTCTGTATTCAATACAGTTCCTGAAGATAAACGCGTTGCATATGGAGTTTTTTCAGTTTTACCTGTTTGTGCTGTAAATTCAGAAGCACTTACTCCTTTGGAAGCCCCCCTTTAACTTCTACTTTAGAAATTATCCCTGAATTATCCCATACTTTTAGTTCAGGGTTAAATGTAGCTCCTCGATAAACAGTAAATATTGGCGTATTAGCATTTTCTGTTAAACGTACACCATTTAACGTTGCTTCTGGTTTTATTGCATCTTTTGCCACTGCTTTTGCTGGATCTGAATCAGTGCTATTTCCATTTTTTGTAACTACCGTTACTTCCGTTCCATCTTTTACTTTATTTTCTGGAATTGTAATTTCTCCTGTTTTAGGATTAATTCTCACTTCTGGTTTATCTACTGTCCAGTTCCCTTTTGGATCTTTCTTTCCTATAGCTGTTTTTGGTTGGTTATCTTCTCCTATATAGCTAACAGTAATCTTATCTGCTTTTGCTGGATCTTGTGGTTTTGCTGTTACTTCACCATTGTCTTTTGCAATTGCTACTGGCGTTTGTGGTTTTGCACCTTTTGCTATTTCTTTTGCTACTGGACTTTCAAGAGTTAAATTACTATCAATTCTCTTAGATACTTTTGCTGTTACCTCTTTACCATCCGCTATCTCTGGATCAGAAATTGTTACAACTCCTGCAGGTGTTACTGATACTTTATCTGATGGTTTACCGTTTACTGTCCAATTATTTCCAGATTTTGCAACTGTTACAGTTTCTGGAGTTGTTTTTCCTGTTGGTGTATACGTAAGAGTAATAGTATCTATATCTTGTGGCGTTGTGCTATTAGGACGTGTTGGTGGCGTTATTGTCACCGTTCCATTCTCATTAGCTACTATACTTGGTGCTGTTGGTGTTACTGCTAGAACTACCGGACGCTTGATTTCTGTCGGTGCAAATGTTGTTCTAGTTGTACTATTAACATCTGAAACGCTATTTGGGAATATTGCTGTTGCATTTCTAGTATATTTCCCTGAATTATCAAGTGTTGTTCCTGGCTCTAATTTATCTCCTTGTTTCCATGTCCAAGTCATTCCTTGTGGTAAATAATTGTTTCCACGATCTGCTAAGTCTTTACTATCTACTACTTTTAGATAGTTATGTGCATCAATATTTTTACGACTGTTTGCTACATTCAATGTCGAACCTACTGGTACTTTTGCTACACCATTTTCTAGATTTTTTGATTCGATATCAACTACGCGATACTTGAATTTTAAATCGCGACTATCTGAAGGACTACTTCCTTCGACATGTAGTGTTCCTATGTGGTCTCCTAGCGTTTGAGTATTCAATACTGTACCTGAAGATAAACGTGTTGTGTATGGTGTTTTTTCAGTTTTACCTGTTTGAGCTGTAAATGTAGATGCTGTTATTCCATATGGAAGATTTCCTGTTGTTACTTTAGAAATTACACCAGAGTTATCCCATACTTTTAGTTCTGGATTAAATGTAGCCCCTCGATAAACAGTAAATATTGGTGTATTTGCATTTTCTGTCAAACGAACACCATTTAACGTTGCTTCTGGTTTTTGTGTATCACGTGGTGTTACTGTAAAAGTAAAGTTTACTGGTTTTGCCTTATTACCTGCATTATCAGTAGCATTAAAAGTAATAGTATTCGTTTTACCGATATCCTCTTTACTTGTAGTAATAGTAATTTTAATTACTTTTTCTGAATCTGTTGTTTTAACATTAGTATTAGTTGCTTTACCAGAAATAAGTCTACTACCATATTTTGTAGTAAAATCTTTACCGTCTATAGTAACAACTTTATTATCTCTTGCTGTTACTGTGAAAGTTACTTTATCACCTTCTACTACTGTTTGATTACTTGGAGATATTTCTAATGTAGGTGGTTGTTTATCCGGTGCGTCTGTTGGCGTAACAGGATTGCTTCGAACAGAAGTTACTGTCCCACCACCATTATTAACAACTGTTTCAGCTGTAATAGGATTTCCTGGTAATGCTCCTTTAACTGTAACTGTCGCTGTCTCTCCTTTAGTTATTCCAGTTCCGATAACTGTATTTCCATCGTAAATCTTAACTGTTGAACCGTCTTTCACTCCACTTCCAACATTCACAGTAATTTGTTGATTTGTTAATCCTTTTTTATTGGCAACACTTGTTGTGATAATCGGTTGTTTTGGTTTAACGATTACTGTAACTCTTCCATCTGAACCAGAATTGGCATCAGTTGATTTAGTACCGTCTTTATAAGTGGCAATAGAAGTATACTTGAATACCCCGGCTTGTGCTGTGCTTGTTGGTTTGACACCACCTACCCAACTCCAAGTCATACCAGCAGGGAATGATTTGCCATTTTTATGTTTAACATAACCTGAATTTACAGGATCATCTGGATCTCCCAAAGGATCTCCTACTGTTTTCGTAACTGTTAAACCTTGAATTGGATCTAATGGCGCATCAGGTTGACTCACTAGTCTTGTTCCAAGACCAGCATAGACGTATGCCGCAGTTGCATTTGTAGCAGATCCGGCCTTAGTAGTTACAGCCATAGTCCCCGCTTTTTGCGCTTCTGTGGTAGTCACATTATCTCTTAGACGCATTTTCACATGATATTTATAAGCATAATTTTGATGACTACTTATAGTTAATATATGAGAATAAGACGCTCCAGGATAGCTACCATTTGATTTAATAATACTATTCAGCTCAGAATTACCTTCTAAATTTTTCAACATTTCTTGTCGTTGATTATTCCTAGCTGGACCTCCATCTAACTGATAAAGAAGATTTCGATCATTCCATGATTGTCTAGCACCTGAATCTTGATATACATATTTTTTCAAAGGAATATTATATGTATTTCCTACTTTAGTGAAATTATTAGGATTGTGAGAAAGTGTCCCAGTACCAGCATCATTTCTATATCGTTCATAGTATGCTTCATAGATAGTTCCTACCGGATACTCACCACTTCCATACAAAATGTCACGTGGAGGATAGAACCAAAACGTATTATTAGTTACTCCATCCAAAGCTTTACCATCATTTTGGAAATAAACATCGTAAGTAATAAATTTCTTACCATTTTCTTCACTATATTTTGCCGTCATAAACGTTTTTGAAATCGTACGATCACGATTCCCAATAGTCGTTGTTCCTTGCCCTTTAGCTTCTGATATATATTCTTTAACATTAATTAAGGCATTTTCTACACGACCATATTCAACAGTAGTCGCTCTAAACTGTGTTCCTTCTCCCATACTTTGACCATTACGTGAGTCTCGAGATCCTGAATTAGCGATTGTATTCGCTCCTTCTTTCACTTCTTTTTTCTTATTAGTTACTTTTGGCATAGAAGAGATAATTTGAGTTTGTTGTTTTAACTTTTTAACTAATGCGTCAACTTCTTCTTGGCTAGCATTGGCGTTTTCTAATATACTCTTGGCGTTAATAAGATCAACATTAACTGCTGATAAAGTCGAAGCTGGTGCTTTATCTTTATTTACTAAAGCTAGTAATTCTTCTAATTTCGTTATACTACTCTCTAGAAGATTTTTATCTACTACTTTTTTCTCTAGTTCTACTTTAGGGCTTTCTTCTTTTACATTGCTTGGTTTATTTTCTGAAGCAACGCTTTCTTTTTTTAGCACTTACTGTATTTTACTTTCTCAGATGTCTTATCACCGTTTTTCCTTTGTAGCATTTGCACCATTCGTTTCTGAATTATCGTTAGATACAGCGATTTCGTTCGCGCTTGCTACTCCAGCACCGAAAAAGATACTAGCTCCTATTACTATAGATGCAGCTCCAAATTTAAACTTTTTAATCGAATAACTTTCAACCTTAACTCCTTTCTTGAGTTCTTTAAGTTTTTTTATTGTTTTTTTCCTATCATAATAACTTCCTCCATAATTTTTAAAAAAACTTATACTTATTAATAAATACCTAAACAAAAGTTTTAACAGTTCTTCATTAATTTATGAAACTTTTGTAAATCAAAAATACTTATAAAAATATTATACCATAATTTACTTAAAAAAATACTTAAATTATTCATCAAATATTGTATACTTATAAATATATTTTTTTAAAAAGTAAAAGTATAATTTCTAAATGAAATTAACAGATTGTTGACAAAACGACCAAAAATATCAATGAACATATTGATGTTTTGGTCGTTTTTCAAAAAATAAAGCCTTATGACTAAAGCATCAGTAGTATTAAGAGATGATTATACCTCTCTTAGTGCTATTGTTTTCATATTTTTGAACGCAACAAGACAACCAAGCGTACGACTGTACTTTTGGCTTTTACCTCTATATTGTGCATATCTGTATCCATGATTTTGTTTTTGAATCTGCAAAGCTACGTTCTATTGTTTCTTTTTCTTCTCTTATACAATAGTTTTCCTTCTTTTTGATATACGTCTTAATCTAGCTTTCATCATAATAATCCGCATTTATATGGCGTCTTACTATTTTCTTCTCGTTTTTATCATCACTTTTTATATTGTTTATATCCAGTTCTATCTATATTTCTGTATCTAAATATTTCTCCTGTTCGTTTATCCACATATATCTTTTTCTGGTAAATATTTGAAATATTTTTTTATCTTTTTGATTTTTGAGAATCTTCTATATCCTATTACTGAAAATATATTTTTTTATCTAACTGTTTTTTAGTATGTCTAGAGAATAATATCCGCTATCTAACGCAACTTTTTCCTGGTGTTAATCCGAAATTTTTCTATCTGATTTAATCTATCTATATATGGACCACTATCATGAACGTTTCCTGGAGTTATGTGACAATCCATGATTATATTATTTTTTCCCATCTACTGTTCTATGGTCTAAATACATAAAACCTTCTTCTTTACGATCTCTGTGATAATAACCGCTATCCGGATCGAGTTGTGTTAACTCGTTGTCTTTTTTTAGTTCTTCTTTTTCTTTATATTCAAAAGGCTTTTTTCCTATTTTTTTCTCTCTTCGTTTATTTCTTTTTTTCTAAATCTAATTTTCTTTTTATTTTTTTGTAGTTACTTCAACTTTGAATTTCTTTTTATTTGCGTTAGCTTTTATATGTGTTGAATCAGTAAAAAAACTCAGTGCCTCCAACTAATTTTTATCAATTGCTTGGTTCACTATATTTATAAATATTTGTTCGAATACATCAGTTCCTTGGAATCGTCGAATATAGTTTTGTGAAAATGTAGAGTAGTGTGGAACTGGTTTTAGAAAATGGTATCCCTAAAACCATCTAAATGCAGCATCTGTTTCTATTCTTTTTATTGTTTCTCTCATTGATTTTTATTCCATAGAAATCTTTTTAAAAACACTAATTTGAATAATACTACAGGGTCTAAAACAATTTCTACCTGATGTGTGGCTATAGTATTCTTCTGTCAAATCATAAATAAATTTAAAATCAATAGCTTTTATCTACTTTTCTTAAAAACGATCTTTTAGGTACTATTTCTGATAATGTCATTAGTATTATTTCATCTTTGATATTTTCTACTTTATTAAACATACTAAAACCTCCTTTGTATACTTATATTATACCATTTTAAGGATTTTATTTTCAGTTAAAAACAGGCTGTTGACCTATTTGTCAACAGCCTGATAATTTCTAAATGAAAATTAAGTTTTAATTTTAATTTATAGCTTATTATTAGGTTAAAAACTCTTCTTTAGTAATTAGTTAATCAAAAATTATTAATTATGAGTAAATAACCTTGCTATATCGTTTGAATTCCCATATATTTTTAACTTTATATCTAAAAAAATAATATCTACATTATAAACCACAGTATATATAAATAGATAATTTATATATAAAATTTTTCTATATTAAAAATTTTTAAAAATAATATTTAAATTAAATATAGATAATTATTTTTAATTATTTAATTCTTTTTTACATCTTTCTCTCTAAATAATTGTTATAAAATACAATCACAGCTATTTATTTTACGATTATACATAAATAGAAAATCTTCAGTGCCTAAATGTATAGATCTAATTTAATCAATTATTTATAGTATAAAATTAGAAATTATTATCAGAATTTCAATATTTAAATATGAGGTATATGAGTATGTAAAAAAATAAAAATTCAACAGCGTATTAAAATAAAAATTTATTATGCTGTTGTATATAGAAAATTTTAATAGCGTGAAATTAGATATTAAATAAATATAAAAATAGAATAAAACATAAATTAGAATATTTTTATCACTAAACAATAGAAATAAAAACTTATACTATATGCATATAATAAAGATAGTGTGGCAATCATTACAATTACTACACTATCTTTATTCTAATTTTTATATGGATAAATTTTTGAATCTCTAAAAACATTTTTATTATTTTTGGTCTTGTTTCAGGGAATGTAAATACAAAAAAATAATATAAATTAAACTTCCCAATAAGTAGAATATTATTGACGAATTATATCCTAGATGATTTAAAAACTAAACTCCACGTAAAGTTAAATAATGTATATATTGCATATCCAAAAAGCCCAAAAATATTCCAAACATTATTGTTAATCTTTGTGAGTTCATATTTGGCAACTCATATGGAAGATTTAAGTATACTGGATATTGTGAATACATGAAAAAAATCCTGATAAACTAAACATTGCATATGATAATACAACATTAGTAGATACCAAAAGCTAATCCTAATGCCATGAATCCAATCATCAAAACTCCATGAACAATTAAAAATGGTTTTTCTTCTAAAATTTAATTTTCTAGTAACCATTAAACTAAATAAAGTTCCAAGTATTCCACCAAGTGTTACAGTTAATATCATAAACTCTGGTTTAAAACTTGCATTATGAGCATGCTCTGCTACAACTCTAGGTAGTGATACTAACGGCATAACATATAGGAATAAAAAAATCCTCCGAATCCTAATGAAAATACATAGATAAATTTATCTTTAAATCCATCAGCATAACTATATTTCTTAACCTCTTCCTCGTGTAATGTTTCTTTTTGATTCTATTAATAATTTATAAACAAAAATAGTTTGGATGTTTCCACGTGATTGTTGGTTCAAAATCACGAGAAAAAAATTAACCAACAAATAAATAAGATTATACTAAAAATACTAAATCCAATCATAGTATAGCGCCAATCATCAACAAAATGTTCTTTAAATAGTAAGAATAAAATAGCTACTAATGCCGCTCCAACGTTATAAGCTGCTGTAATAATTGCACTTGTCATTATTTTTTTGTCATTTGGTATAAATTTAGCTACAAATGAATTTATAAACACTATAATCATCGAACCACCAAATGCCATTATCATTCTAGAGAATGTATACAACCAATAATTATGAGTAAAAATTGCAAAGAATGAAAAACATAAGCAAAATAATGCTAACATTGCTGCTTTTCTAGGGTGTAATTTAATCAATATGAACGCAGCTAATAAGTTAGCGATGATTCTCGCAATTGTAATTGTATAATTTACAACCTCAGAAATTATAGGCGATACTTTTTCTCCATTAAAATAATGATCCGTAATTTGCTTTGATAAGTTTGATCCTGCTACCCAGTTGGTAGCAAAGATAACGTATGCCGTTATCAGAAGAGCAAACATCACGATTCCTTGCCTTCGAGTAGGCGAATTTGATGATAATTCCATTATTATACCTCTTTCTTTTGAAATTAATACAACTTATAGTTGTTATAATACTGTTTTTTTATACAATAATAGTTTAATATAAATATTTAGAAAATGCAAGAAAAATTTACAATTTTGCAATTCGTTTTCATTCTATATTTTCTAAAATAAAAAAAGACTAATATCAAAGTATTAATCTTTCTTTCTAAATAAATTTCTTAATGATAGGATAGGTTTATTTCTAACTATCTTATCATTTCCAATAAATTCTCTCATTTCTTTTTAAACATTTTCCAGAATTTTTTTCACAATAAAATTAAAACTCCCTGCTCTTTTTGTATCTATGAAAAATCCTCTAATATATTTATCTCTAAAAAAACATTTGAGCTCTAACTCTATCGATTTCTGTCCATGGTATTTGAATATAATCTTCAGGATTTCTATGATTATAAAAATTCAAATGCCTTTATCTCCTACCATAACATCCCCATGTTTATTTCCAATTGAACCAGTAAGACAATTAGCTTTTGTTGTATAAACTACTTTTGTATTCATAGACATTACCATAGCTTTCACCTCCATAAATATTCTTCATAATTTATTTTTAAAAAAAGGAAGTTGAGATATTTAACCCTCAACTTCCTTAACCTTATTACATTACACCTGCTACGTGAGCAATAACACCTAATGCGAATAATCCGAAGATTATTACTACTGGGCTTACTTTTACGTTTTTAATAACCACATACATGCGAATGTTAATAATAACGCTGCAAAATCCAGGAATAAGTTGATTTAAGTTATCCTGTAATGTTGTAACTTTTTCTGGTGTTAATGAGAACTTACCACTTGTTGCTTTTGTAACAATATCTTGTAATACTTCTCCAGTAATGTGTGTGCTTTTTTCTGGGAAATGAATAAATGCTTTTTCATCTAATTGTACTTTCGAAACAACTAATGGGAAGCTAATGTTAGTCCAACGTTGAACTAAGATACCCATTACGAACATACCAAGGATTGATGCTCCTTTTGTAATTGTTTGTAAAATACCACCTGAAAGGTCACTTGTAATTTCTGAACCTTTTTTATAACCAAATTCTTGTGTATACCATAAGAATCCAATACGGATTAAATTCCATGCGACAAAGAAGAATAATGGCGCAATAATTGAACCACCAGTTGCTAATGAAGCTGCGATAGCTCCAAGGATAGGGCGAACTGTAAACCAGAATACTGGATCCCCAATACCTGCTAATGGTCCCATCATACCAACTTTAACCCCTTGAATTGCTGCGTCATCGATATCAGCTCCATTTGCTTTGTCTTCTTCTAAAGCAAGTGTAACCCCTAGAATAGGTGCTGCAATATATGGGTGAGTGTTAAAGAACTCTAAGTGACGTTTTAATGCTTGAGTAGCATCTTCTTTGTTTGGATATAATTTTTTAAGCGCTGGAATTAAAGCGAATGCCCAACCACCATTTTGCATACGTTCATAGTTCCATGAACCTTGAAGGAACTGAGAACGTAACATAACGCTACGACGATCTTTTTTACTTAATGTAATTTTTTTCTCTGACATTTGTAGTTCCTCCTTATTAATAATCGTTTAAGATATCGCCTAGTGGATCCCCAGATGAGGCATTTCCACCACCACCGCCACCTTTGTTTTTAGAAAGGTTTAGGTAAATAATTGCTAAACATAATCCGATGATACCAGTTGCGATAAGTGTTAATTGGCTAATTGGTGCTAATGCGAATCCTAAGAAGAAGAATGGCCATACTTCTTTAGTTGCCATTAGGTTAATAACCATTGCAAAACCAACTGCAACTACCATTCCTCCACCGATTGCCATACCTTCAGTGAACCATTTTGGTAAAGCTTCAAGAGCTTTTTGAACTACTGATGATGGAATGAACATTAATAATCCTGCTGGAATAGCAACACGTAATCCTTGAGCTGCAAGCGCTACATAGTGCCAGAATTCAACTCCACGGAAGTTACCGTGTTCTGCCGCGCGGTCAGCTTGGTGAACAATAACTACTGATAAAGTACGAACAACCATTGTAAGTACAAGACCAACTGTAGCTAATGTAACAGCTGTCGCAATAGCGATAATACGTCCCTCAGCTGAGAAATCTCCAGCTTTTAATGAAAAATAATAGCAGATGCTACTGATGCTAAAGCTGCATCTGAGCAACTGCTGCCCCAATATTAGCTCATCCAAGTGCTAATAATTGAAGAGCTCCACCTAAAAATAATACCTTCTGATAAATGTCCTGTTGCTAAACCGATTAATGAACAAGCAATAATTGGTTGATGGAATTGGAATTGGTCTAAGATACTTTCCATACCAGCTAATAACGCAACAATAAGGACTAATACAACTGCTAGAATACTAAATTCCATAGTGTCCTCCTAATTTCTATTAAATTATAATTTTAAACCTTCACTTGATTTAGCTTCAATAAGTTTGAATAAATCTGATGGAGAATCGTTAGATACTTTACGAACATCAAATTTAACTCCTAAATCACGAAGTTTTTTATATACTTCTACATCTTCTTGATCTAATGATAATACATTGTTAATTTGAACTTTACCAACTGAGTGAGCCATAGATCCGATGTTTAATTCTGGAATCTCTACTCCTTTTTCAATTACTGCAAGTGCGTCTTGTGGTGTTTCAAATAATAATAACGCTTTTGTATCACCAAATCTTGGATCGTTATAAACTTGAACAAGTTTATCTAATGGAATTACGTGTGCGCGTACTCCTGGAGGAGCTGCTTGCTCAATAAGTTTTTTACGTAATTCATCTTTTGATACTGAATCTGAAACTACAATAATTCTGTTTGGATGAGTTGCTTTTGTCCAGTTAGTAGCAACTTGTCCGTGTAGTAGACGAGTATCGATACGGGCTAATACAAAGTCTATTTTCCCGTTTCCTAATACTGTACCTTCTGGAATTTCTCCTTGAGGTGCTGCTTGTGTACTTTCAGCTACTTCTGCTTTTGGTTGTAGTTCTTCAGGGCGAACTTTTACTCCATCAATAGCTGTTGGTGTGATTGCTTTTGCAATCTCATGAGCTGTTGTCATAGTGAATCTACTAGCATATGCTTCAATAAGCATTGGTAAGTTCAATCCTGCTACGATTGCTCTTTTCTCTGGTGCTTCTTCAAATAACTTGTTAGCTTGGTTAAATGGACTTCCACCCCAAAGATCAACAAGGAAAAGAATTTCTTCAGAATCTACTTTAGCAATAGCTTCTTGAAGTTTTCTTTGCAAGTCTTCTGGTCCTTCACTCGGCATAAATACAACTGCTTCTACTTTTTCTTGTTCACCAAAAATCATAGAACCTGATTGTTTAATTCCTGCCGCGAATTCACCGTGACTCGCGATGATAATTCCTACCATCTTAGTACCTCCTTTTATTTATTACTTAATATATTATGACGTGTATACCTTTGCATACAAATAGATTATATCATTTATTATTTTTTTGTAAATGTTTTAGGTTCTCACTTTACAATTGTTGCAATCGATTTCTATTTTCTTTTATTTTTTAAACTATTATATATATTTTTTTACTATAAATATATATAATAGTTTAATTAACTTATGTAAGGGAAATTTTATTATATTTTTTTCTTATTCATTATGTTGATTTTTATTTTTTTAAAAAAATATTATGAAAATATTTTTTCATACTTTCATAATATTACAATTGTTTTTTTATTAGATAGTACAATAAAAAATAATAACGCAACAGTCTATTGACACGTTGCGCTATTATATTATCATCTAAATAATTTACTTTATATTCTTTTTCCGGAAACAGCATTTTTAATACATTTAATGATAATCTTCTTGATTTTTCCTGAATGTGGATAAATATGCATCATCATCATAGGATTAAAATTAGCTTCTATAACTCCATAATTATTAGTAGTTACAGGTTCTTTTTATATTAGAAATAATCAAATCTACACCACAAACTTTTTGCCATCATAGCATTCGCTATTTCGACAGCTAGCTCTTTTATAGCTTTTCATGAACCTCATCTGTCATATCCACAGAATCTCCACCTGTACTGATATTTGAATTTTTCTCTAAGATATGCTACTTCGTTCTTAGCTAGTATAGAATCAAAAATTTAATCCTTGTTCAGATAATTGAAGTTTTTCAATTTCTCCAAGTTCGATTTTTCAGCGGTGTTTTTCTTAGCATCTCCTCTTAGTGAATCCGAATTTTTTTGTTCAACCAATTCTCTTATTGTATGTTTTACCATCGCCTACAACATTTTGCAGGTACTCTTAATAATACAGCTTTCAGTTTTTCCTTCAATAACAAAAGAATCTATACTCTAGTACCTTCAATAAACTCTTCAATTAGTATGTCTTTGTCTTCTTTTAAGAGCAAATTCTATAGCTTTTAGAATAATTTTTCTACTGAACTCTGTTCCATTTTTTAAAAGATTGTTATACCTAGTCCAAAATTCGTACTCTTCGGTTTTTATAACTATCGGTTTATTTTTTTATATAATTAAATTTCTGAACAGCTTCTTCTAAACTAGAAACTTCATATCCTTTTTGGAACTCTAAGACCTTTTTCAGCTAATACTTTTTTTAGTAACAACCTTATTTTTTCCATAATTAACGGAGAAATATAACTATCTTTACTTGTCATATTTCCATTTTTTACATATTCTACTCTTCCATTACTTTCTAAACGAATAAACTGATCATTTTCATCTATAACAGTAACTTTTAATACCATTTTTTTATTGCATCTTCAATTACAGCTTGTGTAGATAGTTCCATATTAGAATATGCATTTAATGAATAATACTCTCTTAAAGCATCCTCTTTGTACATTCTAGCTAACTTCATTCCAACTTTAGACATATCATTTTCTTTTTGATATTCTTTTAAAAGTCTAGCTCCTATAGTAAGTTCAGGATTTTTTTATTTCTTCAATCTTCTCATCTATTAAATCAATATCGCTCTCTAGTAGACCTATTTTTTCTACCATGTCTTTCATTTGATTTAATAGCCACAGTCCCTCTTCTTCATACTTAACTTTTTCCATTGGATGAGAAAGAGCTACATTCTCACTGTATTCATATCCCTAAAGATTCAGAAGTATTTTTTATCCACTTCTTCTAACCAAACTAGAGTTTTTATGAATAAATGTACAAATCTAATATCTTTTTCTAAAATACCAAATGGTGCAAATGGGATTTAAATCAAATAATCTAAATTCAATATACTTAATTCCTTGATCCGGGAATTTTTTGATAGTATTAGCACCTCTAAAACGAACACTAGAGTAAAAATTCTTTTTCAGCTATTAATTGTTTATTTTTCTACATATCCTGTTATATCTTTAATATATCTTTTCTAACGAACTATATGATACTTTAATATCATTATCATTTACATAACCATATCTACTAGTTCTTAAACTTCTTACAAAAATCAGTTGGTTTTTATACCATCTGTAAAATATTTATCTTCTGCCAAAGGAGAAGCACCTAAAAGATAAATTAAAAGCCATTGATATCTTAAAAAAACTGTCTAGCAAGTTTTAGATAAACATCATTTTTTTACAGTTACTATATCCTCGCTAGTAATTTCAGAAATTTTTCTCCATCAACATATCATCTAGTTGGAAATTATAATGTATACCCTGATACCATTTGTTTATACTTTCCATATTTTTTTACTAAATATTCTCTATACTCTACATCAAATTGTTTTTTTCAAATTGTGCAACTCTTATATCTTCTTCATTAGGTAGTATAGCAGGGTACACTTAAAGGCCAAATATATTCATCTTTTTGGTAGGTTTTTTTAAAAGTTACTTCATGAATAGCATTTAAAAATTCTTAAAACATCTTTTTCATTATTTTTCTGGTGTTGTTATCAACTCAACCTGTGATTCAGCAAAAATCAGTCTGAATATACGGATGTTCATGTCTTATTCCAAATATTTTTGGATGATCAGTTTTAGTTACTTCCCCATTTTCTAAAAACACGTTGTCCTTCTTTTTCTATACCAATTTTAACATTAGCAAATAATTCTTCTAAATTATTATTTTTTTATTATATCTTTTAATTATCATATTACATCACTCTCTACAAACAGTATAGTTATCTTCTATCTTATCACAAATACTCAATTAATAATAGAAATTAAACTCAACTTTAAAGCAATTTTTCAATACTCACTTACAATATTTATATATATATGATATAATCAAATTACACTTAAGAAAGGGGATAAATACGATTTACTATCGTATTTCTAAATTTTTTATGATTAAATTAATAGCTAGTGATATGGATGGAACTTTATTAAATCATAACCATAAAATTCCTAAAGAAAAATGTAAAACTTATTAATTTTGCTAAAAATCAAGGAATAGAATTTGTAGTAGCAACAGGGAGAGCTCTATTATGAAGCTTTTACCAGCATTAAATGAAGACAAATATTAATTGTGATGTGATTAGTTTTTAATGGTGGTATCGTCTATGATAAAAATGGAAATATCATCAGTATTACTCCAATGGAATCAAAAGATTTATATTATACAATTGAAATACTAAAAAGTTTTTGATATAAGTTATCAACTTTATACAAAAAAATACTATATATACTAGAAGTATAGAAACTGATATAAACGCATATATAGATCTAATTAGGTCTAATGGATATGAACCAGATGTTGAGCATTTACGTGCAGAAGCACAACAAAAACTAGATTTGGGATATATTACTGAGGTTGAAAATATAGAATTATACCTTAACGAAAAAGAAAAATCCCTCAATCAAAAAAATAATAGCAATATCTAATGATATATCAAAATTAGAAAAATGCTACCAAATTATTATCAGAAAATACCAATATAAGTGTCACATCTTCTAGGTGCGAATAATATAGAAATAATGCATAAGAATGCTACTAAAGGTGAAGCCCTTAAAAGAAATAGCTAAAAATCTATGGAATTAACTTAGAAAAACACTGTAGCAATTGGAGATAATCTAAATGATCAAGCAATGCTTGATATTGTTGGATACAGCGTCGCTATGAAAAATGGTAATAAAATATTAAAAGAACAAGCAAAATACGTAACAGAAAAAACAAACTCTGAAGGTGGTGTTGCGGATACAATATTTAAATTAATAGAACAAAACAATGAGATTAAAGAAGATATTAATGAAGTATTAGTAAAAGCAGCAATCGATGCAACAAAATATGCTTATGTTCCCTACTCTAATTTTAAAGTAGGTGCTGCAATATTAGCTGAAAATGGGAAAATCTATACTGGTTGCAATATTGAAAATGCTAGTTACTCTCCAACAAACTGTGCAGAAAGAACAGCAATTTTTAAAGCTGTAAGTGAGGGCGTTACAAAATTCAAAAAAATAGCGGTAGTAGGTGGCCCCAATGGTAATTTAGAAAATTATTGTCCACCTTGTGGGGTTTGTCGACAAGTAATTTCTGAATTTGCAGATGAGGATTTTGAATTAATCTTAGGCACTTCAGAGAATACATACGCTGTATATAACTTCTTTGAAGAAGTTTTACCTCTAAGTTTTACAGCAAAAGAACTAAAAAAATAAAGTTAAATGGTCATTAGAATTTATACTCTAATGACCATACTATTCTACTATTTAAATAAAAAAAGTCGTAACAAACGTTACGACTAGGTTAAGATGACCCGTACGGGATTCGAACCCGTGTTACCGCCGTGAAAGGGCGGTGTCTTAACCACTTGACCAACGGGCCAAAAAAATATAAAAGGCTAAATAATTAGCCTTTTTATTCAAT